>Ga0209023_10000805_pt1 | contig 44704 bp, 68 predicted proteins | sample LakOneMetagenome_FD_187468 | JGI IMG/M metagenome (GOLD analysis project Ga0209023, IMG submission 187468) | Freshwater and sediment microbial communities from Lake Erie, Canada (SPAdes) (version 2) | ecosystem: Environmental > Aquatic > Freshwater > Lentic | place: Lake Erie, Canada...
ACCTGTGTTGAGCCACGAATTGGAACTGACTCGCTCTATCCCGTAGATGACCGGCTTGAAATCATCCAAAAACCAATCGAGACTGCGGTTGCTGAGGGTGATCTCCACCCCGCAAATCTAGTCGTAGTCTACAATGTAGCTCCTTGGCCAGATCGACCTGATATCCTTCGTCGTCTACCCCAAATCGTTGCTCCCGGCGGGCAACTAGTTATTACGACTGCAGAGCGGGGCATGCTCTCGCCTGTAAGTGAACTCGAAGATGCCCTAGGTGGCTACTTTCAATCGATTAAAAGTAGTCCCATACGTCCGGCCTCACTACTTGGAAACAACAATATTATTGTTGCTAATAACTAAGCTTGTAACTCTGATAGTGCAACTCGTACACTTGGTCCCATAGTAGTCGTCAGTGTTAATTTCTGAACGTATACGCCTTTTACACTCGCTGGCTTTGCGTCTGAAATTGCACGGAGCACAGTCTTTGCATTCTCTGCGATTTGTTCTGGCTTGAAACTAACCTTACCAATACTGAGGTGAATAATAGACTGCTTATCGACACGGAACTCAACTTTGCCGGCCTTTGCTGCTTTGACTGCATCTGCAACTTTAGTGGTAACAGTACCACTCTTTGGGTTTGGCATTAAGCCACGAGGGCCAAGAATTCGAGCATACTTACCAAGCTTTGCCATGAGTTGTGGTGTTGCGATCAGGACATCAAAATCGAGCTGTTCTTTATCAAGCTGTTTTAAGAAATCATCTTCGCCAACGATATCAGCTCCGGCTTTTTTTGCAGCTTCGTGCTGGTCTTCTGGAGCAAATACGGCAATCTTAATAGTCTTACCAGTACCATGCGGCAAGGCGACCATTGCTCGAATATTTTGATCTGCCTGTCTTGGGTCTACACCTAGATTCACATGTAGTTCAACACTTGCGTCAAACTTTACGCTACTTGTTTTTGGAAGTACCTCAGAAGCCTCTTTAAGTGTGTACTCTTTTTCAACTTCAACAAGCTTTGCTGCATTCTTGTAACCTTTGCTTCGGCGTTCTAGCTTAGAGCGAGTCTTTGGCGCAGGACCTTTCTTAACACCAGCTTCACTTGGGTCAAGTTCGCCACTTGCAACTTTTTCTTTGCGCTCTTCTTTTGCTTCTTTTTCTTCAACTTCCTTAATAGCCTTAGCACTTCGCTTGCCCGCCTTGGCTGTCGTCTTTTCTTCTTCGACAGATTCTTCAACGATGTCGACTGCTTCTTGAGCTACAACTACCTCATCAGTAGCTTTAATTTCCTCTAGAATTGTCTTCTCTTCGTCTTTTGTCTTCTTTGTTGCCATGATATTTCCTTTCGTGGTGCAATCGGCTTTCGGCCTCCCACAAATTAACGGATTAATTTTATAATCGGACTTCTGTATTTGCTAGTCCATGAAAAACTGCGGTCTTAACTCTGTCTCTATTGCGAACATAATTCGCAAGAACTCCATCGATGATAAGTATCGAGTCGTCAACTTCGCTGACTGCAACTCCTGCCTCAGCCGCGGCTGCCTCCTGTTCGCGAAGTTCGTCTGATTCATAAAGTACGAGTTCTGCTAACATGTCTGAATTAGGCCAGCCCCCGTCAATAGTGGCTTCAATCGCATCTAGACTAAGTGGTTCAGCCATAATACCTCCTTAGATTACTCTTCTATTTCAACGCCCATTGAACGTGCCGTACCGGCGATTACTTTTTTTGCCGCTTCAATGTCGTTTGCATTTAGGTAGTTCATTTTCTTTTCTGCAATTTCAGTTAGTTGTGCTTGGGATAGCTTTCCAACCTTTTCTTTGTGTGGAACACCAGAACCCTTTTTGATATTCAATGCCTTACGGATCAAGTCATCAACTGGCTCACCGATAACATTGAAAGTAAATGTTCTATCTTCAAAAATTTGCAGGTGGACGATAACGTCTGAGCCCTGTAAATCTTTTGTCTGCTCATTGAATGGATTAATGAAATCCATCATATTAAGACCGTATTGACCTAAAGTTGAACCTACTGGAGGTCCTGCGCTGGCACGGCCAGCTGGTATGCGAAGTTTTAAGTTCGCGGTAATCTTCTTAGCCATTAGTTTTCCTATTCTTGAACTAAATAATAATGTGAAGCTTTATTTAGTGCGTAACGTATACTATTTTATCAAATTCTACTACTGTTGTCTAGGGCTAAGTCAACAGTATATCCGTCAAAAAAGGTGGGCCCCATCATTTTGCCAGTCAAAAGACACTTAACTAGCTGTGCCAGTATGAATTATCTACTTGTCAGTCGTCGGTCGAACGCCATCATTAGTTTGTGGACTATGCGATGGAACATATCGACTGCTAAGCGCCCCCTTAAAAACTCTGAAGCAAACATCACCCCATATTCTATTAGTTCCAACGACAGTAGCTCCTAGAACAGTAAAGCCAAGCCCTGCCAAACTTTCAAGATTGCTAAAACGCTCCAAAAGTCCTGGGTTAGTTGCCACTGTTTGAGCATAGTACGTGGCTCCGTCAAGTAACGTTACTGTACCAATAGCAACCAAAAATCCACCGGTAATTTTAGCGGCCACGGTACTATTATGTGCTTCTTCAGGGGTGGCTGGCTGCCGCCCACTCGCCGATAGATGTTTCTTTAGTAAGCACGAACTCTGGAACAGCTTCACTGACAGTATTACTTTCAGCCGTTGCACCCTGCTGTGCAAATGGCGAATGAAATGGGTCATACGGCTCAAAAGTTGGTGCTTCAGGTGGCGGAGTATCTGAATGTATAGGCATTAACTAATCTCTATACTTTTTTAACTTGAAGAGCGTCGAGCTCTACAGGAGTTTCGCGGCCGAACATGCTAACGAGTACCTTGAGTTTACCTTTTGCGGGGTCGATCTCGTTAATTGCGCCGTCAAAGCCTTTGAATGGTCCGTCGATGATACTGACAACTTCGCCAATTTTGAAATCGATCTTGTGTTTTGGATCTTCGGCACCCATTCGCTTGAGGATCTTGCTGATTTCATCATCTGAAACCGGGCTTGGATCTGTTCCTGAGCCCACGAAACCAGTAACATTTGGTGTGTTTCTTACGATATACCACACATCTTCACCCATCTTCATCTGTACAAGTACGTAGCCTTGGAAGATCTTCTTTTCAACAACTTTTCGTTTTCCGTTCTTGATTTCGATCTGCTTTTCTTTTGGAACAATCACATCGAAGATCTTATCTGCCATATCAAGACTGTCCGCACGTTGTTTGATGCTTTCGGCAACTTTCTCTTCATAGCCAGAATAGGTATGAATGGCGTACCACTGTTTGGTTGAATCGTATCGTTTACTCATTGTATGTATGGTTCCTTCTTACTTTAAAAATATTTGCTTAGCGATTTTCTCGAATGCGTAATCCAGCGTGGTAATCATAACTGCAAATACGGTTGAAAATACGACGACCGTCAGTGTGAGCTTCCAGGAAGTTTTCCGGTCGGGCCACTCAACTTTTTTGAGTTCTCTGAATGAACTAACAAAGTATCCACGGAAAGGCGAACGTAGGATTGTCCGTCGAAGGAATTTCCAGACCTTGTTATTTCGAACAGGTGCCGTTAGCTTTCTAAAGAATCCACCTATCTTTGAACCAACTTTTTTCAATCGCTTGCCCATTTATATCCTCGAGTTACTACTCTCTAAACGTTACTAAAAAAGAGCCTATTTGGCTCGTTGATGCAAGTGTAGCAGATTTCGGATATGATTTCAATAATAATTTAGCTCACCGTATGTTTTTTTGGCTTTTCAAGCGAAGGAACGGTGATCGTAAATGTCGTCCCTTTATTGAGCGTACTCTCCAGAGCTATTTGTGCTTTGATCCGATGTGCTAGCTTTGCTGTTACGTATAGACCAAGACCAGTACCACTTGATTCGCGGGTACGATAGTCTTCTGATCGGAAGAACTTCTCAAAGACTCGTTTTTGGTCAGCCTTGCTCAGACCGATACCAGTATCTGCAACTGAGAAGACGGCGTCTCCATCTTTATTATTCCTTACGTGTAACAAGATGCTTCCCTTCTTGGTGTACTTAATAGAGTTCGTGACAAAGTTTTGTAAAATCTCATGGAGATACAACTCGGAGGTATTGATTGGGGTGGTGCCACGAGCGACGCTAGCCGTGAGCTTCAATTTTTTAACAGCCACCTGTGTTTCGTAGTCGCGAGCCATCGCGTGAAGCAACTCGCCAGGGTCAACTGCGTCTATGTCGAGCGTAACATCAGCTCGTTCTGCCCTGGAGAGCGTTGCAAGGTCGTTGATCATGCTGGCGAGGAATAAGACTTGTTCATGTGCCTGGTTGAATGAATCACCAACTAGCTTACTGACAGTGCCCTTGTTGCTCATAAAGATTGCATTACTGATATTACCCTCAGCAATAGCAACAGGCGTTCGAAGTTCATGACTGACTACGCTAATAAACTCATCACGTTCGTCCTCAAGTGATTTTTCTTTGGTAATATCACGCATTAACATAATGTATCCGCTCTCGACAGATTCTTTAAAGCCCAGTTTTACAGGAGCAATGTTGAGATATATATTGATTGTATCGTTGGGTGCAAATTCGTGAATATAGTCTGTTGTGGTAAAGCCAATTGGACTGTGTTCTAGTAGTGACGAAACCCGTACTCTCCTGTGTTTGGCGTCTTTAAGTTTTAAAACTCTATCGAGCGACTTACCTTCAAGCGACTGGTTCGTATCAAGCAGGCTCAGCACGGCAGCATTGTAAATGAGTACCTTGCCATTTTTGTCAGTCGCAATGACGGCTTCACCCATATTGTTGATAAGCGACAGAAGTCGTTGCCTTTCGAAGCTCGACTCCTTAAAAGTGCTATCCAGCGCAACTCGTTCTTGATCAGAGACGTTGCGGTATTTAGATGCTTGTACAGCAATAAAGATGACACCGAGATACTGGATGATAATCCTAAAGAACAAGTCAAGATCTAGTACCTGCGAAGTACGGAAGAACGCACATACTAGTGCAACTGCATATACCACAAAAGTAACTTTCATCGCCTTTTTTCTCAGGAGGAGATCTGAGCCAATAGCGAGCCCAATCCATAAAAAATCAAATGGTGACAGGAACGGGGCTACCCCTACTGTAAATATAAACAAACCAGCATGATAGAAAAAGTAGACCAGCTTCAGCTGTCGCTGGCTCAGCGATTCACTTTTAGCTGAGTGAACAATCGAAACCAGGATAATAACCGAGATCATAGCGATATAGATTGGCAATGAACCTACTTGAAAGTACGAAGGGTCAAATAGCCAGATGAGTACTGCGAACAGTGTCGCCACCCCGACAGGAAGCTGTAGTCCATAGCGGATATTGATCTTATTAATTAAGCGTTCAAAGGCACTAATCTCGTTACTCATATGTAGTAGGTATTATGCCTGGTTGTCTGCGCTACGTAAAGCTTATGGTTGCTATGCTGACAAGATTACAGAGTTGAATATTAGCTTATGTATCTTAAATAAGCGCGGGACTATACGCTTTGAGCGCTTTTCTGCGCGTTTTGTAATCTGGGATCATAAGCGCGAGCTCATCCCAAAAGGCTGCCTGGTGATGCATGTGATGCAGATGTGTTAACTCATGACACAGGACATATTCAACCAACTCATTCGGTAACTGCATGAGCCAGACACTTAAGTTGATAATTTTCTTATTTGAACAACTGCCCCATCTGCTCTGACTTGTTTTTATTCGAACCTCACGGTAACTATAGCCATATTTGTTTGAAAGTGTGTGTAGCAAACCCGGTAAGGAGGCCTCCGCTTGTTTTTTCAGTGCCCTAATAGCGGCTTTCTTCGCCTCCGCTTGTATAGCTAGGTCGGTAATATCCGCTACTACCGGATACGTTACCATGATACGCTCGCCCTGAATTCTTGAGCTAACCTTCGCTACATCTTTCTTCACAAACATAAGAACATGGGTTTTGCCAACTTGCTTGCCTTCATATAGCTGTAGTGTTGGCTTGCTCGCTTTATGTTCTAAAAACCAATCTCTATGTTGCTTCACAAATCGTTCGGCCACAAGGTATGGTACATATGAAGGCACCGTTACAACGGGCTTACCGTCAGGTGTTATTTTTAAGATAAGTCGCTTCGCACGAGCGGACTTACGGAGTGTTACCTCTCCAATACCAGTGATTTCAATTATCTTCATGTGTTTTTGCTACTGAACAAAGCGTGGGGGTTGCTGTCGAACACCCCGCGGAGTCTTACTGCTAGCAAGTGGATTTGAAGTGCTGTAGTCTCCACGACTAATACTGTCACTGTACATACCAGCAATTTTTCTCAGTACAGTCAGACACTGGCCTTTGAAGGCGTGTTTTCCACTAATAACGACAACCTGTTCCTTCTCGGAAGGGCGCTGTAATTTAGAGCGAATCTTTGCGAAAGCCTGCTTATCTACGGGGAAAGAATACTTGCTATCAGGGTTACGTCGATCTCTATTCGCCGCCCGCATGATAGAAGTTTCAAGATCAGTCTGTAGCCATACAACCAGTGTGCGGTAGCCATTTTGGGCTGCAAGTTCATAGAGACGTTTACGCTCATCGGTTCTGAGGAATCCACCTTCACAGATAATAGTCCGTTCGGTCTTCATAAGCTGATCAAGATTGTAATGGAGCATCCGCTCGATAATATCTGCTTCGTCACCATTGAAGAGTGGTTGTTCGAATAGTTCAAATCGTAAAACGTCCTCACTGACGCGCGGGAGCGCATGGAGTTCAGCAAATTGACGCGCAAAAAAAGTCTTACCTGACCCAGGAAAGCCCATCGTAACGATCAAAAGCGGCGGTGTAAGCTGTAAATGTTTCATAACCCTCAATCTTATGCTGAGAGTTACTATAGCACGTTTTTTGCTTATTAGCGAAAGGTGTCTCAGAATGCTACAATAATTAACAGTTCCAATACAGGGGTATAGCTCAGTTGGTAGAGCACTGGTCTCCAAAACCAGGTGTCGTAGGTTCGAGTCCTGCTACCCCTGCCAAATACAAGCGTTCTCTAGCGCTTTTTTGTTTTTAGAGAACCATTGCTCTTCGCTATTATAGTTACAGCAAAGATCACACAGTACGTGCTCCTAAGCTATAAGAGGTATATCGTAAAATATGTTAACGCGATAGTTGCAATTACATGCATATTATATTATAGTGACATAAAACCTAGATAAGTTTAGGAGCTACAGTCATATGGCAGAGCAAATGCACGATCAGATAGGTGTGATAGATACAGAACTAATAGGTCTTCGCTCTCGCATGGACGAGTTACTAATGCAACGTGGTGAACTAGTAAGTCAAATTGGAGCTGCTGGTATAAACGGTGTTGATACATCTCTTGGTTGGTTAGACGAGCAGTATGAAGTTAGTATCACCGCTCTCGGTGAACTCGGCTTCGATAAAAGAACGCTTGAGACTGAGTTTCCAAATCTAGAGCAAATTAAAAGTGGCATTACTGATGCCAGCGTCACATGGCTCAATTCCCAACGAGCAAGTAATGGTATGCACCGTCGTCTTGTTATCGCCCCCCGCATCCAAGATGTTGGTCTCGTTGGTACAGTTCACGAGGCAGGTATCATTACTCGTTTTGATAAGAAGCAAGACGCTGAAACAGAGTTAGCGCAAGATCTATGGGATATATTCGATGACAGAGACCCTGTTCACGATAATGGTGCAACCGAAAAATGGGCAGCTACTGTTTTACTTGGTGATACAGTCGATCCTCGTGATTCGAGTAAACCTGCTAACAGCTACGACGAGCCGGGACTTGTGTTTACCGGTTTGACTGTTGCGGAACAGCGTACAGAACTAGCTACTGAGGCTACGACCCATAAAACAACTGGACGTTTACTTGTATCTGCCTCGATTGCCCAGATTGTGGTCGCGAATGCCCAAAGACGAGTTGAGGGTTTGCCGTTACTTGACCAAAGAACATTTACTCGACTGACTCATTACCCAGACGTGCCTGTGGATGGCAGTCCGTACGTCACGGGCGTCTATTCTCGTGGTCGTCTGCTGGGGCTGAGCGGATCATTTAGCGATATAAACACCTGGGACTACAGTGGCGTTCGTCGTGCACTAAGAATTCCTGTTAATCTCTAATCTCTAGCTTCTCTGTTTGTTTATATTTGTATGTGAACTCATGCAAAGGTACAATAATCTTATGAAATCCATCGCAGAAAATATAAGGGTAGTACTTTTTGATCACGATGATACGTTAGTTGGTACCATCGGTACTAAATGGGAGCAACACAAGCAGATTGCTCGGACTCACTATAACAAGGAACTCACTGACGAGGAGATCAAGTTACACTGGGGCAAACCCCTGAACGAGCTACTCTGTCTCTTGTACGACACTGCTGATGTGGATGAGGCGATGGCACACGTCGTTGCGACTCATACAAATTTTGAAAAGAAACTTTTCGAAGCTACCATACCTACCCTACGTCACTTGAAGGACAGTGGTAAATTGCTGGGAATTATCACCGCTACTTCTCGACGTAGTTTCGAACATGATCTATCGCATCATGGTGTGCCAAAAGAGTTGCTTGACTTTACTCAAACAGCAGATGATACGAGCTTTCATAAACCAGATGCGCGAGTCTTTGAACCTGTCTTAGAGTGGTTAGCTAAACGCGACATTACTGCGAATGAAGTACTATATATCGGTGATGGCCTCCATGACATGAAGGCTGCTCTGGGAGCGGGCTTCAACTTCCTCGGTGTGGAAACGGGACTCGTCACTTCAGAACAGTTCGAGGCAGCAGGTGTGAAAAGTTTGCCAAGTATCGCCGATTTGATCAATAGCTAATTCTTTGCTCGGTCTCAGCTTTATCTCCTCAAACCGCTCGTGCTTTGATTGCATCTGGATGGTATAGTTGCACGGTGGCAAATTTAGAAACGTCAATTGTGATTACTGGCCCGACTACAACCGGCAAAAGTGAGATATCTGCACTATTAGCTCGTGAAGTTGGCGGTGCTATCATCAACACCGATAGCTACTACCTGTATGCAGGTGCAGAACTTCATGTTGGTCTGGGACTCTCACAACAGGAGCCACCCGTTGATATCCCCTGCTATCTCTTTGGTGGCAGAAATATTACAGAACCTCGCCCTACAACAGAAGATCTTTACGAATGTGTTATTGACGCGGCCGAGGATGCGCGAAGCCATGACCATCTGCCAGTTATTCAGGGTTGCTCTTTTACGCTAAGCCAAAAAATTATTCAAACTAAGTTATCTCATCGAATTTATGTACCAATTTGGCGAAACACAAATGACTTGATCGATCGATGCAAGTCTCGCGTCGACCAAATGCTTGATGAGGGTCTGATTGGCGAAGCAGAAAGAATTATTGAACATGGACACGAGGACACATGGGTAGCGCGAAAAGGGATTATATACAGACCAACCATCGAGTTTGTAAAACGAGGCAAACGGGATGTACAGAAGCTTGTGGGTGAGATTTCTTTGGGGATTATTAGCAAAGCCAAAGACCAGGAGGCAAAGTATAGGTTACTATCTGGTGTCGTATGGATCCCGCATGATAACAATCCGCAAGAAGCGGTTGATGCGATCCTTGAGAAATTAGACTGAATTAGAATACTTAAAAATCTACGAGGTCTTCCTTAACTTTTGTCCGGCGATACATAATCACACAAACAATTAGTGCAGTTCCGGCTACTGCGTAGAGCGGGTATATAAAAACACTCAGCTCCCAGTAGCGTACTGTAAAAAGACTTAATATTGCTGAAACAAAAGCAGCTTGCCATGCAACAAGAGTCTCGGTGTGAGGAGCCTTCCAAGTCTTTAGAAGCGTCAGCCAGAAGGCGGCTGCATCTACGACAATGATCATAAGAATAGCCAGTAGCGGGTTGTCTGTGAGTATCCATAAGCACAGGCCTAACACTGCAACCGCGATAGATATAAAATCTCTTTTATGGAAACTTCCGTAGCCATATTTGATCGATAGTATCGCGATAAATACAGCACTGAATATATAGGCACCTGTTACCAACAGAAGCCATCCTGCGCTAGTCTTAAGTTGTGCTGCGAAGAGTACCGTGAACAGTACGGCGTAGATCCACCACATTGCCCTTTCTGGCTTGGTCTTATTCTTAAAGATATCTCGAATATAAGGAATAAGACCCAGCGTGTTAATAACTGCTGCAAGACCACCAATGAAAGCAAGTGCTGTGTTAGGCATAGGTTAATGATAGCAAAGTCAGCACACCTAGACCTTCCCGATAATTGATCTCCTGGCAAATTTATTGTATTATTTGTATATGTCACATATCCGACAAGCCGACAGAGTTAATGCTCACAGGGCGTCGCTATTTCAAAGAGGCGAAGTGGGACTTAATGCGCAGCGCAGAGCTGTAAGCCATAACGCCGATGCACTTGAGAACTTCTCTGACGGCATTCGAGATATGTCGGATTACGCTTTAATAGTTGCAACTGAGACATATTTTGAAGCTGCACTTGTCGGTAATAGCGATGATCAGATTTTACGTTGTCTTGAGAAAGGCGTGAAACGTACAGATGGCGTACTTGAGAAAGATGAAGGGTTCGGCATTAAAACCGAAGACTACTTACGAGCACATGTCCTTCGTGCTTACGCGCCCTTCTTCGGTAGCTTATCTCTGGAAAAGCGTCTACCCAACCCAAAAATAGCCATGGGTATCTACGACAGACTTGTTCGATGTGCTGAAGTAGTGACCGCAAACTGGGACGACTATGATGTGCAGGCACAAATGAAACAAAAGGAAAGTAGAATTAGCGGTGCAGCGTCACAACTATTTGGATTACTCCTTTTCCAAAGATTTGCGACAAAAGATATGACCGATCGTTCGTGGCACCCAGCACCAACGATGTTTAGAGACGGAAAAGCAGGTACTTCGGGAAGCGCCACTAATCGTAACTGGGACATATCATGCTATACACAGCTGGAACCGACCGCAGATCCATCCTTAGCATATAAGGTCAAAATTAAGGCGACCCAGCGAGCTATCAACCGAGCAAAACGTAGTTATGCCGAAGACATCAAGGTGATCCCAATTAGAGAACGCGTACTGAATACTGGCGGCCATGCCCCCTGGCACCTAAAGGATGCTCTGACACTTTTGGTAGATGAGCACCGCGGAGCTACCGAAGACTATAGACCTCATCCGACCGAAATATTAAAAAAGATGACGGGAAATATACTCGACGCCATTGACGAGTAGATATCACAGGATATATTTATTCAGCAGGCTCAAGAGACTTACTGACGATTCTTCTCATTACTGCCAGTGCATCTTCGTAGCTCGTCGGATCCCTAACGACTGTATCCGATGCGAGTAAATCTTCAAACTCAGCCATAGTCTTTCTTATCTCTCTGACTAAGTCTTTTCGTTCGGGAAAGTATCGAAGATATTTATCCTTAATGATTTGATCTAATGGAACTTGGCTGACTAGATCTGGGTCTATGCGACTCAGCTTATTCTGTAAAAATGTCTCCCAGGCATGAAACTGGATATATTCCTGAGAAAGAGACAAGGCTTGCCTATACGCATCTACCGTACTGTCATCACCGTGATACATAAATCCCGAGATGAGCGTGTTAAGGCTATGATTGTCATTACTCTCCTCCTTCTGCCTAATAATTTTCCTAAATTCCGATTCAGGTATGAGCTCGGGAAAGGTTTTCTTCACCCACACTATGATCCCCCAGTGTGCTGTGCCACCATCAAATGCAAGGTGCTGGTTTAGAAGATATCCAGCCACCTCTTCTATAACCTCCTTTTCAAGCATGAAGTATTCTTGTAAAAATGTAAGGTCGTGAGCGGGATCATATTCCTCTGACATACTCGGGCCGGGTTGCGTTAGCGCGAAATTGAGTAACCCTACGCGAATGTACTCGGGGAGCGACTGAATCTCATCTACCATCTCAGCTAAATACAGATATCTAACTTCAGCCCTCTGGAGCCATGTGCCATCTTCCATTTCGACTGCTCTAAAATCGGCGTACATAATATTTGTCCACTGGTCAAGCATCCGATACTGATCATCTGATATTTCAGGAAATAAATGCCGCTCACCTACATAGGGGATAGGCCCGCCAAACTTCTCTTCTAGGTTAGCCACGGTTGCCTCGTACATTCTTCAAGTTTGTTAGATAGAAGTTTTAATTGCAAGCAGAAGCAGAACAAAAAACACATTGCAAAGTAGCTATTCTCAATATGATTAAGCTTGCAAATAGATGCGACTTAGCAGAATATCTATACATGAACTCTGAGCAACACTCCAGATTTTATAAGCCTCCTTCGCCAGATGAAGTTGAAGCTAATGGTAGTATTGTCGCTGATACAAGAGCAAGAATTCGTGCTGAGCGTAGAGGCTCGCGACTTTTCAGTGCCGCTGCCGCCTTTACGATGGGCACGCTCCTCAATATCAGCGAATACTTGACTGTAGGATCATTCGATGCTCGGGACGCTGTAACTAACTTTGCAATTCCAACCCTCATCAACACCGCAATGCAACTAGGAAGAGAACATACGCAGAAAAATGAGCTCGGTCACATTAGGCAGATGGCAAATGGTATTAGATCGCAATATGAAGGTCGCATCATCGAACTGGAACAGGAGGTAAGAGCGCGAGATGATGTAGCTTCGCAGCAAATACTCGACTCTACTGCAAACCGTGAGCGCATGGCAGAGATTGCTCTTACTATGTACTAGTTGCTAGTAACCACCACCACTCTCTAGCAACTCTGCCCATAAGACCTTAAATATCGAAGCAAAATTACGGTGTATGACCCTTTCTGCTGAATTCGGTGTTGCTCTATGGATATTAGTGGGCCCTACCGCGACTACCTCAAGAGGCTGTGCGCTCCAGATGGCAAAACCAAAATCGTGTAGGTTTTCAACACTTAACTTATTTGCATGTAGACTGAGGCGCTTTACGTTTTTCGGGGTCAGCTGAGCTCCGAGGGGTCCGGCTTCTGCAGGTACACACTTTCGCCAGAAGTTTTTTACTATATCCTCTTCTGCTACTAAAAACTCAGTTGGAAGCTTATCGGTAACTGTAAACGCCTCACTTAGATCACGGTGCCAGCCTCGCATTGCACCCTGAGCTTCATCTGGAGATAAATCATGCGATCTGCCAATCATTTCCCAATCGTTTGCAAGATCGACTCCTGCTATACGCGCAAGCTCGTCATAAAGAGGCCGGACAGCCGTATCGGTCGCGTCGATATCCTCACGATTAACACGGTCATCGGAGTCGAGTAGTGACAAAAGATTTGCATCGATCTTGCGGAGTGTTTGTGGCGGAGTTAAGGATAAGGACATTTAATGTATAATAACACTTTATCGTCATTTAATCAACCGTACTGCTCATATTAATGCGTCTTATGTGAGCATCACACGCATTTTTTAGCATACCTTTGCTATTATGATCTAATGAGCTTCATACTTTGCGTGACGGGTCCAGCTGGGGCGGGAAAAACAACCGTAACTGGCCTTGTCGCTCACCAGCTTGAAAGATCCGTTTGCATCGAAGTTGATGCAGTCAAGGAGTTTATAATAAGCGACTTCGCGGATTATGAAACAAGTCTTGGCAACCAGAAGTGGCAACTACTCGGCGATAATATTGGTGTGCTAGCAAAGAACTACCAGGTCGCCGGGTACAATGTTATTATCGATGGCTATTTAAAACTTTCCAGCTGGAAACGGTTACTCAAGCATGTTGACGTTGATTACAAATTCCTGATGTTACCAAGTCTAGAAGTTAATATTCAGCGTAACAATTTACGGAGTGGCAATAAGAAACTCTTGTCGCAGACAATCCAGAGGCATCATGCTTTCTATTCTCATGATAAGTATTTTGAAAAGTTTATAAAACTAGACAGCAGTACAGATAGTGCTAGCGAAACAGCTAGTAAAATTCTTGCGTATCTACATAAGCAGCTATAGTTCTCTAGGAAAACAAGACTCACAATCACTGAGTCTTGTTTTAAAATAGAGCCACGAGGCTCTATTTCTGTGCTTTAAGTTTTTTCTTTAGTGCGCGTTTACGTGAAGCACCGTGCCAGTTCTTGTGTTTTGCCATATTAAGTCTTAATGTTTCTTTGGTTTAACTTCGTTACGACCAAGATTCTTCTTGGTCTCAGTGAATGTCTCTACTTTTCGTAGACGCGGGTTGTACTTCTTGAGACTTAGCTTGTCGGGAGTATTCTGCGTGTTCTTCTTAGTGTAATAAAGACGATCGCCTGACTCTTCGCCAACTAAACCTACTAGTACTCGTTTGGTGTTCTTCTTTGCCATATGGTTGTTAATTCTACCAGATGAACTCTAGATTATCAAGCCTGGGGTTTACTTTTGTGGGTCAGTGCCATGAATCCACCCGCCATGAATGCAATACCACCTATAAAGCTACCGACGACTACCTTCTCTGGGACCAAGTCATTGCCACACTGTTTTTCTACCGCAGCGATAACAACTGCAAGTCCTGTGGCTACGAAACCACCGAGAAAACTGGCGGCAGCACCAACCCGTTCAAAATTGTTGCTTGGGGCATTTTCTTCCTGCGGAACTTCTACTGCTACGACACTCATAGGATCTTGATTATTCATAATATGCTTATTATAACACATCTGTAGCCGTATGAATAGTGCAATATGTCTACGCCCACGCTCTATTGAGATGAAGCAATATATTTGCTACACTTTAGCAGCGTTTACGCCGCCTTAGCTCAGTGGTAGAGCACTTCCATGGTAAGGAAGGGGTCTTGGGTTCAAATCCCAAAGGTGGCTCCAATTTGTATTTCATTTTCAAGCAGGGTCAAGAGTTAAGCAGAGTGTTCTAGCAAGCTAATGTCAGTCTCAAGATCTGCTACTCTCTCTTGTAGTAGTTTCTTTACATCCCGAAGCGCCGCATTATAGATCTCGGGTCCTAGGTTCTGAGTGACTATATGAATAACGTCTTGTGCAGCTATAAGCCCTACTTCAGATCCATCAATGTCTTCGATTCGTGTAATTACTTCTGCAATACACTTTCGTTCTACTTCTTTAGATATACTGTCAAATTTCCTCTTCATGTCTCTAGCTTACCTTAAATATCAGCGATTTGCTTAAGTGTGTTTTGTAAGTCATCTGGAGTGTTCCATTCAAAGTATTTGTCTACTAGCTTTGGAAGATATGATGACCCTGCTGCTGAACTGTGCTCAAAAAGATAGACTGGCTTTCTCTGACTCAAGGCGATGCCAACCTCCATTATTTGCCCGATACTACGGCTTGGTGACGTAATAATTGCTACCATTGCTTGGCTTTCTTCAATGTTTCTAAAAGCATCCTGAAATATGCCCTTAATATCATCTTGTTCTTGTAGCTTATTGACTAGTGGGTCAAATCGATTGCAATACGCCTCGTGTCCGTTGGCGTTCAATGTATCTACCACTAGTTTCATACGCTCAGTAACGATGTCCGCATCTTCACCGGTATAAGCATATGCACAAAATAATTTCATAAGTCTATATTAAACGAAAAACGGAGGCATTACTATTTCTGGTCGCTGACAGCCTGTTTAGTGTACCAAAATGCCCAATACTACAAGTCCCTGTGTTAAAGCCCAAAAAAACCCAGAAATAATGATCGGCTTATCTTTTATCCTGATACCATGTATTAGCCAAACACAGGCGGTGATCATGTAGATAAACCACGTAACCAACGAAACACCACTCACGTTATTCTTTGACCATACTTGGAATATTTGAGGAACAGTTGCCAGCGGCTCTACTAACGCGAAAACCATCATAAATTTTTCGAACAGTTTCGTCTCTTTTTTAACAGAAGCTTCAGTTGACATAAAGTCAGTATAGCAAACGGCTCTGCGATCACCCTTGAGCGTGAGCAGGTTTATGCAGTACGCCGTTTTGCGCCAGAATTAATTTAGTCGAAAGTCTCTAATATTGCTAACCCGTTCACCATCAAATGAGCTGAGTGTGATTTTATTAATTTTGCCAGATATGTCTAGGCCTTCTTTATGTATGTTTCGAGCAAGCTCTTTAACGGTTGTGGCGTCATCACTGCCTGCGATAGTTATATGCGGAGTATAGAGACTATCTTTTCTTAGCTCTTTATCTAGTAACCCACTGTATAGCCGATCATGAATTTTAATCATTTCAGATATCGGCTTATCAGATACCAGCTGGATCTGATAATAGCGAGAATGAATATCTTCTACAACCATCGCCTTGTCTAATGTAAAATTAAAAGAGTCTGTATGTAGGTCGATTGACTCTATGTGTTTAAGTAAATCTAACCCTGTGATTTTATCCGTTGGAAATACTATCGTGAAGTGAGGCTTAACCATCAAATATTGTCTGTCGTGAGTAGTTCTGATTTCCTGCATCCAGTTATAGTCATGTTCAGATATTTCAGGATAGGCTAGTACGACGTATTGCATAGTATTATCATAGCAAATAAAAAGACCCCCCAAGAAGTTAGTCATAGACCCATGCTCCATTCGATGCTTTTCGCAAAGTTAGAATGTTGTTTTCTGGACATTGCGGAATTTCTAGCACAAAATAGATAGCGAGAAAAAGGAGTATCACTATGCCGCACAAAAGTACGTACAAAATAGGAGGAGACCTAGAAGTTAATCGCATTGGCTTTGGAGCGATGCGTATTACGGGCAAAGATAATTTTGGAATGCCCGAGAACCCACAAAATTCTATCGATGTACTCAGGCGTGCAGTTGAACTTGGTGTTAACTTTATTGATACGGCAGACCAATACGGTATGTTCACATCGGAGCAGTTGATAGCCGAAGCACTATATCCATACCAGGATGGTTTGATTATAGCCACGAAAGGCGGCCTTGTACGTTTTGGCCCCAGTACTCCATCGGCTCGCAATATCAACAATGACGCTACTCCGCAGCACTTACATGATGCACTGAATGGAAGTTCGAGTCGTTTAAAGTTAGATCGAGTAGACCTTTATCAACTACATCGTATTGACCCCAATGTTCCTGCTGATATAACCTTCGAATTCTTAAGACAGGCCCAGCAGGACGGAAGGCTCAAACATCTGGGTTTGTCAGAGGTGTCTGTTGAGCAAATCAAGCAAGCTCAAAAGCACTTCAAGGTTGCCTCGGTCCAAAATAGATACAATGTGAGTGACCGCAAGTGGGAACCGGTGCTTGATTATTGCAGACAGCAGAATATTGCCTTTATCCCCTGGTTTCCGATTAATGGAGGCCAGGAAGGGCAAGGCGATGCTACCCTACAGCGTATCGCCGCAAGACATAATGTAACAACACGTCAAATAGCATTAAGTTGGCTATTGCATCACTCGGATAATATTCTGCTAATACCGGGCACTTCAAGTATTGCTCACCTTGAGGAAAATATCGCAGCCGGTGATATCGAGCTATCTGATAAGGACATGCGAGAGCTTGACGCTATCGGCTAGTCCCTTTAACACGGTATATAAAAAGTCTTTCATGGCGTTCATTGGTATAAAAAACACCTTGATGATAGGTGCTGCTTAAAGTTGATCTGCAATAATTGCAAAGGCAAATTCCTACAGCATTATTAATGAGGTTAGAACCTTATTGCCCAAGAACACGGCGACTCTTTAGTACCGTAAGCACGGAGGAATACACCCGACTGACATCCTGGTCAGCATTTACGCGGATCAAACCATTCCGTTTTAAGCCCTTAATGAATTCATATTTATGTAAGACATCTTCGATTTTGTCTCCCCATAGATTTAGATGATCTTTATTAGTTCGCCCTCGCTCTTCAATTCTTTTGCGGTGCGTCTCTAGATAGGCATATTCTTCAAAGTTCCCTAGCTCTGACGTTGTGACTCTTCTTGCAAAGAAGGACGTGTAGCGTGTATATAACTATATGTCGAAAGAACATACTGGGACAAGACTATCAGTATCCAAAATCCTACTAAAAGCAAGACAGGATTTCGATATTTTTCTGGGATGATGCTCTTCTTTTTAAGCAAAAGTGAAACTGCTAAAATTACGGCCAGTATAATGGCAAATTGCTCAAGACCATTTAATATAACATGAAGATCGTAAAGGGGAACATTTACAGAGGGCGACATAATTCTCCACCATTTAAGTTCAATATATGCGTGGTGCACTGTCTTAACACAAGTTAGAACCTTGCTCCTGGATTATTCTACAGCTTAGACTAAGAGAAAGCAAACAGTCTAACAGATGGGACGAAGCCCATAGTTATTTACAGCGAAGCCAGAAAGCAGCACTCCGGTTTTCGTTTGGTACCATCGCACTTAACCCAGAGAAAGTTATCCCCTACGTAAGGTTATCTAAGCATTCACAGTGTATTAAACGAGAGGGTGGCGGTTGTTCCTTGCTTGAGTTGACTTGCAATGTCTATATCTCCACCAAGGCCATGCATAATAAGGCGATCTAAATAAAGACTAAGGCCAATTCCCTCATGGTTGAAAGTTGTCACTGGTCCAACTTTTATAAATGGCTCAAATAGTTGGTCAATCTTTTCCTTTGGTATACCTTCGCCTTGGTCAATGACATGGAAGGCGAGATGTTTCGCATTGTACGAACACTTTACTGTAATAATTGAGTTTTCTGTAGAAACCTGAATAGCATTTTGAATTAGCGAACGAAGTGCAAGTTCGGCTAGAGACTGATCAGAGCTAAATGTTGGATCGCCTTCTAGCCCAACTATCTCAATCCTCAAATTTTTAGCTTTAAGATCCTCCTCAAAAGATTTTACAATTTTGGCAATGAAATCCCTCGCATGGATTGAGGTTGTCGTGTTGCTTAGGTTACTCGCTTCAAGCTGACTCACTAACAGGAAACTCTTGGAGAGGTCTCGGAGTCGTTCGATACCTTGTGCAATAATTCGTTGGTTTGATGCGTTTGAATCACCTAGACCACTAAGAATTGTTGCTATCTGACCAGTTCGTGTGTCGAGCTGTTCGCCTGCATCAGCTATCAGTCTCGAACGGGTATGATCAAATGCCTCCTCTGCTTTTATGAGATCCTCAGTATGTGCCTTTTCAATTTTTATACGTTGACTATTCTTGTATGCTCCGTAAAAGAGCTGTACTAGTAAGAACGCAATGAGACCTTGGGTTATATAAGTAGCCGTAGAGTAATGAATGCCACCGATCACACCAAAAATGAGGTAGAACAAACCAATAGTTGTAACAAGTCCGACTAGCGGTATGAGGAAGTATTTACTGAGCAGGGCAGATTTAATTTTTGGTGGCTCCTTGATCTTGTCGAGCTCACTCGTGTTGTTAGACTCCTCAACAAGAGATTCTATAAACAGGCTAAGATGTGCCACGGACTCGTTTAGTTCATGACTCTTTTGATTCCCAGGTTGTTCTTTTACTAACATCTCTGTACCTGCTTTTATATAGGTGAGTGGGGTACGTAGGTAGTGACTCGTAACCTCTAGGAAATTACGACGTTCTCCATTCAATACATCTTGTTTTTCATATATTTCTTTCAATCGATTCTCCATTTGTAATTGCTTCTGAGATTGGAACAGATAGTAGCCAGCCTGTGTAATGAGAACTAACATGAGGGCATACGGTATACCATCAAGCAACGGGCGAGGGATCATTTTGGTGAATCTCTTAACACCGAAAACAGATTTTGTTACCGCAGCTTGTTGGGTCAACTTTCTCTCACTTTTCTGAAGAGGTACTTTTTTTGTCAAAGTTTTAGCTGGCGGAACTGGCTGCCGCAGTGTTGCTGGCACGATTGGTTTAGGGGGTATTGTAACACCTGGCGTCACAGGTGGTGGAGGGTAGACAATTGGTGGCGGATTGGGGGTTGGTTCGTTGATCTGAATAGTATGTGTATCACTGACGAGGCTACCGTTATACTGCGTTGCTTGGATTTGCCGTGTACCAGCCGTTGCAAAGTTATACTCGTATTCCCACGCACCAAATTCATTAGATTGGGTTGTGCCGATCGTCGTACTATCAACAGTAATATTAATGGTAGCATTTGGGGTAGCTGATCCAGTTATTGTATGGGTGCCCTTATCTAAATGTGCATTGTTACTTGGACTTGTAATAACGAGACTTTCACCAAGTGTGAGCACACTTCGTGTATCTGTACTTACATTTATATCGGTGGCTTCAACTCCATAAGATCGTATCGCAAGATAGGCGGCTCCAGGCGATGATTCAGTCTGCCTGTTGGTTACTTCAATTCCAAGATTTGTATCAACTACACTTGTGGATGTTTCAGCGTCTCCAAGCGACCCACCCCCAAAAGTGCTTGGGTTTATGCATGTAAGGCTCGCTTGCAGGTAGTCACTTGAGCTTGTGTCGGCAAAACTAATGAACCGCATATTATTAGCATCACTACAGTGATTTTCCAGTGGAATCGTAGTGGAAAGGCTGCCATCTGACAACTTATACTTAAACAATCGGGGAGTTATCCCGGCTGAACTTACAATGATGTCATCAGCTGAGTTGAATCGTATATCCCTAAAGCCGTCACTTATTGGAGTGGATTCTCGCTCTATTGTTCTTACTAAACTAAGGGTACTGGTATCGTATATATCTACCGTACCCCAGTCAGAAACTACAGCAAGACGAGTACCCGCACTATTAAGTGCCGAGGTAATTGGTAGTCCGGTATTTGCTAGACAACTAGTATGACTGGTGGAGGCTGTTTGAGTCTGGTCGTTAGTGAGGTTGAGTTTGTAAATCTTTCCACACGTGGCTAGTATGAGTTCGTTACCGTGTCCAGTCAGTGACGCCGTGAAGAGATCGTACTGCTCCTGGCCATTATTCGGCTGAATACCCATTGAAGTGTACACGTGGCTTATGCTTAGGGTTAGAGTATCGATCGCATACACACGCGTCACATACTGCCCAGGATTTCCCGGCACAAATGCTATACCAAAAAAGTATAGTGTCGAACCAGTTTCGTCCATATGGCTATAGAAAGGTAAAAAGTTTGGCAAAAGGATCGATGATTCGTACTCACCCGTTAGGGTATTACCCACTGCAACGAATGAACTATCACCGTCAAGGGAAGTCGGAGTACTAAATACTCGATTATTTGTTTTACTATGATAGATACTTGCAGCCGAGTTCATGCCATAGCCTGTTACCTTACTGGTACCAGCTACGGGATTAAGCTCATATAGTTGGTTGATTACAGTTGTAGCCAATACGTTATCGTTGTTACCGCTGGACTTTGCCATGGTACTGCCATCCCCATAAAAACTGAGAGGGTTATCCTGAGGAGCATATGTATGTTGGGCCACTATGCCCCCAGTGGATGGGTCTACCTTATAAAGGGATGAATCAGATGTATTTTGATTCCTCGTGAGTATATAGAGTGAATCATTGCCCGATACAACCGCCATAGGCCTCTCACTGGCATACGTATCTCCGTTGATAGCATTGAGACCCGTAATCTCGGGAAGAGCTGTGTCGGTGTCGGTATCATAGACCTCAAGCCTGTCACTGTAGAATGCCAGCTGCACGTAGTAATGCTGTGTTAATTGACCACCTCCAATGCCGTTTCCTGTGTTAAAACCCTGGTACAGATCAAAAGAGCCTATAGTGGTCTCGGTTTCAGTATTATATGCAATCATTGGAGGAGATTCATCTTCTTTGGCACAGACAAAATATAGTTTTTTAAAGTCCATACTCATAGCCGCCGCTTCTGCATGGAAGGTTTGTCCTCCAGGATAGTTAGAGCACTGCGAAAAATCAAAGTTGATCTGAGATAAGCTATTATCTTGGTTATTGTAAACTGATACCGAGTCGGTTTTAACAATATAAACTTTTTGATTACTTCCCGGCAGTATATCTAGCATGCCGTCAATCAGTCCATAATTTGAATTCCACCAAGTATCCATACTATTTGACTGCAAATCTATACGCTGTACTTGAACTGAGAACCGAGAATTAGTGGAGTTCTCCGGGTAAGTTTGGAGCCGATTGTAAAAGTACACGTAGCGACCCTCTTGATCGTAGCGTATCTCCTGAAAGTAGGTCTGCTCCTGCACTATTCTTGCCGATGCGTAGTTAATGTTTGCAACAAGTGTGTTCGACTGTGTGTCTATAATAGACAGTGCCTTTTCTCGTAGTATGTAGAGTCTGTGATGAGTCTGATCAAATGTATATCCAGTAACCTGAGATGCCGCCCCGAATTCGGTACTAAAGGTAACAGTTGTTTGCACATTTTGAGTGGTACCATCAAGTACCGTGACCGTTCCACTATATTCATTAATCACGAGTATCTTATCTAAAGACGTATCGTATGCCATACCGATTGTATGTGAAAAACCCGCTGGATAGTTTTGAGTGACTTGTCCGGTGTTAGCGTCCGAGGCTTGCACTGAGTCCCGACCAATCATGGCTGCCTTATATGTTGAGCCTGTTACCATCAATGCCCTAAGAGTGTGGTGACCAGCTTGCTGATTGTTCCAACTTACAGCCCAGGTACCTCCTGCATTTGAGGTGGTACCACCAATCTTGCTAGCCCCATCGTAGACAATGATATTTTTTAAAGCTGGTGCAGTTCCGGTGATCTGAACAGCTCCTTGTGTCAATTGCTGATCCGCGGAGGGACTCGTAATGGCTACGGGTACCGACTCTGCCCGAACAGATCTAAGATTTTGTATAAAACTAAAACTTGTCAGCACAAACAAAAGTACAGCCATAATCAAATAGCTATAATGGTAAACTCTGACTCGTTTTAAACTACTCACTATAAGCACTAGTATAATACAGATGTGAGGATCAGTGCTAGATTAGTTGCTACACTCCTAGCGGTATGATCTATTCATCCCACTGACTACCGTAGCATATATGACCGTTGATAGGATCTCTTTGGCCCGTTTAGTATGGTAGTTACTCATAAGATTAAATCGAATCTAGCAGAATAAGATCCTCAGCAGTAAGAGTTAAATTAAGCTTTTGCAGGAGAAAAATTCAAGGCTGGTGATGTTGGTAACAAGAAGGACATTTTACTTGCGATTGGTCAGAACCCGGTTCTTATGGACGGCAAATTAAGAATAACCCCTAATGAGTGGCTCATCCCTGTGGGTGAAGCTGCTAAGCCACTGAGAACACGTTTGCAGAAGGTTAGAACCATGCCATTAAAGATCCAAAAAGCCTCCATGGAGGCTGTTCGTCGTGATTGGTGCTGGGAGTAGGATTCGAACCTACGAAGGCATAAGCCATCAGATTTACAGTCTGACGTGTTTGACCGCTTCACTATCCCAGCTCAATTATTAAAATGGAGCCACCTGTCGGATTCGAACCGACGACCTGCTGTTTACAAAACAGCTGCTCTAACCAACTGAGCTAAGGTGGCATATCCTAGGAATTACCCTAAACAGAACTGTTACACTATACAAAATTATACTCCAAGATACAACTACTTGCCGCGTCCGTCTTTCAGCTGCTTTATTGCCATCGGCAATCTCGTTTGGCTGAACTGTTCTCTTTCACTGTAGGGCTCGTGAGTAGACGTGTGCCTCTTTTTAACTTCAACCCTACCTTTTACTCGTGGGTTTCTAGGGGTTTCAAGGATAACGACACCCGCTAATGTGTTAAGTAGTCCCAAACTCTCAAGTGACTACGAATGCCAGTTGCTCTTCAGCCACCTGAAACGTAGTATCCCGTATATAACCAAGTCCAAAGTGTGACTGGTCCTCTAACGCACCAGTTACGACACTCCTTAGCACCTTATCATTTTCAATGTTTTGCTCAACTTCTGAGTCAATATCAACTCCGTCGCGAAGTACGTATCGAAAAGTGACTCCATTGAACTGTCTAAAGCCATAACAATAGGCATCGAATGCTTCGGCATTTTGTGGTGTGTCTTCAAACGCCATCGAATGTTACATCACTACTTTGCGAGGTTGCTTAATTTTCGGTGCCTTCTGAATCTTGGTTGTTGCACGTTTCATGGCAGTCTCAATTTTCTTCGCATCGTCTTCACGTCCGACTTTTCTATACGCATCAGCAACTAACGTATAGGTTTGGCGGTTAGGCTGGAGCTTCGCAGCATGCTCCAGCGCTTCAACCATGCGTTTTTCGTTGCCGAGTTTTTCTTGCACCTTTGCATAGGCTATGTAACGGACGGGGACATCATCCTCATCCTCCATAGCTGTTTCAAGCGTGTGTGCTGCCTTTTGGTGCTCTCCGACCTCCATATAGACTAATCCAAGGTTATGAAGCGTTGAGGCGTTCGGTTCAAGGCTATGAGCGATCTCAAAACATTCAATTGCGTGTTCGAAGCTGCGTTGTTTTGCGTATAGAATGCCGAGCCGGTTATATGCTCCCGCATTTCTTTCATCAAACTTTAGAATCGTCAGCAACGCTCGTTCGGCTCGCAGAAACTTATTCTCTTTGAGTGACTGGAAGGCGTCATCCCAGAGACGTTGGAGCCTATCCCCGACTCGTTTTGTCACAAGTTCTTCGGCTTGAATCTCTGCACCAGTAGTGGCGTAGATCGTCCACCCTCCGATTGCAATAAGTACTAATAAAGCAAAAATCATCGAGTACAGTATAGCAAGTTCTCATTGAACTGACTAATCACTACAATTGCTGGCAAAGCTTAGTAAGGTGAATTTTAGGATTGCCATTAATAGACAATATGTGAGTCGCAGTGACTTCGATAAGATTTGCTTGAGCCTCTAACTTTAGGCATGCTGATTGATCATCCGGGTTTCGTTTGAGTAGCGAATAGATAATAACCGCCAGTATGTCGAGAAGTTCTGACACCCAGACTTTATCAAACTTCTGATTGATACACATGAGGTGTCGTTCGTACGGCTTCGCACTATAAAATAGTTTAGCATCGGCAACAGTCGCCAGATGCTTCTGCCTCATCTCGGGCTGTGCTGTGAGATCGAGGAACGTGCCTGCGAGACTCTTGGAGGTATAGAGCAGACTCTGGAGCTCAGTTATGGACAGATCTGAAACCTGCGAGCCGTGTTCGAGGAGCTGCGCCTTTGGGGGTGCAATAATTTCAATAACCTGACTACGGGAGCGAATAGTGGGTAAAAGTGAGTCTATGTGGCTTGTCGTTAGAATGAAGTGTGTATTTTCAGGTGGCTCCTCGAGTAGCTTTAAAAATGCATTTTGCGCTTCTCGACCCATCTGGTGACTATCTTTGATGATAATCGTTAATTTACCGCCAGTTCGCGTAGCGCTATAGAGCTGTCGGATTTGTTCAATCGTTATACTATTTTTTTCATCTGCCGACTCAAGCGTGTAGCTCTGAGAGCCGAGCTCTACTGCGAGCCACTGTGCCATAAAGTATTTCCCACTACCCTCAGCCCCAGAGAGGATCACTCCATGCGTGGGTTGTAGCAGGTACTGTGTGAGTGCTGAATGGGTTCGAGGATGTGTGAGTGGTGTGCTCATGAGGTTAGATCGTTGAACTCCTTTGGCACTGGCGCCTCGAAGGTTACTCGCTTGCTGCTCGGCAAAGTGATCTCTAGTTTTGCTGCATGCAACATCAGTCTATCGGCTTTTTCGCCATCGTAAAATTCATCACCAACAATCGGATGTTTTAAATAATGCAGGTGGACACGAAGTTGATGAGTACGACCCGTTTTGGGTCGAAGTTCAATCAGACTATACTTTCCGTTTGTTTGTAGGGTAGCAAATTCTGTCTGCGCAGACTTGCCATTTACTCCAGCCCTAAACGTAGCTGGTTTCTTGGGGTTTCTTTCAATCGGGATGTCTATACTGCCTTCAGGAATGGATAGTTCGCCAGAAATAACGGCCTTGTAGTTTTTCTTGACCTTGCGTTCAGAGAACTGCTTACCTAGGTGACTGACAGTGGCCTCGTTTTTCGCACAGATCATGACACCGCTGGTGCCTCGATCAAGACGGTGGACAATACCGGCTCGGTTTGAATCCCAAAATGATTCAGTCGATCCGTAGTGTTGCTGAAGCCAGGTGGCAACAGTCCCTTCCTTATTAAAGGTGCCTTTGGAGTGTGCGAGTATACCAATTGGTTTGTTAATAACCACTACGTTGTCATCTTCATAGAGGATCAGTAGCTCAATGGTATCGACTTCTTTGGTCAACTCATTAAAATCTGCAGTAATTTCGTCCGAAGGGCGTAGAGTATATTTCGTTTTAACCGGCTTGCCATTGACAGTAATCTGACCTGATTCGATCAATTTCTCTAAAGCTGAGCGAGAGTATTCTGGATACAAAGAAGCAAGCGTTTTATCTAGTCGCTCTCCTGGTTCGAAATCGGTAATTTTGTTACTACTCACTCCTGTATTGTACTATCAATGCGCTTAAAACGTGGCATTTGCGCTCCGTTGTACTCTACGGTCTCCTCAAAATTTGCCAGTGTACGTGTCCAGACAGCAATGCCGTCTTTGCTGGCATCGTTCTCTCCTAGCTCATATAACGGAATATACTGCACCATTAGCTCGAGCGTCTCCTCGTAGTGGGAAAGGAATAGGACTTGGTAATACCTTCTCTTTGCTGGCGTGCTCTTATAGTGTTCGTAGATTCCCTGCCTAACCATAAACTACCTAAGTCCGACTGCTTTTTGTACTCTCAACAGCGTTTCATTGGCGGTCTGATTCATAGCAGTTTCAGATGCCTTGAGCTTGGCTGCAAGCATCGTCGTATCGACCGCTTGGAGTGCTTTCTGAAAGTTGACGAGAAAGTTTTTAACGAGATCTGCAACATCTTTTTTCAGGTCGCTGTAATTCGTCTGTCCTTCATACTGCTTGGCAACCTCTTCCAATCTTTGCCCAGAGAGCAATGCGTGAATCTGTAGCAGGTTACTTATGCCTGGCTGGTTTTCGTAATCAAGTTTAATAACACCAACGCTATCGGTTGTCGCGCTCATTATTTTCTTGGCTGCAGCATCAGGATCATCACTTAGAAAGATAATTCCCTTGCCTGTATCGTCAGACTTACTCATTTTCTTAGTTGGATCTGACAGGTCTTTAATTCTCAGACCCTGATCTTTCCCGAAGAATTCATGTTGCTTCTTTACTTCAAGCGGCGGACTAAGGATTTCGCCAAATTTTGCATTCATTCGCTGAGCGAGATCGCGAGTAATTTCAATGTGCTGTGACTGGTCATCGCCCACTGGTACATAGGTAGCACCGTATAAGAGCATGTCACTCGCCATTAAAACAGGATAGTCAAAGAGACCGACGCTGACGCGATCAGCACCGAGTTTTGCAGACTTGTCTTTAAACTGCGTCATGCGCTCCATCTCGCCGACTCCTGTGAAGCTATTGAGAATAACAGTCAGCTCGCTATGAGCTGGAATATAGCTCTGCCGATAAATGTAGACACTGTCATTATCAAGTGGCAGTCCTGCCGCAACGAACAACCTTAGATTATTCATAATCTGAGCTTGTAGCTGAGAGTGGTCAATAGGTGTCGTAAAGCTATGAAGATCGGGCACAAACAAGTTTACTTGATATTCTTCAGCATGCTTTTTCGCCATATCGATTAGTGGAAGCAGTGCTCCGAAGTAGTTGCCTATATGAAGATCGTTGTTGGCACGAAGCCCTGTTAGAATTACTGGTTTACTCATAGTTATGTATTATACCTTATGCCCCATGATCTTCTGGCAGATTATATCCAGAGGATCAATAACATGCTCTAAGGGAAATGAATGGTTAATTACAGAAAGCTCTGTGCAGCCAAGTATGACTGTTTCTGCTCCCATCGAGGTCAATTCCTCTATCTGGCCTGCAAGTAGAAATTGCTGATTCTTTTTCCCCGCGATCACGCCGTGGATAATGCTACTCGTTTTGCTTCTTCCGATAGGAGTCAATGTGATGACGTCATGCTTACTAAAAAGCTGAGCATGAAGCTTGGAGTTAATAGTGTTTGGTGAGCCTAGCAATCCAATTTTATCAAAGCTACTTCGCCTAATGGTCTGCTCGGTCAGTTCTATGAGTGAGAGTGGCTTGATCGAAAAGAGCTGGCCTATCTCTTTGATCAGTAGATGTGCAGTGTTACAAGCTATAACAATATGCGTGAAGTCCTGATTGCCAAAGGCAATAAAGATACTCCGTCAGAACACTCAGAGCTTTCGCTTTCTCAGTATTTGAGTCTATAAATTCAGGGACTGGTATAGATACGTGGGTAATAGCCGGGAAATCTTCCCCGCTTTTTGCACCGCCTTGCACCGCTGCATCGATTAGTTTCTGGTGGAGAGTAAGACTCGCTTGAGGCCCCATGCCACCAATGATTAGTATTCGGTTACTCATATAATTCTCCTTATGTTGTTTTTAGAAAAAATTCAATCTGCGGGCACTGTCAGGTCTTAGGCTTGGTATACCTCCTCGATTTGGCTCGGGGATGTAGGCAGGCACTTCTTCGGTCGTAACCGAGCTTTGTACCACAGAGGCTTCTTCAGCACGCATTGCTGCGTCTAGTGCATATAGTCCCACTACAATTTGCTCAGCGGTTCTCGGATCATCAATACCTCGTTCGATGCCCGCCTCTACGAGTATCCGTCTTGCATCAGATTCATGTATTCTTTGTGGTTGTTCTGGTTGTGTCATAGTATTTTCTCCTTTGATTAAAATAAAAAATCGCCTCTATGTGGCGACCTTTTCGGTACGTTTGATATATTTATGCAAACACACGGAAGAAACCGTCACGGGATGTGCCGGTAAACCAATATTGTGCTGTTTGCATTTTACGCATAAACGTTATAATACTAGCCTATCTATCTTTTGTCAAATACTTTTTACAGATCAGATAGCCTATCATACTGAGACAAATGAGTATCACCAGATGAAGAAGGGCTCGGTAGCTAGCAAAATGCAGTGCAAAAATTACATAACTAGTCATCACTATGCCCAGCAATCCCAAGAAAAAAAGCAGGTAACTTTTTATGGGACCAAGAGAGGTTGCAAGTATGCTCAAACTCGAGGCGACAAGAATCAAAGCCGTTGTTACCACATTACTCATAAACAGTATTATAACATGAAAATACCTCGCGATTTGCGAGGTATTTCGGTTTGTTTTTGTAGCTTAACGCTTCGAGAACTGTTCTTTACGACGTGCGCCCTTGAGACCTGGCTTCATTCGCTCTTTCTCTCGAGGATCTCGCTTGAGGAGACCATTCTTCTTGAGGGTTGAACGAAGATCGTCATTCATAGCACTCAGTGCTTTCGCGATGGCGAGCTTACTCGCACCAATTTGTGCATGGTGTCCGCCGCCGTCTATCTTCAAACTAATATCAAAGTTATCAGTCTTCTGGAGTAAACGAAGAGGCTCCATAAGTTCGTAGGTAAATGCTTCATTACCGTTAAAGTACTCGTTCAACGGTTGGTCATTAACAGTGATAACACCCTTGCCGCCAGTAAGACGAGCACGTGCAACAGCACTCTTACGTCGGCCGAGGCCGTAGAAATAATCGTTCTTAGCCACGTTTGACCTCAACTTTCTGTGGTTGTTGGGCAGTGTGCCCGTGTTCTTCACCTGCAAAGACACGGAGTCTTGCAAGTCGTTCAGGAACTAGTTTGTTCTTTGGTAACATTCCTTTTACGGCAAGTGTAATAACGTCAGTCGGATCTTTTTCAAGTTTCTGCTCTAACGTCATTTCGCGCATGCCACCAGGGAATCCACTATATCGGTAATACATCTTATCCTTCAGCTTGTTACCAGTGACAACGAGCTTCGATGCATTGATTACGACGACGTAATCACCACAATCGATGTGCGGCGTATACATCGGCTTGTTCTTGCCTGTTAGGTATGTAGCGATAGTTGTAGAGATACGACCGAGTGGTGCTTCAGAAGCGTCAATAAGTACCCATCGTCGAGTTACTTCAGATGGCTTTGCTGAGTATGTCTTTTTCATTATTTATCTCCCTTAGTAGCGACTTTTGGCTTCGCTACGGGCTTCTTTGTCGTCTTCGCTTTGACTACAGCTGGTTTCTTCGCAGCGGGAGCTACTTTCGCGGCGACTGTCTTTACTACAGGCTCGCTTGGAGTAGCCTTGATGTCATCAACGAAGCTAATTCGTGCCATTTGTGTATTATCGCCTCGTCTGAGCACCGTGCGCTCAATACGGAGGTAACCACTAGTTCGTTGCATAGCAGGAGCAATTTGTTCTACTAGTTTGTGAGCCATTGGAACACTTCCAAGGGTACTGACGATCTGGCGACGACTGTGAAGGTCACCTTTTCTCGCTTTACTCACGAGTTTTTCAAAATTTGGTCGTAGTTCTTTCGCTTTTGGAAGAGTCGTCTCAATACTGCCATGCTCAATGAGGGCAATTGAGAGGCTACGAATGAGCGCTGTGCGCTGATCCTTTTCTCTTCCTAGCTTACGACCTTGATATCCGTGACGATGCATTTAGAACTCCAATTCAGCCATTTTATCTTTAACTTCATCAAGTGCTTTGCTTCCAAAGCCTTTGAGTTCACGGAGTTCAACTTCACCAAGCGTAACGAGATCACCGATAGTCTTAATGCCATTGTTCAGTAGTGCGTTTGCAGTACGAGCAGTTAGGTTAAGATCTTCGATTGGTGTCATAAGCTCAGCAGTCTCATCAGTTTTACCTGATTGAGTCAGTGGCTGTGCAGCGGCAACAACAGTACTACCAGCAAGCGCAGTATATTGGTTCACTAAAATTGCTGAAGCCTCTTCAAACGCTTGTCGCGGTGTGAGTGAACCATCAGTATCAACGGTAAGCAGAAGCTTATCGAGGTCTGTCATTTGACCAACACGAGTACTCTCTACCTTGTATCGAACACGAAGCACTGGTGTGAAGATTGCATCTACTGCAATCATGTCACTTGGGCGACTACTTGCTGGTGTTGCTTCAATCGTTCGGTATCCACGACCAGACTCAACAACGATGTCCATAACAAATGGTTTTGCACTGTCGAGTGTCGCAATTAGCTGATCTTTATTAACGACGTCAACTTGATCAGTCGTTTTGATATCGGCAGCTGTAATAGCTCCCTTTGTTTTCTTTTCAATACGAACAGTTTGTGGTTCATCACTGTGTACCTTAAAGCGAACTTGCTTTAGGTTAAGCATGATATCTACCACATCTTCTTTTACACCTTCGACAGTTGTAAATTCGTGTGTGATTCCTTCGATTTTAAATGCAACAACTGCTGCACCTTCGATTGAAGAAAGTAGAACACGACGCAAGCTGTTACCGAGTGTCATGCCGTAGCCGGTGTGAAGCGGCTCAATTGCAAATGTTGCACTGGTTGCTGAGTGGTCGTCTACTGACGCGAGTGTTGGATTGTGAATCATCTTTGACATATATTATTGCTCCTTTGAATTAGCATTCCATTTAGCGTGAGTAGTACTCAACGATTAGTTGCTCATTAATGTCGGGTTCTGCCTCTTCTCGAGTTGGCAGACCGGTAATCTGAATGGTCTTCTTCTTGACGTCACTCTTGATCCAGCTTAGTTGTGGCTGGCTTGCAAGTGCGGCTACGTCGGCAAGTTGTTTGAAGTATTCATTATCTGCGCTTTTGCCACGTACAACGAGTTCGTCGCCTTCTGAAACACGAATTGAAGGGATATCAACACGTCGGCCGTTGAGCATAAAGTGACCGTGTCCGACGAGCTGACGAGCAGCTCTTCGTGAAGTTGCGAATCCTGCACGGTATACAGCGTTATCGAGGCGTCTTTCAAGTAACTGTAGTAGGATCTGACCTGACTGACCTTTTGAACGGTTCGCTTCTTTCATGAGATTACTAAACTGCTTTTCCAAAAGACCATATAGTCTCCGGACTTTTTGCTTCTCACGAAGCTGCAGTGAATAGCCACTTGGCTTGCTCTGTCGGCCACCACCGTGCTCACCAGGAATGTTAGTTCGCTTGAGCATGATTTTGTGTGCCTTCGGATGAAGAGCATAGCCTTCACGACGACTCTGTTTAACAATTGGAGATCGATCTCGTGCCATTATGGGTGCCTCACTTTCCTTGGACGAACACCACCGTGCGGTACGCCGGTCTTATCACTAATACTTTCAATATCGATACCAACGGTGCCAGCTGCTCTAATTGCAGCATCACGACCTTGGCCGATACCATTCACATACACATCAACGCTGTGGAGGCCGTTGTTCTGCTTTGCTGTAGAAAGAGCTTTCTCACTTGCAACCTGAGCTGCGTATGCAGTACCCTTCTTGCTTCCGCGGAATCCGCATGCTCCCGCACTTGCGGTTGCAACCACTTCACCTTTTTTGTCGGTGATAGTGATGATTGTGTTATTAAAGGTAGCTTTAATGTGGAGCTGCCCTGCAGTAATAACTCTCTTTGCCTTCTTCTTTTTTGCTGTCGTAGTTTCTGCCATATAAATATCCTAATCCTACGTCTTAGACGCAGCTTTCTTCTGTGTGCCACCAACAGCAACACGCTTACCACGCTTTGTACGACCATTTGTGCGGGTCCGTTGGCCTCGAACTGGTAAACCAGCTTTGTGACGAATGCCTCGGTATGTTTGAATGTCTTTCAAACGTTTGATATTTCCAGTAACAACACGTTGTAGATCACCTTCTACGGTGTAGTTCTTATCGATCTCAGAACGGATTGCATCAAGTTCAGCCTCGGTCAGATCTTTTACGCGAGTTGTTGGATCTACTTTTACTGCCTCAAGAATTGACGCAGAGTGCGTAGGGCCAATGCCATACACATAGGTAAGGCTAATCTGCACTTGCTTTTCGGTCGGGATAGTGACACCTGATATTCGAGCCATGACTAACCTTGCCTCTGCTTATGCTTAGGTTTCTTCTTGTTGATGACATACAACCGGCCTTTACGGCGAACGAGTTGGTCATCCGGACTAATCTTTTTGACGCTTGCACGTACTTTCACGTAATCTCCTCACGTATAGATTAATTGGATTGTTATGATTTGCGGTAGGTGATTCTGCCCTTAGTAAGATCGTAAGGGGTTAACTCAACCGTCACGCTATCGCCAGCAACGAGTTTGATATAGTGCTTGCGCATTTTACCAGCCACGTGGGCGATGATCTGATGGCCGTTCTCAAGTTCTACTCGAAACTGAGCACTTGGAAGCGCTTCTACTACTTTTCCTTCAAGTTGAATTACTTCCTTGTTAACAGCCATAAGTTACAAAGACTAATTATACAGATGCTAACAGATAATGTAAAGGGGTAAAATTACAATTAGTTTCCTGCTCTTTCGACGCGCGTGTGAGCCGTATCTATAGCATGTAGTACTAAAAGTTGCCCTGCGTGGGCGCTTCCCCCGTAGACGGCTGTGGGCTCATCGCCTCGTAACTCAACACTCGTGAGTGCTTCAATGCCAACGGGTAGTTCGACTTGTGGTAGAACCAGTGCATGACGCGATATTGGATCCCGGTGAATCGCCCCCAGCTCTATCGGAGAAGCAGTTGGATGGCCATCGAGGTAACGATCATCACTAGCTAGATATACAGTTAATACTCGTGCAAGAGGATGATGATAGTGATTGATAAACCCTGGCACTACAAATATACCTGGCTCTCTGTCTTCACTAACATGAATACCCTGTCTGACATCATATGTGATCAGATCGCGAAAATCAGATTGCTCCTGTAGTTGCATGCCAAGTATGGGTCCGAGGTTCCATATGTCGACAATTTTCTGATCCATTCTTGCTTAAAAGTCCTTCGTAGATCTTGATGTTGCTTGAGTGTTACAAGATCATTGGCTACAGACTCTGCGTGTACGGACATAATGGCTCCCTGCTTAATACAGCCACTATACTGCCCTAGATCAGTAGACGCAACAATAAGCGGTTAGTAGTCTTGATCGTATGTAACCATCAAGGCACGTGATTCAAGCTGTCGAAGTGTCTCAAGAGCCACAGATACCACGATGAGCAGTCCTGTGCCACCAATAGTGAGCTGTGTGGTACCAAGGATTCTTTCTACGAATAGCGGCAACAGCGCAAGCGCACCAAGGCTGAAAGCACCAAAGAGATTAAGTCTGCTGACGATTTTCTTCAGATACTCCTCGGTTTGCTTTCCAGGCCGAATCTTATCTATAAAGCCACCCTGCTTCTGGAGATTCTCAGCAATCTCTTTGGCGTTGAATACCACGCTGGTATAGAAATACGTAAAAGCCACGATAAGGAGGAAGTAAACAGCAGGATAAATATAGGTATTGATTGGATTCGAGCCCGTAGTGGCTTGCTGTTGACCTGGCTGGGCAAACCAAATCGTTAAGTTCTTACCGAGTTCAGCCATCCAGGGGGTCGCGCTGTTTTGAATCAACTGACCTATGAACTGTGGAACACTGAGGAATGCCACCGCAAAGATAATTGGAATAACCCCAGCAGTTATGAGCTTAACCGGTAGTATCGTTCCAACTCCGCCATAGGCGCGGTTACCTTGTACTCGCTTGGCATAATTCACATGTATCACTCTCTGTGCTTCATTGAGTTTCACGACCAGGAATGTCACGAACACCGTGGCTGCAATAATTGATCCTGTAATTGCCAGACCTTTACCACTAATAGGCAACGTAAACCATCCGAATATATTAAGATTAGCTTTCTCACCCGTCACGGTTTTAATAAGCGTCGCTGCAGTGCTCGGAAGGCGTGAGACGATCCCTGCGAAGATAAGCAAGCTAATACCGTTGCCAATGCCCTGCTCGGTCATCAACTCACCAATCCACATAAGAAGCATCGAACCACCCGTAAGAGTGGCTACCATGAGCACCCACTGGAACGGCGAGGTGTTGGCTGCGATATCTATACCCAGTTGGCTACCAGCGGTCTGTCTAATAAGAAGGATTAAACCTACCGATTGAACCAAAGCAAGTGGGAGCGTAATAATACGTGTCCATTGGTTAATCTTGCGACGACCAACTTCACCGTCTTGCTGTAACTCCTCCAGTTTCGGAAATGCTTTGGTGAGCAGCTGCATAATAATAGAGGCGTTAATATAAGGCCCAAGCCCCATGAGCATAATTGATAGGCTCGAGAGCGCTCCGCCAGAGAGCAGATCAAAGAAACCAAGTAACTGGTGTGAGCTAAATAAGTTGTTTATCAGCTGTTTGAGCTGAGTTGGCTGGGCAAGTGGAATCGGGATATGTGAGAGCATTCGAAATACAACAATGAGCATCAGCACGATAAACACACGCTTTTGCATGTCTTTACTCTTCAGTGATTTTCTGATAGTTTTCCAGCTCACAGTATTTATTCCCTCTCACTTATCGATTTATCTTCAGTATATCAGCTAGGACCCACTACGTCATCTCAGAAAGAGAACAGCTACTTCTCGGTAACAGTCGTCTTAGCTCGTTGTGGCACAGGGATTGCCTCAAATGTGCCGCCCGCTTTTTCAATCAACTCAGTTGCAGATTTGCTCGCACCTTGTACTGTGACAGTAAAGGCTTTCGTAACCTCACCACGAGTGATGATCTTTACTGAATGATATGGGTTCGCAATCAACGATGCTTCGGTCAAGGTAAAGTTATCGATAATTTTACCTGATACGAATTGGAGATTCTCCGTGTAGACAATCTGTGCTTTGGCTTTGTAGCCCTTGAATCCCTTTAGTTTTGGAATACGGGTCATTAATGAATTCTGACCACCTTCGAATCCTGCGCGAAGTTTTTTACCAGTACGAGCTTTTTGTCCTTTAGTACCACGTCCGGCAGTTTTTCCCTGACCAGCGCTAATACCACGTCCAACTCGGTTTTTGTTCTTCTTCTTTTCCATGTCGAGTTCGTGAAATTTCATTATTTTGTCTCCTTCACGACAGCGGACTTGGTTTTAGCAGGCGCTTTTTTTGCTTCAGGAGTTGCTTCAGTTACCTCTTTGACGGCTTTTTTTGCCTTCTTCTCTGCAGTCTTTCCTGCTTGAGTTGTCCATTCGCTCATTGGTTTGAGTTGTTGTAACGCTTCGATAGTTGCGTAAGCTGCGTTTACCTTATTAGTACTACCGAGTGACTTAGAAAGCACGTTATGGATACCAGTGACATTAAGGATTGCACGAACTGTACCACCTGCGATGATACCAGTACCAGGTGCGGCAGGTTTTAGCATTACTTTTGCGCCACCAACCTTGGCGTTAATTTCGTGTGGAATGGTTGCTTTGAAAAGAGGGATCTCCATAACATTCTTTTTAGCGACTGAAGTTGCCTTCATAACCGCTGCTTGAACATCAGCACCCTTGCTCACGCCAACACCCACTCGTTTTTTGCCATCGCCGACTACGACGAGTGCTTTAAAGCGGAATCGTCGTCCACCTTTTACTACACGTGAGACACGGTCGATATTGATTACTACTTCTTCAAATTCTTTTGGTTCTTCAATGCGAGGTTGTCGCTGTTGTCTATTGTCTGCCATGATTAAAACTCCAATCCATTCTCACGGGCTGCGGTTGCAAATGCGTTGAGGCGCTGTTGATATGATCGGCCATTTCGGTCTAGTACAACTTTAGTAATTTTAGCTTTGCCTGCTTTTTTGGCAATGTCTGTTCCGACGAAGGTACAAAGTTCTGTAATACTACCAGTAGCTGTCTTATCCTGCACTGTCGTGCTTGAAATAAGAGTCTTACCGATAGTGTCATCAATGACCTGTACGCTAACATGTCTGTTGCTAATGTGGACACTCATTCGTGGCCGTTCAGCCGTACCCTTAACAGTACTTCGAACTCGATTTTTACGAATGACCTTATTATCTCGTTTGTGATTAAGACGGTTCATTATTTAGCTCCTGTCTTTCCGGCCTTACGGATGATGTGTTCACCCTCGTACTTTATTCCCTTACCCTTGTATGGTTCAGGTTTCTTCAAGGCTCTAATATCTGCGGCGACTTGACCGACTTGTTGCTTACTAATACCGCTGACAGAGATGCTCATCTTTTCAACACCGAGTGTAATACCATCTGGTGCGATAAACTCAACGGGATGTGAGAATCCAAGAGCCATAACGAGCTTGTTTCCCTGAAGGGCTACCTTGAAACCAACACCACTTACTTCAAGTTTCTTTTCAAAACCCTTCGTAACGCCCACTACCATGTTGTTGATGAGTGCACGCATTAAGCCATGTTGAGATTTTGCAATCTTTTCATCACTAATTCTTGCTACTGTTAAAACGTTATCTTCGATTGCAACAGTTACGTGCGGTAGTTTTGCAGCTTCAAGGTTGCCTTTCGGTCCCGAAACTTTGATTGCATCACCATCGACCGTAATTGTCACGCCAGCTGGAATTTCAACTGGTAGTTTTCCGATTCGACTCATACTTATATACCTTTACTTAAACCTTTAATAAACTTTACAAATTACTTCACCACCAAGACGTTGTTTCGTAGCTTCAAAGCTACTCATAACACCTTTGCTGGTAGAAATTAACACGATACCACGACCGCTTTTAACACGAGGAATATCTTTCACGTTGGTGTACATACGACGTCCCGGAGTACTCATACGAGTAATCTCAGTAAAGCGTACATTGTGGCCCTCTTCGTTAATCGTAATCACGATCTCACCACGAGGAGTACCTTTTTCAACCGTTACGTTTTTTAAGAAACCATTCTTTGCAAGTTCCTTTGCAATTGTTTCTTTAATCTTTGAATGCGGTAGTCGAACCTCGTTCTTGCCAACTTTGGCAGCATTTCGGATTCTTGTTAGCATATCTGCAATTGGGTCTGTTGAAACCATACTCATATTGTTTACCAACTCGCTTTCGTTACACCAGGAATTTCACCCTTGCTGGCATGATTTCTAAATGCAATACGGCTGAGACCAAAGGTTCGCATGTATGCACGTGGTCGGCCAGTTTCCATACAACGGTTTTTAAATCGTGTTGGACTACTGTTTCGTGGTAAGTTTGCGAGACCATCAAGGTCACCAATCTTCTTTAGTTCGGCACGCTTGTCTGCGTACTTCAGTATCATCTTTTTTCGCTTTAAATCGCGAGCGATTGAGGATTTCTTAGCCATTATGCATTCTCCTTGTGTGGTTTCTCAAAAGGTATACCGAAACTTTCAAGTAGAGCACGTGACTTTACTGGATCGCTGTTGGTGATAACAAAGTTAATTTGTAGGCCATGTAGCTGGGAGATATCTTCGAAAGTAAGCTCTGGAAAAACTGACTGCTCAGTCAAGCCAAGGCTATAATTACCTTGTGGATCAAATGCCTTCTTGCTGACACCGTGGAAATCACGAACTCGTGGAAGGACTATGTTAGTCAAACGATCAAGAAACTCGTACATGCGATCATCTCGAAGGGTGACTTTCATGCCAATAGTGTTCATGCCAGCTCGTATCTTAAAGCTTGCAATCGATTTCTTGGCGATTACATCAACTGGTTGTTGGCCAGTGATTTTGCGTAGTGTCGTTCGCACGATTTCAAACATTCGTTTGTCATCCTTGCTACGACCCATACCGACATTTATGACGATCTTTTCTAAAGCTGGTACCTGGTGTACATTGCTCAGTTCAAGTTTCTTCTTGAGATCTGCAACAATGGTCGTTTGGTACTGAGTCTTCAGACGTGGCGCGGTTGTCGTGCTCGTATCTTTGCTCATACGTCAATCTCCTTATTCGTTTTCTTGTAGACGCGTACTTTCGTACCATCTTTCTTAACTGTGTAGCCAATTCGACTGGTTACGTCTTTCTTGCCTGCTTGTACTAAAGCGACTTTACTCACATCAATACCGAGGTGCTTATCAATAATTCCGCCCTGAGGTTGCAGCATATTTGGTTTAACATGACGCTTTACAATGTTCAAACCTTCAACTTTTACCGTACCTTCGGTCGGGACAACGGCAACAATTTTACCAGTCTTACCCTTGTCACTACCAGCGATTATCTTAACGAGATCACCTTTTTTTAGTTTCATGCCAGACATATTATAGTACCTCCGGTGCTAGGCTGATGATTTTGGCATAGCCTGCTTCGCGAAGTTCGCGGGGAACAGGACCGAAAATACGTGTTGCCTTTGGCAATTTGTCATCGCCTAAAATCACTGCAGCATTCTCATCAAATTTGATAGTCGAACCATCTTTACGACGAATCGTATTGGTAGTTCGTACGACAACAGCCTTAACAACAGATTTCTTCTTCACTGTGCCTGTTGGGCTCGCTTGCTTTACAGAGGCAACAATTACATCCCCAACGTGCGCATATCGTCGTCCAGTACCTCCGAGTACACGGATACAAAGAATTTGCTTTGCTCCGCTGTTGTCAGCAACCTTTAATCGAGACTCTTGTTGGATCATGCGACTACCTCTTCAGCAGCACCTTCTTTTCGCTCAACAACTGCGTCAAGCTTCCAGCTCTTCGTCTTGCTGATTGGACGAACTTCTACAATTGAAACCTTGTCACCAAGTTGTGCTTCATTCTTCTCGTCGTGTACTTGGTACTTCTTGCTTACCGTATACTGTTTGCGGTAGATAGGGTGCGTAACACGGCGTTCAGTCTTCACGACAACGGTCTTGTCCTGTACATCTGAAACTACTGTTCCTGTTAATTTCTTTGCCATATTACTTCTCCTTCTCCTCTTGAGCGTTAAGCTCAGTCTGTATAGTGTTAGCTCTGGCAATGGCTTTCTTAATAATTCCGATTTGATGCGTCTTTTTCTCTTTGTTGGTATTGAGCGCTAGGTTTAAGTCTACTTGTGACTGTTCAAGCTCAATGATGTACTTTTCAATGTCTGCAGGCTTCTTCGTTCGCAGTTCCTTGGGTGTAAGCGTTTTCAGTTTCATTATGCCTGCTCCCTTATGACGAACTTCGTTTTAACTGGTAACTTATGAGCGGCAAGTCGCATTGCTTCACGAGCTTGTTCTTCGGTGACGCCACGACCCATCTCAAACAAGACAGTTCCTGGCTTTACTTTTGCAACATAAAACTCCGGATTACCTTTACCGCTACCCATCTTTACATCTTGCGGCTTACGAGTAACTGGCGTGTGAGGGAAGATACGAATCCACACCTTACCCCCACGCTTGATATACCTAGTCATTGCCTGACGAGATGATTCAATCTGTCGTGAGGTAATTCGTTCGGCTTCCATGCTTACCAAACCGTAATCTCCAAAGGCAACGTAGTTACCGCGACTAGCAATACCGCGATTCTTACCCTTGCGGACCTTTCTAAATTTCATTTTCTTAGGAAGTAACATTACACATCTCCCTTATAGATCCATACCTTCACGCCAATGATTCCAGCTCCCGGGTACTTCGCACGTGCTGCATGGTAATCAATGTCAGCGCGAATAGTGTGAAGCGGTACACTTCCTTCGATATGCTTTTCACGACGTGACATTTCTGCGCCCATAAGTCGGCCAGCAACTTCGATACGAATACCTTTGGCACCAGCACGCATTGTTGCAGCAGCAGTCATCTTAACGGCTCGTCTAAAGGCAATACGTCGTTCGAGTTGACGAGCGATGTTTTCAGCTACCAGCTTTGCGGCAAGCTCTGGTCGTTTTACTTCTTCGATGTTGACACGTACCTGTGTCTTGAATGTATTCTCACAGAGTGTCTTGATCTCTTGCGCACCTGTTCCGCCACGGCCGATAACAACACCAGCTTTTGAGGTGTAAATTGTTACGGTCACAAGGTTTGGTGAGCGCTCAATATCGATTCTATCGATCACGGCTCGTGTTTCAAACTTCTTCTCAATCTCATTACGAACCGTAATATCCTGCGCTAAGAAAGTTGCGTACTCTTTCTTGCCAGCGAACCACTTACTACGCCACTGCTTGTTGACCTGAAGGCGCATGCTAATTGGATTAACTTTTTGTCCCATTATTTGCTCTCCTTCTTTCCTGTTGTAGTGGTCGATTTAGTCGTTGTTGCCTTCTTGGCTTTTTCTTCACCTGCAACAATAACGGTAATATGCGTTGTTCGCTTCTGGTATGGATGGGCACTACCTCGTGCTACTGGTCGGAACCTCTTTGCGCGTGGACCAGGAGTAACGTGTAGTTCAGTGATTTGAAGGTTATCAGTCTTAACGTTGTGATTGTGCTCGGCATTCGCTTTGGCACTGTTAATAACCTTTACAATCGGACCGGCAGCTCGTTTTGGAGTGTTCTCAAGAATAATAAGTGCATCTGCAACTGAACGACCACGAACTAGAGAGGCTACGATACCAATCTTACGTGGTGTCATGTCGACAGCTTTTGCTTGTGCTTTAACGTGTACAAGCATGATTATTTATCCTTACCGCCGTGTTTACGGAACTTGCGAGTTGGTGAGAATTCACCAAGCTTATGACCCACCATATTTTCACTGATAAATACCGGCACATGGACCTTGCCGTTATATACCGCGATGGTGCGACCAACAAATTCTGGGCTGATTGTGCAGGCACGAGCCCATGTTTTTATAACTGTACGATCATCCGAGCCAAGAGCTGCTACTTTTTTAGCGAGCTTCGGGTCTACAAATGGTCCTTTTTTTAGACTTCTACTCATAATTATTTCCTCTTAGCCTGATGTCGGCTTCTTACAATAAATTTACCAGTTCGCTTATTGCGACGTGTTCTGTATCCAAGTGTTGGTTTACCCCATGGAGTTTTTGGTTGTCCACCAATACCATGAGCACCACCATCACCACCACCATGAGGGTGATCAACTGCGTTCATAACTACACCACGAACTGAAGGCCTAAAGCCAAGGTGACGCTTACGTCCCGCTGAGCCGATCTTTACGTTCTGATGTTGTTCATTACTGACGACACCAAGTGTTGCCATACAATTGACGTTAATAAGACGAACTTCACCACTCGGTAGTTTAACCTGAGCGTACTCACCCTCTTTTGAGGTTAGTTGCGCTTTAGTACCGGCTGAGCGTACCATTTGGGCACCACGACCTGGTTGTAGTTCGAGGGCATAGATGAAGCTACCAGTAGGAATGTCTTTTAGTGCAAGTCTGTTACCTTCTTCGATTGCAGCACTAGAGCCAACGGTGATGATCTGACCAACTTTCATATTGCCACTTGCGATAACGTAGTGGTACTTACCTGTCTCGTCTATTAAACGAGCGATACGAGCAGATCGGTTTGGATCATATTCAATATGTTCGATTGTAGCTTTCTCAAAATCAAGTTGCTTGAAGTTTACGAGTCGGTAGAATCGTTTTGCGCCACCACCACGGTGCCGAGTTGTAATACGTCCCTGGTTATTGCGACCGTTTGTACGTCGCTTTGCAACCAAGAGTGATTTAACTGGCTTTTTAGTAGTGATCTTAGTAAGATCCTGTGAAGTCATGCCTCGTCGGGCAGGAGTTGTTGGCTTGTAAGCTTTAACAGACATTACTTCTTCTCCTCTTCTTCAAAGATCTTGATACTATCGCCAGCTTTGAGTCGTACGTAGGCTTTCTTAATAGTGCTTCGTTCGCCAATAATTGGTCGAGCTCGGCGATTACCCATTCTGATAGAACGTGCTTTCTTACCATTTTGTACGACGATATTTACTTCTTCAACGGTTACATTAAATTGTGCCTGAACGGCGGCTTTGATCTGAATCTTGTTAGAGCTGGTTGGTACCACAAACACATAGGTTTGATTCGTAATACTCTGCTGGTAAGCCTTTTCGCTCATGCGAGGTTTAAGATTAAGCATCCTTGCCTCCTTCTACTGATAGCCAGTTTTTGATGATCTCAACAGATTTCTTGCTGATAACAATATGGTCGGCGTTTAATATATCAAATACATTTAAGTACATAGCTTGTACGGCCTTTACGTTGGGAACGTTTCTAGTTGCACGGTCTACCATTGCATCTTTGAGACTCACAACGAGGAGTACTTTTCGGTTGAGCTTGTGTTTCTCAAGAAGATCAAGTGTACTTTTCACTTTACCTTCTTTACATTCAAACGTTGGAATAACCAGAATCTTATTAGATTTTAGAGTTAGTGCCTGACGGAGTGCCTGACGCTTTTGGGCTGTAGAGAGTGACTTACTATAGTTTTCGTGTCCGGTTGGACCGAATACGATACCACCACCGCGCCAGATTGGGTTACGGGATGAACCCACACGAGCTCGTCCTGTACCTTTTTGCTGCCATGGCTTCTTACCACCACCGCGAACAAGTCCGCGGGTCTTAGTAACTGCGTGGTTGGTTCTGCCGTTTGCAAGGTAAGCCTCGTAAGCTCTTTTGACGAGATCGTGATTGTTTACCTCTACTGCAAATACCTCTTTTGGTAATGTGACTGTTGCTGGCTTAGTAACTTTGGTAGCTGTTGCTGTCGTAGTTTTCTTAACGTCTGCCATATTATGCTCCTACCACCGTTACAAAGCTCTTTTTAGGGCCAGGAATTGCGCCTTTAAAGCCGATCAAATTGTTTTCTACATCAACGTAGGCAACTCTGAGGCCGCTTACCGTTACTTGCTCAGAACCCATCTGTCCGGCCATTCTCTTACCCTTAAATACCTTTTGTGGGTACATTGAGCCAATTGAGCCTGGACGTCGAACCATTCCGTTACCGCCGTGGGTACTCGCACTGGTTGCAAAGTTGTGACGCTTGACTGTACCTGCGAAACCCTTACCTTTGCTAGTGCCAGTAACTTTTACTTTGTCACCAACCTCAAATACTGAGACATCAAAAGAGGAGCCTACTGTTTGCTCCTCGGAGATATCTGTAACACGAAATTCTCTAATGATGCGTGGCATGAGTTCTTTGTTCGCCTTCGCCACGTGACCCTTAACTGGCTTGCTTGTGTTTTTACCACCACCAAGTGCGATCTGAACGGCAGTATAGCCATCAGTTTCGTCTGTCTTCACTTGTGTGATTGTACACGGACCGGCCTGTACTAGAGTGACAGGAATCAAAACACCATCCTCTTGAAGGATCTGGGTCATACCAATTTTTGTACCCAATATTGCTTTCATGTCTTCCCTTTATCCAACAGAGCAAACAAAAATCTTGGAAGGCTCCCGGTTTCCGTTACAGCTTTTAAGCTGTTTTGGACCTGTAAGCGTGCCAAGTGCTTGAGTAATGGTTTAAAATTACCATCTCACAATAACAGATTAAACTAGGTTATGTCAACAGTTTAAACGTTTTGATTTACATTGTAATGCCGACAGGCAGATAGAAGCTTATAAAGGCAGCGGCGAGTAGTATCGCAAATTCAACCTTTCTATCTATCTGAAAGTGCTCATGGGAAGCGAAAACTAGACCTATAAGTAAACCGAGTGGAAGGCTCAGATGCTCAAATGGACCAATATGAACACTCACCAGGCGTACCCAGAACGTACCTAGTATAAAAAATAGTACGAGCTTCAACACATAGGTTGAGTCTGATTCAGTAAACTTCTTTTTCTTGGTTGCTTTTCTTTTTTGTTTCGCCATGTTGCTTATGATTAAAACACAAGTTTAATGACAACACAAAGCAGGATCTGTATTTCTAGACAGATTTTTTGCTAGTGATGGCTCGTTTCACTATGAGCAGAATTACTGCACCGGCGATCGCTACCACAAAACTTGAGAAGTTAAAGCCAGTAACACCCGGTGATTTAAATAGCACCCCTGCCAGGAATCCACCGACAACAGCGCCAAGTATGCCAACGACGATGTTTCCAAGAGCACCTTGTTCATCATTAGTTTTTACAATTAATGACGCTAACCAACCCGCAATAGCTCCAAAAATTATCCATGATAGTATGCCCATAGAACCTCCTTAGTTTTTACGTTTATATTATACTCCCACTAGGCAAATTAAAACCACCCCGAGTGAGGTGGTTTTAGAGCGGTCAGTCACGATTACTCTT
>Ga0209023_10000806_pt1 | contig 44678 bp, 42 predicted proteins | sample LakOneMetagenome_FD_187468 | JGI IMG/M metagenome (GOLD analysis project Ga0209023, IMG submission 187468) | Freshwater and sediment microbial communities from Lake Erie, Canada (SPAdes) (version 2) | ecosystem: Environmental > Aquatic > Freshwater > Lentic | place: Lake Erie, Canada...
TCGGCGTATCCTCCCGCGAGCCAAATTCGAGGACGAGCGTCTGCTGGCTCAGCGAATAGCCGCAAATGGCGGCGCCAAGAGCGATGAACCCCAGCACGAAGCCGCCCTGATTCCTGGCCATCAGCATCAGCGCGAATGCGCCAAGCCAGATGAAGTTGGAAAGGATGTAAACGAGCCGAAACCCCCTCCGGTCTCCCAGCGCACCCCAGACAAGGTTGGAAAGCGTATCGGCCCCGAGAAAGGCGAGCGAAAAAAGCCCCAGCGCCTTGCCGTCAAGGTTCATGACGTCTCCCGCGTGGAGAATGCAGAACGGCACCGCGATCCGGCCCGCGGTTGTCAGGAGCTGGGCAATGAGGAAGTTCCTGTAATTCCGCTCCGCAAGGAGAATCGGCAGTTCGCGAAGGCGGTCTATGAGGCGCATCGAGGCGCGGGGCCGGTGATTGTCGGGTTCGCGAATGAAGAGCGCCAGCAACGCGAGGCCTATGCTCGTCAGGATGAAGCTCAGCATGAAGGTCGTGGCATAGCCGTTTCCGAGCACATTCTTCTCGATCAACAGGCTGCCCGCCCACCACGACAGCGCTGCGGCAATCCCGCCGCCCGCGAGATTGCGATAGCCCTGCAGCCGACCACGCTTCTGCAGCGGGATGACTTTTGCCATCAGCATCTGGAACGATACCCGCTGCGCGCCCGAATAATAGCCGAGCAGGAACAGAAAAATCATTGTCGCCAGGACAAGCCAGGTGCTCGACAGGAACCAGCCGGACAGCGCGAGCCCTAGCAATTGCACGCGCATCATCGTGCCGTTGCGCATCGCATTGGGCAGGATCCGCTTCTTGTCCTCAATCTCGCTGGCGCTGAGAAGCGGCGACAGGACCGCGCCGATCTGCTGGAGCGCCTGCGATACCCCAACCAGAATTGATGATCCGGTCAACATGTAGAGATAGGCCGGAACAAAGGTCGGCGCATAGATCAGCCGGAACCCCGTCATCCCGAACATGCCGTGCGAAAAATGCGCGAGATAGTTGCGCCGCAGGTTGGCGGCGACGAATCGGTCATTCTCCCGGTCGTCGGGAGTCAGCCGGTCAACGCCGGTATCGGTGCCGATCGGCTCCAGATCGTCTTCGGCAATCAATGGTTGTTCCAGGAACAGAGTTGAACCCTTGCTTCCCAACCATGGCAGGCGGCATTACGGATGGGAAGCAAATCGTGCGAATGAATAACAGAGCCGGAGACTGGATATGCGCCTGACTGCACCGCGGATCGCCCCGCTGGATATCGACACGCTGGATGACGAGCAAAAAGACGCACTGGCCCCTTTTCTCGGCACCGGGCGAGTCCTCAACATCTTTCGTACAATGGCGCGCGCGCCAAAGGCATTGGTCAGCTTCCTGCAATGGGGCGGTTATATCCTTTCGAAGCGGAACTCGTTGTCGCCGCGCGACCGCGAGCTGGTCATCCTTCGCACCGGGATCAACTGCAAATCGGGCTATGAATGGACGCAGCATGTGCCGATCGGCATCGACGCAGGGCTGACCGATGCCGAAGTCTTGCGGATCAAGGGCGGGCCTGAGGCCGATGATTGGGATATGCGCGACCGGGCGATGCTGCGCGCGGTCGATGATCTGACGGGCAATTTCTTCGTCAGCGACGCCAGCTGGACTGCGCTGGATTTCTTTACCGAGCGTCAGAAAATGGACCTCATATTCACCGTCGGCCAGTACACGCAGGTTTCGATGATGCTCAACAGCTTCGGAGTCCAGCTCGACGAGGGGCAGACGCTCGATCCTGCGCTCAAGGGATTCTGATCGTGGCCGGAAGGCTTTCGGGCAAACGCGCCATCATCGTCGGGGCAGGGCAGGAGCCGGGTGAAACGGTCGGCAACGGCCGCGCCATTGCGCTCATTTTCGCGCGCGAAGGGGCAGAGGTCATGTGCGTCGACCGCGACCTTGCGCGGGCAGAGGAAACGGCCGCGCTGATTTCTGCCGAGGGAGGCGTTGGCTTTGCTCATGGCGCCAATATTGCCAAGGACGCCGAATGCCGCGCGGCCGTCGAAGCGGCCCTTGCGCGGTGGGGTGCGATCGACATTCTCGTCAACAATGTTGGCATCGGCGGGGGCGGCGATGGCCCGGCGCACCTCCTCACCGACGAGGCGTTCGACCGGACGATGACGGTCAATCTCAGGGGAATGTGGCAGATGATCCGCGCGACGCTCCCCACGATGCGAGAGGCCGGGTCGGGCGTGATCGTCAACATTTCCTCGCTGGCCTCGATCGCGGGTGGCTTCCAGCTTGCCTATGAGCTGTCGAAGGCGGGCGTGAACCGGCTGACCACCAGCGTCGCGCAGTTCAGCGGCAGCCGCGGCATTCGCTGCAACGCGATCCTGCCCGGCCTGATGGACACTCCAATGGCCGTTGTCGGGATTGCGGGGGCAACCGAGCGCCCCGTCGAAGAGGTCCGCGCCGAGCGCAACAAGCGCGTGCCCCTGAAGGGCGGAATGGGAAGCGGTTGGGATACGGCTTACGCCGCATTGTTCCTCGCTTCGGACGAGGCGAAGTTCATCACCGGCGTCCTCCTGCCAGTCGATGGCGGGGCAAGTGTCAGGATTGGCTGAGAAGCGGCTTCAGAGCCGGTGGCGATAGTGGATGAACCCCGATCGCTGGGCGATCCGGTCATACAGCTTCTGCGCTTCGGTGTTGGTCTCGTGAGTCAGCCAGTAGACATTGGCGCAGCCCAGCTTTGCCGCGGCAGCATAGACAGCTTCGATCAACGCACGTCCGGCACCGGTGCCGCGCTCTTCGGGAACGACGAACAGGTCTTCCAGATAGCAATAATCCCCGCGCGCCCAGGTTGCCGGGTGCGTCACCCAGTTGACCATGCCCACCGCTCTGCCGGCGCTGTCGCGCGCCAGGAATCCGTGCATCGGAAATCCCTCGCCGGTCAGGCGCGCGAAGGTCAGTCGGGTCATCTCATCGTCGAGGGCGGTCTCATAGAAGCGCAGATAACCCTGCCAGAGCGGCTCCCAAGCCTCAAAATCGACAGATGTAAGCGTATGGATCGAAATCATGGCTGCACTTGTCCCTTCGCTTGGGCAGACATCACCGTCCGCCCATCGCTGCCCAGCGCTGCAAGGGTGATGGCCTCTCCCTCAACCCTTCCCGCGAGGTGCAGCGCCTCGCCGGCAATTGCCGGGGACTGGCCCCGGAACGAGAAGCTGGCGAGCATGTTTGCGCCCAGTTCTCGAGCAGCCAGATCAAGCAAAAATGTTGCCATCAGCGGCCCGTGGACAACAAGCCCCCGATAGCGTTCGACCTCGGTCGCATAGGGCCGGTCGTAGTGAATGCGGTGGCTGTTGAAGGTCAGTGCGGAATAGCGGAAGAGCAGCGCCTCCGATGGTATCAGCGACCGATGCCATTGCCATTGATCAAGATCGGGCCTGCCGCTGCCGGGTGGGGCAGGCGAAGCCGTCGCTGCATCCCGATAGACGATCGTCTGGCGTTCGCTCACGGCCAGAGCGCCATCGGCACGCGTTTCGTGATCGATATCGACAAACACGAGATGCCCGCTGGCGCCCTCTTTTTCCGCAATCTCCGCAATGACCGAGCGCCGCTCGATCGCAGCGCCCGCGATTATCGGGTGGTGAAATGTGATGGCGCTGGACGCCCACATTCTGCGCGGCAGGGTGACGGGCGGGAGGAAGGCTCCCCGCTGGGGATGGCCATCAACATCGAGCGCTGCGGTAGCCGCGTCGGGCAGGCAAAGGCACCAATGGATACCCTGCGCCGCCGTCTTGCCAGTTTCCCCGCTGTCGATCGTCGCCCGGAACCGTGCGAGGAGACCCGGCGTCAGCACGTCGTGCTGGACAAGCTCGCGTCCGATCCAGTCCTTCATCAATAGCTCCGCGGCAGACCGAGAACATGTTCGGCGATATAGGAAAGGATCATGTTCGTCGAAATCGGGGCGACCTGGTAGAGCCGCGTCTCGCGGAACTTGCGTTCGATGTCATATTCTGCGGCAAAGCCGAAGCCGCCATGCGTCTGGATACAGGCCTCACCGGCTGCCCAGCTTGCTTCGGCCGCGAGCATCTTTGCCATGTTCGCCTCTTCACCGGCGTTTTCCCCGGCTTCATACTTGCGCAGCCCTTCGGCGACCATCAGTTCGGCCGCGCGCATCTGCGCATAGGCGCGGGCGATCGGGAACTGGACCCCCTGGTTTTGCCCGATGGGCCGGTCGAAAAGCACGCGCTCCTTTGCGTAGGCGGTTGCCTTGTCGATGAACCATTTGGCATCGCCAACGCATTCCGCGGCAATGAGCAGCCGCTCGGCGTTCATTCCCGAGAGGATATAGCGAAAGCCTTGGCCTTCCTCGCCTATCAGGTTGGCGGCGGGCACGCGCAACTGATCGAAAAAGACCTCGGTCGTCGAATGGTTCATCATTGTTTCGATTGGCCGGATCGTCAGGCCGTTGCCAAGCGCGGCCTTCATGTCGACGAGGAACACCGAAAGTCCTTCCGTCCGCTTCAGCGCTTCCTCGCGCGGGGTGGTGCGGGCAAGCAGGAGCATCAGGTCCGAATGTTCGGCGCGGCTGGTCCAGAGCTTTTGGCCGTTGATGATATATTGATCGCCGTCACGCTTGGCGGTCGTCTTCAGCGACAAGGTATCTGTGCCGCTGGCCGGTTCGGTCACGCCAAAGGCCTGGAGGCGTAATTCGCCCGTCGCGATCCTCGGAAGATAGGCTGCCTTTTGCGCCTCCGAACCGTGGCGGAGCAATGTCCCCATGATATACATCTGCGCGTGACAGGCGCCGCCATTGCAGCCCTGGCGCTGGATCTCCTCAAGAATTGCAGCGGCGGCAGAAATTGGAAGCCCGGCCCCGCCGAATTCCTCCGGTATCAGCGCCGCGAGATAGCCGGCATGAGTCAGGGCATCGACGAATTCGGTCGGATAGGCACGCTCCCTGTCCTTCGCCCGCCAATAGTCCCCTGGATATTGCTGACAGAGCTTGGCGACTTCCTCGCGGATATGGGTGTAGTCCTGTGTCATGCCTGCGCGATAAGCCCCTTGTCGTGGAGTGCGGCGATCGAACCGAAGGGCAGGCCGAGGACGGATTCGAGTATCTCGTCCGTATGCTGGCCAAGGCGCGGCGCGGCAACCGCCGGTTGGCGTTCGAGTTGCGGGATCGAGGCCATCGCTCCCGCCGCAGGATAACGCTCTCCGCTCGGATTGTCCGGGAGGTTGAAGATCGGGTTGTTGCCAACGAGAGCGGGATCCTGAGCCGCCTGCTGCATCGTTTGATACGGGGCGTAGCAGCAGCCATTGGCATTGAATGCGGCTTTGAGCTCGGCAAAGTCGCGATTGGCGACACGGGCTTCCACCAACGGGAAGAGGAGGTCGCGATGCTCGAAGCGTACGCCTTCATCGGTCGCGAAAGACACGCCGCGCGCGAATTCGATTGCTGTAACCTCCGCGGCGATATCGAGCACCTTGACCAGTCCTGTCCATTGGCGCGGCGTAATGGCCATGATCATCAGGCGGATATTGTCGGCGGTGGTGAAATCCCGGCCAAAGGCGCCATAGACGGTATTGCCGAGCCGTGCGCGATTATGCCCGGTTGTCAGCATCTCCGCGAGCATCCCGAGATTTGCGACCGAGCCTATCGCGATATCGGAAAGCGGGATCCTGACTTCCTGCCCGGCGCCGGTGGCATTGCGATGATGAAGCGCGGCCAGCATCGCAAACGCCGCATAGGCGCCGGTCAGCAAATCCCATGCTGGAAGGACATGGTTCACAGGCCCAGGGCCTTCGCCCGTCAGATCGGGAAAGCCAACTGCGGCGTTCACGGTATAATCGAGTGCTGGGCCACCATCGGCCATACCCATAACGCGGACGGTGACCAGATCGGGCCGCCGTTTGGCCAGAGTCCCGTGCGAGAGAAACCCGTTGACCGGAAAATTGGTGATGAATTGGCCCGTCGCGGCGACAAGCGCCTGGAGCAGCTCGCGGCCTTCCGGACGCCCCATATCGAGCGCGACCGATTTCTTGGCGCGGTTGAGATTTTCCCAATAGAGGCTCGCGCCATTGGCGGCCTTGGGCCAACGGTGAAAATCCGGCCCCCCGCCGATCTGGTCGACCCGAACAACTTCCGCGCCCATTTGTGCAAGATACAGCCCGGCGGTCGGCGACGCGACGAACGAGGACGCTTCAACGATGCGCAGGCCGGACAGCAGGGAATACATCGCTGGATCGACCTCCCGGTCCTAGAGGAAATCCTGCAAATCGGCCATGAACCGGTCAAACTGGTCATGGTGAAGCCAGTGCCCCGCATTTTCATATTCGATGACGCGTGCTGTACTGAAATGCACAATCCGCCCGTCCTTTTCGGGGTTAGAAGCCCAGCTATTGGCGCCGTACAACATCAGGACCGGACAGGTGATGGCGTTCCATATTGCGTGGATATCCTCGCGCGGCATGTCGAAGGCCGCCCAGACGTTGAGATAATTGTCGAACTTCCAGCTCCAGGTGCCATCTTCGTTGCGGCTTGCGCCGTGGATCGTCAGGTGGCGGGCCTGTTCATCGGTCAGATAGGTGTTTTCGGCCTTCATCCGGTCGAGCGCGTCGTCTAGCGTCTTGTAACGCCGGGGCAGGCGGCCCGAGGCGTTTCGCTTGTCCTCGATCCATTGGCGGAAGCGCTTGCGAATGCCAACCGCATCGCGCTCGGCCTGAACGGCAGGCGAGGGGCCAAGCCCCTCTATCGCGACCAGCTTGCGGACATTTTCGGGATAGAGTCCGGTGTAACGGATAGCGATGTTGCCGCCCATCGAGTGGGCAACAATCGTTACGGGCGGCAGGTTCAGTTGGTGAATCAGCTGTGCGAGATCGTAAACGAACGACGCCGTCTCATAATTTCCGTCGGGAGACCATTGGCTGTCGCCATGCCCGCGAAGATCGGGCGCAATGACGTGCCAGTCCTTGCGCAATTGCTCCGCGGCCCAATCCCAGCTCCGGCAATGATCGCGCCCGCCATGCACGAGCAGCAGCGGTGGCGCTTCGCTATTGCCCCAATCGACATAGTGAAGCCTCAAGCGCTGCGAAATGAAGCTGTTCGAGGTGGGGCCGTAAAGTGTCATGCGTGCGGATGTCCGGATCTTTGTCTTGGTCCAATGCCGGAGGTCTTGGTTGGCTGCAAGCGCCGAGTCGAACGGAAGCCCGAGTCCAAGCGCATAAAAAAAGCCCCTCCTCCCGGGGGGATGGGGAGGAGGGGACAAAAGTCGGGGTGGGGGCTTATGAAATGGGCTTAACGGGCCTTTTCATTGCACTTGGCGAGCGCGGCTTCGTCAAAAGCCTGTCCGTCAGCAGTGAAACTTGCGACCTTGCCGATCTTCTTGGCGGCCTGTGCGCACACGATGGCCGCGCGGCTGTTGGCCTTGGGCGCGACATAGCCTTCGCCCGCGCGCTTCCAGATCACGTCGCTGGAGACCAGGGCTTCACCGCTGGCCGGGGCTGTGACGGGAACGATCTGATAACCAACGCTGCCCTGCGCAAAAGCAGGCGTGGTGGTAGCGAGAAAGAGGAGAGCCGATGTGCCAAAGGCCGCGGCGAATGCAACAAAACGGTTCATGAGGGGAGGTCCTTTCTAATCAGTTGCGAATCACTACTTAATGAGTTAAGTTGTAAGTTGCAACTCAAAACTTATATATTTTTTCACGTGGTTGGTTTCAAACGGATTTTGCGTTAGGTTGCGAACAAAGACCGGGTTACCTGGCTGGAGAGTGAGATGGGACTGTTGAAGGAAAACCTTTCGGAATTGGCGGAATGCGGCCTTCCGGCTGCGCTGGAAGCGATTGGCGAACGCTGGTCGTTCCTGATTCTGCGGGGTGCCTTCAATGGCCTTCACCACTTTGAAGAATTCCAGTCGACCTTGGGCATCGCGCGAAACATCCTTGCGAATCGACTGGGCCGCCTTGTCCAGAACGGGATTCTGGCGCGCACGCCACTTCCAGACGACCGTCGCAAGATCGAATATCGCCTGACTGAAAAGGGCGCCGAATTGCTTCCGGCAATGCTCGCGCTCCGCCAATGGGGTGAGCAGTGGGAAACCGGCTGCATTTCAAATCCGGTGCTGGTCGATGAGCGTGACAGCCAACCGATCGCGAAGATTACGATTCGCGCGCATGACGGGCGCGAACTCGGGCTTCATGACCTGCGCTGGATGCACGCCGAAGATATCAAGGATATTGGTGCGTCGCGCCTGCGCGCGGTCGCCTGATCCTCAGGCGTCCGAATCACCACCCAAATTCTGGTTGCGCGGCGGAGCGGCTGCCGTCAGACGAAGAGCTTCGGCCGACTGGCTAAGCGAACCCATTTCGTCGATCACATCATCATCGTCGATGCGGACGCGCTGCAGGTTCGTGATGATCGCATCCTGAAGATCGTCCGGGATGATCGTTTCTTCGGCAATCTCGCGTAGGGCAACCACAGGATTCTTGTCGCGATCGCGATCAACGGTCAGCTCCGCACCGCCCGAAATCTGCCGCGCGCGCTGGGCCGCAAACAGGACAAGGTCAAAACGGTTCGAAACCTTGTCGACGCAATCTTCAACAGTCACGCGTGCCATGGGGCAGCCACCTTCTCAACTTTAATGTGTGTAATCAGCGGGTCCCTAATCGGCGGAGGGCGCAAAGTCAAAGGAAACAGCATATGCTTGCTATTGGATGCCTTAGCCGGGCAAGAAACGGGAATGGGCCAGATTCCGTATTTTGCGCCGATAGACGCCAATGTTGATGGCCATGAGCTCAGGCTGGCCATTTCCGGGCGCGAGCGTCTTGCACTCCTCCTCGACCTGATTGGCGGCGCCCGATCGACCTTGCGCCTTTGCTTCTACATATTCGGCGACGATGAGGTTGCCGCACAGGTCCGTGCGGCGCTGATATCGGCCCGCCAGCGTGGAGTCCGGGTGTGGCTGATGGTTGACGGCTTCGGCAGCGCCAACTGGCCGGATTCAATCTTTCAGCCGCTGATCGACGCCGGCATCCACTTTGCGCGCTTCAACCCGCGCTGGGGGCGCGGATACCTGCTACGCAACCACCAGAAAATTGTCGTTGCAGACGAATCGCGCGCCATAATCGGAGGCAGCAACGTCCTGGCGCATTACTATGCCGACGATCCCGGTGGCGGCAGCTGGCACGATCTTTCCCTCATGATCGATGGGCCCGCCGTGACAAGGCTCGCGCGCTACTACGACGGATTGCGGCGCTGGACTATGTCGGAACGGCCAACGCTGCGGATGCTCCTGCACCTGCTCTCGCGCCGCAGTGACAAATCGGGCGCCGTGCGCTGGCTCTATAACGGCCCTTTCAGTCGCCTGAGCCCGCTCACCCACAGTATGCGCAAGGATATCGCATCGGCCAGGCGTTTCGACATGATCCAGGCCTATTTCGCCCCCAATTGGGGGATGCTGAGGCGGCTTGCCGACATCGAAAGGCATGGCGGTGAGATGCGGCTGATCTCAGCTGCCCGATCGGACAATATGGCGACCATTTCCGCGGCGCGGCATTGCTATCGCAGACTGCTGCGCAATCGAATCCGCATCTATGAATATCTGCCGCAAATGCTTCATATCAAGCTGATCGTGGCCGATGATGCAGTCTATATCGGTTCCGCGAACTTCGACATGCGCAGCCTCTACATCAATGGCGAAATCATGATCCGCGTCGAAGATGCGGTTTTTGCCGAAAAGGTGCGCGGGCTTGTGAGCGCCCATATGCCCTATTGTGACGAAATCACCAGCGCCGAACACAAGGCGCGGTCGACGTGGTTTGCGCGGCTGCGCTGGCTCTTGGCCTATTTCATCGTGTCGACGGTGGATTTTACCGTCACGCGCTCGATCAGCCTGAAGCGACGCTAATCTTTCCAGGCCCAGAAAAGGCAGCAGGGTGGGATGTTCCAATATTCCATGCCCTGATCGATCCGCTGGAAATGGGGTGCGATGAAATCGCGGACCTTGGCGCGAAACTGGTAGACCAGGAACGCCCCGCCCGGCCTCAGTATGCGCGCCGTGGCGGCGGCAATGGCGGGCCCCACACCGGCAGGCAGTGTCGAAAAGGGCAAGCCGGACAAGACATAATCGGCATGATCGAACCCGCTATCCCGCACGATCTGTTCAACGTCCGCGGCAGACCCGAGGATCGGGCGGAAGCGGCTGTCGGCTATTGTTGCTGTCAGATATTCGATGAAATCCGGATTGGTATCGATCGCGACATAGGTCGCATCGGGCGCCAGCCGTTTCAGCACATGCTGCGCAAATGTCCCGACGCCGGGCCCATATTCCACAAACAATCGCGTGCTTCCCCAGTCTACCCGGCTCAGCACGTGCGCGATCAGCGTGTCCGACGAAGGAATGATCGAACCGACCATCACCGGATGTTTGATGAAGCCCTTGAAAAACATCGCCCATGGGCCGAGCCACCGGCGCACGCGCATTTTTGAGGCCAGTCCGGCTGATGGAGCGGTCATGGAGTTCCCGGGACGGTTAACGGTCCCTCGCGTTCGCAAATGCGCGTGCTCTTGGCAAGACGCAAATGTCTTCCGCTCGGCGCATATCATCCCTAACGCATGTCCAGTGAAGACGAATCGAGCCAGCGTCGGACGCGATTTTGCGATCCTGTTCATGGTGATGCTGATCACCGGTGCTGGAAATACGGCGCTCCAGTCGGTCCTGCCGGCAATCGGCCGCTCCATTCACGTTCCTGACAGCGTGATTGCCACCGTCTTTTCGGTGTCCGCCCTGGTTTGGGTCTTCGCCGCACCCTATTGGGCACGCCGCTCCGATCGTCAGGGGCGGCGCGCGATGGTCATCCTGGGCATTTCGGGTTTCACTTTCTCAATCACCCTTGTTGGCCTGATCCTTCTTGCCGGGCTGCTCGGCTGGATCAGCCCGATCGTAACGATGGTTTTGGTGATCACGGCACGGGTCATCTATGGTCTTTTCGGCTCTGCCGCCCCCCCGGCGGCGCAGGCCATTGTCGCATTGGGAACCAACCGCGACGAACGCGTGAAGGCGCTGACGATGCTTGGATCGGCCTTCGGGCTCGGCACCATCCTTGGCCCTGCTATTGCTCCCTATCTGGTATTGCCGGTTGTCGGGCTGGCCGGGCCGGCAATGGTCTTTGCCGTTTTCGGGCTGGTAACCGCCCTTGCAGCGGCGCGTTTTCTGCCAGCGGACTCGGTTGAATCCGATGCGGGTTCAGCCCACGGCGCCAATGTGTCTTATCCATCGCTGGGTGGCGCTCCGACAGGCGCGAGTATCACCGGCGCAACGGCCGAACGAGTCAATGCCCAGCTCAAGCTGCGCGATCCGCGCATCTGGCCCTGGATGCTCGCCGGGCTCATCATGGGGCATGCGCAAGCGATGACCGGCGCGGCGATGGGATTTCTGGTTATCGACCGCCTGCACCTGCCGGTGAGCGAGCTCGCCACGCAACAGGCCATCGGCCTTGTCCTGATGTCCGGGGCAGGCGCGGCGCTGCTCGTGCAATGGGGGCTGATTCCGCTTTTCAACTTCCATCCGCGAACGATGATGATCATCGGCCTTGCCCTGGCCGCTCTTGGCCTCTCGGGCACGTCCAGCGCAACGAGCCTGTACGGGATCGCGACCGGCTATTCACTGTCTTCGATGGGCTTTGGTTTTACCCGGCCCGCCTTTACGGCAGGGTCCTCGCTTGCCGTCGGACGGCGTTTGCAGGGACTGGTCGCCGGCCATGTCACAGCCATCAACGGCGCATCATTCGTTCTGGGGCCGACCATCGGCGTCGGGCTCTATGAATTGTCGAGACCGCTACCCTTTTTCATCGCGGCGGGTGTCATGCTGATGATGATTCCCTATGCCCTTACCCGGCTCAATCTTTTGGGCCACGAGGAGTTACCATCCCCGGAGCGATAAAACCCATTGACGGGGTTGGCTTGAAGGCGTCGATCTTCAACTGGGTATGAATCTTTTCATATTCGCGTTCCATGTCCGACGTTACGGAGGCGCGGGTGTCGCGCAGTGCGGCGTCAAAGTGAGCGCTGGTCACCTTCTTGGACTTGATCGATTCGCGCAGCGCTGCCAGCCCGGCGCGGCGGACCAGGTCCTCAAGATCGGCACCGGTGAATTTCTCGGTCTTCTTCGCAAGCGCCCCAAGATCGACATCCTTGGCGAGCGGCATCTTCTTGGTGTGTATTCCCAGAATGTGCTTGCGCCCGGCTTCATCCGGAACCGTCACATAGATCAGTTCGTCGAGCCGCCCCGGCCGCATCAGCGCCGGGTCGATCAGTGTGGGCCGATTGGTGGCCCCGATCACCACAACCGACTGCATTTCCTCGATCCCATCCATTTCCGCGAGGAGCATGTTGACGACACGCTCGGTAACCTGCGGTTCGCCGGCTCCACCTGAACCGCGGGCGGGAACAAGGCTGTCCATCTCGTCGATGAAAATGATGCACGGCGCCACCTGGCGCGCGCGGGCAAACAGGCGGGCAATCTGCTGTTCGCTCTCGCCATACCATTTGGAGAGCAGGTCGCTTGACTTGATCGCGATGAAATTGGCCTCAGCCTCCCGCGCGACAGCCTTTGCAAGCAGGGTCTTGCCCGTTCCCGGAGGTCCGTAAAGCAGAAAGCCCTTGGCCGGGCGGATACCGAGGCGGCGGAAGGCTTCGGGATTCTTGAGCGGGAGTTCGATTCCTTCCTTGAGCTTTCGCTGGGCCTCGTCGAGCCCGCCAAGATCCTCCCAGCGCACATCGGGCATCTGGACCATCACTTCGCGCATAGCCGACGGCTGGACACGCTTCAGCGCCGCCAGGAAATCCTCGCGAGTCACCGAAAGCTTGTCGAGTACGGGCTGCGGGATCGACGGGTTCTCAAGATCGAGCATCGGCATGATCCGCCGCACGGCCTCAATTGCGGCTTCGCGGGTCAGCGCGGCAAGGTCTGCCCCGACAAAGCCATAGGTCGTCCGCGCCAGTTCAGCGAGATCGACGCCATCGCCAAGCGGCATTCCGCGGGTATGGATGGCAAGAATTTCTCGCCGCCCCCGGGCGTCGGGCACGCCGATGATGATTTCCCGGTCGAACCTGCCCGGGCGGCGCAAGGCCTCGTCGATCGCTTCGGGGCGATTGGTCGCGGCGATGACTACCAGATTTGCCCTTGGCTCGAGGCCGTCCATGAGGGTCAAAAGTTGCGCGACAAGCCGCTTTTCAGCCTCCCCGGTTACATTGCTCCGCTTCGGCGCAATCGAATCGATTTCGTCGATGAAGATGATCGCCGGCGCGGCCTTCGCCGCCTTTTCAAAGATTTCGCGCAGCTTCTTTTCGCTCTCGCCATAGCCCGAGCCCATGATTTCCGGACCGTTGATCAGGAAGAACTCCGCCGCGCTTTCGTTCGCAACCGCTCGCGCAAGCCGCGTCTTGCCCGTGCCTGGAGGGCCATGGAGCAGGACCCCCTTTGGCGGATCGACGCCCAGTCTTTCGAACAGCTCAGGGTAGCGCAGCGGCAGTTCGACCATTTCGCGCAAGGCATCGATCGTTTCGGCCATGCCGCCGACATCGTCATAGGTGACGTCGACACGGCGCGCGTTCGACGGCTCCTCATATTCGGCACGAAGCTCGACTTCGGTTTCGGCATCGATATGGACAATGCCCTTGGGGCTTGTCGAAACAACAGTCAGCCGGATTTCCTGCAAGGCATAGGCAGGCGCGGCCAGCATCTGGCGCAGTTGTGGCGGCATGTCGCTGCGATCGACTTGCTGCTGCCCGGCCGTGGCAACGATGTCCCCTGCAGAAAGCGGACGCCCGGCAAAATTGCGCTTCAACGCCGCGCCCGAGCCATGAAGGCGCAAATTCTGCTGGGCCGGAGCGAAGACGACACGCTGTGCGGATTTCGATTCCGCCTTGCGAATTTCAACGAACTCGCCGGTCGCTACATTGGCATTGATGCGCGACAGGCCGTCAAGACGGATGACCGAGAGAGACTCGTCTTCGGGATAGGGCAGGATGGCACGGGCGGCGGTTGATCGTTTGCCAACAATCTCGATCACATCGCCTTCGAGAAGCCCAAGCGCACTCATCACGTCGCGCGGAACGCGGGCAAGACCGTGGCCGCTCTCTTCCGGCCTGGAATTGGCCACCTGCAACTTGCGGATATTGTTTTCTGTATCGGCCATTGCCTGATCCCACATTCAACGTCGGGATCAAGATAGGGCGTGTGAGGGCACAAAAAAAGGGGCCGGTTCCGAGGAACCGACCCTTGAAAGTTTGATAGGAGAGGATGCCTGAAAGGCCTAGTCTATTTGCAGTGCACAAGATTTTTGTGCAAGTGCGAAATGAAAAACCGTAATTGCAAATACTGCATCCCGTGACTAAACTGCCCGTCTCGATAGGGGGATCAATCTCATGCGTCGTTTGCCGTCCCTGGCGGGAGTTGAAGCCTTTGTCCATGTAGCGCGTCTGGGTTCGGTCAAGGCCGCAGCCGAGGAGCTGGCTTTGTCCTCTCCCGCTCTAAGCCGCAGAATTCAGTCACTGGAACGCTTTGTTGGGCGCCCGCTCTTTGATCGTCGTCATCAAGCTATAGTCCCCAATGAAGATGGGGATAAGCTGATGCAGCTTGTTGCCCCCATTCTGGACTCATTGACGGATGCCATCGAGACACTCACCAGCCCGAGTCCGGTGATGCGGCTGCGTCTTGGAGTGCTCCCCCTTTTTGCAGCGCAGCGGCTTTTCCCACGACTTTCGGAGTTGAGGGAGCAGCATCCTTCGCTTCATATCGATGTGGATACGGCCGCCCACGGCGTTTCCCGGCTTGGAGACGGACTCGACGCGGCGATTGTGCTTTCACGGGAAATCGATCCGGCGCTTTATGCGCGCAGACTCGACAGGAACACGATCCTGGCGATTGGAGCACGTCGGCTGCTACAGGGGCCGCATGCCATCAAGGATCCGGCGCAACTTTCAGAGATGACCGTCCTTATCCACCGGGAAATGCCGGATACGTTTGAAGCATGGCGCAAGACGCTTGACATTACCGACCTTGAGCCAGCGGCAATCGACCATTTCGATTCAGGCCAGCTCATGCTCGAGGCCGCAGCCCAGGGGCTGGGTATCGCCTTCATGCACCAGAGCCATCTCGATGACGCCCATGACGAGCGGCTCGTCAGGATTTTCGACGTCGATGTCGAAAGCCCCTACAGCTACTGGTTCGTTTGCCGCCCACGCGCATTGCAGCTTGAGCCGGTCAGGATCTTTCATGACTGGCTTGTCAGCCTTTCAGACTAGCCGCAGCAGCGCCGTTCCGCCGCGCTGCATATATCATCGAAAATCGTGCAAAACTCTTGGGAGCCGGTTCCACAAGTCTCGTCGCATCGCGCCGCCATCGTTTGAAGCGATGCCTCAAGCTTGGCCAGTTCGCGCCGCTTGGCACGGATTTCGGCAAGCTGCTGACGAACAATATTACGGGCGGCAGTGCAGGCCGTGCTGTTTTCCACAGAAGCCTCGAGCAACCGGCGAATCTGCTCGATAGACATCCCGAAATCGCGTGCCCGCCTGATGAACTGCAACCGCGTAACGTCGTGACGGCCATAGATGCGATGCCCGCTGTCCAGCCGCAGGGCAGAAGGCAGCAGCCCCGATGCTTCATAGAAGCGGATGGTGGGAACAGTGCAGTATGCCTGACGGGCAAGTTCTCCGATACGCATTTCAGCCCTTGTATCTAAAGTTACTTTAGGTTGTAGGGAGCAGGCTCCTCAAGTTCAACAAGGAGATTGAAATATGGGCGGCAGCAAATCGTCGGCGGGTTGCGTATGTGAAACGGCCTGCATGCCGGACTGCTCACCAGCCAAGCCGCAAGAAAGTGACGTCCCCGCAGTGTCGAAGCTGGCCCTTGGCGCGACCGGCATGACCGTCGCAGCCTGTGCTGCGTGTTGTGTTCTCCCCCTTGCCTGGCCTGCCATCGGTCTTGTCCTCACGGGATCGATGATTGGAGCCATTGAACGGTCGCAGCCATGGCTAACAGCGATCAGCCTGGTTTTTGTCGCAGCAGCCTGGGGTATGGTATGGCGCGCTTCCCGGAGAGCCGGCAAGCGTGCGAATCCGACGAGTTGGTTCGTGCTTTGCGCTGCAACCCTACTCCTGGCGATTGCCCTTTGTTGGCGGCAGATCGAGCCCGTTCTGCTTGCAACGCTCAATTAGCTGACGGTGGCCTTGACGATCTTCCCCGGAGAGCGCGGCGGCTCGCCCTTGGGAAGCGCATCGACATGTTCCATGCCCGATACGACCTGGCCCCAGACGGTATATTGGCCGTCGAGGAAGCGCGCATCGTCGAAACAGATGAAAAACTGGCTATTGGCGCTGTTGGGGTTGGACGAACGCGCCATCGAACATACGCCCCGGACATGCGGTTCGCGACTGAATTCGGCCGCCAGATCGGGCTTGGAAGAGCCGCCCATGCCGCTCCCCGTCGGGTCGCCGCCCTGGGCCATGAAGCCGTCGATCACGCGGTGGAAAACCACGCCGTCATAGAAACCTTCGCTTGCAAGCTCGGTGATCCGTTCAACATGGCCCGGCGCCAAGTCAGGGCGGAGCTGGATGACGACGTCACCCGTTTCGAGCGTGAAGGTTAGGGTGTCGGCCATTGGGGTCATGCTCCTGCGTGGGGGATGCGGTTGTGTCGTCGGCCAGTAAGAGCCTTCACAACGGCGCGCCAGCCATTTTTTGCCGTTTAGTTGACGATCTTGGCAAGACCGCGCGACAATTGAAGTATCCCGTTGAGACGCGCGCGCGGATCGCCCCATGCCCTTGAGACGGACAGGCGGCTGTCGGGCCTGAGCTTCGCCACACCACCCAGCCGCGCGACATAGGCGAGCAGGCCCGGAAGATCGGGGAAACTGTCGTTCCAGAAGCTCACGAGCGCGCCGCGCGGGCCGACATCGATCTTCGCGATATGAGCCTTGCGGGCATTGAGCTTGATGTTCATGACCGTCAGCAGATTTTCGGTCGCGTCTGGAAGTTTTCCAAAGCGATCAATGAGTTCTGCGGCAAAGCTCTCAATTTCCTGCGCCGTCTCCATCTCGTTGATGCGCCGATAGAGGCTCATCCGCAGATCGAGATCGGGAACATAATCATCGGGAATGAGGATCGGCGCATCGACCGTGATCTGTGGCGAAAGATCGCGGGTGCGGGCTTCGGCGATGCCGCCTGCCTTGGCCTCGAGAATCGCCTCCTCCAGCATCGATTGGTAAAGTTCGAAGCCGACTTCCTTGATATGGCCCGACTGCTCGTCGCCGAGCAGGTTTCCAGCTCCGCGGATATCGAGATCGTGGCTGGCGAGCTGGAAGCCCGCGCCGAGAGTGTCGAGGTCCGACAGCACTTTCAGCCGCTTTTCTGCGGTTTCGGTCATGATCCGCTCGGGCGGGGTCGTCAGATAGGCATAGGCGCGGATTTTCGCCCGGCCGACCCGCCCGCGAAGCTGGTAGAGCTGGGCAAGGCCGAAGCGATCGGCACGGTGGATGATCATCGTGTTCGCGCTCGGAATATCGAGCCCGCTTTCTACGATCGTTGTCGAGATCAGCACGTCGTATTTACGGTCGTAAAAGGCCGACATCCGCTCTTCGACTTCGCTCGCCGCCATCTGGCCATGGGCGATGACGTAGGTGAGTTCGGGAACATGATCGCGGAAGAATTGCTCGATATCGGGGAGGTCGGCGATGCGCGGCGTGACGAAGAAGCTCTGCCCACCGCGATAATGTTCGCGCAGCAGCGCCTCGCGCAACACCACCGGGTCCCACGGCATGACATAGGTGCGGACCGCCAAACGGTCGACAGGGGGCGTCTGGATGACGGACAATTCGCGCAGCCCAGACATCGCCATCTGCAAGGTCCGCGGGATTGGCGTTGCCGTCAATGTCAGCATGTGAACATCGGTCTTGAGCGCTTTCAGTCGCTCCTTGTGGACGACGCCGAAGCGCTGTTCCTCATCGACGATGACAAGGCCGAGCCTCTTGAACTCCACGCTCTTGGCGAGCAGCGCGTGGGTGCCCACGACAATGTCGACCGTGCCATCGGAAAGCCCTTCGCGGACGGCCTTCGCTTCTGCGGCTGGCACAAGGCGCGAGAGGCGCCCGACCTTGATCGGGAAGCCGTGAAAGCGCTCGACGAAATTGCTGTAATGCTGGCGGGCGAGCAGGGTTGTCGGGCAGACGAGCGCAACCTGCATCCCGGACATCGCAGCAATGCAAGCCGCACGCAGCGCGACTTCGGTCTTCCCGAAGCCCACATCGCCGCAGACCAGCCGGTCCATCGGTTTGCCTGACGAAAGGTCATCGATCACATCGCCGATCGCACGATCCTGGTCATCGGTCTCGGTATAGGGGAAGCGATCGACAAAGGCCGGATAGGCCCCGGCATCGGGTGCCGCGACATCGGCCGCGCGGAGCGCGCGGGCGGCTGCCGTTGCCATCAGTTCCCCGGCGATTTCGCGGATGCGCTCCTTCATCCGAGCCTTGCGCGTCTGCCAGCCCACGCCGCCGAGCTTGTCGAGCCCGACACCTTCGCTTTCGCTGCCGTAACGCGAGAGGACGTCGATATTCTCGACCGGCACGTAAAGTTTGTCACCGCCGGCATAGCTCAGCGCGACGCAGTCGTGCGGCGCGTTGCCGACCGGGATCGAAGTCAGGCCGTCATAGCGGCCAATCCCGTGCTCGGTGTGAACCACAAGGTCGCCGGGGGTGAGGGTTGCCAGCTCGTTGAGAAAGGCATCGGCGCTTTTCCGCCGGCGGGCACGACGAACGAGCCGATCGCCAAGCAGGTCCTGCTCGGTGAGAATGGCGAGGCTGGACGTGGTGAAGCCGTGGTCGAGGGGCAGGACAGCGAGAGCCGCGCGCTTTGTCGCGGCAATGCCCTGGGCTTCCTGCCAGCTGTCTGCGGGGGCGATGCTGGTCAGGCCATGATCTGCGAGCAGCCCGGACAGCCGCTCGCGCGACCCGCCGGAATAGGAGGCGAGAATCACACCGCGCCCTTCGCGCTGCTGCAATGCAACATGGGCGACGGCGGCTTCGTAGATATTGTCTCCACGGGTCCGCTCGGCCGTGAAATCTCTTGCCGCGGTCACGCCCAGATCGATCACGCTGGCGGATTCCGGCTCCGAAAAGGGCGAGGCGAGGTGGATTGGGTGGTCGGCAATGGCCGCATCCCATTCGCTCGCCGCAAGATAGAGCGCGTCGGGCGCGAGCGGGCGATAGCTGCCCGGATCGCCGCTCTGCGCGCGGACGCGATTGGCATGATAGTCGTTGATGGCCTCGAAACGCGCCTGCGCGGCGCCCGTAACGCCCGAGTCGCGGATAATCACGCAGTCGGGGCCGATATGATCGAAAAGCGTCGTCAGCCGGTCCTCGATCAGCGGCAGCCAGTGATCCATTCCCGCCAGTCGCCGCCCCTCTGAAACTGCCTGGTAGAGCGGATCGCCCGTGGCCGTGGCGCCGAAGGTCTCGCGATAACGGCTGCGGAAGCGCTTGATGCCCTCTTCGTCGAGCAAGGCTTCGGATGCCGGCAACAATGTGAACTGCTCGACACGCCCCACGGTCCGCTGGTCGGCTGGGTCGAAAGCGCGAATGCTCTCAATCTCGTCTCCAAAGAAATCGAGCCGGAGCGCGTGGCTTTCGCCCGAGGGGAACAGGTCAACCAGGCTTCCGCGGATCGCAAATTCGCCCGAATCCGCCACTGTATCGCTGCGCATATAGCCATTGGCCTGAAGCATCGCTGCCAGCTGGTCGCGGTCGATCCGGGCGCCGGGCTTCAGCTGCGCCGAAAGCTGGCGGACGCGAAAAGGAGTCAGTGTGCGCTGCGAGATCGCGTTGATCGTCGTGATCAGCAGTTGCGGCCCGGACTTGGGTCGTTGCAGCGCGGAAAGACAGGCCAGCCGCTCGGACGTCGCTCGCAGCGAAGGCGAGGCTCGGTCATAGGGCAGGCAATCCCAGGCAGGGAAGGACAGCAGCTCGATTTCGGGCGCGAAATAGTGGGCGGTGTCCGCAGCGCTGCGCATCGCGGCCTCATCCGCCGCGATATAGATGGCGCGCCCGCTGGAGGCACGGGCAAGGTCGGTCAGCAGCCAGGGCAGGAACCCCGCTGGCACGCCAGCGATTGTCAGCGGCGCATCGGCCGCGAGGATGCGGGGGAGGGAGTCCATTTCAAACCGCCGGAGAGATGAAGTCCAGCCGCTGGAACGCGTCGATCATTTCACCCCGCCAATGTTTGGGCACAGGCTGAGCGCGGAGGCCCCAGGCCATGATGTCGACATCCTGTTCCTCGAGAAAAGCCTCGAACCAGTCCATCTGCGCGTCGCTCCATCCCGTGCCATGGGCATCGAAAAAGCCGCCGATCATCATGTCCGCCTCGCGCGTCCCACGGTGATGGCTGCGGAAATTCAGGCGTTTGAGGCGGGTTTCGCGATCCATTGTGTCCAACAGCAATTGGCCGGTCGCGCATTTTGAACTGCGTGGCCGGCTGGGTTATGGGTGCACCAGATAGACATGCGCCCCGATTTGCTCAACCCGCTCTTTGCCGAGATCGAACTGCTCAAAGGCATAGGCCCCGCGCTCGCCCGCCCGCTGGCGAAGCTCGGATTGTCGCGCATTGTCGACTTGCTGTTCCATTTGCCGACCGGGCTTGTCCGCCGACAGCGCATCGCCCGACTCGATGATGCGGCGGACGAGAGCGTCATCAGTGTCGAAGTCACGCCTACCGAATACCGGCAGGGCGGACCGCGCAGCCCATTCCGGGTCTATGCCGTGGATAGCCAGGGCGATGTGCTCACGCTCACCTATTTCGGCGGCACCGGGGGCTATGCCCGCAAGCTGCTTCCGCTCGGGGAGAAGCGGCTCGTTTCGGGAAAGCTCGAGCATTATGGGCAGGAACGGCAGATTGTTCATCCCGACTATGTCCTCTCGCCGGACGAGGGTGCGAAGTTGCCGGAAAGCGAATCGGTCTATCCGCTTTCAGAAGGGATCACATCGCGAAGGATGGGCCAGCTGGTTGCGCAGGCCATGCCGCGCGCGCCGGATTTGCCCGAATGGATCGAGCCCGGCCTGCTCGCCGCGCGCCGCTGGCCGGGGTGGCTCGCAGCACTCAAGGCTATCCACCACGACCCCGGAAGCGACGCCGCGCGCGAGCGACTGGCTTATGATGAACTTTTTGCCAACCAACTGGCCCTGATGCTCGTCCGCGCATCGTCCCGGAAGCGCAAGGGGCTCCCGCTTTCGGGCGACGGCCATCTGCGCAGCATGCTCAGGCTACCCTATACCCTAACAGGCGCGCAGCGGCGGACGATTGGCGAAATTGAAGGAGATCTGGCCCAAAAGACGCCAATGGTGCGGCTGCTTCAGGGTGATGTCGGATCGGGCAAGACGCTGGTGGCGCTTCATGCGCTGTTGGTGGCAGTCGAATGCGGGGCGCAGGGCGCGATGCTGGCGCCGACCGAAATCCTGGCGCGGCAGCACTATGAGACGCTCCGTTCCCATCTCGCAGGTCTCCCGGTCAACGTCGCGATCCTAACAGGGCGCGACAAGGGCAGGGCGCGCGAAGCGACGATGATGGGGCTTGCCGACGGGTCGATCCACATCCTTGTCGGTACGCATGCGATCTTCCAGGAAGCCGTGACCTACAAGAAGCTCGCGCTTGCTGTGATCGACGAACAGCACCGCTTCGGCGTCGCACAACGGCTGCTGCTCACGCAAAAGGCGGAAACACCGCCACATCTGCTCGTGATGACGGCCACGCCCATTCCCCGCACGCTGACGCTCACCCATTATGGCGAGATGGATATCAGCCGGCTCGACGAGATGCCGCCCGGGCGTCAGCCGATCGACACGCGTGTCATGTCGGTCGAACGGATCGGCGAAGTGGTCGATGGCCTCGCCCGCCATATCGATGCCGGGGGCCAAGGTTATTGGGTCTGCCCGCTTGTCGAGGAAAGCGAGACCAGCGATCGCGCAGCCGCTGAAGCGCGCGCGCAGGCGCTAAGGCTTCGCTTCGGTGACAGGATCGGCCTTGTTCACGGGCGGATGAAGGGTCCCGAAAAAGACGCTGTCATGCAGCGTTTCCAGAACGGCGAACTGGCCATCCTGGTGGCGACAACTGTGATCGAGGTGGGTGTCGATGTTCCGAACGCCACATTGATGATTGTCGAGGAAGCAGAGCGCTTCGGCCTTGCGCAGCTGCATCAGCTGCGTGGGCGGGTGGGGAGGGGGGCACAGCATTCGGTGTGCCTGCTCCTGCGCGGGGCGGCGTTGACCGAGACGGCCAGGGCCAGGCTCGCGCTTCTGCGTGAGACCAATGACGGGTTTCGGATTGCGGAGGAGGATCTCCGGCTGCGCGGAGCCGGGGAAATTTTGGGAGTCCGCCAGTCGGGTGAGGCCCAGTTCCGGCTCGCGACGCCCGAGCTTGTCTCCGCCCTGGTCCAGCCCGCGACCGATGACGCCCGGCTCCTCGTCGATCGGGATGGCGGACTTGAGGGCGATCGGGGGAAAGCTGCCCGGCTCGCCCTCTATCTTTTCGAGCGCGACGCGGCCGTCGGACTGCTTCGTTCAGGTTAAGCTGTGAAGAAGGCTTGAAAAGGCCATTTCGTCGATCGGTATGACAAAACGGCCTCCCAACAGGCCATTGCCGCACCAGACGACCGTTGCGTCAACCGCCCCGATGACCGGCATGTCGAGATGGACGGGGCTTTCCTTTTCCAGTTGCAGGGAGGTTCGCGCAAGAAAACCCAAGCGCGCGATATTTATGATTTCGGCGGCTTCGCCTTCAATCTCCGAGTCAATCAGGACCGTCCGGAACAGGACGCTGTGGCGCGATTGTTCCCTGCGGTCCTCAGACCGCACTTCGCCTGGCGTTATTGGTATTGTGCGCACCCTTTGTTCTCCAGCTAGCGTTCCCCCGCTGCCTGGTCATGTTCTCGCCGATTTTTCTGTGCCTCGCTGTACGCATTGATACTGATGTTGGCCTTAGGCCAATGGTTCAAATGAAGAAGGGGCGCAGCTTGGCAAAATCGTCCGCCTCGACAAGTTGCTCGAATTCGCCACCAATCCGATCGCCGAGCGACCAGAGCGTCGTCGCGCGCACCCAGCCGATCCGCGGGAGCTCAACGAGGACTGGCGCATAATCATAGACCGGGCAGGGCGTCATCGCCATGAACCCGGTTCGCGAAATATTCGCTATGCGCGCCGGATGTTCAGGCTGACCCTGAACGCGGATCCGAACCCAGAGCGCGACGTCGACGCGCTCCGAAGATCGCCGATCCACCGCAAATACCCGCGATGCCAGCGTAACAGGTGTGGTCGTCATCGTGCAGTCCTCTATCTCGAAGACGGGAATATGATGCGCATCCCTCTAAGCGGCTGATAAGTTTGACGCTTAATGCACCGTCAACCTTAAGCCGAAATCAGCACGCCGTGCAGCTTTTTTCCAGCCGAAATACGCACCGGTTCGGACCCGATCGCAATGCGGGCGGCTTCGTCGGTCGTCTGGATACCATCAATCCGCGCGCCGCCGCCCTTGATCAGTCGTTTTGCCTCTCCCTTGGATGCAACGAGCCCGAGACCGGCAAGCGCGTCGACAAGCGAGATACTCGATTCGCTGACGGACAGGGTAGGGAGGTCATCTCCCGTTGCGCCCTCGGCGAACGTCTTGCGGGCGGTTTCGGCTGCGGCTTCAGCCGCTTCGCGGCCTCGGCACAATTCGGTCGCAGCGTTTGCGAGCGCAACCTTTGCCGCGTTGATCTCCGCACCCTGCAACGATTCGAGCTTCTCGATCTCGACAAGCGGAAGATCGGTGAAGAGACGCAGGAAGCGACCGACATCGGCATCCTGGGTGTTCCGCCAGAACTGCCAATAATCATAGCTGGGAAGCGCATCTTCGTTGAGCCAAACGGCGCCCGCTGCGGTCTTGCCCATCTTGCCGCCGTCGGCAGTCGTGATCAGCGGCGTTGTCAGCCCGAACACCTCGGTCGAATCGATGCGGCGCGCGAGCTCGATCCCGTTGACAATATTGCCCCATTGGTCCGACCCGCCCATCTGCAACCGGCATCCAGAGCGGCGCGACAGTTCGAGGAAGTCGTAGGCCTGCAGGATCATATAGTTGAATTCGAGGAAAGTAAGCGGCTGTTCGCGTTCAAGCCGGAGCTTCACCGAATCGAACGCAAGCATCCGGTTGATCGTGAAGTGCCTTCCCACCTCTCGCAGGAACGGGACATATTGGAGCGCGTCGAGCCAGTCGGCATTGTTCACCATCACGGCGTCGCTGGGTCCATCGCCAAAGGTCAGAAACCGTTCAAAGACGTGCTTGATCGAGGCGATATTGGCATCGATATCCTCATTAGAAAGCAGCTTGCGACTTTCATCCTTGCCCGAAGGATCACCCACCTTGGTTGTACCGCCGCCCATCAGGACAATCGGCTTGTGCCCGGCCTGCTGCAGTCGGCGGAGCATCATGATCTGCACCATCGAGCCAACATGCAGCGACGGCGCCGTTGCATCGAAGCCGATATAGCCAGGCACGACCTGTTTTGCCGCAAGGTCATCAAGGGCAGCCGCGTCGGTCACCTGATGGATATAGCCGCGCGCACTGAGCGTGTTTAAGAGGTCTGATTTGTAACTGGTCATGGCGCGCGGGCGCTTAGCATGGGGAATGGCAATTGAGTAGAGTGTTAGCCAAGCGAAGACTCTGTCCTCATCCGGATTACACCGCGCCGCGCGTCGAGATCGCGTCGAAGGTCACTCTAGTCGGCTCCGACGTCCTAAAACTCGAATACGTTGTTATTGGTGAAGTTCCCAAAATTTGCTTTCCGTCGCGTGTGCCTCCCGAACGGACCGGTGGCCTCTGGACGCACAGCTGTTTCGAGGCGTTTGTTGGACGAAGCAATGCGGAACCCTACGTCGAATTCAATTTTTCGCCGTCCACGCTTTGGGCAAGCTATCGCTTTGAAAGTTATAGAGATGGAATGCAGCCGGCGCTCGATCTTTCCGCGCCCGAAATCTACACTGAAACCGACAACGAGGCGCGATTTGCCCTTACCGCTTGGTTGGATCTTGCGAAAATGGATGATCTTTGGCCAATTTCTCTGGGGCTTTCGGCCGTCTTAGAAGATCGGGATGGCGGCTTTTCATACTGGGCCCTGGTCCATCCGCCGGGAAAACCCGATTTCCACCACAGGGATTGCTTTGCGCTAACGCTTCCGGCACCGGAGGCTGCATGAAATTCGGTATCGACCGCCTGTTATCCGAGCCATCCTTGCGCAAGTCCCTCGAGGGCAAACGCGTCGCGCTTCTCGCGCATCCGGCATCTGTCACGCAGGATCTTGTCCATTCGCTCGACGCACTGATCGCCTGTGGAGTGAATGTCACGGCGGCATTCGGCCCGCAGCATGGCCTGCGCGGCGACAAGCAGGATAATATGGTCGAGTCGCCCGACTTCAACGATCCCGTCCATGGCATTCCTGTCTTCAGCCTCTATGGCGAAGTCCGCAAACCATCGGGCCAGATGATGGGGACGTTCGATACAATCCTGGTCGATCTCCAGGATCTGGGTTGTCGCATCTACACCTTCATCACCACGCTGCGATACATCCTCGAAGCCGCCGCAGCGCATGGAAAGTCCGTCTGGGTGCTTGATCGGCCCAATCCTGCCGGACGCCCGGTCGAGGGCCTGACTCTCCGTCCTGGCTGGGAGAGCTTTGTCGGGGCAGGCCCGATGCCGATGCGTCACGGCCTGACGCTAGGCGAACTCGGCCTCTGGTTTGTCGATGTGCTGAAACTCGATGTGGACTATCGCATTGTCGAGATGGAAGGCTATCAGCCCGAAATCGGGCCGGGCTTCGGCTGGCCGCTTGGTGATCGGGTCTGGATCAATCCCAGCCCGAACGCTCCCAATCTCTGGATGGCGCGCGCCTATGCCGGGACGGTCATGCTTGAGGGCACGACGCTTTCCGAAGGGCGCGGGACAACCCGGCCACTTGAGCTCTTCGGCGCGCCCGATATCGATGCGCATGCCGTGCTGGCGGAGATGCGGTCGCTGGCGCCGGACTGGTTGGCCGGCTGCATCTTGCGCGAATGCTGGTTTGAGCCGACCTTTCACAAACATGTCGGCAAGCTGTGCCACGGCGTCCAGATGCATGCCGAAGGACCGGGCTATGCGCATCAGGCGTTTCGGCCATGGCGGGTGCAAGCGCTGGCTTTCAAGGCGATACGCCGGCTCTATCCCGGATATGATCTCTGGCGTGATTTTCCCTATGAATATGAGATTGGCAAACTCGCGATTGACGTGATCAATGGCAGTCCGCTCCTGCGCGAATGGGTGGATGACGCAGCGGCGTCGCCGGCTGACCTCGACATCATGACTGTGCCGGACGAGGAGGCATGGCGCGAGCAGCGGGCCCCCTTCCTGCGCTATTGAGATTGGCCCTTCAGGAATCCGCTTGCGTTGATTTGGAAGGGGTTTAGCGTCCCGGGCATATCGGGGGTATAACGCGTTCCCCGTCGCGACCGTGAGGGAGCTTGACATGAAGAACTTCATATTGTCGATCGCCTGTGCCAGCGCATTGATGGGCTGCGGGCCAAAATGGCTACCCAAGCCGACGCAGGAGGAAGCCGCCAAGATTGTCGACCAGGCGGAAGCCTCGTTCCTTTCGGGCGATCCGGTCCGGATCATGGAACATTATGCGCCCGATGCCGTCCTTTTCGATCCGGAGCAGAACATGCCCACCAGGGATCGGGCGGTCGCCACGAAATGGGCCGAAAGCTTCGTTGCGACAAAGCCAAAATCCTTCTCGCCCGGTGAACGGGTGCTCCAGATTCTCGGCGATCACACGTTCATCAGTTCGGGCGTCGCGACTATCGAAACGACCGGACCCAAAGGCCCCGAAACGGTGCGGATACGCTATACCGACGTCTATCGGCAGCAGCCCGACCGGATATGGCTGATTGTGCATGAGCATCTTTCAAAACTTCCCTCGCCGGAAGAAAAGCCGGGGGCATGACGAGGCAGAGGCCGCATGGCTGAATTTAACCGCCGACGATTCCTGGGAGGTTCAGCCCTATTCGGTGGTGCGCTTGCCGCACGGGCGCCGGTCGCAGCTGCAGCCCCGCCGCGAGGAGAGCTGCCCAATCTCGCGGCTTCGGCCACTCCAATCAGCGTTGGAGAGCGCCTGGCCCGGATTGCCAATGCACAGCGGCTGATGCGCGATGCAGGGGTTGGTGCGCTGCTGGTCGAAGCCGGATCGAGTCTTGTCTATTTTACCGGCATCGAATGGTGGCGGAGCGAGCGGATGACTGCGGCCCTCATTCCGGCAGAGGGCGATGCCATTGTAATAACCCCGTTTTTCGAAGCGCCCTCCATTCGCGAATCGCTTGCCATTCCTGCCGAAATCAGGACGTGGAATGAAGATGAAAACCCGCTGGTTTTGGCAGCGGGCTGGCTGAAGGAACGCAAGCTCGACCGCTACCCGGTCGCGATTGAGGAAACGGTCCGGAATTTCATCGTCGACGGATTGCAGCATGCATTGCCAGGCGTGGGCATCGTTTCCGGCGCATCCGTGGTCCGGGGGTGCCGCATGCACAAATCGGCAGCGGAAATCGCGCTGATGCAAACCGCTTCGGACATCACGATTGCCGCTTTCCGGTACACGGCACCGCGTATTGAAAAGGGGATGACGCCGCAGGATATCGGCCGGATGGTTCAGGAAGCGACCGCTGCCTTGGGCGGCGAATCCGATCTCCCGCTCGTGCTTCTGGGTGAAGCAAGCGCCTATCCGCACGGTTCGGGCAAGCCTCAGCAGGTGCGAGATGGAGAGGTTGTCCTGATCGATGGCGGGTGCACTGTTCACGGCTATACCTCCGACATTTCACGGACATTCGCCTTTGGCGAGCCGAACAAGGCGCAGCGTGATGTCTGGGCCCAGGTGCATCGCGGGCAGGAAATTGCGCTTGAGGCGGCGCGCATCGGGGCGGCGGCAGGCAGCGTTGATGACAAGGTCCGCGCCTGGTATGCAAGCCTTGGATATGGCCCGGGTTACAAGCTGCCCGGCCTGTCGCATCGCACGGGCCACGGCATCGGAATGGACGGGCATGAACCCGTCAATCTCGTGCACGGCGAGACGACCTTGCTCGAAGCGGGTATGTGCTTCTCCAACGAACCTGGAATCTACATTCCAGGGAGTTTCGGGATCCGGCTCGAGGATTGTTTCCACATGACGGCCGATGGGCCACGCTGGTTCTCTACCCCGCCGCCCTCGATCGACAATCCATTCGGCTGACGTCCGTCGCCCGTTTCACGGGCGGAGCAGGTGGATAAGCATGTCACTCAGCGTTTCGATCGCTTCCTCGCGTGTCGCAAGCCTGCGCGAGACGGTTTCCATGAGAAGCTCCGCGCCCCCCAGAAAAGCCGTCAGGCGTATTGTGAGCAGGTGCGGAGGCATATCGACCAGCGGGGCAAGCGCCTTCCGATAAAGTTCGATATATTCCCCGCGTATGGCGTGGCGGAAATCGCTGGTCTCGGCCGAGGCGACAAGCGCCGCAGAGATGGCGCTGAAATGAGGGCCGTTTTCAAGAATGCAATCCACAAATGCCGTGCTTAGCGTGTGTGAAAGTTCGGCAATACCCATCTGCCCGCTGGCGCTCCTGTCGAGCGCTCTTGCCGCCGCTTCCGCCTGAAGCGCGCCAAGCTGATGATAGAGCGCCACCAGAAGGCCCGCGCGCGTGCCGAAATGCTGATAGGCAATCGGCTTCGTGACGCCGCACCGCTGGGCGAGGTAGGCGAGCGTCAACGCTTCTGTGCCCTCGTCGCGCACGATCTCCACTGCCGTTTCCAGCATCAGCGACCGCCGCATTGCCTTGGGCATTCGCCCGGATGAGCCCGATATGGCCATGCCTGTCCCTGCATCGAATCCCGACCAACCCGCCCTATGAGCGCGCGGTTGACCCGTCAACATATTACCATTAGTAAGTTACGAATCGTAATAATAGGGAGTTATGGGGTGGGGCTCAACCAAATTGAAATCGTTCCGGCAACGTCGGCTGGAACACCGAACCTCGGTTTACAGATAGCCGAGCTTGTCCACGCAACCGGTCCGGTCAGCTATGACTATCAGTTTGGCGCGGACCACCGGATGCTTGATGCGCTTGTCTCGGCGAGCTGGGACACGCCCGAAACGCTGTTTGCCGCAGCCACAAGCACGCTTGCCCTGACGAACGGCGAACTGGCTGGTGTCGAAATCGGCTTCGATGGCCCGAAATTCTATTCCTACAAGGCCAATCTTGCGCCCCTGGTAGGCCCCATGCTCGAGCGCGGAGTGGTAACACTCGATGAGCTTTCGGCGCTGGTCGCGCGCGCGGACAAGGCAAGTTACCTCAACCCGCATGTACCGGACGGTGTCTATTATCTCCACGCGCTATCAGTATTCCCGCAATTTCGAGGGCGGCGCATCGGAGCACGATTGCTGGAGAATGCGTTGAATCGCGCCCGTGAGGCCGGCTTTGGCGAATTGCAGCTCGATGTCCTGGCGAACAATTCGGCGGTCGAATTCTTCCGCGCCTTTGGGCTGCATGTGGTGGTTGAGACAGTCTCGCCCGAGCTCTCCCGCGATCACGGTTTTCCAGCAGAGCTTCGTATGGCGATTGCGCTATGAAAACCCCGCGCATCCTGATTGTCGGCGGATATGGCGTAGTGGGAAAGCAGATTGCCGGGTTGATGGCCGCCCGCAATCCCGGCGTCGAACTATGGATCGGCGGGCGGTCCGCACAGGCGGCAGGCGCATACGCGGCGTCATTCCCCGGCGCACGAGGTATCGTGATCGACGTTGACAGCCTCGATCCGCTGGCCGGGTTTGCCGAACTGCCCGACGTGATCGTGGCCGTTGCGAACGACAGGGACGACAACCTCCTGCTGGCGGCAGCTCGCAGGGGGATTGCCTATATCGACGTTACACGGTGGACGCCGCGCCTGCTCAAGGCAATGGAGCGTATTTCGGGCGTTTCGCAGACGGCGCCGGTCGTCCTCGCGTCCGGCTGGATGGCGGGCATTGCTGCAACCGTTGCCGCGCATTTCGCTGCCGGGATGTGCGAAATCCAGTCGATCGACATCGACATACTCTATTCCATCAAAGACAAGGCCGGGCCCAACTCCGTCGAGTATGCCGACCAGCTGAACGTCCCTTTCACAATCTGGTCGGGGGGCAAGCCGCAAACGGTCAATCCGCTGACGGATCCGCACAAGGCGCGCTTTTCCAACGGGAGGACGCTCGATTGCTATCGCTTCGACACGCCCGACCAGTACACCCTTGTGAAAACGCTAGGCGCCGCGGGTGTTTCGAGCCGCCTGACCTATGACGACGCTGCGGCGGCCAAATTCATGCGCCTGCTTTCGACCTCAGGCATCTGGACGCTGCTGTCGCTGCGTCCGTTCAAGCGGTTGCGCCACGCCATCATCTACAACCCGGGCGCCGGCGCCCAGCACGAGTTCGTCGTTCGGATTGTGGGGAAAGATGCTGCCGGCGCGCACCTTGAAAAGCACATTTCGGTCATAGATCCACAAGGGCAAACGCACATGACGGCCGCAGGCGCGGTTGCCCAAGCCGAACGCATCCTGGGCCTGCGGGGCAGGGACGTGCCACCGCCGGGTGTCAGTTTCCCCGATCAGGCCGCAGATTGCGCGGCCGGCCTTGTGGCACTGCGCGAGATGGGCGTGAGTATCGCGATAGAGCCCTGAGGATCAGTGCTTGCGCGTCAGCGACCGCATTGCATCGTCGAGCCCGGCGAGTGTCAGCGGATACATGCGGTCGTTCATCAGTTCCTTGATCAGCTTGGTCGACTGCGAATAGCCCCAATGCTGCTCGGGCGTGGGGTTGAGCCAGACCGCCGCGGGATAGGTGGTTGTCACGCGCTGCATCCACGTCATCCCGGATTCCTCGTTGAAATGCTCAACCGAACCTCCCGGGTGGCTGATTTCATAGGGGCTCATCGCCGCATCGCCGACAAACACCGCCTTGTAATCATGCGGGAATTTGTGAAGCACGTCCCAGGTCGGCGTGCGTTCGGAAAAGCGGCGGCGATTGTCCTTCCACACGCCTTCGTACAGGCAATTGTGGAAATAGAAGAATTCGAGATTCTTGAATTCGCTTGTCGCGGCGCTGAACAATTCCTCGCACAGCTTGATATGCGGATCCATCGAACCGCCGACATCGAGGAACAGCAGCAGCTTGACGGCATTGCGGCGTTCGGCGCGCATCTGGATGTCGAGCCAGCCCTTGCGCGCGGTGCCATCGATCGTGCCATCGATATCGAGCTCATCAAGCGCGCCTTCGCGCGCGAACTTGCGCAAGCGGCGCAGCGCGATTTTGATGTTGCGCGTGCCCAGTTCCTTGGTGTTGTCGAGATTCTGGAATTCGCGCTTGTCCCAGACTTTGATCGCACGCTTCTGCTTCGATTCGCCGCCGATGCGGACTCCTTCGGGATTGTAGCCGCCATTGCCGTAGGGAGAGGTGCCGCCCGTGCCAATCCACTTGCTGCCGCCTTCGTGGCGCTTCTGCTGTTCCTCGAGCCGCTTCTTGAGCGTCTCCATAATCTCTTCCCAGGAACCAAGCGCCTTGATCGCTTCCATTTCCTCGCGCGTGAGGAATTTTTCGGCGACCGCCTTCAGCCAGTCGGCAGGGATTTCGGCATTGTTTTCGCCATAGCTGGTAAGCAACCCCTTGAAAACCTTGCCGAAGACCTGGTCGAACCGGTCAAGCAAGCCTTCGTCCTTCACGAAGATCGCGCGGCTTAAATAGTAGAATTCTTCCGGGTTGCGCTCGATCACGTCCTTGTCGAGCGCTTCCAGCAGAACGAGATGCTCCTTCATGCTGGCCGGGATGCCAGCCGCCCGAAGTTCGTCGAGGAAGTTGAAGAACATGAAATCAGCCCTTCGGTGGAGGCGCCGGGGGCGCCTTTGGGAAATGCGGAAGATTGGGATCGAGCACGGCCCAATCGGGTGCGCTATCGGTCCAGATCACAGCCCGGGGCGGGAATGCGTTGCTATCGTCGAGCACGCTTACTCGCACGCCGCAAATATTCGGTGCACCCGATCCCTTGGTAAAAATATGCGATCCGCATCGAGGACAGAAGGCGCGTCTCGTGATGTTACCGCTATCAGCGACATTCTCGTACCAGCTGAGTTCGCCTTCGGTGAGGATCGCATCGGCCCGAAAAAAGGCGTTTGTCGTACCATTGCCGCCGCCGAACTTCTGGCAGGTCCGGCACCAGCAAGTCCGGGCGCCGAGCGCATCTTCCTCGATCGAGACTTTCACGGCTCCGCAAAGGCATTGGCCGGTATGAGGCATGGCGCCTATCCCTGCTGCCGCCGCGCCATGAAGGCCAGACGTTCGAACAGCATCACATCCTGCTCGTTCTTCAACAGCGCCCCGTGGAGCGGCGGGATGGCCTTGGTCGGGTCGCGGTTCTGGAGGACGTCGAGCGGCATGTCCTCGGCAAGCAGCAGCTTCAGCCAATCGAGCAATTCGCTGGTCGAAGGCTTCTTCTTGAGGCCCGGCACTTCGCGGACTTCGTAGAAGACGTCCATTGCCTTGGAGACGAGGATCTTCTGGATTCCTGGAAAGTGAACATCAACAATGGCTTGCATCGTCTCCCTATCAGGGAATTTGATGTAATGAAAGAAACAGCGGCGCAGAAAGGCGTCGGGCAATTCCTTTTCATTGTTCGAGGTGATGACGACGATCGGGCGGTCCTTGGCCGTGATCGTCTCGTGCGTTTCGTAAACATCGAAGCTCATTCGGTCGAGTTCTTGCAACAGGTCGTTGGGGAATTCGATGTCGGCCTTGTCGATCTCGTCGATCAGCAGGACCGGCAGTTCGGGGGCGGTGAATGCCTCCCACAATTTTCCCTTCTTGATGTAGTTCTTGATATCGTGGACGCGTTCATCGCCCAACTGGCCATCGCGCAGGCGGGCGACCGCGTCATATTCGTATAGCCCCTGATGCGCCTTGGTCGAGCTCTTGATGTTCCACGAAATCAGCGGGGCGTTGACGGCCTTGGCGATTTCCTCGGCCAGCACGGTCTTGCCCGTGCCGGGCTCCCCCTTGACGAGAAGCGGACGCCGCAAGGTGATCGCCGCATTGACCGCAACTTTCAAATCGTCGGTCGCTACATAATCCTGAGTACCTGAAAAGCGCATTGCCGGCCCTTGCTCTTGACGTGAACGTAAAGTCACATCAGGCGATAGGCACGCTTTTGGGGCGGCGCAAGCCTTAAAGTCGCTCCGGGTGGCGCCGGATCGCCGCGTCAGGAGTCGGCGCGCGCGAGCTGCCGGGCTTCGAGAAGGTCCCAAAGGCCGCGGTGCTGGCCAATCAACTGGGCGCAGCCAAAGGTCATCGCGCGTTCGACTGCGGGGGATTCGGATAGGGCAACCACCAGTTGGTGGCAGGCGAGAGGCGGCGGCAGGGTGCAGGCCGGCATCGGGACGCTCAGCCGGTCGGCTGCGACGTTCAGCAGGCTGCGAACCGCGCGCCAATCGAGCACAAGGCCGATCGCCGCGCCGATGGCGCAGCCGTCGCGATCCGATTGGGCAAGCATCTCGAGGGCGTGGCGCTGACCGACGACCGCCGCCTCACTTTCGGCCTGGCCAGGAGTCGAGGGCAGGGGGCCAGCCGCAACGGCGAGCTTTGTGAGGAAGCCGCGTTCGACGATAAACCCGTCGATCGTCTGAAGCATCCATTGGCGGGCGGCGGCATGGGCCGTACGCACGGCCGCGTGATCGACCACACCCGGCTGGCGCCCATGCAGCGTGCACAGATAATGCACGGTATCTGCCAGGTTCCGTGTGGCAAAACGGCCGCTCAGAAGCTCCACGCTCGCGGCGTAGAGATGCGAACCCGTTCCTTCGGCAGAAACAAGCTGGGACAAAACGTCGGTCGCTGCCCCTTGGTCCGGCAGATTTGGTGCGATACTCGCCATAATACTTCCCTTACCGACAATACACAGGAATGGTTGCCACTGTGACTAAGGGGTACGGTCTATACGAAGCACGTAAATACAGGGTTTACGCCGCGTTAGGGAGTTGGTGACGGAGATAGTCATTCGTCGCAGTATTGGCACGCCCAAACGCAGAAAAATGCCGAAATATCAAAACAGTTAACTGCCAGGCTCAAAAATGATTGCAATCCGTTAACCGGAACACCCTTGCGCGGCTGCTCCGGTTAATTTTCGACGTGTCGAAATCGGCAATCTATTGGTCGAGGAAGCTCCGCATCTTGCGGCTGCGGCTCGGATGCTTGAGCTTCCGAAGCGCCTTCGCCTCGATCTGGCGGATGCGTTCGCGGGTCACGCTGAACTGCTGGCCAACTTCCTCAAGCGTGTGATCGGTGTTCATGCCGATGCCGAAGCGCATGCGCAGCACGCGTTCCTCACGCGGAGTAAGGCTCGCCAGCACGCGAGTGACGGTTTCCTTGAGGTTGGCCTGGATCGCGGCATCGACCGGGATCACTGCGTTCTTGTCCTCGATGAAATCGCCGAGGTGCGAATCCTCCTCGTCGCCAATCGGGGTCTCAAGGCTGATCGGTTCCTTGGCGATCTTCATCACCTTGCGGACCTTTTCGAGCGGCATCGAAAGCCGTTCGGCCATTTCCTCGGGCGTCGGCTCGCGGCCGCTCTCGTGCAGGAACTGGCGGCTGGTGCGGACCAGCTTGTTGATCGTCTCGATCATGTGGACCGGGATGCGGATCGTGCGTGCCTGATCGGCAATCGAGCGCGTGATCGCCTGCCGGATCCACCAAGTCGCATAGGTCGAGAATTTATAGCCGCGGCGATACTCGAACTTGTCGACAGCCTTCATCAGGCCGATATTGCCTTCCTGAATAAGATCAAGGAATTGCAGGCCGCGGTTCGTATATTTTTTAGCAATGGAAATCACGAGCCGCAGGTTCGCCTCAACCATCTCCTTCTTGGCGATCCGGGCCTCGCGCTCACCCTTCTGGACCATGTTGACGATGCGGCGGAATTCGGTGAGCGACATGCCCGTCGCCTGCGCGATTTCTGCGATTTCGGCGCGAATACGTTCAACCGCGTCGATTTCGGCTTCCGCAAAGGCGGCCCATTTCTTGTCGATCGCCTTTGCGTTCTCCAGCCAGTTTTCGTCGAGCTCGTGCCCCATGTAGCTGTCGAGGAAGCTCTTGCGCGGCACTTTGTGGCGTTCGGCTAGGCGCAGCATCTGTCCGCCAAGCGCTGTCAGGCGGCGATTGAAGGCATAGAGCTGGTCGACCAGATATTCGATCTTGGCGCCATGGAACTGGACGCTCTCAACGAGGCCGGTCAGGTCTTCGCGCAGCTTCTGGTACTTGTTCTCGTCCGATTTCTGGAAATCGTTGCCGACCGACAGCGCCTCGATGCGCGCGGCCTGGACTTTCGAGAATTTCTTGAACAGCGACGTGATGGCGGCGAATTTCTCAAGAGCGGCAGGCTTCAGCGTCTCTTCCATCTGGGCGAGGCTGAGCGTGTTGTCCTCCTCATCGTCCTCGACCGGACGCTTTGTGCGCCGCTCGGTCAACGAGCCTTCGACATCATCCTCATCGTCGGATGTCGCTTCTTCCTCGACATCCTCCTCTTCCTTGTAGGACGGGCCGGCTGTCTTTTCGGAAATCTCCCCGTCTTCGGCGGTTTCGCCGTCTTCGGTCAGCGATTCCGGGGCAGGATCCTTCGAAAGCATCGCATCGAGATCAAGGATCTCGCGCAACTGCATCGTGCCTTCGTTGAGTGCGGTCGACCATTCGATGATCGCGTTGAAAGTGATCGGGCTTTCGCACAGGCCAAGGATCATCGTGTCGCGGCCCGCTTCGATCCGCTTGGCGATCGCGATTTCGCCTTCGCGGCTCAAAAGCTCGACCGCGCCCATTTCGCGCAGATACATGCGAACGGGATCGTCGGTACGATCGACCGTTTCCTTCTTCTTGTCGCCAACCGAATCGGGGCCAATGCCATCGGCCTGATCTACGGCTTCGATTTCTTCCTCGGGCTCGGCTTCCTCTCCGTCGTCGAGCGCTTCGTCGTTCTCTACAATGTTGACGCCCATCTCGTTGATCGCGGACATCACATCTTCGATCTGCTCGGACGACATCTGGTCCTGCGGCAGCGCCGCGTTCAATTCGTCATAGGTAATGTATCCGCGCTTCTTGGCACGGGCGAGCAGCTTCTTGACCGACGCTTCATTGAGATCGATCAGTGGGGCATCGCCGGTTTCCGGCTTGTCCGCGAGTTCGGCTGCTTCAACTGTTTTGGCCATGTATCCGTTACGTCCCTTGTCTACTCATCTTCGCCTTGAGCAAGAGCGGCGAGCTTGCGGTCCGCATCCCCCAACGCCTCAACCAGTCTCATCTGCTCGGCAAAGCCGCTTTCGTCCCACTTTTCGGCCAGTCTGGCCGTTGCTGCTGCCAACGCCGCATCAAGAGCAGGGCGGGCCGCAAGAGCCTCAACCGCCATGCCGAGATCGCGTCGCGCAATTTCGGCATCCGCCTGCCTTCGTGTGAACGAAAAGGCAAGCCCGTTTGAGTCCATAAGGCTAGCAGCAAGTTCTCCCAAACCTGCCGAGTCGCATATGGGGATCAGGGCGTCAGAATCAAGCATTACCCCATCATATGCTGCATCGAGCAGAATCAGACGCAAGCTATCGAGTTGCTGATCGTCGATCCGGAGCATCGAAAGCGCTTCGCCACAGGCGAGGATCATCGACGGGTGCCGGAGCAGTCCTGCAAGGATCGCCCGCGCGAAGACAGGCGCCACCCCGCCGCCGCCGATCGAGCGCGTCTTGTTGCTCAAGGGCCGTTCGGGTTGGAACCGCTGGCCGGGCACGAAACGCCCGCGTGGCTGCGAAGCGGGCGTGAACTGCGCATCGAAGCGCGCGCGGAATTCCGCGAGATACTGGCCGCGAACATCGCCATGACCGATCGCTTGGGCGTGATTGTTCAGCCGCTGTCGGAAACCGGCGCGGTCCTCCGGCGTGCGCAAAGGCGCAGCATCGGCTTCGGATCGCCAAAGCCGATCGACCAATGGCTCCGGCTCGGCCAGCAAGGCTTCCATCGCGCGCGCGCCGCCCTTCTGGACGACATCATCCGGATCCTGGCCCTTGGGCAAGGTCGCAAAAGCCAGCGATTTTGCAGGTGCCAGATGGGGGAGGGCGCGCAATGCCGCCCGCAATCCCGCCTTTTGCCCTGCCGAATCTCCATCGAAACACAGGATCGGTACATCGGCCAGCCGCCACAGGCGCTCGATCTGATGTTCGGTCAGGGCCGTGCCAAGCGGCGCGACAACATCGCCGATGCCGGCCTGCGCCAGCGCGATCACATCCATATAACCTTCCACGACGATGATCCGCCCGGTCTTGCGCGAGGCCGTCGCCGCAAGGTCGAGATTGTAGAGCGTCCGCCCCTTGTCGAACAGCGGCGTATCGGGCGAGTTCAGATATTTTGGCTCGCCTGCCCCCAGGATGCGCCCGCCAAAGGCAATGACGCGCCCGCGCGGATCACGGATCGGGATCATGATCCGGGCACGGAACCGGTCATAAGGTTCCTTGTCATCCACTGAAATCAGGAGGCCCGCCTCAACCAGCTTGTCCGTGCCGAACCGGTCCAGTGCGGCCTTGAGTTTGGACTTTGAATCGGGCGCATAGCCGATCCCGAAGGTCTTGATCGTCTCCGGCTTCAGCCCGCGCTTTTCGAGATAGGCGCGCGCCTCAGCGCCCTCAATTCCCTGCAATTGCTGGGAAAACCAGTCTGCCGCCGCGGTCATGACGTCATAGAGCGAGTTCGCCCGCTCGGCCCGTTCGGCGGCCCGCGGATCGGCGGCGGGAACCTCCATTCCCGCAACCTGCGCAAGCTCCTTGATCGCGTCCATGAAGGGCAGGCCGCGCTGGTCGGTCATCCAGCGAATGGCATCGCCGTGCGCCGAACAGCCGAAGCAGTGATAAAAGCCCTTCTCGTCATTGATATAGAAGCTCGGCGTCTTCTCATTGTGAAACGGGCAGCAGGCCCGAAACTCGCGCCCCGCCTTGGTGAGCTTGACCGTCCGGCCAATCAGTCCGGACAGCAAGGTCCGCGCGCGCAGTTCGTCAAGCCATTGCGGGGAGAGTGTCATGGATGTGCATCCCCCTCCCGCTTGCGGGAGGGGTTAGGGGTGGGAAGTGCCTTCAACGCCTCGCTGATCACCGTCAAAACCCCATCCAAATTCTTGAACACATCCTCGTTCAGGAAGCGGATGACATGGTAGCCTTCCTGCTCCAGGTACTTTGTACGATATTCATCCCGCTTCACCGATGTTTCATGCGAAAACCCGTCAAGTTCAACGATGAACTTCAACTGGCGGCACACGAAATCCCCGACATAGGGGCCAACGGGAATCTGCCGGCTGAATTTATAGCCGTCCAGCTTACTTGCGGACAGATATCGCCAAAGCTGCCGTTCGGCGGGAGTCGCTTCGGTCCGGAGTTTCTGCGCTTTTCGGGTATTCCGCGGTTTGAAAGCCATGCCCACCCCTAGCCCCTCCCGCAAGCGGGAGGGGGACTAACTCAGCGCGGCCTTCACCAGCGCGCTTGCCTTTGACATGTCGAGGCTCGTGGCATGGCGTTCCTTGAGCAGCGCCATTACCCGGCCCATATCCTTCACACTCGCCGCGCCGATTTCGGCCTTGATGCCTTCGATCAATGCCGTGGTTTCGGCATCGCTCAGCTGCTGTGGCAGGAAGGATTCGATCACCGTGACTTCGGCCGCTTCGGCATCTGCCAGTTCGGGGCGTCCGCCCTTGGTGAACATTTCAATCGATTCGCGGCGCTGCTTGACCATTTTCTGGAGCACCTCGACCACCAGCGTATCGTCATCGGCAGGCGACTTGCCCGTCCGCGCCTCGATGTCGCGGTTCTTGATTGCCGCCATCATCAGGCGGGCAGTGGCTGTTTTCTGCGCGTCGCGGGCCTTCATGGCCTCGATCTGCGCGGCTTGGATACGCTCGCGAATCATCTGCTCTCTCGAAATCGGGAAAGATGACCCTTAGCGCGAAGATTCAGCTTTTAACAGATTGACGCTGCGGCCTGCCGCCTCTAGCGGACGGCTCTTAACGACATCGTCACAACCCCCGTTTCGGAGCGACCCCAATATGGCCGACCCCACCTCTACGCGCGCGCCTTCAGGAGCGACGGGCGTTTTGGTTTTGGCGTCGGGCGAAGTGATCTGGGGCCGGGGCTTTGGCGCCGAGGGCTACAAGGTCGGCGAAGTCTGCTTCAACACTGCGATGACCGGCTATCAGGAGATCATGACCGATCCCTCCTATGCCGGGCAGATCATCAACTTCACCTTCCCGCATATCGGCAATGTTGGCGCTAATCCTGAGGATATCGAGGCAACCAATCCACATGCGCTCGGCGCGATCGTGCGGCAGGATGTGACCGAGCCGTCCAACTTCCGTTCCACCCAGCATTTCGATGCCTGGATGAAGGCGAACGGGCGGGTAGGTGTGTCCGGTGTGGATACGCGCGCCCTGACGCGGAAAATAAGGCTTTCGGGTGCGCCGAACGGGGTGATCGCGCATTCGGCCAAGGGCAAGTTCGACATTCCGGGGCTGCTCGCCGAGGCCAGGGCGTGGCCAGGGCTTGAGGGAATGGACCTCGCCAAGGATGTGACGACGCTCCAGTCCTATGGCTGGGATGACGGGTTGTGGACGCTGGGGCAGGGCTATGCCGCGCACAGCGCCAATCCGGGCGGGCCGAAGGTGGTGGCCGTCGATTATGGCATCAAGCGCAATATCCTCCGCAACCTGATCGACGCTGGCGCGCAGGTGATCGTTGTTCCCGCGACCGCCAGTTTCGACGATATCATGACGCACAATCCGGACGGCCTGTTTCTCTCGAACGGCCCCGGCGATCCCGCCGCGACCGGCGAATATGCCGTGCCGGTGATCCGGCAATGGCTTGAAACGAAGAAGCCGCTCTTCGGCATCTGTCTCGGCCACCAGATGCTCGGCCTCGCAGTCGGCGCGAAGACGGTCAAGATGTTCCAGGGGCACAGGGGCGCGAACCACCCGGTCAAGCGCCTCTCCGACGGCGCGGTCGAGATCACCAGCATGAACCACGGCTTCGCGGTGGACGCCGAAACGCTCCCCCCCAACGCGCGGGCGACGCATGTCAGCCTGTTCGACGGCAGCAATTGCGGGTTCGAGCTGACCGATGCACCGGCGTTCAGCGTCCAGTACCACCCTGAAGCCTCGCCGGGGCCGCAGGACAGCCATTATCTGTTTGAGAAGTTCGCGGGGATGATGAGCAAGTAATGCCCAAACGCACTGACATTTCCTCCATCCTCATCATCGGCGCGGGTCCCATCGTCATCGGGCAGGCGTGCGAGTTCGATTATTCGGGGACGCAGGCGGTCAAGGCTCTGCGCGAAGAGGGTTATCGCATCATCCTCGTCAATTCGAACCCGGCGACGATCATGACCGATCCGGAGCTGGCTGACGCGACCTATATCGAGCCGATCACACCCGAAGTCGTCGCCAAGATCATCGAGAAGGAGCGGCCCGACGCCGTTCTCCCGACGATGGGCGGTCAGACCGCGCTCAATACCGCGCTCGCGCTGTTCAACGACGGCACGCTGGAGAAATATGGCGTCGAGATGATCGGCGCCGATGCCGAGGCCATCGACAAGGCCGAGGACCGGATCAAGTTCCGCAATGCAATGGACAAGATCGGTCTCGAATCCGCGCGTTCGGGGATCGCGCATACGATCGAGGACGCGCTCGCCGTGCTCGAACGGACCGGGCTTCCGGCGATCATCCGCCCGAGCTTCACGATGGGCGGCACCGGTGGCGGCGTCGCCTATAATCGCGACGAATTTCTCCAGATTGTCGCCGGCGGCCTCGATGCCTCACCCACGACTGAAGTGCTGATCGAGGAATCGCTGATCGGGTGGAAGGAATATGAGATGGAAGTCGTGCGCGACAAGCACGACAACGCCATCATCATTTGCTCGATCGAGAATATCGATCCGATGGGCGTCCACACTGGCGATTCGATCACTGTCGCCCCGGCGCTGACGCTGACGGACAAGGAATACCAGATCATGCGCAACGCGAGCATTGCTTGCCTGCGCGAAATCGGCGTTGAAACAGGTGGTTCCAACGTACAGTTCGCGGTCAATCCCAAGGATGGCCGGCTGATCGTGATCGAGATGAACCCGCGCGTTTCACGGTCTTCGGCGCTGGCGTCCAAGGCGACAGGCTTCCCGATTGCCAAGGTCGCGGCGAAGCTGGCGGTGGGCTACACGCTCGATGAGATCGACAATGACATTACCGGCGCGACGCCTGCGAGCTTCGAGCCGACGATCGATTATGTCGTGACCAAGATCCCGCGCTTCGCGTTCGAAAAGTTCAAGGGCGCCGAGCCGCTGCTTTCGACCGCGATGAAATCGGTCGGCGAAGTAATGGCGATCGGGCGGAACATCCGTGAATCTCTGCAAAAGGCGCTTCGGGGTCTTGAAACCGGGCTGGTCGGGTTCAACTATGTCGATACGCTCAAAGGGGCATCGCGCGATGATCTGATCGCCGAGCTTTCGCGCCCGACGCCGGACCGGCTGCTGGTCGCGGCGCAATGCCTGCGCGAGGGCATGAGCGTTGCCGAAATCCACGCGATTGCGAAATATGACCGCTGGTTCCTTGAGCGGATCGCCGAGATCATTGCCGCGGAGCAAGAGGTGGCGGAAAATGGCCTGCCTCAGGATGCCGAAGGGCTGCGCCGCCTGAAGGCAATGGGTTTTTCGGACAAGCGCCTGGCTTTTCTCGCGCTCGAATCCGCGCATCTCAAGAACGGAATGAACCGGGCCATTGCCCACGGCTCGGGTCTGATCGCTGAAACCGTCCGGGCGATGACCGGGGGCGTCACCGAAGCGCAGGTGCGCGCTCTGCGCCACAAGCTTGGCGTGCGGCCCGTGTTCAAGCGGATCGACACCTGCGCCGCGGAATTCGAGGCGAAGACGCCCTATATGTATTCGACCTACGAGGCTCCGAGTTTCGGCGCCCCCGAGTGCGAGAGCGCGCCGACCGATCGCGAGAAGATCGTCATCCTTGGTGGCGGGCCGAACCGGATCGGGCAGGGGATCGAGTTCGACTATTGCTGCTGCCACGCCTGCTTTGCGCTTTCGGACGCGGGCTATGAGACGATCATGGTCAACTGCAACCCGGAAACGGTCTCGACTGACTATGACACCTCCGACCGGCTATATTTCGAGCCGTTGACGGCGGAGGACGTGCTGGAGATACTTCATGTCGAGCAGCAGAATGGCGCGCTGAAGGGCGTGATCGTCCAGTTCGGTGGGCAGACCCCATTGAACCTTGCCAAGGCGCTGGAAGAGGCTGGTATCCCCATTCTCGGCACCTCGCCCGATGCCATCGACCTCGCCGAAGATCGTGAGCGCTTTGCCGCGCTCGTCAACAAGCTCGCCCTCAAACAGCCCGAGAACGGTATTGCGCGCAGCCGCGAGGAGGCGATCGCCGTCGCCGAGAGCATTGGCTACCCGGTGCTGATGCGTCCCTCCTACGTGCTGGGCGGGCGTGCAATGGAGATTGTCGACACTCAGGCGCAGCTCGAGAATTATATCCAGACGGCCGTGCTGGTCTCGGGCGAATCGCCGGTGCTGATCGATCGCTACCTGAGGGATGCGATTGAGGTCGATGTCGATGTCATTGCGGATGGGGATGACGTGGTCGTCGCCGGTATTCTCCAGCATATCGAGGAAGCCGGCGTCCATTCGGGCGACAGTGCCTGCACAATCCCGCCTTACAGCCTGCCACAGGACATCATCGCCGAGATCCGTAAGCAGGCCGAAGCGCTGGCCCGTGCGCTCAACGTGTGCGGCCTGATGAACATCCAGTTTGCTGTCAAGGATGGCGAGGTCTACCTGATCGAAGTCAATCCGCGCGCCTCGCGCACCGTGCCGTTCGTCGCCAAGGCGATCGGTGCGCCGATTGCCAAAATCGCGGCGCGGGTGATGGCCGGCGAGAAGCTGAAGGACCTGCCGAAGGTAAATCTCGATATTGACTATATCGCGGTCAAGGAAGCGGTCTTCCCGTTCGCGCGTTTCCCCGGCGTCGATCCGGTGCTTTCGCCTGAGATGAAATCGACCGGTGAAGTAATGGGCATCGATCAGGACTTTGCGATGGCTTTTGCCAAGGCGCAGCTTGGCGGTGGCATGATGCTGCCCGATGGCGGGAAGCTGTTCGTGTCCGTGAAAGACAGTGACAAGCCTGTGATCCTGCCAGCAGTGCGCCAGGCGATCGCGCTTGGCTTCTCTGTGTGCGCAACCGGGGGAACGGCGGACTACCTGGCAGGGCAGGGGATTGACGTGGAGCGGGTCAACAAGGTCGCCCAGGGTCGCCCGCATATCGTCGACAGGATCAAGGATGGCGAAATCGCGTTGATCTTCAACACGACTGAAGGCTGGCAGTCACTCAAGGACAGTGAATCGCTTCGCCGCTCGGCGTTAATGGGCAAGGTTCCCTATTTCACCACGGCTTCGGCATCGGTCGCCGCAGCGCAGGGAATTGGTGCGTTGCGGACGAGAAAACTTGAAGTTCGCACGCTTCAGTCTTATCATTCATTCAGCGCACGCTGATCCCGACAATTCTGGTGAACGGGCGGGCGGCCTCCAATTGGAGCCGCTTGGTGAAGATTTTTTGACGATGAAGGTTTGAGAGATGGCGACAGTCGACAAGATGCCGATGCTCCTCGAAGGGCACAGGATGCTGACCGAGCAGCTTTCGCGTCTGAAGGCTGAACGCCCGCAAATCATCGATGCGATCGAAGAAGCGCGTGCGCATGGCGATCTTTCGGAAAACGCCGAGTATCACGCCGCCAAAGAGCAGCAGGGCCACAATGAGGCCACGATCTCGGACATCGAGGACAAGCTCAGCCGCGCGATGATCATCGATCCCACGACGCTGTCAGGCGATAAAATCGTCTTCGGCGCGACCGTCACCTTGCTTGACGAAAATGACAAGCCGGTCAAATACCAGATTGTCGGCCAGCCGGAGGCGGATGCCAAGACCGGCAAGATTTCTTACAATTCTCCGCTCGGCCGCGCGCTGATCGGGCGCAAGGTCGATGATGAAGTGGAAGTGACGGTTCCCTCGGGCGACCGTTACTATCTCGTCTCCAAGATCGAGTTCATCTAGCTCTTTTTGGCTGGTTTCAGCATTTCCGGCTGGAGCAGCCGGTGCAGATGGACAACCACATATTTCATTTCGGCATCGTCGACTGTGCGTTGCGCGGCGGCGCGCCATGCCTTTTCGGCGGCCTTGTAGTCGGGAAACATGCCGACAATGTCGATCGACTTGAGATCGGCAAAATCGAGCGTGCGCGGGTCCTTCACGCGCCCGCCGAAAACTAGGTGAAGATTGCTCATGTGCATCCTGGAAGTCTGGGCCTGGGGAGATCGGCATTGGCTGCAAAGTGCGTGGTGGGCGCGGCAAGGATTGAACTTGCGACCCCACCCGTGTGAAGGGTGTGCTCTACCACTGAGCTACGCGCCCGCGCTTTGCTGGGCAGGCCGTTAGACAAGGCCGTCCGGAAAAACAAGGCCAACAGTCCGATAAAACAAAACGG
>Ga0209023_10000808_pt1 | contig 44620 bp, 47 predicted proteins | sample LakOneMetagenome_FD_187468 | JGI IMG/M metagenome (GOLD analysis project Ga0209023, IMG submission 187468) | Freshwater and sediment microbial communities from Lake Erie, Canada (SPAdes) (version 2) | ecosystem: Environmental > Aquatic > Freshwater > Lentic | place: Lake Erie, Canada...
CGGCCAATCTGCCGAACGGCGGCCCCGCCTATCCATTCGCCACCCCGGGCGTGCGGCTCAGATACGACGCAAGCCAGGACATTCTGCTGCGCGCTGCCGTCTATAACGGCGACCCCGTCGGGCCGAACTGCATCGGCGACCCGCAGAAATGCAATCGCAACGGCATCAACTTCCGCATACGCGATCCCGCCTTCGCGATTGCCGAAGGCGAGGTCGGCTATGCGCTGCCCTATCTCGGCGGACTGCAAGGGCACACGCGCGTCGGGGCCTGGGCGAATTTCGGGCGGTTTCCGGACAGGCGCTATGATGTCTTCGGGGCTCCCCTGGCGGCGCCTGTCAGCGTCGGCTTGCCGCTGCAGCATCGCGGCGACCGTGGCGTCTACGCGACATTCGATCAGCAGATATGGCGGCCAAGCGAAAAGGCGGACGACGCCGGCACGGGCGTGTTCGTCTATGGCCGTATTGCGAGCGCCCCGTCTGACCGCAATCAGGTCAATTTTTATTTTGACGGCGGCGTAAGCTTCATCGGGCTGGTTCCGGGCCGGCCAAACGACCAGTTTGGCTTCATGGGCGCCTACGCGCGCATTGCGCCGAGCGTTCGCGGAAATGATGTCGACGTGAATCTCTATTCGCCAGCGCTCGGGCCTATCCATGACTTCGAGGCGCTGCTGCAGGCGACCTATCAAATCCAGGTGACCCCCGGCTGGAGCCTGCAGCCCAACATCCAGTACGTGATCCATCCCAACGGTCATGTCGTCGACCCCACCGATCCGCTGGGCCAGCGCGCCGTGCGCAATGCGCTGGTGCTGGGCGTACGCTCGTCGCTCAAATTCTGAGCCGCCGCTATTTAGAGCCGCTATAAACTGCGCCAGCGCCCTCCCGCCGCGGCGCGGCAGGGCGTAGAAGCAGGATCGACACGCTGTGGAGATCATGATGCGCAGATATGGACTGGCGCTTGTCGCCGCGCTGGCCGCCACGGCCGCGAGCGCCAAGGAAATTCCGATCGGCGCGCCGCAGACGCAGGCTGGCATGAACATCGCCGCCGTCTATCTCCAGCCGATCGAGATGGAGCCGGAAGGCATGATGCGCGCGGCGAAGGAATCCGACGTGCACATGGAAGCCGACATCAAGGCGGCCAAGGGCAATCCGAACGGTTTTGCCGAGGGCGACTGGATTCCCTATCTCGTCGTGAAATACGAACTGACGCGCGAGGGCGGGCCGACGCTTAAGGGCGACTTCATGCCGATGGTCGCCAACGACGGGCCGCACTATGGCGACAACGTCAAGCTGTCCGGGCCCGGCAAGTACAAGCTCAAGCTGCTGATCCAGCCGCCGTCAGCCAATGCGCACGCGCATTTCGGCCGCCATGTCGACAAGGAGACGGGCGTCGGCGAATGGTTCAAGCCGGTCACGGTCGAGTTCGAATTCCCCTATGCCGGCACGGGCAAGAAGGGCGCGTATTGAGGCGATGAAAGCTCTCCGGTCTGCGTCTCTCGTCTTCGCGCTGCTTGCTCTAGCGCTGCTGGCGCCGCAGGCGCTGCGCGCGGAAGAGCCGACGTTTCAGGTGACGTTCGAGAACGGCAAGATCGAACCGCTGCGCATCGAGGTGCCGGCGAAGACGCGCATCCGCCTCGAACTGATCAACAAGGGCGACACGCCCGCCGAATTCGAGAGCAAGCCGCTGCGGCTGGAGAAAGTGCTGGCGCCGCATTCGCAGGCGGTTCTGGTGATCCGCACGCTCGATCCCGGCGAATATCCGTTCTTCGACGATTTCCATCCCGATGCGCCGCAGGCCGTCGTCGTTGCGCGCGAGAAGCCGTGACGCCATGAACCCCGCGCAGGCGATCTCCGGGCTACGTGCGCCGCCGAGCGCGGTGCAGGCGCGCGTCGCACGGTTCGGCGAATGGCTGCGCGACAACCAGCGCGCGATCCGCCGCACGCAATGGGCGGTGGTGCTGATCTACGCGGCGCTGCTGATCGTGCCCGCGCTGGCGCCGCTGCCCGATCGCACGGCGCATATCTGGACGCATGTCACGCTGTTCGCGCAATTCGCATTCTGGGGCATATGGTGGCCGTTCGTGCTGCTCAGCATGGTGCTGGTCGGCCGTTCCTGGTGCGGGCTGTTCTGCCCGGAGGGCGCACTGACCGAAATAGCCAGCCGTTACGGACGCGCATACGCCACGCCGCGCTGGATGAAATGGGCGGGCTGGCCGTTTACTGCCTTCGCCTGCACGACGATCTACGGGCAGATGGTGAGCGTCTATCAATATCCGAAACCGGTGGTGATCGTGCTCGGCGGCTCGACGGTGGCGGCCATCGCCGTCGGCCTGATGTATGGCCGCGACAAGCGCGTGTGGTGCCGCTTCCTCTGCCCGGTCAACGGCGTGTTCCGCCTTCTGTCGAAACTCGCGCCGCTGCGCTACCGCACGGATCGCGCGGCCTGGGACGCCTGGGACCCGAAGACCGGCAAGAACGGCGAGATGGTGAATTGCGCCGCGCTGGTGCCGATCAAGATCATGGAAGGCGCGGCGACCTGCCATATGTGCGGACGCTGCTCCGGCTATAAGGAATCGGTGGCGCTCGAACTGCGCTCGCCGAACCAGGAAATCGTCGAGGCTTTCGGCCCACCGCCGAGCGCATGGGAAACGGCACTCATCACTTTCGGCTTGATGGGCCTGGCTGCTGGCGCATTTCAATGGGCGTCGAGCCCCTGGTTCGTGGCGCTGCGCCAGCGTATCGCGGGCTGGATGATCGAGCATGGCTGGACGGCCTTGCTCGAGCCGCTGCTGCCGTGGTGGATCCTCACCAACTACCCCGACCAGAACGACATGATGTCGCCGCTCGATGGCGGCCTGATGATTTTCTACGTGCTGGCGACGGCTGTGGTCGTTGGTTGCGTGGTGGACGCGCTCCTTGCACTGGGCGTGCGCGCGCTGGGCGCGTTCGATGCGCGCAGATTGCATCATCTGGCGCAAAGCCTCATTCCGCTCGCTGGTTGCGGCGTGTTCCTCGGCCTGTCGGCGCTCACCGTGACGATGCTGAAGGCGGAGGGCCTGCGCTTTGCCTTCGTTGGCCCCGCGCGCATGGTTCTGCTGGCGGGCGCCGCGCTGTGGTGCCTGTTGCTGGCGTGGCAGATCAGCGGCCGCTACGCATCGGCGTTTTGGCGCCGCACTGCTGCGGTTACGTGCATTGCCGGCGCGGTTGCGATCGGCGTCGCGCAATGGGTGCTGCTGTTCTGGGTGTGGTGATTCCAGCGACTTCATCCTGAGGAGCGATGCGTAGCATCGCGTCTCGAAGGATGGCAGGACCAGCAATCTTGATGCGGCCATCCTTCGAGATGCCTGCTGCGCAGGCTCCTCAGGATGAAGCCCGGAGTGGAACTAACAGCCCCGTTTGACCTCGCCCGCGCGACGCGGCATTCAGGATGCAAATCTCCCCTCTGCCGCGAGGTCCCATGCCGCTGCCGCCGCCTGCCGCCCGTCGTCATGTCCACACCCGCCGGGTGCAGGTCGAAGGCTTTTTGCGCGAAGATGGCCTGTGGGACATCGAGGCGACGCTGATCGACGACAAGCCCTATGCCTATGATGATTTCGAACGCGGGCGCCGGCAGCCGGGCGAACCCGTGCACAGGATGTCGATCCGCCTGACCGTGGACGATCAGCTTGTCGTCCGCGACGCGGCGGCGTCGATGGAGGATGTTCCGTACCCCACATGCCAAGACGTCCCGCCGCGCATCGAGGCGCTGATCGGCATGAAGCTCGGCGGCGGATGGCGCAACGCCGTGCGCGAACGCATCGCGAAGCGGCAGGCCTGCACACATTTGATGGAGTTGATCGGACCGGCGATCACGACTTTGTTCCAGTCGATGTCGGCGAAGTCGTTCGAGGATGCGAGCGGGTCGCGCAAGGCGCCGACCCAGAAGCCTTATTTCATCGACGGGTGCTGGTCGTGGCGGTCCGATGGGCCTGCGTTGAAGAAGTTCTTTCCGCAGTTTGTGGATGGCGCGGAGTAGGCGCAGGAAGCGCGGAAAACTCGCGAAGCTCGCTTACCCCTCCCCCTTGTGGGGAGGGGCGGGGGAGGGGGTCGCGGAATGCTGCGACGCTCGCATCGGCCGAAACGCCAATCTCGCAAGATTGTGCGACCCCCCACCCTAGCCCTCCCCCACAAGGGGGGAGGGAATCCGACTCGCAATGACGATCACACAGCCCGCTCGAACACGGCCGCAATGCCCTGGCCGCCGCCGATGCACATGGTTTCCAGACCATATTTCGCATCGCGCTTCTTCATCTCGTACATGAGATTGGCGAGGATGCGGACGCCGGTGGCGCCGATCGGGTGGCCGAGCGAAATGCCGGAGCCGTTGACGTTGAGGCCATCGAGGCGCGAGTCGTTTTCCGACCAGCTCCAGCCCTTCAGCACCGCGAGCACTTGGCTTGCGAAGGCTTCGTTGAGCTCGACCAGATCGATGTCGCTCCACTTGATTCCGGTGCGCGCAAACAGCCGCTCAACCGCCGGCACCGGGCCGATGCCCATGCGCGAGGGATCGCAGCCCGCAGCCGCCCAGCCGACGAAATAGCCCATCGGCTCCAACCCGAGTTTTTCGAGCTGGTCTTCCGCCACCACCAGGCAGGCGGCCGCCGCATCATTCTGCTGGCTGGCGTTGCCCGCCGTCACCACGCCGCCCTTTTCGATCGCGCGCAGCGCGCCGAGCGTCTCCATCGAGGCATCCGCGCGATAGCCTTCGTCATGCGCGAAAATCTTCGGATCGCCCTTCCTCTGCGGCACGGCCACCGGCACGAGTTCGTCGGCGAAGCGGTTTTCCTTCCACGCCTGCGTCGCGCGCTGGTGGCTCTTCACTGCATAGGCGTCGCAGGCCTCGCGGCTGATCTGGTAATCGCGCGCGAGATTTTCTGCCGTCTCGATCATGCCGGAGATGACGCCGAAGCGGGAAATCGGCTGGCTCATCACGCGGCCGCGCGTGAGACGGTCGTGCATGGTGACCGAGCCCGAGCGCGCGCCGTTTCGCATGTCGGTTGAATAATATTCGACATTGCTCATGCTCTCGACGCCGCCGGCGACGACGACATCGGCGGCGCCGGTCTGCACCATCATGGCGGCGTCGATCACCGCCTGGAGCCCTGAGCCGCAGCGGCGGTCGAGCTGGTAGCCGGGTACGGTGATGGGCAGGTCGGCGGCCAACGCCGACCAGCGCGCGATGCAAGGCGCCTCGCCATTTCCATAGCCTTGCGCGTAAATGACGTCGTCGATCTTTTCCGGATCGATCTTGGTGCGCTTCACCAGTTCCTTCAGCACGACGGCGCCGAGATCGCCGGCGGCCATGGACGCCAGCGCGCCCTGGAATTTGCCGACCGGCGTGCGGATCGGCGAGACAATGGCGGCGCGGCGCAGACCATTCTTGGCCATGGCGTTTCTCCCTGAGTTTCGTGGCGCGCAAACTGGCAGAGCGCGCGGCCCGGGTAAAGTTGCAAAGCCCGGTCATCTGCTGATTTTGTCGGACAGCTTGGCAAGCCTGCGGCGATAGGGTCTTGTAGCGCCTGCAAGATCAGGGAGGATGCGGCTTGTCGCACGCAAAGCCAGAGCCGTTCCGCATAGCGGTACCGCAGGAGACGCTCGACGATCTCAAGGCGCGGCTGTCGCGCGCGAGGTTCCCGGACGAGGCGCCAGAAGAGGCTTGGAAATACGGCACGAGCGTCGCCTACATGCGCGATCTCGTCGCCTATTGGCGCGATGGCTACGACTGGCGCAAGCACGAGGCGGCGCTCAACGCGCTGCCGCAGTTCAAGGTCGAGATCGACGGAATCGGCGTCCACTACATCCACGTGGAGGGCAAGGGGCCAAAGCCCATGCCGCTCTTGCTGTCGCACGGCTGGCCGGGCTCGATCGTCGAGTTCCAGCGCATCATCCCGATGCTGACCGATCCAGCAGCCTTCGGCGGCGATCCCGCCGACGCCTTCACCATCGTTGCGCCGTCGCTGCCGGGTTACGGCTTTTCGTTCCGCGAGGGGCAGAAGCGCGTGGGTCTCGCCGGGATCGGCGACATGTTCCACACGCTGATGAAGGATGTGCTCGGCTATCAGAAATTCGGCGCGCAGGGCGGCGACTGGGGCGCGTTCGTGACGTCGCGCATCGGCTCGGCCTATGCGCAGGATCTCTTCGGCATTCACATCAACCTGTTGGCGCTGCCGCGCGAGAAATCTGGCGTGTCGGAGCCGACTGCAGAAGAAAAGAAATATTTTGGCGAGCTCGAACATTTCCTGACGGAAGAGACGGGCTATCAGTGGATCCAGGGCACGAAGCCGCAGACGCTGGCCTATGGTCTTACGGATTCGCCGGTTGGGCTCGCGGCATGGATCGTGGAGAAATTCCGGTCGTGGAGCGATTGCGGCGGCGATGTCGAAAGCGCGATCTCGCGCGACGACATGCTGACCAACATCACGATCTACTGGGCGACGGGCGCGATCAATTCGTCATTCTGGCCTTACTACGATCGCCGGCACGGACCGTGGCCGTTCAAGTTGGGCGAGAAGATCGCGGCGCCGATGGGCTATGCGCAATTCCCGCGCGAAATCATCCGGCCGCCACGTTCGCTGGCGGAGCGGTTGTACGACGTGCGCCGCTGGAGCGTGATGGACAAGGGCGGGCATTTCGCCGCGCTGGAGCAGCCGGAGAAACTGGCGCACGAGGTGCGGGAGTTTTTCAAGCCGCTGCGGGGATGAACGGACCGCGAGCCTTGAGGCTCGTCGTCGTATTGCGAGCCTGACGGCTCGCGGTCCAAAAAAGGAAACACAATGGGACCGCTGAAGGGCGTACGCGTCGTCGACATGAGCCAGGTGATCTCAGGGCCGCTCGCGGCCTCGTGGCTTGCAGACCAGGGCGCCGATGTCATCAAGGTCGAGGACGCCAAGGGCGATCCCTCGCGCTGGATCGGGCCGCGCAAAGACGACATGAGCGCGCTCTATTTCGCGGTCAATCGCGGCAAGCAGGCGCTCGTCGCCGACCTGAAGAACAAGGACGATTGCGCGAAGGTCTGGGCCGAGATCGAGACCGCCGACGTGCTGGTGCAGAATTTCCGGCCAGGCGTCGCCGAACGCCTGGGCTTCGGCTACGAGGCGGTTGCCGCGCGCAACCCGCGGCTCGTCTATTGCTCGATCTCCGGCTTCGGCGCGCATGGTCCTCGTGCGAAAGCGCGCGCCTATGATTCCGTCGTGCAGGCGCTGGCTGGCTTTGCCGCCTGCCAGGCCGGGCCTTCCGGAGAGCCCGAACTCGTGCGCTCCTATGTATGCGACAAGGTGACGGCGCTGATCGCATCGCAGGCGATCACGGCTGCGCTGTTTTCGCGCGAGAAGACGGGGCAGGGCCAGCATGTCGAGGTCGCGATGTTCGATGTCGCGCTCGCCTTCAACTGGCCCGAGGGCATGTGGAACCATGCGTTTCTCGACGATGCGCCCGAGCCTTCGCCGGAAGTCTCGACAAGTTACCGACTGTGGGCGACGCGCGACGGGCATGTGTCGCTGTCTGCATTGCAGCAGGTGGAATTTCAGGCCTTGTGCCGCGCGGTGGATTCGCCGGAGCTCTATCATGATCCGCGCTTCGCGACGCCGACGCTGCGCATGGCCAATCGCGTCGCCTATCGCGACATCATGGAATCGAAGATCGCCTCGTATACGACGGCCGAACTCGACGCACGTCTCGCGCGCGAGGATGCGCCGGGCGGGCGCGTCAATCTGCGCGAGGATCTGCTGAGGGATCCGCAGGCGCTGGAGAATGGCAATTTCGTCGAGATCGATGGCGCCGACATCGGGCGCGTGCGGACGGCGCGGCATCCGGCGAAGTTCGGCGGCACACCGGTGAGCCCACGACCGAAGCCGGCGCCGCGGTTGAAGAAATAGGCAGCCCTCCCTCTCCCCGCCTGCGGGGAGAGGGCCGGGGTGAGGGGCCAGTCGCGCACGCGGCCCCGGCCCCTCACCCTAACCCTCTCCCCGTAAACGGGGAGAGGGGACAGATCACCCCCGCTCGATCAGCGTCTTCAACTTCTCCAGCGCGCGATCCGGCTTTTCCTGATAGCCGATCACGTTCCTGAACCCGCCGTCCTTGCCCATCAGATAGACGAAGGCCGAATGGTCCATCGTGTAGTCGCCGCCCTCGGTTGGCACCTTGCGATAATAGACGCGGAATTTTCGCGCGATGTCGGCGATCTCGTCGGGCGTGCCGGTCAGGCCGGCGACATGGGGCTCGAAGCTCGCGAGATAGTTGCGCAGCTTTTCGGGCGTGTCGCGTTCGGGATCGACGCTAACGAAATAGATCTTGAAGTCCTTCGCCTCCGGCCCGAGCTTGGCCATCAGGGCCGCCATGTCGACCATGGTGGTCGGGCATATTTCCGGGCAATGGGTGAAGCCGAAGAAGATGGCGTAGGGCTTGCCCTTCAATTGCGTGCTGTCGACGATCTGGCCGTTTTGGTCCTTCAGCCGGAACGCGCCGCCGATGGCGGGCGCCTGCGGGCCGGACGTGAAAAAGTAGAGGCCGGCGAAGGCTGCGACGGCAACAGCCACCGCAGCCCAGAGCATGAGGCGTAATTGCTTCAACGGATCAATGTCCCTTGTGGCCGTGATCGCCGCCGCCGGCGCCCATCGCTTCAACCTTGTATTCGACAGGCACCGCGCCGGCCTTCTCGAAGGTCAGCACGCCCTTGACCGTATCGCCGGCCTTCAGCGGCTGCTTCAGCTGCATGAACATGATGTGGTAGCCGCCGGGCTTCAATTCCACGCTCTTTCCTGCGGGAATTTCGAGGCCGTTGACCGGGCGCATCTTCATCACGCCATTGTCCATCGACATTTCGTGGATCTCGACCTTGCCCGCGACGTCGGCGGTCGCAGAGACGAGCTTGTCGGCGGCGCTGCCCGCGTTCTTCAGCGTGACATAGCCAGCGCCGACAGGCGCGCCCGAGGGCGTGGCGCGCGACCACGGCTTTTCGAGCGAAATATCGCCAGCGTGAGCGGCGCCGGCGGCGCCGAGAAGGAAAGCGGCGAGCGAGAGTTTAAGTGCGATCTTCATGTGAGCATCCTGAATGGTTCGACGCCGCGCAGACGCGCAGCCGTGCGGAAGGGAAATATTGCGCGGAGGATCAGGCCGCCGGCGGTCCACGCGACAGCGGCGCATGCACGGCGGCCGGCGCAAATTGCGCGGTGTCGTTGAAGGCGAGCGCAAGCTGCAGCGCATGGCGCGCCCGTTGGGCGGAGAGTTCGGCCGGCGGCAGGCCCGGCGCTGATGTCAGCGCGCAGGCGTCGCAGAGGTGATCGACGACCTGCTGCGCGGGCGCGCCCGTCCGGTCGCAGAGCGCAACCGGCACGTCGCCGTGGAGCGCGAGCGCGATCAACTCCTGCGGGGCGGAGACCTGCGGGATCGGCTTGTGCGCAAAGCCGACGAGCAGCGTCGCAAGCGCATAAAGGGCAAGCGCGAGCGCCGACAGGCGCGCATGTCTCAGGGGGCCGAGCATGGCCGATGGAATACAGAGCGGCGCCGGACTGTCAAATGACGGCGCCGCGCTGCACAAGCGCCAAGGCGAGGCTCGCGTTGCGTCGCGGGCGGCAGGACCTTAATCTCGCGCGGCGGTCTTCAGGCCGTCCCGGCCAGCGATCACAAGGGGATAAGGCATGAAGGTGACGATCGATATCGACTGCACGCCGCTCGAGGCGCGCCAGTTCTTCGGCATGCCCGACGTGCAGCCCATGCAGGCGGCGATCATGGATGCGATGGAAAAGCGCATGCTGAAGGAAATGGAGAATTTCACGCCCGAAAAGCTGTTCGAGAACTGGATGCCGCTGGTCAGCGCCAACCGCGAATTGCTGGGCTCGCTGTTCTCGGGCTTCACCAAGGGCGCGACTTCTGCGAGCGAAAAGGGTAAGGACAAGACGAAGTAGCGCCGCGCATGCTCACCTCCATCCATCACGTCGCGCTGGCGACGGCCGATCTCGATGCGGCCGCGCGCGCCTATTCGCTCCTGTTCAATCGTGCGCCCGACGGCGCCTTTGCCGCGCATGGAACGCGGCAGGTCTGGTTCTCCACCTCCAACATCCGTTTCGCGCTGATCGCGCCGGACGGCGCGGGCGGGCAGGGCGATGCGGCGCGCGCGCGGCTTGCCGAGGCCGGCGAGGGGCTGTGGTCGATCTGCTATTGCGTCGATGATCTCGACAAGGCCGCCAACCTGTTCGAGCGTCGCGGGCTTGCACCGGCCGCCGAACAGGCTCTGGCCGTCGAGGCGAACGGCGGCGCCGCCAATGTTCGTGCGAGACACCTGCCGGTTGCCGCGACTCACGGCATCGAGATGATTCTGGCCGCCGCCCCGCCGCCAGTTCGTGTGCAGGGCGCGGCGGATGCGGCGTCGGGCCTTGATCATCTGGTGATCCGCACGGCGGACCCGGAGCGCACGGTCGCGCTCTATGGCGGGCGGCTGGGGCTCGACATGCGGCTCGACCGGTCGAATCCCGCCTGGGGCGCGCGGCTGCTGTTTTTCCGCTGCGGTGACCTGGTGGTCGAGATTGCGCATGAACTGAAGGGCGGCGTCTCGCAGAAGCCCGACTGGTTCGGCGGCATATCCTGGCGTGTGCCGGATATGGAGGCGACGCGCGCGCGGCTGGCGGGCGCCGGTCGCAGCGTCTCGGAGGCGCGCAGGGGACGCAGACCCGGCTCGCATGTCTGCACCTTGCGCGACGGGACGGCGAATGTTCCAACCATATTGCTCAGCGTCGAGAGCTGAGCAGGCGGAAAGAACGCCGCAAGTCTTCATCCTGAGGAGCCGCCGCAGGCGGCGTCTCGAAGGATGGCGGCTTTCCCCATGCTTCGAGACGCAGGCTTCGCCTGCTCCTCAGCATGAAGGCGGGGCGAGGAAACAAGGGGTAGGGGAAATCATGGCCATCTTCGAAATGCGCATCTACCGCTGCCTGCCGGGCAGGCTGCCCGCGCTTCTGGCGCGGTTCGAAAACACGACGCTCGATCTATGGAAGCGGCACGGCATCGAGCCGGCCGGCTTCTGGACGAACGAGGTTGGCGAGTCCCATCTCGAACTCACCTATCTCCTGCGCTGGAATTCGATGGCCGAGCGCGAGACGAAATGGACCGCGTTCGCGACCGATCCCGAATGGATCGCGGCGCGCAACGCCAGCGAGAAGGATGGGCCGATCCTCGCCAACATCGTCAATTCCTTCCTGAAGCCTACGGCCTTCTCGACCGTCAAGTGACCGGGTCGCGCCCATGCCGCATGTGATCGTCGAATATTCCGCCAATCTCGAAGAAGACCTTTCGCCGCGCGAGCTGATCGATCGCATCCACGCGACGATCCTCGAGACGTGCGTCTATCCGATCGGCGGCGTGCGCGTGCGCGCGGAGCGGCGCGACCTCTATGCCATCGCCGACCGCGATCCGAGCCACGCTTTCTGCGCCATCCTTATTCGCATGGGGACCGGGCGCGACGCGGGAACGCGCAAGCGCGTGTCGCAGGCGGTTCTCGGCACGCTCGCTGATGTCACGGCGGAATCCTTCAAGAAGCGCGGCCTGTCGCTATCGGTCGAGATCCAGGAGATCGACGAGGCCGGCGCCAGCCGCAAGAACAATCTGCACGAACGGCTGAAGGGCAAGGCGGGCGCCTAGCGCGCTCTGCCACAATTGTTAACGAATTGTGAGGCCACGCACAGCGAGCGCAGCGGAAGCGGCGTAGCTTGAAGCTGCGACGACCGGGGGGATCGTGGGGGCGAGACTTCCGGTAAGCGCATCAGGCGACGCCCGCGCGCATGTATTTTAAGCGCGCTGGCGTCGCTTTGCTTTTCAGCCCTCTTGTTCGACAAGCTTGCCTGTTGCCGTCCTGCGCTCAAATGCTCGCGGAATGCCTGATAGCGCCATGCTCGAGATGCGCGTCGAAGGCGGCGCAGATCGAGCGGATGAAGTCGCGGCCCGTGCGCGTGGCGCCGACGGTCGCGCCATGGACTTCGGCAATGCCGTCTTCCTGCATCGGCGCGAGCCGGGCGATGGATTCGTCGAGGTCGGCCAACGGGCGACGGTGGCTGTCGCAGACTTCCGCGAGATCCACCGTGAAGTCGCACATCAACCGTTCGATGATCGCGGCGCGGAACCGGTCGTCTGCGGTCATTTCGACGCCGCGCGCCACCGGGAGTTCGCCCTTTTCCAGCTTCGCGCGCCATTGCGGCACGGCGGTCGCGTTCTGGACATAGCCCTGCGGCATCCGTCCGATGGACGAGGCGCCGAAGCCGATGAGGACAGGCGCTTCATCGGTCGTATAGCCCTGGAAATTGCGGCGCATCCGGCCTTCGGCGGCGGCGGCCGCCAGGCTGTCGCCGGGCCGGGCGAAATGATCGAGGCCGAGCCGGCTCCAGCCCCGCTCTTCCAGCAGATCGGCGGCGCGGCGCTGCATCCGGTAGCGAAGGCGCGAATCGGGCAGTTCGTTTTCGCGGATCAGTTTCTGATGCGCCTTCATCCACGGCACATGCGCATAGCCGAACAGCGAGAGACGGTCGGGCCCGAGCGCCAGCGCCATGTCGATGGTCTTTTCGAGCCCCTCGAGCGTCTGGCGCGGCAGGCCGTAGATCAGGTCCATGTTGAGCGATTGCGCGCCGGCCGCGCGCAGAAGCTGGACGGCGCGCGCGGTCGTCTCGTAGGGCTGGATCCGGTTGATCGCCTGCTGCACTTCGGGATCGAAATCCTGCACGCCGAGGCTTGCCCGGTTCATGCCGCCGGCGGCGGCCGCCGTCACCCATTCTTCGGTCAGGGTGCAGGGGTCGATCTCGGCTGCGATCTCGGCGCCGGGCGCCAGATCGAATCGCTCGGTGAGACGCGCGAGAATCGCTCCGATCTGGGCGGGCTTGAGCATATTGGGCGTGCCGCCGCCGAAATGGATGCTGCCAATCTCCAGCCGCTCGCCGAGCGTGGCGGCGACGAGATCGATCTCGCCGAGCAGGCGCGCGACATAATCCTCGATGGGGCCGGGCTTGTTCACGACGGCGGTGTTGCAGCCGCAGTACCAGCACATCCGCTCGCAGAAGGGGATGTGCAGATAGGCCGAAATCGGTCCGGCCGCGCGGCTCAAACCCTTCAGCCAGCTGGCGTAAAGCCCCGGCGTGACATCCGGCGTGAACTGAATTGCGGTCGGATAGGACGTGTAGCGCGGCGCCCGACCGCCGTAGGCCGCGATGAGCCGATCTGTGTAATCTAAGGGGGCCGGGCTTTCGGAAACGAGTTCTGCCAGCTGTGCGGTCATGTCGGCGCCTCTTTGGGTCTTATCCAAATGGCGTAGGACGAGCGTACGACACCTTGACGCATGTCAAAGTCTCGGTGCGCTGCGATATGCACTTTGGCGACGGCGCGCGGCAGGTCTTGCCGTGCGTCGGCTGACAAGAATTCTCGCGCAACAGGGCAAACTCATGGCGCAAGCAGCACAACTCGGGAAAAGGATGCGTGTGGGCGAACTCGGCTTGATAGTCGTGTTCGCAGCGCTCGCCGCCTTTTCACTTCTGGTGGCCGCGAAGGCGTGGACACCGGAATACGCCTTCCACGCAGCGCTTTTCGCGCTCGGCAGCATCGCCGCCGTCATCGCCATCTTCAAGCGCTACGGCGCGCGCGACGCCAATTGGCCGGCGCAGGAGATCGACGGCAAACCCAACTACAATTACGGCCCGATCAAGTTCACCGCCGTCGCCTCCCTCATCTGGGGCCTTGCGGGATTCCTGGTCGGCCTCATCGCTGCGCTTCAGCTCGCCTGGCCGGCGCTGAACTTCGATCTGCAATGGATCAGCTTCGGGCGGCTCCGCCCGCTGCATACGTCGGCGGTCATTTTCGCCTTTGGCGGCAACGTGCTGATCGCGACCTCGCTCTACGTCATGCAGCGCACTTCGCGCGCGCGTCTGGCTGGCGATCTCGCGCCGTGGTTCCTGGTTCTGGGCTATAATTTCTTCATTGTCATCGCGGGCACGGGCTATCTGCTCGGTATCACGCGCGGCCATGAATATGCGGAACCGGAATGGTACGCGATCCTGTGGCTGGTGGTCGTGTGGGTGGTGTACCTGCTGATCTACCTGTTCACGCTGGCCAAGCGCACCGAGCCGCACATCTACGTCGCGAACTGGTTCTACCTCGCCATGATCGTCACGATCGCGGTGCTGGTGCTCGGCAACAACGCGGAAATCCCGGTCTCGATCTATTCGTCGAAGTCGGTGATCGTGTGGTCGGGCGTGCAGGACGCGATGATCCAGTGGTGGTACGGCCACAATGCGGTGGGCTTCTTCCTGACCGCGGGCTTCCTGGGCATCATGTACTATTTCGTGCCCAAGCGCGCCGAACGGCCGGTCTATTCCTACCGCCTGTCGATCATCCACTTCTGGGCGCTGATCTTCCTCTACATCTGGGCGGGCCCGCACCATCTGCACTATACGGCTCTGCCGGACTGGGCGCAGACGCTTGGCATGACCTTCTCGGTCATCCTGTGGATGCCTTCGTGGGGCGGCATGATCAACGGCCTGATGACGCTGTCGGGCGCGTGGGACAAGCTGCGCACTGATCCCGTGCTGCGCATGCTGGTCGTGTCGATCGCCTTCTACGGCATGTCGACCTTCGAAGGACCGCTGATGTCGGTGAAGGCCGTGAACGGTCTCAGCCACTACACGGACTGGACGATCGGCCATGTGCATTCCGGCGCTCTGGGCTGGGTGGGCTTCGTTTCCTTCGGCGCCCTCTACTGCCTGATCCCGTGGGTGTTCAACCGCAAGGGCCTCTACTCGCTCAAGCTCGTTGACTGGCACTTCTGGCTCGGCACGATCGGCATCGTCTTCTACATCTCGTCGATGTGGGTGGCGGGCATCATGCAGGGTCTGATGTGGCGCGCCTACACGCCCCAGGGCTTCCTCGAATATTCCTTCGTGGAGACCGTGGACGCGATGCACCCGATGTATGTGATCCGTGCACTGGGCGGCGGACTCTTCGTCCTCGGCGCGCTGATCATGGCCTTCAACATCTACAAGACCATCGCTTCTCCGGAAGCCTCGGAGCAGCCGGCAGGCCGTCCCGAGCTGGCGCCGGCAGAGTGAGGAGCAGGAACAATGGCTAACCAATCTTCCTCACTCTGGCAGAAGCACGCGATCTTCGAGAAGAACTCGATCATCCTCGTGATCGGTATCGTCGTGGCGATCGTTTGGGGCGGTCTCGTCGAGATCGTGCCGCTCTTCTACCTCAAGAGCACGATCGAGAAGGTCGAGGGGGTTCGTCCCTACTCGCCGCTCGAACTGGCGGGCTACAACATCTACGTGCGAGAGGGCTGCTACAATTGCCACTCGCAGATGATCCGCCCGCTCCGCGATGAAGTGGAACGCTACGGCCACTATTCGCTGGCGGCCGAGAGCATGTACGATCATCCGTTCCAGTGGGGCTCCAAGCGCACCGGTCCGGACCTCGCCCGCGTCGGCGGAAAGTATTCCGACGACTGGCACCGCGACCACATGCGCAACCCGCGTGCGGTCGTGCCGACCTCCATCATGCCGTCCTATCCCTGGCTGGAGAAAACCGCGCTCGACACCAAGCATCTGGGCGAACAGATGAGCGTTCTGTCGATCGTCGGCGTTCCCTACAGCAAGGAGATGATCGACAGCGCGGAGAAGGACGCGATCGCGCAGGGCTCGGGCGATGCAAAGTTGCAGGCCCGCTACAAGAACGTGATCGTTCGCGATCTCGGCGCAGACAAGGGCAAGCTGACGGAACTCGACGCCGTCGTCGCCTATCTGCAGCGCCTGGGCACGCAGGTCGACTTCAAGCTGTACGACTCCAAAGCCAATATCCGGTGAGGGCGCATCATGAGCTCCTATCAATATTGGCGTGAGTTCGCAGCGAGCTGGAACACGCTCTACTTCGCGCTGATCTTTCTCGCAGCGACCATCTACGCACTCTGGCCCTCGAAGCGCGACACCTTCGAGGAGGCCTCCCAAATACCGCTCATCGAGGATTGATGAACATGGCCAACGTAACTGAACCGAAGGTCGATGCCCGGACGGGCACGCCGACGACCGGCCACGAGTGGGACGGAATCGCCGAACTCAACACGCCGCTGCCGCGCTGGTGGCTGTGGACTTTCTACGCGACGATCATCTGGTCGATCGGCTACTGGATCGTCTATCCGGCCTGGCCGGGCGTGACCGGCTGGACCAACGGACTGTTCGGCTGGAATTCGCGCACCGCGATCGTTCAGGACCTGCAGGAACTGAAGACCATGCGCGCGGCCGGCGAGGCCAAGCTTTCGGCGGCCAAGCTCGAGGATATCGAGAAGACCCCCGAGTTGCTGGCCATCGCGCGGGCTCAGGGCGCGGCGGCCTTCGCCAACAATTGCGCGCCGTGCCACGGCGCGGGCGGGCAGGGCGCGGTAGGCTATCCGAACCTGAACGACGACGACTGGATCTGGGGCGGCAAGCTGGCCGACATCAAGGCCACGCTCGAGCACGGCATCCGCTGGGACGCGGACAAGGACACGCGTTCGGGCGCCATGCCGGCCTTCGGCAAGGACGGTACGCTCAAGTCCGACGAGATCAAGAACGTCGCGCAATATGTGCGCACGCTTTCCGGCCTGCCGGTCGAGGGCGGGGCTGACGTCGCGAAGGGCAAGAAGGTCTATGCCGACAATTGCGCCGCTTGCCACGGCGACGATGGCAAGGGCAATCTCGAGCTCGGCGCGCCGAACCTCACCGACAAGATCTGGCTCTATGGCGCGACGACAGCGGCCATCGAGAACCGGATCAACGTTGGCGGCGGCGGCGTGATGCCCGCCTGGAAGGACCGGCTTGATCCGACCACGATAAAGGCGCTGACTGTCTACGTGCACAGCCTCGGAGGAGGCAAGTAAGTTGGACGTTGGAATTGACGATAAGCAGGCCGGAGAGCGCGTCTCTCCGGCCAAAGTTGTTTCTGGAGGCCCGCTGCCGCCGGAGAGCGACACCCTGTACGAGGCGCGCAGGCAGATCTATCCGCAGAGCATCAACGGCACATTCCGCCGCATCAAATGGGCGATCCTCGTCGTCACGCTCGGCATCTACTACCTGCTTCCCTTCGTGCGTTGGGACCGCGGACCGAACGCGCCGAACCAGGCGGTGCTGGTCGATCTCGAGCACAACCGCTTCTACTTCTTCTTCATCGAGATCTGGCCGCAGGAAGTCTATTACCTCACCGGCCTGATGATCCTGGCCGCGCTCGGCCTGTTCCTGATGAACGCGCTCGCCGGGCGCGTGTGGTGCGGCTACCTCTGCCCGCAGACGGTGTGGACCGACCTCTTCCTGATGATTGAACGCCTGGCCGAAGGCGACCGGCGCGATCGCATCCGCAAGGAGGCGCTGCCGCTCAACGTGCAGCGGGTCGCGGAAAAGACGATCAAGCATTCGCTGTGGCTGGCCATCGCCTGGTGGACTGGCGGCGCCTGGGTTCTCTATTTCAACGACGCGCCCACCTTGGTGCGCCAGCTTGCCACCTTCTCGGCGCCGGCGATCGCCTATATCTGGATCGGCATTCTCACAGCGACGACCTATGTTCTTGCCGGTTTCATGCGCGAGCAGGTCTGCCTGTACATGTGCCCCTGGCCGCGCATTCAGGCCGCGCTCACCGACGAGAATGCGCTGAACGTGACCTATCGCTACGACCGCGGCGAACAGCGCATGTCGGTCAAGAAGGCCAAGGCCGTGCGCGCGACCGGCGGCCAGGCCGGCGATTGCGTGGATTGCGGCCAGTGCGTCGCCGTCTGCCCGACCGGCGTCGACATTCGCGGCGGGCCCAACATGGGTTGCATCCAGTGCGGCCTGTGCATCGACGCCTGCGACAACGTGATGCGCAAGATCGGACGCCCCGAGCGCTTGATCGCCTATGATACCGATGTCAACATCAAGCGACGGCTGGCGGGCAAGGAGAATGTCTTCAGGCCGGTACGCGTGCGCACGGTGCTCTATGTCGTGCTGATCCTGGGCATCGGCGGCCTTATGGCCGGCAAGCTGGTGACGCGCTCGGATTCGGGGATCGCGGTCATCCATGACCGCAACCCGCTGTTCGTCACGCTGTCGAACGGGGAAATTCGCAACGGCTATACCGTGCGCTTCTCCAACATGGCGGCCACGACGCGGCGTTTCATGCTGAAGATTGAGGGCCTGCCGGGCTCGCGGTTCGAGGTGATCGGCGAGGACAAGAACCAAAGCGGGAAGGAGGACCTTGATATAGGTCCAGATCAGACCCGCGAAACGCGTCTATTGGTGTTCAGCGGGACGGCGAAGCCGGACGGAAATTCGACGCCCCTGACCTTCGTGCTGACCGACGAGACGGGCAAGACCATCGCCACGGCGAAGGACTTCTTCCGGGCGCCCTAGAAGAGGACGGACAGATGCCGACCGTATTGCCAGACGCAAAGGCCGTTGCGCCGCAGGCGGAGAAGAGCGAATTCAGGCTGACCGGCCTGCACGTGCTGCTGATGCTGGTCGCCTTCTTCGGCATCGTCGCCTCGGTGAATGTCGTAATGATCCGCTTCGCGCTGAAGACGCACAGCGGCGAGGTGACGGCGCATCCCTACGAAAAAGGCCTCGCCTACAATGCTGCGATCCGCGAGGCGCGCGAGCAGGAGGCGCGCGGCTGGAAGGTCGACGGCAAGGTGACGCGCAATGCCGAGGGCAAGGCGCAGTTCGAAGTGTCGGCGCAGGACGCTGCGGGCGCGGCGCTGACCGGCCTCAAGGTTCATGCGTTGCTGGCGGGGCCTGCCGACGTGAAGCGCGACCATCCGGTCGAGCTGATCGAGACGGCGCCCGGCGTCTACCGTGGCGCGGCTTCCGCCCAGCCCGGCGCATGGCTGCTGGATCTGACTGCCGCGCGTGACGGCAAGGTCCTGTTCCAGTCGAACAACCGCATCAACCTGAACTGAGGCGCCGCCATGCTGATGGACGTCGATCTCTCCGGCTTCGTCCGCGAGGCGGATGATGGCTCGCGTGGAATCGACTTCGCCATCGACGGCATGACCTGCGCCGCCTGCATCGTCGAAATCGAGCAGGCGATGAAGAAGATTCCCGGCGTCGAGAAGGCGCGTGTGAATTATTCCAATTCCCGACTCGCGCTCGGCTGGAAGGACGAGACGCTCGATCCCGCGCTTGCGGTCGATCAGCTGCGGCGCATGGGCTATGTCGCCCATCCCTTCGAACTCGCCGAAGCCGAGTCCCGCGAGGCCGAGCACGCAAAATACCTGCTGCGTTGCCTCGCGGTCGCGGGCTTTGCGGCGATGAACGTCATGCTGCTGTCGGTGTCGGTATGGGCCGGCAATGTCTCCGACATCACGCCCGAAACGCGCGACATGTTTCACTGGCTGTCCGCGCTGATCGCGCTGCCGGCGGCGGGCTTTTCGGGCCGTCCCTTCTTCACCAGCGCGCTCGGCGCCCTGAAGCGGCACGCGCTCAACATGGATGTGCCGATTTCGCTCGGCATCCTGCTGGCGCTCGGCATGAGCGTGGTCGAGACGGCCAACCACCAGCATCACGCCTATTTCGACTCGGCGCTGATGCTGATCTTCTTCCTGCTGTGCGGGCGCTATCTCGAACAGACGATGCGTCAGCGCACGCGCGCCGTCGCCGGCAATATAGCCGCGCTGCGCTCGCCGCTCGCCGCGCGCGTCAATGCGGATGGCTCGATCACGCAGGTTCCGACCGCGCGGATCGCGGCCGGTGACATCGTGATGGTGCGGCCGGGCGAACGCATCCCGGTCGACGGCGTCGTCGTGTCGGGAACGAGCGAGGTCGACGAGAGCATCGTGACTGGCGAGACGCGGCAGCGCTTGATCGGCGAAGGCGCGGACATCTTTTCCGGCACGCTCAATTTCTCCGGCGCGCTGAAAGTGTGCGCGCGCGCGGTCGGCTCGGGCGGATTTCTGGACGAGATCGAGCGCCTGCTTGAAAACGCGGCGAGCGCACGCTCGCATTATGTCGGCCTCGCCGAACGCGCCTCGAAAATCTACGCGCCGATCGTGCATGTGACGGCGGCAGCAACCCTCGGCGGCTGGCTGATCGTCGGCGCGTCGGCGCATGATGCGATCGTCACCGCCATCGCCGTTCTCATCATCACCTGTCCCTGCGCGCTGGCGCTCGCCGTGCCGGCGGTGCATGTGACGGCGGCAGGCGCGCTGTTCCGTTCCGGCGTGCTGCTCAACGGCGGCCATGCGATCGAGCGTCTGGCGGAAGCCGACACGATCGTCTTCGACAAGACGGGAACGCTGACGCTGCCCGAGCCGCGCGTCGCCAATGCGCATGATTTTTCGGACGACCTGATCGAGCGCGCGTCGCGGCTTGCGCGTTCCTCGCGCCATCCGCTTGCGCGTGCGCTGGCGCAGGAACGGCCGATGGGCGCGCCCTACGATGGCGCGCGCGAGGAAGCTGGCGCCGGCGTGCTGGCCGATGTCGATGGCGTCGAGACGCGGCTCGGCAGCGCGGCCTTCTGCGGCCTCGACGCATCGGCGACCGCGCCGGCGCTGGACGAAGGCGCATCCGCCATCTGCTATCGCCGCGGCGACGAAACAGCCGTCTTCCACGTTCGCCAGACACTTCGGGCAGATGCGCTGGAGACGGTGAGTGTGCTGAAGGCGCGCGGCTACCGCATAGAAATCGTCTCGGGGGATTCGCCTGTCGCCACACGCGCGGTCGCCGATGCGCTCGGCATTGCCGCCTGCATCGGCGGCGCCAAGCCCGCCGACAAGGTCGGGCGGCTCGACGCGCTGAAGGCCGAGGGGCGCAAGCCGCTGATGGTCGGCGACGGCTTCAACGATGCGCCGGCGCTCGCCGCCGCGCATGTCTCGCTGTCGCCGGTCACGGCGGCGGATGTCGCGCAGGCTTCCGCCGATGCGGTATTTCTGGGTGAAAAGCTCGCGCCCGTCGCGCGTGCGCTCGAACTCTCGCGCCTCGCGCGAAAACTGATGCGCGAGAACCTCTGGATCGCGGTCGTCTATAACGCCGTCGCGGTTCCCATGGCGATCGCCGGCCACGTCACGCCGCTGATCGCCGCGCTTGCCATGTCCGGCTCCTCGCTGATCGTCACGATCAATGCCTTGCGCGCGGGCGCTGGCAGCGCGCGCGCGCCTGCGCAGTCCGCCGACAACGCGCCCGAGGGCGCGCGGTCAAAACTCGGGGCTGCCGCGTGAACATCCTCGTCTATCTCGTTCCCGTCGCTCTCACGCTTGGCTTCGTCGGGTTGGTGGCCTTCGTCTGGTCGCTGAAGGCCGGGCAGTTCGACGATCTCGACGGCGCCGCTTCGCGTGTGCTGTTCGACGACGATCTCGACGACAAGAAAATATGAGCTACGCCGACCTCGATCCCGCCGCGGGCCGGGCCGGGCGGCTGGATTGCGTCTGCGCGCCGGGCGAGGAGGCGAAAGGCGGCGAGGCGCTGGTGCGTCTGACCACGGGCTTCGGCCTTGCCATTCTCGCGCAGACGCTGGTGCTCGCCGCGCTGCCGCTGGCGGCTGCGGCCACAGCGCCGCGTCCCGCGCTCGCAGGCGTGCCCTATGCGCTGACGCTGCTCGGCGCGGCGCTGGCGACCTTCCCGGCATCCTTCCTGCTCGACGCTTTCGGCCGGCGCGCGGCCTTCTCGCTCGGCGCGAGTCTTGGCGTCGCGGGCGGGGCGCTGTCGGCGTGGTCGGCGATGCGCGGCCTCTTCGCGCCGCTCTGCATCGGCGCCTTGTGGCTTGGCCTCGCGCATGGTTTCGCGCTGTTCTATCGCCATGCGGCGGCGGCGGGCGCGCAGGGCGCGCGTGGCGGCGCGGTGGTGTTTGCCGGCGGCGCGCTCGCAGCCTTGTTTGCGCCGGGCCTGATGTGGCTGGCCGGTGAGATCGCCGGACCGTTCGCGGACGCCGCCACGCTTGCGGCTGCGGGCCTCGTCGATCTCGTTGCGCTGGTCATCGCCGTCACGCTGCCGCACGCCCTAGCGCCCGCGCAATCCGAGCCGCGTTCCGCGCCCGCGCTATCGGGCTTTGCGGCGGCCACCATCATCGGCGCCATCGCGTGGTTTGTCATGACGCTCTTGATGGCGCGCGCGGCGCCGACGCTGGTCGCGTGCGGCGTCGCCTCCGCTGCCGTTGGCGGCGTCATCGCGTGGCATCTCGTCGCCATGTATGCGCCTGCCGCGATCATCCGCTTTGCAGGCAGCGAGCCGTCGCCCGTCGTGGCGCTCGTCACCGGTCTTGCTCTTCTGGTGATCGGCGCCGCGCTGTTTTCGACAGGCGCCGCGGCTGCCTCCATCGGCCTTGCGCTTGCATGCGCGGGCGTCGGCTGGTCGCTCGCCAATGCGGGACTGATGCAATGGCTCTACGGCGAAGGCGCGCCGACGCGGCTCATGCTCGCGGGCCATGATTTCGCGCTTCTGTCGGCTGCGCTCGCCGGCGCTCTGCTCGCGCCGCTGATCTGAAATTTCCTAGTTCAACGCGCCGGTGCGCTCGATCATCGAATCGAGCGTCAGCACGCGGCCTGCATGCGCCTGGACGCAGGAACGCGAAACGCTGGCCACATCGTCGCAGCCCGTCCATGTCTCGACGATCGTTTCACGGCATCCATTGTCTGCGGCAATTGTTTCCAATGTTCCGTGCAGCGCGCGATGGATGACGTCGCCGATCAACTGGAATGTCGCGATATGCGCGACGCGCAGAATCGCGCGCTGCGGCTGCGACCTATCGACGCCATAAGCGAAGATCGCGTGACGCCGATCGCGGCCGTCTATCAGGCACATCAGGCGTTCCGGCGCATTCCGGCGTTCGGCGGCGCGCACGTAGCTGGTCCAAAGCGCAAGGCTTAGAGAGGGATAGCGGCAGGAGACGAGCGGATAGGCGAGATGCGCCTCCGCTCCTGTCACTCCCCTCGCTTCGAACATATGCGTTTCGCCCTGCCGCGCTTTGCGATCTGCAATTCCGGTCGTCTAAATGACGGCTGGCGTCCCTCATGGTCGTTGTTGTAAATCAATGTCGCCAATTGCCGGTCACATATGGCGTTATTGCACAGAGCAATAAGCGGGGATTGAATGGTTCACCTGAGCGCAGTCGATACGCGACATCACGGGCATTGTGATTGCGGCGATCTCTGCAACGGCTGCGAGGCGCGCGCGCTCAGCGTCTGCGGTTCGCTCGAGGACGAGGCCTTCACCGGCCTGCAGAAACTCAATCATCCCATCAACTTTCCCGCGCGCTCCGTCCTGTTCAATCAGGAGACGCCGGTGCGCCACGTCTTCACCGTCGTGCATGGAGTCGTGCGGCTCTACAAGCTGCTGCCGGATGGCCGCCGCCAGATCGTCGGCTTCGCGCTGCCCGGCGATTTCCTCGGGCTTGCGCTCGCCGATGGCTACGGTTTCTGCGCCGACGCGGTGACCGCCGTAACCGTGTGCCGTTTCTCGCGCGATATGTTCGGCGATTATGCCGATACGCATCCGCAGATGCTGCGCCGCCTGCACGACATGGCGACGCACGAACTCGCGCTTGCGCAGCAGCAGATGGTGCTGCTCGGCCGCCGCGACGCCGAAGAGAAGCTCGCCTCCTTCCTGCTTGGGCTGCAGAAGCGCTGGGCGCGCATCTCCGGCAAATCCTCCGTCACCATCGACCTGCCGATGGGGCGCCAGGACATTGCGGATTTTCTGGGCCTGACCATCGAGACCGTCAGCCGCACGCTGAACCGCATGGCGCGCGACCGGCTGATCGTGATCGTGCCCGACGGCGTGCGCGTCCTCGATACGCCGCGGCTGGAGGCCATCGCCTCGGCTTGAACGGCGCGTTGGCCGTCTTGCCAGTGGCGACAAAGTCTGGTCCGCTGGCGCCATGAACATGCAGCAAGACCGCAACCAGTTTCTCGACATTGCGCCGACGCCCGAGACCGCGCGCGCCTGGGCGATTTCGGCGGTTGCCGTGCTCGTGTCGATCGTCGTCGCCTATTTCTTCATCGACCGGCCGGTGGCGAGTTTCGTCTACGCCAACTTGCATCATCGCCAACTTGACTTCCGCAAGCTGACTTACGTGTCGGAGATCGTGCAGGGCGCGTCGGTCTTCATCATCGCCTGGGGCGTGTGGCTCTATGCGCGGCGCAAGCCCTTCGGGCCGGTGGCGGAACCGCTGATCCGCGCTGCTGCGGCGCTGTGCGTGACCTTCGCCGCGAAAGACCAGTTGAAATACGCCTTCGGCCGCACCTGGCCGGAGACCTGGACCAACAATAATCCGTCCTTCATCAAGGACGGCGTCTTCGGCTTCTTCCCCTTCCACGGCGGGCAGGGCTGGTACGCCTTCCCCTCGGGCCATACGGCGACGATCGTCGCCTTCATGACTGTGCTCTGGGTCATGTGGCCGCGCTGGCGCATCGCCTACGCCATCATCATGGCGATCCCGATCATCGGCCTGATCGGCGCCGACTATCACTGGATTTCCGACATCATTGCCGGCGGCGCGCTGGCGGCGGCGATCGGGGTTGTGGCGGCGCGTATCGGCCGCCCGGCGTAGATGGACAGCGAGCCCTCGGGCTCGCAAGATTGCAGGCGGGCCGATGGCTTGTGGTGCAGAGGAGTCCGGCCTTGTCCGATAATGTCGTGCGCTATCCCGATCCCGCAATCGAGGCGATCGACAAGAATTTCGCGCGCTACACGATCTTCAATGCGGCGATCGAGCGGCTGTGGACCGGCGCGCGCTGGTGCGAGGGGCCGGCCTGGTTCGGCGATACGCGGTCGCTGATCTGGAGCGATATTCCCAACGACCGGTTGCTGCGCTTCGACGAGGCGAGCGGCGCTGTCTCCGTGTTCCGGCAAGCTTCCAACCACGCCAACGGCAACACGCGCGACCGGCAGGGCCGGCTCGTGACCTGCGAACATGGCGGGCGCCGCGTGACGCGGACCGAATATGACGGCGCGATCACCGTGGTCATGGAGTCGTATCAGGGCAAGCGGCTCAATTCGCCGAACGATGTCGTGACGACGCGCGACGGCGCGATCTGGTTCACCGATCCGACTTTCGGCATTCGCGGCTTCTATGAAGGCCAGAAGGCGGACAGCGAGATCGGCACAAACGTCTATCGCGTCGATGCGCAGACAGGGCAGGCGACCATTGTCGCCGACGACATCGACCAGCCGAACGGCATCTGCTTCTCGCCGGACGAGAGGCGTTGCTACATCGTCGAGTCAGGCGCGCGCCCGCGCCGCATCCGCGTCTACGATGTCATCGACGGAACGAAGCTGACGAACGGCCGCATCTTCTTTGCCGGCGATGGCGAGCAGGCGCCGGATGGCTTTCGCTGCGATATCGACGGCAATCTCTGGGCGGGTTGGGGCACTGGCGAGGGCCATGACGGCGTGAGCGTGTTTGCGCCGTCGGGCGATCTCATCGGCCGCATTCATCTGCCCGAGCGTTGCGCCAACCTGTGTTTCGGCGGCCGGCATCGCAACCGGCTGTTCATGGCCGCGAGCCGGTCGTTGTATTCGCTCTATGTGAACACGCAGGGTGTGGCGGGGGGCTGAGCCGCCAGAAACCGATCGCCCGGCGCGACGCAATCCCAACCTTCAGCTTGCGAGCATCAGCTTGATTTTCGCGCTGTCGGTTGTCTGCAGCATGCTGGCGATCTTTCCGTCGCGGAAACTCAGGATGTCGATGATGTCGAAAGGCGCGGAGCGACCGTTCGACGTGAATGTTACGTTTGCGCGCCAGTGGAGCGCTCCCCGATTTCCATCCGCGACAAAAGAAACCTCCGTCCAGTCCGAAAATCTGAAATTGGCGATCAGTTCCTTCATCATCTCGCGTAAGGCGACTTTGCCGGAGATACGCTCTCCCATGCCCGGGACGCCGACCGCGCCGGCGTTCAACTCGAAACTCGCGTCGTCGGTGAAGGCGGCCATGGTTCCTTCGAGGTCGCCTGCGGCGCGGGCGGCATAGCAGCGGCGCATCAATTGCTTGAATTGTTCGGCGTTGTTCATGTCGCTCTCCCCGGACTGTCTGCGGGCGAGAGTAGAACGTTTGACGGCGCGGGCAGTGTGAGCGGCCTCACCGATACGCCAGGCTGCAACCTCACCCGAAGATCAGGGACTTCAGCGTCGCCGTATCGGTGTTCTGCAACAGCGTGGCGATCCGGCCGTCACGAAACGTCATCATGTCGACAGCGTCGAGCACGGCAGAGCGGCCCGTGGGAATGCACACGACCTTGGCGCGCCAGTGCAGCGCGCCCTTGTCGCCTTCCACGACCAACGAGATCTCCTCGTAATCGTCGAAGCGGAAATTCTCGATGAAGTTCTGCACGGCTGACTGCAGGGCAGGGCCGTCCGACGGATTGCCGTCCATCGTCGCCGCGCCGACGCCCGCCGCGTTCACATGCAGCGTGGCGTCCGGCGTGAAGCCTGCGAGCGTGCCGTCGAGATCGCCCGCTGCGCGAGCCAGATAGGCGCGCCGCACGCGCGACTTCAGATCATTGATTTCGTCCATCCCGCCCCCGGAAGATGTCGTCGCCCTGATGCTTTAACTTGGCAATATATAAGACTCTCTAACCCCGCCCCGCCATAATTCGAAAGTCGCGTCCTTCCTCTATCCACCGCACGCGCTCGTCGCGCAGCAGGGTGCGGCGGACCTTGCCGGCGTCGTCGCGCACGGGTTCGCCGGTCACCTCGTAGCTTTCCGGGTGCTTGGGCCGGCTCAGCAGATCGCCGAGGAATTTCGGCAGGGCGGCGACCACGGCGTCGGCGTCCGCGCCGTCGCGGATCTGCAGCACCGCGTGAATGGATGCGCCGAGATCGGGATGCGGCAGGCCGACGACGGCGCAGGAGGCTATGTCGGGATGCGCGATCAGCGCGGCCTCCACCTCCGCGGGATAGACGTTGGCGCCGCCGCGCAAGATCATGTCGGTGCGGCGGTCGGCCAGCCAGATGTAGCCGTCCTCGTCGACGCGGCCGATATCGCCGAGGGATTCCCAGCCGTCGCCGTCGCGCTTCGGCTCGGCGCCAAGGTAGTGATAGGTCGAGCCCGGCCCTTCCGCGCTTTTGAGATAGATTTCGCCGACCTCGCCGGGTGGCACTTCGTTTCCATCTTCGCCCACAACTTTCGCCGCGCCGATCTCGACGCGCCCGACCGAGCCCTTGCGCTTCACCCATTCCGTGCCGGGAATGATGGTGGACGCCTGCCGTTCTGTGCCGCCATAGAGTTCGAACACGCGTTCCGCGCCGAGCCAGGCGATCCATTCCTCCTTCAGCCACATCGGCATGGGCGCGGCCATGTGGAAGACGACGCGCAAGGAGGACACGTCGTATTTCAGACGCTCCTCTTTCGGCAGGGCCCAGATGCGGCTCATCATCGTGGGCACGAAGTTGACCCATTCGATGCGGAATTTCTCGATCAGCGCGAGCGCCTCGGCGGCGTCGAACTTCTTCATGCCGACCAGCAGCCCGCCCTCGAACAAAGATGTGTGCGTGATGATGAAAGGCGCGTTGTGATAGAGCGGGCCGGGGTTCAGCAGGCGCACGCCCTCGTGCATGACGAGCGGCGGAACCTTGGGATCGACGCAGGCCGGACCGTGATCGACGATGACCTTCGGCCGCCCCGTCGAGCCGCCCGACGTCATCGCTTTCCAGTAGCGCGCGATCGGCCCGTCGATGCGCTCATCCGAAAAGCCTTGCGTCGAAAAATCGGCGGGCAGGCGATTGCCGGCGTTCCAGTCGTCTTCGCCGCCGACCACGAGCGAGGGGCGCAGCAATTCCAGAATGGCGGAGGCTTCGCCGCGCGGCAGGCGATAGGAGAGCGAGCAGGGCGTCGCGCCGCATTTCCAGATCGCGAATGTCGTCTCGTAGAAGGAATTGGAATTGGGCAGGCCGACGGCGACGAAGTCGCCGGGCTTGACGCCTTTCGACATCATGACACGCGCGCGCGCATTGGCGTTGCGTTCCAGCCCGCTCCAGCTCAGCTGTTCATCGCCATGCACGATCGCCACAGTGTCGGCGCCGTTGCGCTCCGCATACCAGCGCGGCACGTCAGCCATCGGAATGTACATCTGTTGTCCTCACCCGCGTTTCGTCTTTGATTTCGCGCGACATGCTAGGCGGCGTGCGGCGCATTGCAAGCAACGTTCAGGCAAGGCGGAACCGACCTAGCCGCATGACGTTTCTAGCCGGGGTACGCAATTCCATCCGGACAGGAGACTTTCCATGCGCAAGACAATTCACACGCTTCTCATATGCGCCGCGCTCACGCCGCTGGCCGCTCAGGCGCAGGGCATCGTCGGCGGCGCCGCGCGCGGCGCTGAAGAAGGCGGACGTGCGGCCGGCGCGCCCGGCGCGGTCGTAGGCGGCGCCGTCGGCGGCGTTGTGGGCGGTGTGGCTGGCCTGCTCGGCGTCGATCAGCGCCCGCGCTTCCGCGAATATGTGGTGAAGGAGCACCGCCGGTCTTATCGCTGGGACAACCGCGTCGTGGTCGGCGCGACCCTGCCGTCCAGCGGCGTCGAGTATTACGAAGTCCCAGCGGAATATGGCGTCAGCGGCTACCGCTACTCGGTCGTCAACGACCGGGTCGTGCTGGTCGAGCCGCGCAGCCATCGCATCGTCCAGATCATCGAGGACTGACCCATTCGGCAACGAACGGATCGACGGCCGGCGCCCTGTGCGCCGGCCGTTTTCGTGCGTGGTTGACGCGGCGCGCGCGGCGGGTTTTGCTGGGGTCAAGCCTGAGGCAACATGCGAGGAAATTCATGCCCGTCGTCAATCGCATCGCGGAGCTCGCCGACGAAGTCGCACTCTGGCGGCAGGACCTGCACCGCCATCCCGAATTGATGTTCGACGTTTTTCGCACAGCCGGCGTGGTGGAGGAGAAGCTGAGGGAATTCGGCGTCGACGAGATCGTGACGGGGCTCGGCCGCACGGGCGTCGTCGGCGTCATCAAGGGCCGCAAGGGCGAAGGCCGCACCATCGGGCTGCGCGCAGACATGGATGCGCTGCCGATCCTGGAAGCGACAAGCGTCGGCTACAAATCCGAAACGGCCGGCAAGATGCATGCCTGCGGGCATGACGGCCACACCGCCATGCTGCTCGGCGCTGCGCGCTACCTTGCCGAGACCCGCAATTTTGCGGGTACGGCGATCGTCATCTTCCAACCCGCGGAAGAGGGCGGCGGCGGCGGACGAGAGATGGTGAATGACGGGCTGATGGACCGCTTCAAGATCGAGCAGGTCTACGGCATGCACAATATGCCGGGCATTCCGCTGGGCATGTTCGCCATCCGGCAGGGGCCGTTTCTGGCGTCTGCCGACCGGTTCGAAGTCGAGATCACCGGCCACGGCGGACATGCCGCGCAGCCGCATGATTGCATCGATCCGATCGTCGCCGGCGCGCAGATGGTCAATGCGCTGCAGACGATCGCTTCGCGCAATGTCGGGCCTGTCGATTCCGTCGTCGTGTCGGTCACGCAGTTCCATGCGGGCACGGCCAACAACATCATCCCGCAGACCGCGCATATCACCGGCACGATCCGCGCACTGAAGAAGGAAACGCGCGCGCTCGCCAAGCAGCGCTTCCACGAGATCGTGGAAGGCGTCGCCGCGCTCAACAAGTGCAAGGTGAGCATCGATTTCGAGGACGGCTATCCCGTCACCTTCAACCATGCGGACGAAACGGATTTCGCCACGAAGGTGGCGCAGGAGATCGTTGGCGAGGACAAGGTGATGACCAACGTGCCGCCTGTCATGGGCGCGGAGGATTTCTCCTACATGCTGGAGGCGCGCCCCGGCGCCTTCATCTGCATCGGCAACGGCCCGACGGCCGGACTGCACCACCCCGAGTACGATTTCAACGACAAGGCGATCCCGTACGGCGTGAGTTATTGGGCGCGGCTGGTGGAGACTGCGCTGGTGGCGTGAGGGCGCGACATAGCAAGCGTCGCCGGGGACCGCCGGCTTCCAGCCGGCAAATAATGCGTATTAAAGCCGGCCAGAGGCCGGCGGTCCCGGCGGGCGCCGTCGTTTCGGAAGTTTTGCGCTTGCTGGCTAGCTGCCTAGCTCCGCAATAATCGCGTCCGCAATCTTCTCCGGTGTCCCGTCAATCGACACGACCACGGGCCGCTCATCCACGCCCGGCCGTTCCAGCGTCGCAAACTGGCTGTCGAGCAGCGCCAGCGGCATGAAGTGATCTTTTCGCGCGCGCATGCGGGCGAATATTTCTTCCTTCGTTCCATCCAGCAGAACCAGCCGCACGTCGTCGCGCGCGCCGATCAGAATGTCGCGATACACGCGCTTCAGCGCGCTGCAGGAGACGATGGCGTGGCGCCCTTCGGCGCGCGCGATGTCGATATGCGCGGCGATGGCCGCAAGCCACGGCCAGCGGTCCTCGTCGGTCAGCGGCTGGCCGGCGCTCATCTTCGCGACATTGGCGGCAGGATGGAATTCGTCGGCGTCGGCATAGGGCCAGCCGAGTTTGCGCGACAGCGCGGCGCCGATGGTGGATTTGCCGGAGCCGGAGACGCCCATGAGTACGATGACGGCGGGCAGACTCATGTCGTGGGTCGCCACCGGCGTCCGTCGCGCGCGAGCAGGGCGTCGGCCTCCGCCGGTCCCGCCGAGCCCGCGCGGTACAGCGCGAGGCCGTGATCGCCTGCTGCGCGCCAGGCATCCAGAAACGGCTCGACCGCGCGCCATCCGGCTTCCACGCCGTCGGCGCGCTGATAGAGCAGTCCGTCGCCGGTCATGCAATCGTAGAGCAGCGTCTCGTAGCCGGTGGCAGGCTGCGTATCGAAGAAATCGGCGTAACGGAAATCCATCGCGACGCGCCCGATCGACAGGTTGGGGCCGGGTGTCTTGGCGTTGAACATCAACGTGATGCCTTCGTCCGGGGCAATCTGCAGCACGAGATAGTTGGAACGCAAGCCTTCGAGATCGATGCCGCGAAACATCGAGATCGGCGCCTCGCGGAACTTGATCGCGACTTCGCTGTAGCGCCGCGCGAGCCCCTTGCCGGTGCGCAGATAGAAGGGCACGCCCGCCCAGCGCCAATTGTCGATCGACAGTTTCAATGCGGCATATGTCTCGGTCGTGCTGGCCGGCGCGACATCCTTCTCCTGGCGGAAGTCGACGATTGTTTCATCGCCGATGCGCCCCGCGACATATTGCGCGCGCACGCTGTCGCGCAAAGCCTCTTCTGGCGTAACGATGCGGATGGCGTCCAGCGCGCGCGCCTTTTCCGAGCGCACGCTCTGCGCATCGAGCCGTGCCGGCGGCTCCATCGCGACGAGCGAAAGCAATTGGAACAGATGGTTCGGCACCATGTCGCGCAGCGCGCCTGTCGTGTCGTAAAAGGCGCCGCGCCGGCCAATGGTGACGATTTCGGCGACAGTGATCTGCACGTGGTCAATGTGCTCGCGCCGCCAGATCGGCTCGAACAGGCCGTTGGCGAAGCGCAGCATCAGAATGTTCTGCACTGTCTCCTTGCCGAGATAATGATCGATTCGGAAAATCTGGTCTTCTTCCAGAATCTCGCGCAATTCGGCGTTGAGCTTCATGGCCGACGCCAGATCGTGCCCGAACGGCTTCTCGACGATCACGCGCGCGAAAGCGCCATCCTTCTGCTGCGTGAGGCCGGATTGGCCCAGCGCGCGCACAGTGGGCGCAAAGCCCGCCGGCGGGATGGCGAGATAGAAGATGCGATTGCCCTGCGCGCCGCGCTGCTTGTCGACTTCTGCGATATGCGCGCGCAGCCTGTCGAAAGATTTTGGATCGGAGGCGTCCGCAGTGACGGTTGTCACGCGCGACACGAGGTCCTGCACGACGGCAAGGTCGCATTTTTCCTTGCAATATTTGCCCAGGCCCTCGCGCAGATGTTCGCGCATCGCGGTCTCGTCGAAATCGGCGCGCGTGACGGCCACGACGGCGAAGGCCTTCGGCAAAAGGTTTTGCGCGGCAAGATTATAGAGCGCGGGGAAGACGAGGCGGTGGGTGAGATCGCCGTTGGCGCCGAACAGCACGAAAATGCAGGGTGGGGCGGGGCGCACGGGTGCGGACGTCATGCGAAGCGCCCGGGTGTTCTCCCTCTCCCCGTGAAACGGGGAGAGGGCCGGGGTGAGGGGCAAGCCTCATCAGGAGTGCTGAGCGACCGGCCCCTCACCCTAACCCTCTCCCCGCAAGCGGGGAGTGGGGACAGACTGCCTGCCGCATCACTTCGCTTCGCCATGCCCGCCAAATCCCTTGCGCATGGCGGACAAGATCTTGTCCGCAAATGTCGCCTCCTGCCGCGAGCGAAAGCGCGCATAGAGCGCTGCGGTGAGAACCGGCGCGGGCGTGGCTTGTTCCACCGCTTCCTGCACGGTCCAGCGTCCCTCGCCGGAATCTTCGACCTTGCCGGTGAAGGCGTCGAGCGCCGGGTCTTTCGCCAGTGCGGTGGCGGTAAGGTCGAGCAGCCACGACGTGACGACCGAGCCACGCCGCCAGACTTCGGCGACGTCGGCCGATTCGATCGGAAAGCGCTCCTCCTCCGGGCGGCTGGCGTCGCCTGCGTGGCGCAGCAGATCGAAGCCCTCGGCATAGGCCTGCATCAGGCCGTATTCGATTCCGTTGTGCACCATCTTCACGAAATGCCCGGCGCCGACGGGGCCGCAATGCAGGTAGCCCTGCTCAGCGGTGGGCGTGCGCGCATCGCGGCCGGGGGTCTTTTCGATTTCGCCCATGCCCGGCGCGAGCGCGGCGAAGATGGGATCGAGGCGCTGAACGATTTCCTTCTCGCCGCCGATCATCAGGCAATAGCCGCGTTCGAGTCCCCAGACGCCGCCGGACGTGCCGACATCGAGATAGAAGACGCCTTTCGGCTTGAGCTTCTTCGCGCGAAGAATGTCGTCGCGCCAGAACGTGTTGCCGCCGTCGATAAGCGCGTCGCCAGGCCCAAGATGCGGAGTAAGCTCGTCAATGGCGCCGTCGGTGGCCGCGCCCGCGGGCAGCATGATCCACACGGCCCGGGGCGCTTCGAGCCTGGCGGCGAGATCGGCGAGGCCAGTCGCCGACGTGGCGCCGTCCCTTGCAAGCGCGGCGACGGCTTCCGCATTGCGGTCCCACGCGACGACCTGATGGCCCGCGCGCATCAGGCGGCGCGCAATATTGGCCCCCATCCGGCCCAGGCCGACGATACCGATCTGCATGGGGCCTCCGTGCTCCGCGCTGCTGGACAACAGAACTAGGTCGTCTCAGGATCGGCGCCAAGGTGGAAACGAAAGCGCCGCTCGAGACGGCGCAGGGGAGGGCAAATGCGTCTTGCAGGCAAGGCGGCCGTCATTACGGGCGGTTCGGGCAATATCGGCATGGCGACAGCGGCGCGTTTTCTCGCGGAGGGCGCGCGCGTCCTGATCGTGGATCGCGACGCAGCGCGGGTCGAGGCGGCGCTCGCCGAGCTCAAAAGCAATTCGGCGCATGGCCTCGCCTGCGATGTCACCTCGGCGGAGGAGACAGCGCGCTATGCGGCCGAAGCGCAGAAACTGTTCGGCCGCACCGATATTTTCTTCAACAATGCGGGCATAGCCGGCGCCGTCGCGCCGACCGTCGACTACAAGGATGCGGATTTCGACGCCGTGATGGCGGTCAATGTGCGCGGCGTGTTCCTCGGGCTGAAACACATGCTGCCGGTCATGAAGGACGGCGGCTCGATCGTCTGCACATCGTCCGTCGCGGGCTTGCGCGGGTCCGCCGGCATGCCCGCCTATGTGGCAAGCAAACATGCGGTGGTGGGCCTGATGCGCGTGGCGGCCATCGAGGCGGCGCCGCGAAAAATCCGCGTCAACACCGTGCATCCGGGCCCCGTGCAGGGCGACATGATGCGCGGGCTGGAGGGCGGCATGGCGCCCGCGAATCCCGACACCGCGCATGACCTGATCCTGCAGCGCATGCGCCTGGGCCGCTACATCGAGACGAAGGAGATCGCCGATCTCGTGACGTTCCTGGCGAGCGACGAGAGCCGCATGATCACCGGCGCGACAATGGTGATCGACGCCGGCATGGCGGGGTGAGAGCGGACCGCGAGCCTTCAGGCTCGCAATGATGCGCCGCTGCTTTTCGAGCGAGCCTGAAGGCTCGCGGTCCAAGAGGAATACATGACCATCACGCCGCTCCACCCCTTCAACGGCCTCGACGTCGCCGAACTCGTGCGCATTCGCGCGCGCACGCGGCGCGACCATCCGTTCCTCATCTGGGAGCCGTTCGAGGCGCAGAGAGAGACGCTGACCTATGGCGCCTTTCACGACCGCGTGGCGCGGCTGTCAGCCGGCATGGCCAAGCGCGGCATTCGCCCGCGCGACTATGTGCTCATCCATCTCGACAATTGTCTGGAGACGCTGATCGCCTGGTATGCCTGCGCCGATCTCGGCGCCGTGCCGGTGACGACCAACGCGCGCTCTTCGCTGGACGAGTTGCAGTATTTCGCAAGCCATTGCGGCGCGGTGGCTGCGATCACACAGCCGAAATTCGCGGACCTCGTGAACAGCGCCAGCAAGGATTTCAAGTTCGTCGCCGTCACCTCGCACGACAATGGCGCAGCGCCGGCCGCAGGCCATGCGCCGGGCAAGGATTCGTTCGAGGCGCTGTTCGCGGACGCTGCCGATGCGCCGCGCCGCGCCGCCGATCCGCTGCATCCGATGGGTGTGCAATATACGAGCGGCACCACGTCGCGGCCCAAGGGCGTGTTGTGGACGCATGCCAATGCGCTATGGGGCGCGCGCATCAACGCCGTGCATGAGGATCTGCGCGCGGAGGACGTGCATCTCGTGCACCTGCCGCTGTTCCACACCAATGCGCAGGCCTATTCGATCCTCGCCACGCTCTGGGCTGGATCGACCGCCGTGATCATGCCCCGCTTTTCGGCGAGCCGCTTCTGGCCGATCTCGCTGCGCAACAAGTGCACATGGACATCAGTCATTCCGTTCTGCGTGAAGGCGTTGATGGAGGTCGAAAAGCCAGCGGATCATTTCTATCGGCTGTGGGGCAGCGCAATCTGCGAGCCGCCGACGGACGCGCATTTCGGCGTGAAGACCATCGGCTGGTGGGGCATGACGGAGACGATCACGCATGGCATCGTTGGCGACGTGCATATGCCGAATACGCCGCTGTCCTGCGGCAGGCCTGCGCCGGAGTATGGCATTCACATCGAGGATGAAGAGGGGCGGCCGGTGCAGCCTGGCGAGACCGGGCATCTGAAGGTGCGGGGCCTGCGTGGTCTCTCGCTGTTTGCGGAATATATCAACAACCGCCAAGCGACCGCTGACGCCTTCGACGAGCGCGGGCTGTTCCTGACCGGGGACCGCGTGACGCTGATGGAATGCGGCTCGATCCGCTTTTCAGACCGCGACAAGGACATGCTGAAGGTTGGCGGCGAGAATGTCGCGGCTTCCGAGATCGAGCGCGTGATCCTGACCGTGCCGGGCGTGCGCGAGGTTGCGGTCGTCGCCAAGAAGCATCCGATGCTCGACGAGGCGCCGGTCGCCTTCGTGATCGCGGAAGAAAGCCTCGGCGATGCGCCCGCGCTGCCTGATGCAATCATGGCGGCCTGCAAGGGCGCACTGGCGAATTTCAAGCATCCGCATGAAGTGCGTGTGGTGAAGGACATGCCGCGCTCGACGCTGGAGAAGGTGGCGAAGGCGGAATTGCGGAAGCTGCTGACGGACCCGTGAGGCGGCCCGACCCCCTCCCTAACCCTCCCCCGCTTCGCGGGAGAGGGGATGGCAATCATTCTTGTTAAACGGAAATGTTTGCCAAATCGCGAGTCCATTCCCTCTCCCGCCGACACAAAGTCGGCTGTTGCCGACTTTGGTCAGATACGGGGGAGGGCGGGGAGGGGGCGCCGCGTTCGTTACTTTTTTCGCTTACCGCCCGCATCGTGCTCCGCCGCGATACGCGCTGCGATTGCCGCGATCTCCTTCGCTGCGCGCGAACCGGGATGGTCGATCCAGCTCGCATGGAAGACCAGGTCCGGCAGCTTTGCCTCGCTGCGCACGATGCGCAATTCGCCACGCTTCAATTCATTGGTGACGATCGCCGGCGGGATGACCGCGACGCCGAGTTTCTCGACGGTCATGCGCACGACGGTCGCCAACGAGGCGGAGGCGTGCAGACGCGTCTGCGGCGAGCGTGGGCCGTTGAAGAGCGCAGCGACGGCGGCATAGGGCTGCGTGTTGCGCGAGAAAGTGACGATGGGAAAGCGTGCGATTTCCTCGATGTGTGCGGGCCGGCGCGGCCATGCGATGTCGGGGCTGGAGATGAAGGCGAGCGGATAGGTCATCAACGGCAGGCTGAGCGCACTCGGCGTTACGACCGGGCCGATCAGAAAGGCGAGATCGAGCTCCTGCATGCGCAGCCGCTCGCGCAGGTTGGGCGAAATGTCGACTTCGATCTCGAGCGCGAGCAGCGGAAACCGCGCCTGCACGGCCTTGAGGAATTGCGTGAGCCAGGTATGCACGACCGTCTCTGCTACGCCGAGGCGCAGCACGCCGCGCGCGGTCGAGACGTCGCCGACGGCGGCCAACATTTCGGCGCGCAGGCCCAGCAGCTTTTCGGCATAGACCAGTAATTCCCGGCCGCGCGGCGTTGGCGCCGCAATGCGGGCCTCCCGCGACAGCACGCGGGCGCCGAGCGCCTGCTCCAAGCCGGCGATGCGCTGCGAAATCGCGGGCTGCGTGGTGTTGAGCTTGGCGGCGGCGGCGCGGAAGGAGCCCATGGTCGCCACCCAGTAGAAGGTCTCGATCTCCTTGAAGTCGAACATGTGCGCCTCCATGCGATAAATTCAGCTTATCGAAATCTATTCAAAAATACGATTGGACTTTATCGAGACATCGCACTGACAATCCCCTCGTTCAAGGCATGAGGGAGACAGGCATTGGGCGAGGCTGCGATCGACGGACGTTTGATGGATGGCCGCGCTGCGCGTCTGGCCTGCCGCATGGGCCAGGTGCCCGGCACGACCGCCGGCCTCGCGCCGGGCTTCGTGCAGGGCAATCTCGTGATCCTGCCGCGCGAGGACGCCGCCGACTTCATGCGCTTTGCGCAGGCCAACCCGAAGCCCTGTCCGATCATCGGCGTCAGCGATGTCGGCAGCCCGCATATTCCCGCGCTCGGCGCCGACCTCGACATCCGGACCGACATTCCCGGCTATCGCGTCTGGCGCGATGGCGAATGCATCGCCGAGACCGGCGACGTCGCGGAATTCTGGCGCGACGATCTCGTGTCCTTCGTGATCGGCTGTTCCTATTCGTTCGAGGAAGCGCTTGTGGAGGACGGGATCGAGATCCGGCACATTACCGAGAACAAGAAGGTGCCGATGTTCCGCACCTCCATCGCCACCACGCCGGCCGGCCGATTCCACGGCCCGCTGGTCGTGTCGATGCGGCCGCTGAAGCCTGCCGACGCCATCCGCGCCGTGCAGATCACCTCGCGCTATCCCGCCGTGCATGGCGCGCCCGTGCATCTGGGATTGCCGAGCCAGATCGGTATCCGCGACATCAACGCGCCCGACTATGGCGACGCCGTCACGGTGCGCGACGATGAATTGCCGGTTTTCTGGGCCTGCGGCGTGACGCCACAAGCGGCGCTCGCTGCTTCGAAACCGCCCTTTGCGATTACACATGCGCCAGGATCGATGCTGGTGACGGACCTGAAGAACAGGCAATATGCGGTTATCTGACGCGCCGGAATTGTGCGGCGCGAGAACGACAGGGAGCGAGGGCATGAAACTCAATCGTCGTGAATTGGTCGCAGGCGCTGCCGTGCTTGCCGCAAGTCTCGGGTCTGCGCAGGCGCAGGCTGCCGAAGAAATCGTTATCGGCGCCGTCTTCCCGATGTCGGGTTCGACCGCACAGACCGGCGTCGATGCGCGCAACGCCATCGATACGGCGCTGGCCATCATCAACGAGAAGCATGATCTCGACCTGCCGCTGGCGAAAGACGCCGGCCTGCCGGGCCTCGGCGGCAAGAAGGTGAAGGTCGTGTGGGCCGATCACCAGGGCGATCCGCAAAAGGGCCGCGCGGAGGCTGAGCGCCTGATCACGCAGGACAAGGTGACCGCGCTGATCGGCTGCTATCACTCGTCCGTTTCGGCCACCGTCAGCCAGACCGCCGAGCGCTACGCCGTGCCGTTCATGTGCGCGGATTCCTCCTCGCCGAGCCTCAACCAGCGCGGCCTGAAGTTCTTCTTCCGCGCCTCGGCGCATGACGAAATGTTCTCGGCCGCCATGTTCGATCTGATGGATGCGCTGCGCAAGCAGGGCCAGAAGATCGAGACGCTGGCGCTGTTCCACGAAGACACGATCTTCGGCACGGATTCGGCCAATGTGCAGACGAAGCTCGCCGCCGCGCGCGGCTACAAGATCGTCGCGGATGTGAAGTATCGCGCCAATTCGCCTTCGCTGACCTCGGAAGTGCAGCAGCTGAAGGCGGGCGGCGCCGACGTTCTGATGCCGTCCTCCTACACGACAGACGGCATCCTTCTGGTGCGCACGATGAACGAGCTCGGCTACAAGCCGAAGGCGATCGTCGCGCAGGCGGCTGGTTTCTCGGAAAAGGCGCTGTACGACGCTGTCGGCGATAATCTGGAAGGCGTGATCACGCGCGCGTCCTTCTCGCTCGATCTCGCCGCCAAGCGACCGATGGTCGCCAAGGTCAACGACCTGTTCAAGGCCAAGGCGAGCAAGGATCTCAACGACAATACGTCGCGCGAGTTCATGGCGATGATCACGCTGGCCGACGCCATCAATCGCGCGGCTTCGACCGATGGCGAGAAGATCCGGGGCGCGCTGGCCGCGACCAAAATTCCCGGCGACAAGACGATCATGCCGTGGAAGAGCATCCGCTTCGACGACACCGGGCAGAACCCGGACTGCGATCCCGTGCTGCTGCAATATGTGGGCAAGAAGTTCGTGACGATCTTCCCCGACGCGGGCGCGATCGCCAAGCCGCTCTGGCCGATGAAGGGGTGAGGCGATTATGGCGCGTGGTGGGGCAATGAGCGCGGTGGCGCCGCTTTCTCCCTCCCCTTCATGGGGAGGGTGGCCGGCGAAGCCGGCCGGGTGGGGCTCAAGCGACTGGGCGCAATCCTGTCGTCATGGCCGCAGCGGCGCGAACCCCACCCCCGCCGCTTTGCGGCGGACCCTCCCCATAAAGGGGAGGGAATACTCCCAATGACCGCTGAAACCATCATCCAGTCGCTCGCCAGCGGCCTGCTCATGGGGCTGATCTACGGCCTCGTCGCCGCCGGTCTCGCGCTCATCTTCGGCCTGATGGACGTCGTCAACTTCGCCCATGGCGAATTTTTGATGACGGCGATGTATGCCGCCTTCGGTCTGTTTCTCGCCTTCGCGATCGACCCGCTGTTTGCTGCGCCCCTGGTGGCGGCGGCGATGTTCATCTTCGGCGCGATGGTCTACCTCGGGCTGGTGCGCTTCGCCATGTCGGCGTCGGCGAATGCCGGCATGGTGCAGATCTTCGCGACCTTCGGCCTCGCCATCGTCATGCGCGGCCTGGCGCAATTTCTGTTCACGCCCGACTATCGCTCGATCCCGCATTCCTGGCTTGGCGGCAAGACGCTGAACATTGCGGGCATATTCCTGCCCGCGCCGCAGCTTGCCGGCGCAGCCGTGTCGCTTGCGGCCTTCGGCGCGCTCTGGCTCGTCATCAACAAGACGGATTTCGGCCGCGCGCTCGAGGCGACGCGCGAGGACGCTGGCGCCGTCGCGCTGGTCGGCATCGACAAGAAGCGCATCTTCGCGCTCGGCTGGGGGCTCGGCAGCGCGATGGTCGGGCTTGCCGGCGCCGTTCTCGCGATCTTCTTCTACATTTATCCCGACGTCGGCTCCTCCTTCGCGCTCATCGCCTATGTGACGGTGGCGCTTGGCGGGTTCGGCAGCGTGTTCGGCGCCTTTGCCGCGGGCATTCTCGTCGGCGTCGTGGAGGCTGGCACGGCCTTCATCCTGCCCGCGTCGCTCAAGCATCTCGGCGTGTTTGCGCTCTACCTCCTCGTTGTCGTGCTGCGGCCGCGCGGCCTGTTCGGATCGATGTGATGGCCGCCTCAACCCACGAAAGCGCGCGGCGCACGAACCTGCTGATCGCGCTCTGCGTCGTCGGCCTCGTCGCCTGCCTGCCGCTGGTCATCAAGGACGTGTACCTGCAGAACGTGCTGGTGCTGACGCTGATGTATGCGGCGCTCTCGCAGAGCTGGAACATATTGTCTGGCTATTGCGGACAGATTTCGCTCGGGCACGCGCTGTATTTCGGCATCGGCGCCTATGCGACGCTGCTGCTGATGACGAAGTTCGGCGTGCTGCCCTGGTTCGGCATGATCGCGGGCGGCGTTCTCGCGGCGCTGATTGCGGCGGCGGTCGGCTATCCCTGCTTCCGCCTCAAGGGCCATTATTTCGTGATCGCGACCATCGTCATCGCGGAGGCCGGTTACCTGCTCATGCTCAACTGGGACTGGGCGGGCGCGGCCATGGGCATCGAGGTGCCGGTGCGCGGCGACAGCTGGGCGAAGTTCCAGTTCGCGCGCTCCAAGCTGCCCTATTTCTACTTCGCGCTGGCGCTTGCCTTCGTCGCCTGGCTCGTCACCTGGATGATCGAGGATTCGCGCTGGGGCTATTGGTGGCGCGCGGTGAAGGACAATGCGGAAGCCGCAGAGAGCCTCGGCGTCGTCGTGTTCCGCTCCAAGATGGCGGCGGCTGCGGTGTCGGCCTTCCTCACCGCAGTCGGCGGCGGCTTCTATGCGCTGTTTGTTTCCTACATCGATCCCGAAAGCGTGATGAGCTTCCAGTTCTCGCTGCTGATGGCGCTGCCCGCAGTGCTCGGCGGGATCGGCACCTTGTGGGGGCCTGCGGTCGGCGCGGCCATCCTCATTCCGATCACCGAAGTCACGCGCTCCTATGCGGGCGGCACGGGCAAGGGTTTCGATCTCATCGTCTACGGTCTGCTGGTGATGGGCATTGCGCTCGGCCGGCCCGAAGGCATCGTCGGCGCCTTCACGGCGCGCAAGCGGGCGAGGGCGTCATGAGCGCGCTGCTCGAAGTCCGCAATCTCACGCAGCGCTTCGGCGGGCTCGTCGCCAATGCCGACGTGTCGGTCGATGTGAACGAGGGCGAAATCCTCGGGCTGATCGGACCGAACGGCGCCGGCAAGTCGACGCTGTTCAACGCCATCGCTGGCGTGCGTAAGCCGACCGAGGGGCGCATCGCCTATCGGGGCCGCGACGTTACCGAACTCGACGCGCCCGCGCGCTGCGCGCTCGGCATTGCGCGCACGTTCCAGGTGGTGAAATCCTTCGAGACGATGAGCGTCGTCGAGAATGTCATGGTCGGCGCGTTTCAGCGCACGGCGTCGTCGAAGGAAGCGCGCGACAAGGCGCGCAAGGTGCTGGATTTCACGGGCCTGGCCGCGCGTGAAAATGCGATGGCGAACGAGCTGACGCCGCCCGAAAAGCGCCGGCTCGAAGTCGCGCGCGCGCTGGCCACCGAGCCGAAGCTTCTGCTGCTGGACGAAGCCATGACGGGGCTGACGCCGTCCGAAGCGCGGCAGGGCGTCGATCTCATCCGTGCGGTGCGCGAGCGCGGCGTCACCATCATCATGGTCGAGCATGTCATGGAGATCGTCATGCCGCTGGTCGATCGCGCTGTCGTGCTCGACCTCGGCAAGGTGATCGCCGAGGGCAAGCCCGCCGACATCGTGCGCAACGAGCGCGTCATCACTGCCTATCTCGGGGAGCGTCATCGTGCTCGCGACGCGTGATCTCTCCACGAGCTACGGCGGCCTGATCGCGCTGTCGAACGCCACGATCGACGTGCAGCAGGGCGAGATCGTCTGCGTCGCCGGCGCGAACGGCGCGGGCAAGTCGACGCTGCTGAAATCCATCGTCGGCATGGAGCGGCCAAATTCCGGTACGGTCGAGTTTCTCGGCGAACGCATCGACGGGCTGGCGCCGCATCTCGTGACGCAGCGCGGCATCGCCTATGTGCCGGAAAACCGCCGGCTGTTCCCGCGTCTGTCGGTCGCCGACAATCTGCGGCTCGGCTCCTATCTCTTCCGCGCCGAGAAGGACCGCGAGGCGCCGATGGAAATGGTGATGACGCTGTTCCCGCGTCTCGGCGAGAGATTGCCGCAACGCGCCGAAACGCTGTCGGGCGGCGAGCAGCAGATGCTGGCCATCGGCAGGGCGCTGATGACGCGCCCGAAACTCTTGATGCTCGACGAGCCCTCGCAGGGCATCATGCCGAAGCTTGTCGACGAGATTTTCGTCGCGGTCTCGAAAATTCGCGCGGCGGGCACGACTGTGCTGATCGTCGAGCAGCGGCTGACGGAATGCCTCGAAATCGCCGACCGTGCCTATGTGCTGCAGACCGGCCGCGTGACCATGAGCGGCACGGCGGCGGAGATTGCCGGCAATGCAGAGGTGCGCAAGGCGTATCTGGGGTTGTAATGTCATCCCGGACGGCCGAAGGCCGATCCGGGACCCAGCCCCGGAATAGTTGCTCTGGGTCCCGGCTCTTCGCTCCGCTTCGGCCGGGATGACAATTCGGGATATCGAAAGAACATGCCCACAGTCGATCTCAACTCCGATATAGCCGAAGGTTTCGGCACATATACCTGCGGCGACGACGAGGCGATGCTGTCCATCGTCACCTCGGCGAATGTCGCGTGCGGCTTTCATGCGGGCGATCCCGAGATCATGGCGCGCACCTTCGCCAGTGCGAAGGAGAAGGGCGTATCCTGCGGCGCGCATCCGGGCTTTCCTGATCTCTGGGGTTTTGGGCGCCGGCGCATTCCCTTTTCGACGGGCGAGATCGAACGTCTCGTCGCTTACCAGGTTGGCGCCGCGCAGGCGCTCGCCGTCTATGCGGGCACGAAGATCACCTACGTCAAATGCCACGGCGCGCTTGGCAATCTCTGCGAAGTCGACCGACCCGCAGCCGAGGCCGTCGGACGCGCGATCAAGGCTGTCGATCCGAAGCTGGTATGGCTGACGATTGCGGCCGGGGAACAAGTGCGCGCGGCAGATACGCTCGGGCTGGCAGGCATTGCAGAGATATTCGCCGATCGCGGCTATACGGAAGACGGCCACCTCATCCCGCGCGGGCAGCCGGGCGCGATGGTGCTCGATCCCGATGAGGCTGCTGCGCGCATGGTGCAGATGGTGCAGGAGGGCGCGATCATCACCGCGAGCGGCAAGCGTATTCCGACCGCCGTCGGCTCGATTTGCGTGCACGGCGACAGCGCACATGCGGTCGAAAGTGCGCGTCGCGTGCGAGCCGGGCTGGAGGCTGCGGGCGTGAGCGTGCGCGCGTTTGCGGCGGCGTGATGGATATGACTACAGCCGCGCGCCCGTATCTCTCCATTATCGGGAGGTCGCCTTGCGCAGCAAGGCGGGTTGGGTGGGAGCGCAAATGTGAGCGGAAGCTGACTCCCTCCCCACCCGGCTCGCTTTCGCTCGCCACCCTCCCCATAAAGGGGAGGGAGGGCGCGGCTCATGTCTGACCCCGCCTACCGCCTCCTCGACGCCGGCGAACGCGCGCTCGTGGTCGAATTCGGATTGACCGTCGATCCCGCCATCAACGGCCGGGTGCTGGCGCTGGATGCGGCCTTCGTCGCCGCCGGCATTGCCGGCGTGCGCGAGACGGTGCCGACCTATCGATCGCTGATGATCCACTACGATCCGCTGATCATTTCGCGCGAAAATCTCGTTGCGCGCATCGCGGATTTCGAGGCCGCGCATCCGCAGGCGCCTCGGCCGCAGGCGCGCTGGACTTTTCCCTGCTGTTACGATCCAGCGATCGTCGAAGACATCGCCGAACTCGCCGCGCTAGTGAAACTCGATGTCGCGGAGGTCGCGCGCATTCATGCGAGCGGTGCCTATCGCGCCTACATGTACGGGTTCGCGCCGGGCTATTGCTATCTCGGCGGATTGCCGCCGGCGCTCGCGGTGTCGCGCCGCGCGACGGTGCGGCCGCCGACGCCCGAGAATGTCGTGCTCGTTGGCGGCGGGCTTTCGCTGGTCGCCACCTTCTCCATGCCGACGGGCTGGTACGTCGCGGGCCGCACGCCCGAGCGCATGTTTTCGGCCCATCGCGCCAAGCCATTCCTTGTCGATGTCGGTGACGAATTGCGCTTCGAGGCCATCGACGCCGCAACCTTCGCCGCGCTCGATGCGCGCGGGGCTACGGGCGAGCCGATAGCGCGGCGCGAGGCGCTGACATGAGCGCGCTGCTGCGCGTCGTGCAGGCCGGTCCCGGCGTCACGCTGCAGGACGGCGGACGCTGGGGCTATCTGCGCTACGGCGTCACGCAGGCCGGGCCGATGGATCTGCTCGCGCATGAATTCGCCAATCGCATGGCCGGCAATGCAGCCGCTGGTGCGGCTATCGAGATTTCGGTCGGCGGTCTCGATGTCCTTGTCGAGGAAACGCCGCTCGATCTCTCGATTGTCGCGCCGGGTTTTCGCGTGTCGCGCGATGGCGGCGCTTTGCCATCGAGTTGCTGCGTCACGCTGGCGCCGGGCGAAAAGCTGTCGGTGCGCGCAGGCGAAGGCGGCGCCTGGGCCTATCTGGCGCCGGCGGGCGAGATCGCGCGGGAGCCGGAA
>Ga0209023_10000809_pt1 | contig 44607 bp, 28 predicted proteins | sample LakOneMetagenome_FD_187468 | JGI IMG/M metagenome (GOLD analysis project Ga0209023, IMG submission 187468) | Freshwater and sediment microbial communities from Lake Erie, Canada (SPAdes) (version 2) | ecosystem: Environmental > Aquatic > Freshwater > Lentic | place: Lake Erie, Canada...
CCTCGGCCGCCTGCAGCGCCGCCAGGACTTGCGCGTCGCCGGGCTGGGTGGCCGCGAGGGCCGGGGCGGCCAGCGCCATGGCCAGCAGCGGGGCGACGATCCTCATGTCTGGACGCTCCGGGGGTCGTATTACCCGACTATAGCCAAGCCGGTCTGAATGGCCGGGCCGCCTGGTCCGCCAACCGTGAAAAGGGAGGAGCTCAACCGAGGGTTAGTGGAAATGGAGCTGAGAATTTACACGCTTCGTTCACATTTCCATTAATTACTAGCTCGCGATTAATAGAACTGTTCATGACCGACAACCCTCAATTTCCATTAACTGGTAGTTCGCGCAAATTGGCGTCGAACGAGCCAAGTAGTTGATATCACTTCTTGTCGAAGAAACCGTGAATGCAGGGCGATTCCCATCTCCAGAAAACAAAGGGTTACGACAGGAAATCGACTTCGCTTTGAGTATGTCCGGTCGATATAGACCAATGCAAAAATCGAAGCGAGTGCTCTGTTTTGCCGCCGCCGGAAAAACGCGTTATAGAACCAAAATCAAGCGTTTTTGCGAGGTAGCGCCTATGCATAACCCATAAACAACAACCCCCGCAGGGCGGGGGCTGTGATGTGGCGTTGGGCGAGTTGGGACTCCAACCTGACGCTACACCCCCTTCTGCGCGCTGTCAATTCTCCACGAGTTGGAGACGGACACCTATTGCCTAGGAGGCCCAATGAAAGGGGCTGAAGATGCGTCGTGGGTCCACGAAAAATGGGCCCAGCTCATGCAACTGGCTAGCGTTAAACGCCTTTCAGAGGCGGGGATTACGTATTTGCGATCCGCCATGGAATTCGGGCCATCCAGGCGCGTGGGGGCGGGCGCGCTATACAGCAATAGCGGCAGGTACCCGACGGCTGAGGGTCATGGCGTCGATTATGAATCCGAGGGTCCCGAACTCACCTTCATCCTGTCGAGCGAACTCAGTGGCGCCATGCTTGTGCTTTCGCAGCCGCCGGCATTTCTTGTACGCAGACACGATGCGCGAGGGCGCCTGCATTCGCGTCAATATACTCCGGATTTTCTAGCCGTCTGGAGCGACAAAGCCGCCATCATTGAAGTCAAACCGCTTGAGACATTGGTCGCCAAAGAAAAGAAGTACCCGGACGACTGGGCTCGCGACAAGGAGGGCAAATGGAGGTTCTTGCCCGGAGAAAGCGCAGCACGCGGACTGGGTTTCGAATTTCAGGTGTTCTATCCGGAAATACTGAGCCCGCAAAAACGAGCGAACCTGCGATACCTTGCCGAGTTGAAGCGAGATCCGCCTGAACGCGTCTGCGATCGGACATTGTCATGCCTGCGGAAATCATTATCGAGTCGGCCTCAAGGCATCCGAGAGTTGCTCGATAACTACACGCAGGTCACAGGCGATCAGCTTGTTGCGGAGGTTCTGAACGGAAGACTGTGGGGAAGCATCGACGGCCAAACAATTGGCCCCGAGTTCATTCTGTATGGAAGTGCCGATCAGCGCGATAAGGCCATCGACTTGATCAAAGCCAATTTCGTTTCTATGGGAGATGACAACGAATTTAGTTTGCGTCTTTTGAAGGCATCTTCCAAAGAGCGAGCGCGGGCTGAAGAGGCGATGCGTGAATATCACGCGCGAAGGGAAGCCGGAATTCCGATGAATACGACCGACTACCGACATCGGAACAAGATGGCGATGGCAGTATCTTCCGGCGCGTTACCTATTGCCGGGTTGGTTCCGGATTATCGTAACCGAGGCGGTAAAGGCGCGGAAACCCATCAAGACCATCGCAACTTTGTCATGAAGCAAGTCCGAGAGTTGCTCAAGAAGCAACACGGTAAACCAAGTCCCTCAGCGCTTCACACGGGACTGCAAGAGTTGAGTAACGAGACTTGGTATGTCCCGTCCATTGAGACGTTGCGGAAGTGGATCGCCAAAGCCCACACGCCCGAGCGCCTGGCATCGATCATCGGCGGGCCACGCATGATTCAGAAAGCGAAGAAGAAGACTGAGGGTGCTCATTGCAACGAGCGCATGACGATGGGAGGAATGTTGGCGCATTGCGATGCCGTTTATGTCGATAACAACCCAAAAGAAGAAGAAGGATGGAGTGAAACGAGGCCAATCGTCTTTGCCATTGTCATGGCGGGAAGCAATTACGTACCTGCAGCTGGAATTCTCCTCGGGAATCCAAGCGCGCTTGGATACGCCATGGCAATGCGCATATGCATAAGGAACCATGGATTCTTGCCGGTTCGCATCGTCAATGATCGCGGACCTGAATTCGAGAACGAACTACGTCTAGAGGCGTTGGATTATTTCGATGTGGAGATCACAAGGCGTGCGATAGCGGACTCGCGCGCAGGATCCAACGCTGAAAGCTTCAATGGGGCAATCAACGCGTTTCTACAAACCCTGCCGGGTGGGACCTATTACAACCAAAAGGGCCGGGATGCCGATGCGAAGCTTCTAGGCAAGAAGACGGCGGTGCATTCAGCAGAGGTGGTGATCCACAAAATCCACGAGTGGATTGATGTCTGGAATACCAGTCGGCATGGGGACTGCGACGAAACTCCAAAGGAAATATTCGAGAGACAACTGGCGCTTTTTCCAAGAAGCATCCGCAAAGTGACGTTGGATGAGAATGCAGCTTACGTCACGAGCTACCCGATCAAGGCCAGCGCATATCGGTATCAGCGTGGGTTGCCCTACAGCGGCAAGCGCTATGCGTGCGATGTCGCTTCGGAGCTGGTTCACCGCGGGGATCGACCCACGGGCTACCGGATCGATTCCATGGATCCGTCCATCATCTGGGCCAAATCCTCAGCGGGACTGCTGCGACTGACATCCAATCAGCATCACGGCATTGCAGGCATGGGCGACGTGAAGCGCATCATCGTGATCTCGAAAATGTTGCGGCATCACCGGACTGAAAAGCGCAATCAGGCGGAATTCAGGCGTGCGCAAGCCGTGTTGCGTAAACCCAAGAAATCCGAGAATTCCAGCGAGAAGGGAGCAATTTCAGATGCCGCGAGCCCTGTGCCGGACGCAAAGGCAATAAAGCAACGCCCCTCATTTTCAGAGATCGCCAAGCGCGACCGCTCTCCTCTGCCCCCAGTACTGAAGGGAGAGAAGCATGGAGAGTAGGCCAGCCACCATCAGCCAGTCGATCCAGCTGGTAGTTCACTCTGGATACGAAAGAGCATCTCTTTACTGCCAACACATTGATCGTACTGAACCAGGAACATTGGCGTTCGTGGTTGGAGCGAGTGGCGTGGGAAAAACCCAGCTCTCGAAACTGATCGGCCCTGAAATCTATAAGGACAATTCACAACAAAAGCATCCATGGATCAGGGTTTCTTTGCAGAACGGATCTGGAGGATATTTTTCTTCGAAAGACTTCATCGTCGATGTACTTGCGGAATTTCGCGATCCATTCAGAGGTCTGATGGGAATGCTCAATGAACTTCCGTTGGACTTGGTGATGAAGTTGGAACCAGTGCTCGGAATGCTGAGCAGGAGAAGAAATCAGAGCGAAGGCGAGATGAGGAAAGCGGTTGCCGCCCTGGCGAAGATACTCGACTGCAGGATGATGATCCTCGATGAGGCCAATATCATGATCCTTACCAAGGGAGGACGTCTTTTAGAGTCGCATGTGGAGAGTATCAGGACCCTGAGCAAAGACATGAAAGTCAGGACCATCCTGTTCGGCACGATCGCGGTATTGGCATTCATGGGATACAGCGCTCAGATCAACCGAATCACGCACAACGTGCATTTCGATCGAATTCGAGATGATTCCGAATTCGGAATGATCGAATTTCTCTCATTCCTGGATGGATGCGAACGCGATATCAGTCTGGAAAATGGATTGTTGTCGCGGAATGCCGACGCCATCTACGAGGCCAGCTACGGGATACCCGGGGAAGTTGTGTCGTTGTTGGAGCGGGCAAGTGCGCACTCCTTTGTTCATAAAGGGGACCGAATCACCCTTCGGGACCTGGAGGCTTCCTACCCTCCCGCAATAGTCAGGAAACGCATGCGGGAAGAGGCGGATCTTGTCGAACGCGTAATGAAGAGCGGTGAACTCGATCCACGGGAGGTCTTGGCTCTCCTCAAGGAACAAGGTCGGGTCATCTGGTCATGAGAATCCTGGCGTCCGCACCTCCCGTGGGAGCCGGAACCGATTGCGCGGAATCTTTCCTCTCCATCCTACAACGGGTCGCATTCGCCCATAGCGTGCGCTTGCAGGAACTCGTGCGCTTTCTGAAAGGCGTAGGGAGAGTGGACGAGGTCCCTTATCCGAAGAGAAAAACGCTCGTGGTCATGGCCGCAGGAGCGGGTGAGCAAACCAGGCGATTGGTCGGCGCCTATGCCGAACTGGGCTGTACCCCCGGCGTCGAGCGGCACTCTTTGCTTGCGCTTGCAGGCATTTTGTCGGTGCGCGCCAGGGCGGATTACTCGACGACACAGCGGTGGTGTCCCTCATGCCTGGAAATGGAAAGCGAGGATCGCTATGGCATGCTCGCCTGGCTGTTTCCCGGCGTAAATCGTTGTCCTCGCCACAACGTGCTTCTGGAAAGCACATGTCCTGAGTGTCGGCGCGAACAATCCTATTGGGCGATGTTGTCGGTCGACCCTCGTTGCAAGTACTGCGAGAGTCCGCTCGGTGGGCACGGCAGGCTGGCGCCTCCTGAATCGAACTACGCGGCTTGGAGCGAGCGCCAGATCCTGGATCTGATCGCGTACTTGTCCGATGAGGATCGGCCCAGGCCCTCGAATGTTTGGTTAGGCGAGCATCTCCATCTATTCCGCCTACTCGGTGAGGAAGCAGCCGGAAAGTTCAAGCGGGAGGATGTGTTCCATGTGAAAGCGTTGAAGTCGCCACCAGTGCATGGCTTCCACCTGAGCACGCTGCTCTGGCTAGCATCCAATCATTCCGCGAACCTGGTCGATGTGATTCTGAGGCCGAATGAAGTATTGACGGGGGTCTTCCCCAACTTGGAGCCAGTGCACAAAGCCGCCTCACGCCCTCAGCAGATCGCGAATGTTCGGTGGCCCATTTATCAAAAAGCACTCTTTAAGCTGCTTGAAGCGCAAGATCGGGTTTACCTTCCGTCCCAGGTGGTCTTGTCAAAATTATTTCGCGTGAGTTCGATCTGGTTTCGCGATAAAGGCCTTGCGAAAACGTACACGAAGGCTCGCCTCAGGGCAGGATTGACCATGGGTCCTCATGCGGGCGGTTGCGATCGGCATTTCGTGTTCATGACCCTGGGCAGGGTGAAGCGCCATGCCGCGAGGAACTTCGATATCGACTGCATTCTCGCTCGGCGGGAAATCGATCTACCAAAGCACCTCATGGAACGGATCGCGGATGCTGCAAAACTCATCCAGCCGGTTTTCGATGAACTGCCCAAGGAGCAGGAATAAATTCAGGAATTGCGACGACGTCGAATGCTGCGGTTTCGCTGCAGGACACGTCATATCAAATGATATCGAATGATGTGATGTGCCCCATAAACGGGGGCAACACGAACGCGAAAAAATGATCTAATCGCCGTCGCATTCTCACGTGTCGATACGTGTTTCCGGCAACGTGATGCTCACGAGTTTCCTTCCATGAGGAAGGCATCGATCATGATTTTTCGCGATTCGTCAGACGGTGTGCCTGCAGGCTATCGCCTGCTGCCTTCGAAAGTCCTGGTGCCAAGCTCGATCGAAGTGTCGCTTCCTGTGAGCGATGAAAACGAGAGAGTTTCATGGCCGGTGCAAGTCCCCGAGGAAAGTCCCAAGGCACAGGCTGTTGTGCCCCCTGCAGTGCAGAAGTCGTGGTCCAAGATGCTGCTCGTCTATAACGAAGCCGACGTATCGGATTTCGAATCCAGCCTGCAGCCCCTTGCTCGGGGAAGTGATCGGCGGCGTTCTCTGGAACCGCTACTCCAAGCGCTGAAGCAGCAGATGCCCATTGGCTACCGCACGTACGTCCGGGTGCCGCGCGACTATCGGCGGCGGTTGGAGAGGCTCGAAGCGGCCATGCCGAACTTCCGGCAGGTCATCCACCAGATCCGCCTGTTGCTGACGCTGCAGAAGGCGGGCCGGAACCTGCTGAGCCTGCCCCCGATCCTGCTGACGGGCGATCCCGGGGTGGGTAAGACCTTTTTCGCGACTGAATTCGCCAAGGCGATGGGGCTGGAATCCCGCACCGTGCACATGGAGAGTGCCACCAGCGGCATGCTCTTGACCGGACTGGAGCAGTTCTATTCCACGGCCAGCCCCGGGCTGGTGTTCGATGCCTTGGTCAAGGGCCAGCACGCCAATCCGGTTCTGGTGGTGGACGAACTGGACAAAGCCTCGAAGGACTGCCGCCATCCGCCCGCCAATGCGCTGTATCAGTTGCTGGAGCAGAACACCGCCAGGCAGTTCCGCGACCAAGCCTGTCCAGACGTGGCGCTCGATGCCAGCCATATCAACTGGATGATCACGGCCAATGACCTTGGCGCTATCCCAACGCCGCTGCTCTCGCGCATGACAGTGATCCGCGTGCCCGCTCCGACGCGTACGGAGCGCATCCAGATCGCCCGGCAGTTGTATCAGGACCTGCGGAGTGGAGGTAACTGGGGACGTCGGTTCGAACCGGAGCTATCGGATCGAGCGGCGCGAATGTTGGCCGGTTTTCCTGGTTCGATCCGTCAGTTGCAGTCGATGCTTCGACTGGCATTCGCATATGCGTTGGAACGGAAGAGTCGGAGCGTCGAGATTCGGGATTTGAACGCGATACTGCTGTCCAAATTGTCTATCGCAGGATTGGAACGCATGGCGGTTATGGGCCACGCATGACCGAAGAAACACCAGCAAGCTATATGCGCGGTGCGGAACGGCGTGCGAAATTGGTTAAACCATACGGGAAATCAAATATCACGCCGCACGGGTCAAGACCTGGATCTTCAGGCCCAGCATGGCGCGATATCGAAACACGCGGGGTTGATGAAGCCAACCCAGCCTGAGGCCCTCGATTACGCAAACGAAAACGGCACCCTGAGGTGCCGTTCGTGTCGCCGTGTGACGCGATGGTAGGTCAAGACCCACCCTACATAGCCTTACGCGAGTTTATACCATCATGGGCGACTCACACTAACGCTGGTTTTACTATTTTCGCATTCATCCACGTAATATCGTTTGTTCCAATCAATTTCATGCTCACGAAGTATTTTGAGCAATACTCGGTCGTTCTTTTCCAAATGCACAACATACTCTCCATTTGGGAAATACCGAACGTGCTCAGACAGAAGCATTAAATTTTGATCGATCTTGTTCGAAACCAGGCTGATGGCACTGTTTGTGCACCCTGCTTCTAGGTATTTGCGAACATCTTCGAGTTCAGACAAGAATAAATCCGATTTCTCTGCTTGCACAAACTGAATTTCCTCAGCAAATTTGCGCTGCTCAAAATGATGAGTGACCAGGACTCCGACTAAAAATGAAACTGGAATCGAAAGCACTAAGAATAGATTCTTCATGTAATTATTACCCTCCAAGATCAAGGCCAGGGCAGTTCAAATTTCCCGGTGCGCAGCGCAATACGCATTTACATTTCCCATCAGATCCAGGGTCGTAACCTGAAGGAGCGGCATATGGATAGCCTCTGCCGATGAAGTACTCATACACCTTGCCGCACTTGTCCTTCACCTTGCAAAGGTATCGAACACAAATCGTCTCAGAACAATTTGGACTTGCTGGCCACCAATCACATAGACTGGTGTCTAGCACATCAGAAAGTGAATCTATTCTTCTTTGTGTCGTGCCTCTTGTCGCTAACGAGGCAAGCCCAAATGGATCAGCAAGTGACAATGAATTATCGCCAACGTAAGCATACGTACTCCAGCCCCCCAGTAATCCCACCGGATCGCTCTCCACATAACGTCCGATGTTAGGATCGTAATCGCGGAAGTAGTTGTAGTTGAGTCCTGTCGCGCTGTCGTAGCGCTGGCCCGGATAGCGCAGGTTGAACACGAAATTCGTGCTGTCCAAGTCCGGGTCCTGATTCGGAGCCGTGTTTCCGAATGCCTCGCCATCCAGATCCCAACGCCACACCGTCACATTCCGCGCCGGGTCGATCACCGTGCGCGGCGTGCCCAGATGATCCGGTTCGATGTAGTAGAGATTGCCGGCATCCACCAATCCCACGGGCAGGTCGTCCATCCACACTGTCTGCTGGATCGGGGCGCCGGTACCATCGTAATCGCCCAGCCAGTGACCGGCTTCGTCGTAAACGGTGTAGCTGTTGGTTGCGCCGAGGTATCGGCGCACCTGTTCTCCCTTGCCGTTGTAGGCGTAGTTCATGAGAACGCTACCGCCCGCCTTCGCCTGATCCATCCGATTGGCATCATTGAACCGGAAGACCTTCGCCGTACCGCCAATGCTGGTCGTATTGCCATTGGCATCATAAAGCCGCACGACTCCACCCACGCTGAAGAGGCGATGGTTTCCGGCCGGATAGGCGTAGTTCGTCGTGATGTTGGGGTTGACGGTGGTACTGAGCCGATCACCGGTGGTGTTGTAGACGTAGGTTTCGATCGGCGTGCCGGTCGGGCCGTCCTGGGTCTGGTCAAGTCGGTTCAGACCGTCGTAGTGGTAGCGCGCGAGGGCTTGCGACTGCAACCCATCTTGTAGCGTGTCGAGGTTGCCGATGTCGTTGAACCCGAAGCTCAGTGAAAGGCCGCCCCCGGAACCGCCATCGAACACCTGTGCTGGGCGATAGTCCAAGTCGAGCGGGCGCGCCAAGGTTCGACCGCCTGGATAAGCCCAGCCGATGGAAGGACCGAAGGGTGCATAGGTCGCACCCGTGACGACCACGACACGCGACTGGCTGGGGCGGGTCAATCCCGTTTCGGTGATGCTGCCCAAACCATCGCGCACGTAATCGGCGACCGTCCCATCGGGATACGTCAGCGAGGTGATGTGGCCCGCCCGATCGTAGCCGTAGCGCACGGTGAAGACCTTGCTATTTGTCACCTGCACCTTGCGCAGCAGATCGCCGAAACGGCCGTAGCAGTAACTGGTGCTGCCGGTGGCGTCGGTGATCTTGGCGAGCCGCCCCTTGCCGAAGTTTTCGCCTGTCTGACACACCGCTCCCGGTGTGTCGTAGACATAGCCAACATTGAGGCTCGTGGTCGGATACGTGATCCCGGTCAGTCGGTTCAGTGCATCGTAGCTGTAAGTGGCCGTGACACCTTTCGCATCCATCTGGCTAAGACGATTCCCGGCTTTGTCATACTCATAGTGCGTTGCACCTGTGTCCGGGCTGACCAAATCCTTGAGGTCGCTGAGTCCATCGTAGGCGTACGTCGTGTCCAAGCCTTTCGGGTCTGTGACCTTGGTGAGGTTGTCCAGCGCGTCGTACTCAAACTGGGTCTGGGCTGCAATCCCATTCAAGTCCTGAATGGCGCTCTTGAGACGATTGAGTGGGTCGTGATCGTTGTCGGCCACATGGCCGAGGGCATCGGTCACCGTATCCGGATTGCCGTTGTCATCGTAAGTGAATCCTGTCGGATGCAGTTGCGCATCGAACTGTGTCTGCAGCTGACCCAACTGGTTATAGTCGCGTGACAAGGCGCGGGTCAGGATTCCGGAAGGATCTTTCGTTTCCTCATTCTCCCGATTTCCGGCATCGTCCAAGGTGTAATGAATCGTATTCCCGGCGTTATTGGCAGCGTCTGTTAATCGGTGTGCATCATCGTAGATATAGGTGATGTAGCTGCCATCTGGCTGCGTGACCTTCTTCACCAACCCAGTTGGCCAATACTCGATTCCCGTGATTTGGTCATCGTTCTCGGAGGAGTTGTTGATTCCGCGCACCTTTCGTGCCGTGAGCCAGCCACGCGGGTGGTATTCGAAGTCCGTTGTGATGCCATTCGAGTCTTTGATCGAAAGCACTCGGCCCGCTCCGTCGTATTTTAAGGTCTCAGTAACTTGTCCGAGCGCATTGGTGACTTTCCACAGGTCGCCCTTGCGGTGAGGACAAGTGGTCGGCGCAGAAGCACAAGTTGCATCGTCGGTCTGGTAGTAGGTGTAGGTCGTGATGTCGCTGACATCCGTGCGTGGGCCATTCGCACTTAACAACAAGCCGATCAATGGGCAACTGCCGCTAAGCACTCCGTCGCAGTAGGTATAGACCCAACGTCGCACTCCTGCGGGTGGCGTGCCAGTATCGGTGCAAACATAGCTCGTGGCCCCGGAAACAGTCGGGTCTTCATCGCAGCGCGCCAGCACCTGACCGCGTACGTTGTAGGTCCAACTGGTCTTGGCCGTCAGGCTGCCGTTGGAATCCAGCACCTGGCGATCCAAGGGATTTCGCAACACATCGTCCCACTGGGTATTGGTCGTACGCTGGACCGATGTGCCATGCGCCTCGATGCGTTGGGTCTCTAATCCGGCATTGTTAAAGGTATAGGCGGTGGTATTGGCCTTGAAATCGGTTGTGCTCAGCGGGTTGCCGTTTGCATCGTAAGTGCGAGAAGCGGCATTTTGACTGCACGCAGGAGAACATGGGGTGCTTGACGAACCGGCTTGCAGTTTGCCGTAAGACATCGCAAAACCAAACGTGGATTGCACGCCTAGGGGATAAGTAACTTTTGTCGTGCCATCAGCGTTGTAGGACACCTGCGTCAGATCGGCAGCAATGGTGTTCCCAAGCTGGGAAGATGTGGCCCGTTTCGAAGAATCGTAGTGGATGTCCGCGTATCGCACGGTATTTTCATCCAAGATACCAGTCAACGCATTCGGCATGCTAACTGCAACGTGCCCGCTTTCGTTGTACTTGTATGTGCGCACAGATGAGTCGGGATAAGTCACCGTGCTGAGATTGTTTGAGGTGTCATAGCCATAACCAAGCGTCGAACCGTCCGGCAGAGTGATTTGATTGATTCGGCTACTGGAGTCATAGGTAAGATTCAATTGGCGCAAACGAGGATCTGTAACCGTAATCAACAGTCCCGGCGCAGGCGCAATAGCAGGTGGTGTGGTGCCATCGCTGTATGCCAAAGATGTGACTTGGCCGCTCAGGTCTTCTATCGACGTGAGCAATCCGTCGGCGTTGTAATGCTCGAATTGTTGGCTGGCGGCAACGAAGCAAGTCCAACCAATTAGGTTGCCCGATGCATCGTCGTTTTCGACGAGCGCATCGTTGACATCCGGATCGGCCGTCCAGACACCACCGGTCTTCTCGAAGAACACTTGCTTACCATCAGGACGATAGATCGTAACGGTGGAATTTGTGCCATCCGTTAAATATTCGAGGCTGCGATCGAAGCTGTGTCGCCAATGGGAGCCGATCTGTGTCGAAGCTATCGCAGCATTGCTGTTGTAATAGCGATGGAACTGAAGAGGTCCACCTGCATCGTAATCTTCCTGATCCTCGAACTCATTTCCGGTTCCAAGATTGATCGGGTCGCCGGCAGAACAACACTTGTCAGGTTCCCCGTTGTTCTTATTTGGATCGTAGGAATAGGCGGAGCCGTAGATGCCTGACGGTCCACCGCCGCAGGCGGTACCATGAATATACATAAGCACGAATGTCTTGCTGGCACCGCCACTACCCGTAAGTGTGTAGTAATAACTGCAGTTCGAGTCGTTTACGCCCCAGTAGCGTTTATATTCAACCCACCAGGCTTGGATTGCGCCATCCAAATCGGCATGTAAGCCACAATCTCCGAAATAGAAGTCATTGCAGTAATAGGGAGCGCCATAAAACGCTGTCTGCTCTTGTGTGTTCAGTCGCTGCGTGGAGGCAGGTGTGACTATTGTTTGATACGCGCGTCCCAACGATGAGCTTCTCGTTAAGGAGCTTTCGTCTAAGAGTGACATCGCGTGATGCTGTTCAGGTGTTGACGCACTTGCCTGGAACACGGAAACACTGATCATGGCGAATACGAAAGCCAACCCAAGAAAGCGTTTCATAACCCCCCCCCATAGGCATCCAATCAAACAGCGCGAAGCTTCAAAAGAATTCGAAACTGGCCTCTGAAGCCGTCGCCATGGCAGTGTTCCCAATGCGCCGTTCTACATTCGTCAGATGCCGGGAATCACGCCGCGACGCAGCATGTTTTACAGAGAGCGTCCAACTTTCGGGATGTTGAAGTGAAAGTGTGAAATATTTACTCGATCGAATCGGGGGGAACTGGCATGGACGCATCAGGTCGCCTGCGAAAGGAAGATCCGATTCCTTCCTTGCCCGCGTACTTGCTCAGCCGGCTCGAATCACTTGGCGAAGTGCAGGCGTTCAACGCGGGCGACATCCTGCTCCGCGAGAGCGAGGTCTCGTCCCAGCTCTATGTCCTGCTCTCGGGCAAGCTCAAGGTTTTCGCCAGCCAAGGCAATAGGCGCGAGGTGGTCTACAACACGCTGCACCCGGGTGAGTATTTCGGTGAACTCGCGTTCGACGGAGGACCCCGCTCCGCTTCGGTGCGGGCCTTGGAAGCGTCCCGCTGCCTGGTTCTCACCGCCGACACCTTGCACGAACTCGTCCGAACCGAACCGGAGTTCGCCATCCATCTGATTACCAAGCTCATGCGACTGTTGCGGCGTTCCACGCAGAAGCTGAAGAGCCTCGCCCTGGACGATGTCCGCAGCCGCGTCCTGTCGCTGATCGAGGAGGAAGCCATCAACGAGGGCGGCGTCCGTCATTTGCCAAAATCGCTCACCCAGCGGGACATCGCCCACCGCATCGGCGCGACCCGAGAGATGGTGAACCACGTTCTTCAGGACTTGGCGAGAGATGGGTTTGTGGCCAGGGATCCGCAATTAGGGATCGTGATCCTGAAAAGTTCATAAGAGAATCGGTGAAAGCCACCCCCGCGTTCGCCGCACAGGTAACACGATATGGCCTGCTCTTGATCGGCCGCTTTCGGTCAAAAAAGTTGCCTGACCATCCAATCGCCAGCTTGGTCACGGAAGCTCGGTATGCTCGAAATCATTGTTGAAGATACTTAGGCGCAACGATTTGCTTCCTGTAGCCAGCCGCCTGGAAAGAAGTCCCAAGCTTGCATCTCATCATCCGAGCGCTCTGCCGTTGATTCGATCATTTCGGGTGCTACTTAAGCCGACGAATTTGGGGCTTGGGTTCGACGAATAGCAATGTCGCTTTCTCCCTCGGAGTAGTAAGAGATGGCGGCCTTCTGCCCCTCCGGGTGGTGGCAACGCAGCTTCGACGTCCCCGGCACCGGGTCGACAACGTATCCAGGCATATCAATGAGAACGGGGATTGCTGCGAAATCGCTCCCCCCGGCGGTCAAGACGATGTTGGTTGTCGCCCAAATCCCGAATTTTCCGCCAGCCACAGGCACCTCGACGGTTGATTCGAACTCGAAGGAGACGTTGTCAATATCAAGGCGAGCACCTCGCAGCAGTTGGTACGCTAAGGAAATATCTTCCGCTTCTCTCGTTGTCAGCGTACAGTCGACCGGAACAATGAAGTCCAGATCGAAAAATTTTGCAATCAAATGCATTTGGCTTAGCAGGCGAAGCTGATGGAGCCAAGGATTAATTGATTTGTTTAGTGGCGTAGCACCAAGACGCCCCCTTTTTCCGCCGAAGACTAACTCGGGAAAAACGGCTTGCTCATCAACCACCTGTTCCGCCCAAACGCCGGCGTTGGCAAGCTCTGTTAGATGCTGAATCGGAACACTTGTAAGTTTTCCGTGTCGCAAGCTGAAAGTTGTCTTGCCGCTTCCAGGCAGCGGGATACGAGCTTCCACCATGAACAATCCATCGAGCGAATCGCTCGAGATGGCGAGACCTTTTTGACCACTGAATAGTTCAGCCTGGATCTCAAGGCATTGAACCATGAGCGAAAACTCTCTACCGGGATACAACCGAACTACACCATTTCGTCCTTTTCCCTGAAGGGTCATGGTCCCCGCGCGGGGTTGGCTGATATTTAGCGCATCAAAAAGTGGCGAGCCACTCATTTTGAATTCACTCACATCAATTGATCTGGGTAGACCGAACTCAATTGCCTCCTTCAGATTGATGATGTTGTGATGCTTTTGATCCGGTTTGAAGTTGAAATTTGCCTTTGCATCTTCAGTTCGAGCGAAAAGCTCGTGAGTCTCTTGGCCGCTGTTAACTCCAACTCGCACGATGAAGTTGGGGTCGATTTCGCTGAGCTCGATTGATCGTTCTTCAGCCATAGCAGCAATAGAGCCCGCTCGCTGACCTGGCGGCGCTAACACTTTGTCGAGGTACGCCTCAAACTGTTCTCTATTTGCGAGTTCGCATGAAGAGTCCATCTTGACTCCCGCTATTCCGGAGCCTGAAAGACGCGACCGATTGGTCTTGGACCATTCTTGGACGTGGAGCCAGTAGAAGCGGCCATCGGCCGATGCGCGAATGAGGAACACGGGAATGGGATTGCGTACGTATTCGATCAACCTGGATTTTTTGACTGGCGCAACGAGGCCGGCTCTGCGCCCCTTCTGAGCTGTCCCTTTTACTTGCACGAGAAAGCGACTCCCGCGATAACGTACTTTGTCTGGCTGAACAAATAGGTCGTATCCGACATCAATTCGGTCGCGGCCGACGCCCCAACCCCATTTCTTGAAAAGGACTCCTACCTCGTCCTCAGAGACAGCGCCAGTCTGTTCGTTTTGGGAGAAATTCGGCGACATGTGTTGGAATCGATGAGAGTACGTGAAAACGCATGGCCACATTATTGTTCTATTGAATCGACCGACGAAACGCAAGGTTGCGTCAAGGCACAAACAAGCGACGAGGCCCATTACGAACGTCTCATAGGCACGTCAAGTAGAAATACGTGGCTTCCGTGGGCGAAGGTCAAGTGCTCTGACGGTTAGAAATGCCCCATAACCTAAGTCGGCTGCCAAAGCCTTCGCTTCAGCGTCCAAGAGGGCAATGACGTCCTCAGATTCGACTCGCCGTCCGGTGTCTGGTTCTATCCAGAATTTATCAGTCGCAATTGAGATCAGAAGGCATCCAACACGTCGGTGCTCTGGTGCCATGTACTTTCCGACCAACTGCGTGTGAAGCGCCTCTCGAAGATCAGAAATGGAGTAGCCGTTCTCGCCGATCTTCAGCTCAATCACTGCCTCGTGGGGTGCAGCACTAGATGCAAGACGAATATCAGTTTCTTTCTCGTCGCCTGTCACCGCTTCCTGGTTGACCAAATAGATATGTCTGGCCAGCTTCTGCAGTTCTGCTGCCACGGCACGGCGCAGCAATTTTTCCACTTTTATTGTCGCCCATAACTCACGCGGCGATGCATCGTGGAGCAACAGATCTTCGATGTCTGCGAGTCTTGCGTCGAGCAAAGCTGCCATTTCTATTCGGTTGGAAGGCGAGTAATCGTGATCACGCTCCAATTGCGCGATTCCGGCCTCGTCGAATACGACGGAATCCCAGTCCTCGGCCAACCTATCCAAGGCAATCGCGCGGATACGGTCGCGGTAGTGTGCAACCTCAGGATCGTCCGCGAATTTCATCTTGATATCCCACGCACCAGGGCCTGTCATGCCCAGCAGTGCGTTCGCAATGGTGCTGCGAGCGTGCTGCGCGTTGTCACGCGGACCAGGCGAATAGACCTCATCGTGAAACAGATCGTCCTCATGCCTAATATGGCGATTGGCTAGTCTTGCGAGTCGCAACAGCAGTTCTGGTCGTTCTTGGAAGCCGGAAAGAGCAATGCCGGATCTATGACCAAAAAGAGATGAGAACCATTCCACTACTTGTGAACGTTGCGATGGTTGAACCGCGCCTGCCAGACGCTCCATCTCATCGACACATGCTGCTAGATCCAGATGTGCGAGGATCGGGAGCCAGAACAGGACTTCGGACGACTCTGGTACTTTCCGCAAGCGTGAAATTGCTGCTTCTCCGAGGTAGGTGGCATCACCTTCGTCTCCGAACTCAAGAAGAAGGGTTGCTGCGCGTTCAACCTTGTCGGATTTAATGAGTGAAGCATTGTCTGTCGTAAGAGATGCTTTGAGCCAAGAACGGATGCGCTCAAGAAACAGCGAGGTGACCGCATGTGGCGCACGCGATACCTCTTGTAGAAGCATTGAGTGCTGCGCCTCTGCATCCTCTAACTCGTTGCTGAGCTCCCTTCCGATTATGTGATCCACAATTGCTGGATACACGTTGGCAACGGCAGCCAGCCAGCCTGGCAAGCCACCCAGATCCACTAATGCATAGCGACAGGCTAGATCGGCTTCTTCTGCCGTGAGCCTAGATGCCCATGATGGGTCTTCGGATTCGGCATAAAGACCGGCTAAGCCCATGCACCATCCCATCTGATAACTGTTTCGTTGATCAGCCGGCCTCTCCGACTTCAGAGTGGGTCGGTCCCTGCGCCACGCAGCGACGAGGGCATCTTTGAAGCGGTTTGCCATGCTTTTGCTAAAGACTTGCTCGATGAAGCCGCGATTCCACCCAGAAAATGAGTGATCCCTGGAGTCCCTCTCCATCGCACGCCACAGATTCCAACTTGTGTTTCCGATGCGGTCTTTTGAAAAAGCTGCTTCCGGATCATTGTTTAGCTCTCGCCAGAAAAGCTTCCAGCTGGAAATATTCCGAGCATGTTTCCGACGCGACTTTTCTTTGCGCTTCTCCGCCTCAACCTGCCAAGCAGGGGGTGGCCCGGGATTCTCAACGGCGTTCAAAAATTCTTTAGCCCGTTTCTCAAGCTCTGTATTGTCGCCGCACAATCCAACAAGTTTCCTCAGCCACGCTACGCGATCTAATTGGTCGCCAGTGAAGAACAGAGCCATTTCCAGTGCGACTTCTCGATCAGCGACGGGCCTTCCCAAATCTGCGAGAGCGTCTATTACCCAAGCGGCGTCCAGCCCTTCATCGACGTGGAGAATGCCGCGAGAATGGTGGTATAGGCGCAGGTGCGGCTTGGAATCGCCTTTAGGATAGTTATCCCTTATTAGACGATCGTTTGCCCAGAAAACGCGGGCTCGTGCGTCGCTCGATACCTCACCCAACACGGCCTTCATGGCCTGCGCACCTTCCGTAGCATCGTGCTCGGATTCTGAAAGTTGTCCTGCCAATGCGATGGCATCGAATAAGCCAGGGTCTGATTCTCCTGCTTCTAGCCTATGCCGAGTGACAGTCAGCAGCGCGGGAACGAGGTCCTGACGCCCAGATGTGACGCGATAATATTGGTCGTGCCAGTGGCAGCTTTGACGTACTAACGCCGCTATTCCGTTCTGCAATTCAGTCAGCGCACCACGCTCGAACCTACCTCTCGCAATTGTCAGCGGCAACGTGACAGATATTCCTGCAACTTCGCGTGCTTTCGGAGTGAGGTGCGCAAGTGAAGTGACAAGTTGTGAAACCGACATGTACTGAGGAAACAAGTGGTTGATAGCTGCGCGAATCAATTCCTCTGGCCAATCCTTCGAGGGCAAGACGATTTGATCCAGTAGAGGAGCCAGCCGCTGATCTTGTAGCTGCGCGAGCGCCAGGAGGCCATTCAGACGATCGTGCAAATCATGGTCGCTTGCAATTGCAGTACCGTAGGCAATATCCGCACAACCGACCATCTGCCCAGCGCCGATCAACTCAAGCAGTGTCTCCCTGACCTCGGGATTGCTTATGCCGCCTGCCCAAAGATTCCCAATAACCTCGCCGAGGTCGTTCCTTGCAAAGCGCTGTACCTGCAGATGCGGAATCCGCTGGCCACGCCATCCGCCGGCGCCATACACATGAACATATCTCACCAGCGATTGCGTGCGCAGCGTGAGACTTAATGACCCTGGATCCCCGTATCGCAAGAGAACACTCGGCTCATGCTCAAGCAGTTCGGCACAAACGGGGGAAATATGAGGTGCCAGCCAAGCGGCCACTGGCTGTAAGGATGGCTTAGCGATCCTTTTGCCTTCTGGTGTTGTGGCGAACAGCAGGCGCATCAGTGCTCGAATTGGAAGCCCGCGCTCAATGAGCAATCTGAGTCGTTCTGCTGCCAGAAACTCAATTATGGATCGGTTGTGAAAACGAACGCGGCCGTAGGTTGCGAACCCGAACAAAGGGCGTTCGAGCAACGTTTTCACCTCATCGTCTGACCAGTCATTTAAGATCTTCGTTGGATCAAGGCTGGCGTCTCCTCGACTCCGATCATTGTCGTTGCTGTGCCAGATTGTTAGTTTTCTCGAGAGTAGGGCGGCCAGTGCCAAGCGAGTCGCCCCATCGCGTGCACGCTGTGGAGGCAGTTGAGTCCGTTCCGATCGATCGCCTCGCGCTCGCAGTTTGATATCGATACTGCTATCCACTTGCTCCCGATGGGATCGTATGTGTCCTTGTAACTTCCAATCGCCACAAAGTTCCAAAAAATCCAATGGGCGTTTTGCAAAATCATGAGCATTGTGGGCATTGACGGCGGCTAGGAGCGCATCCGGATCGGTCACGCCTTGCTCTGCAGCAAGCGCGCGCATCTGGTTTTCGTCCAGAGCAGAAAGAGCAACAAATCGCCATGCCGGAGTTGATTGCTTGCCCGATGGTTTCTCGTTAACACTCATCGCCACGTTAGCGAAGTAGTCCTCCGGTACGAACACTTCCGTTTTTTCTGGGATAGGTAGCCGACTTCGAACGGCGTTCAAATCAAGCGCGGTCGGACGGGTCGTAAGCACGATGCATGCTCGATCAAGGTTGCCACCCAATGCTGCAACGAATTGCTTGAGCGTTGTGTCGAAGGATCGCTGGGTGAGCTTTAGCTCGTCGACCGAGTCGAGAAAGAAGAATGCACGCTCAGTTTGAGCTACCTTCCAGTCATCAAATCGCTGCTTTTCTTCGGTCGAAAACTGTCTTTCGAGCGAATCTGTTGCCAGCCCGGCTAACTCCACAAAGAATGCCGATCGCCCTTCCTCCCAAAGCTTTTTCTGCTGGCGTTGACACTCATATGTCTTGCCCATGCCCGCCTCTGAAACAATCAGGACGCGCTCTGACTCCAGCAAGACGGGCCAGGTCGTCTTTCCGCTTATCGCTAGATTGGCGAGGAACTCAGCCGTCTCGATGTTGGAATTCTCATCCGTAGGAAGGTCAAAAAAGGTACGGTCCAAGTCTTGGGCTTTCGTTGACATGGCTAAACCGGTAAGAATTGATCCCGTAAATAGTAGTAAACGCCGGGCGTTAGTCCCATCGATCGACCGGACCCACTACCTCGCCGAGGGTGCTCCGATCGCGCTCCTGTGGCTGGGCGCGCCTCGCGACATGCTCATCCACCTCCAAGGCAAGGGCGTCCGGGCGCTGCCATCGCCGTTGCTGTTGCTTCAGCCGATTCGAAGCAACAGGATCGGGGCGCTAACGTCCGCTAAGGGTCGAAGTAGGAACATCCCGCGACAAGTAAATAATTCACACTGAACGCCAAAACGGTACTTTTCCACATGGGTTAATTACGCCCAAGAGCCGATACTCGAATCGGCGTCGTAGCAATCTGAAAGCTAAAGGCCCCTTGAAGGCATCTGCCGTTAGGAGCAGATAGCGCCGACCGGTGGGCATGCGCATCCGAGTGAGCAAGGTCGAAGGCGCAGTGTTCCACACGCGCAAGGTTTCACACACCGAGCGCTGGGGCGGGATGGATCAAGTGGCCGTCGCCGGCAAGGAATTTGCCTCTGCTGAAACCTGTCCGCTTGGTATGCAATTACGCGTTGCACCAAGCATGGTTCTGGGCCCGGGGAAATCTGCCACGCCTTGATCAATGGACGGCGTAGCAGATGTGTCCGGAGCCCGGCGCCGACGTCAAGCAGTAGTGCGGTGTTGCCAGCTCGCCGCGCCACAGACGATGTCGACGTGGTCGAGACTTTGCCGCATCCCCTTGTCGGAAAGACTCAAAAGGAGCATGGCCGTGGACAACGCGAATTGGACCACGCGCTGGGAAGTCCTACGCGAAATGATGGGCACGCCCAGCAGCCCCCGACGCAAGGCAGTCAACGCCTTCCTGCAGTCGCGCCCGTGCGTGATGTACTGGGGCGATAGCTGGTTCAGCACCCCGCTGTACCTGAACCTGGCCAAGCAAAGCATGCTGCGTATAGATGGTATGGCGATGCTGGTCGGCAAGCCGGGCGCCACCGCAGCTGGCTTGTTCACGGCTAGTCAAATTCGCAATTACGCCGAGCGTCTGAAAAACAACCCCTTTGACGCCCTGTGCCTGAGCGCGGGTGGCAACGATGAGCTGTCAGAACGGCTACAAGCCATGTTCGCCCCATGGTTAACGGCGACGCCCCCAGCCAAACTGACCGCGCTACAAGCGTTCGATCGCGTGCTGGATTTGCGCACGCTCGATCGGGTGAAGGATCGGTACACCGCTGTGCTCGACGGCCTGGCGCCTGTCATCAAGAAGCGCAAGGACTTCCGCGTGATCGGGCACACCTACGCCTTGCTTGAACGCATCGGGCAGCCGGCGGACCTGACGGTCGGCAACATTGGGCTGATTGCCTGGGTGAAAGATAACGTCGGCCCTTGGTTGTGGCCGACCATGAGGCGCGTGCTCAGCACCAAGGAAGAAGCCAAGACCTTCTCCCATCTGCTGTTGCGCGATGGCTTTCGCGACCACGTACTGGTGCCGCTGCAGCAGACCAACGCGGGGCTTTTTAGCTTTGCAGATTTCACTGGCACACCAGAAGCCGCCACCGAAGCATTCTGGAACGACGAGATCCATCCGACGCAAGACGGATTTGAGGTGCTGGCCAAGCAGCTCAACCGCCAAATTCGATCTGTCCTTCCGGCCGCCAAACAAGGGGCCATTACCTAGGTTCGTACCCACCAGCGCAAGGGGAAAACAATGCGTGCCAAGAAACAGGCCGATGGCCTCACGGTCCAATTGATTGCAGGCACGAATACCGTCCTGCTCGCGATGGACATGGACGACGCCACCCGCAAAGGGTGCCTGGGGTTCGCCATCCAGCGCACCGATCACACTGAAGATGAGAAGGCCTGGATGCGCGGGCAGAAGATTTTCAAAGCCACAGGCGGTGGCGTGGCTGCCGGAGGCGATGCGTCCACTCGGGAACAACCCATCCAAGGCTTCCAGTGGTGCGACTTCACCGCCAAGCCTGGATACGACTACACCTACCGGGTCGTTCCCCTGTACGGCACGCCCAAGGCCCTGACCGAGGGCAAGTCCGTGTCGGTCAAGATCAGTACCGAGCCGAACAACGACGGTACACACGGCGTCTACTTCAATCGTGGCGCGTGCTCCTCGCAGGCCTACGCCAAGAAGTTCAAGAATAAGCCGCCCAGCGAAGTAGGCCAGGCCGCCTACGAATGGCTCTCGCGTGGCTTGTTTGAGGGTCTGGTCGGCTTCATCGAGCGTGCGAGGGACGAGAACTACGAACTCCACGGGGCCATCTACGAATACCAATGGCCCGAGGCGTTGGAGGCTCTGAGGGAAGCGCGGGGACGCGGCGCAAAGGTCAAGGTCGTCTACGACGCCATCCCTGGCGATACCCATCCAAAGAAAAAGAACGTGGAGGCCATCACCAAGGCAAGGTTGAAGCAGGTGTCCATCCCCAAAACCAAGGGGACCATCATGCACAACAAGTTCCTGGTGCTCAGCCACAAGGGCAAGCCGGTCGCGGTGTGGACGGGATCCACGAACTGGACAGAGAACGGCATCTTTGGCCACTCCAACTGTGCCCACATGCTCGAAGACGCGACCATCGCGACCGAGTATCTCGATTACTGGACGCAGCTGTCTGGCGACAAGGCATCCGAAGCCAACCGCAACTGGATGGATGAGAATGCCCCGAATCCGCCCTCACCGTGGACGGACGATGTCGTGGCTGTGTTCTCGCCCCGCAACGACCTGTCAGTTCTGGAGTGGTACGCCAAGATCGTCGGAACTGCGAAGTCGGCGCTGTTCATGACGTTTGCGTTCGGCATGAACAAACTGTTCTTGGACTATTACGAAAAGAACGACGGTGTCCTGAAGTACGCCCTCATGGAAAAGGAAGGCAACGGAAAACAGCTGGCACAAGGCAAGATCGACATCAGGCGCGTTCGAAGGCGGGCCAATGTCATAGTTGCCGTGGCGAATAACCTGAGGTTGAACATTCTCGATCGCTGGGTCGCCGAGAGGCGCTCGCTGAGCGAGGAGAACAACATCAAATGGATCCACACCAAGTACGCATTGGTGGATCCGCTTGGACCAAAACCCATCGTGATCACTGGTTCGGCCAACTTCAGCAAGGCCTCGACAGAATCCAACGACGAGAACATGTTGGTGATTCGTAACAACAAGCGTGTTGCGGAGATCTACCTAACCGAATTTATGCGTTTGCACTCCCACTATGCCTTCCGTGAAGCAGTGAAGATCTCGCTGGAGAAGAATGAGAATTTCGAGGAGAAGCGCGCCTACTTGCTTCCTAACGATAGCTGGCAAGCCGATCATTACAAGCAGGGGCACGATCGCTGGATGAGACGTAAGTACTTTGCCAGTGCAAAATAGGGAAAGGAACTCGCTGCTGCCTCTGGACTCGGCGATGTCCGCTTGGGGTCGAAAGCCGCCGATCAGGAGCAGGCCATATCGTGTTACCAGCGCGGCGAACGCGGGGTTGCCCTCACCGATTCTCTTATGAACTTTTCAGGATCACGAGCCCTAACCCTGGGTCCTTGGTCACAAACCCTTCTCTCGCCAAGTCCTGAAGAACGTGGTTCACCATCTCTCGGGTCGCGCCTATGCGGTGGGCGATGTCCCGCTGGGTGAGCGATTTTGGCAAATGACGGACGCCGTCCTCGTTGGTGGCTTCCTCCTCGATCAGCGACAGCACGCGGCTGCGAACGTCGTCCAGGGCGAGGCTCTTCAGCTTCTGCGTGGAACGCCGCAAGAGGCGCATCAGCTTGGTGATCAGGTGGACGGCGAACTCCGGTTCCGATTGGACGAGTTCGCGGAGGGTGTCCGCGGTGAGGATCAGGCAACGGGAATCTAGCAGGGCTTGCACCGAAGCCGAGCGTGGCCCTCCATCGAATGCCAGTTCCCCGAAGTACTCACCCGGTTGCAGCGTGTTGTAGACCATCTCGCGTCCCTTGCCTTGGCTGGCAAAGACTTTGAGCTTGCCCGAGAGCAGGACATAGAGTTGGGACGAGACCTCGCCCTCGCGAAGCAGGATGTCGCCTGCGTTGAACTCCTCCACATTCCCGAGTGTTTCGAGCCGAGCCAGCAAATCCACAGGCAAGGGAGGGATCACATCTTCCTTCCGTGGATGAGTAGGTGCGTCCATGCCATTTTCCCCGATTTGGCGAAGTAAATATTTCACACTTACGGCGTTTTGGAAAAAGTAAATATTTCACATGCGCGAACGGTTGAATCGTTGTCGCGTTGAACTGCGATGGATTTGGCATTTCGCTGGTTCTCGCGTGTTTGCCGAATCAATCACTTGCGTCGACAAGTTTTGTTGTTTTCTCCTCGCGCTTGATTTGTCACTGGTTCCGCAGTAACAACGTCGGTGGGGATTGGGGACTGCATGCACGCTTGCTCGGGCCGAGGCCCGAGCGGGATCGAGTGGTGCAGGGACGCAACGGCGCAGGCCGGGTACGCGGCCTGTCGCAAGGACTGCGAGGGGAAAACGCGTGGACGAGAACGTCGTGGAGCGTGCGCCGCGGGGCGCAATGGCGCTGTTCGGTGTGGTGCTGTGTTGCGTCCTGTTCCAGGTTGGGTTGTTGGTCAACTCCGTGCTGGCGGATACGCCCGGTAACGGGACTCCCATCAACACCACCGATCCGGACTCGGACAAGGTGGGTGCGACGGCCGCCGAGTTCCGTGTCGACGAATCCGGTGCCGCGACGTATTCCATTCCCCTCTATGCCGTACCGGGAACCGCGGGCGTTTCGCCGAAGCTCGCCTTGAGCTATTCGAGCCAGGGCGGGTACGGTCCGATCGGAAAGGGTTGGTCGATCAGCGGCCTGTCCAGCATCACCCGTTGCCGCGCAACACGCGAAGCCGGCGATTTCATGAGTGGCGGGAATCCCGTGGATGGGAATCCTGCGCCGGTCAATTACAGCGGTACAGATCGCTATTGCCTGGACGGTCAGCGCCTGATCTCGGTAGTCAGCCCGGCGACCGATGGCTGGGTGTGCCCCAGTTTCTCGGCCATGACCAAGGTGTCCTATCGCACCGAGGTCGAATCGTTCCAGCGGGTGTGCGGGTATACACCTACTGGTGGCACGACTGGGCCAGTGTTCTTCACCGTCGAGCGCAAGGACGGTTCGATCAGCTGGTATGGCGATCGCGATAACAATTCCACCAGCAACCGACCTGACGCGTATTTCAACAGCACCCGTTCGGACAAGACGGGTTTTGCCTTGGCCTGGGCACAGACCCGGTTCCAGGATTCCACGGGTAACTACATCGATTATCTGTACTACGAGAATGCGGATAGCGCAGTCGGTGAACAGCTGATCAAGGAGATTCGTTATACCGGCAAGACCGTGTTGTCCGGTCAAAGCGGAACGGCATCGACGCCCTACGCCAAGCTGCAGTTCACCTATACCAACCTGACAACAGCAGCTCGCGGAATTGGGTATAGCGGCGGCGGACAGCTGACGCGTGCGCATCGCCTGTCCGGGATTTATTCCTGTGCAACCGCCAGCGATTGTTCCAGTACGGCCACCAACCAGGCTCGCTATTACGCGCTCTCGTATTCCCCGACCGGTGCGCCGAGCGGAAGCGGCAACGATGTGCTCGCGAGTATCCAGGAGTGCCGGACGAATACGGCAGGCGACGCATGCTTGCCGGCAACAACGTTCACCTGGAGCGCGGGGAAATATGAATTCGGCCCCCGTGTCCAAATTCCCTCGCTTGCCACCGGCGGCATCGACAAGTTCCGCGGCTTCAAGATGGGCGATATCGATGGCGACGGGCGCCAGGACATCGTCTTCCTCAAGAATGAAAGCTGTCCGAACGACGCGGAATCCATCTACGTTCTCTACGCGGACATGCCTACGGGGGATCTTCCCAGCTACAGCATAAGTTCGCAGGTCTGCGCGCCGACCGAGGAAGTACTCTCCAATGGCCCTGGGGATGGTGGCTGGCAACTGATCGATTACGACGGCGATGGTCGCGACGACCTATTCATCCGCGGCCCAAGTCAATGGCATGTGTTCCTGTCGCAGGGGCGCAGCGGCAACAAGAATTTCCTGATGGGTTCGGATCAGATTGCGTCCCTCACACCGGCCATTGCATCGCAAACCGCGAATGCGGATCAACCGCAATTGGCAGACATCAATGGCGATGGGTTGATCGACATCATCTATCCGCGCAACTGGCAATTGTATGCACGCATCATGCAGCGCTCGGGTTCGACCTTCGCGTGGGGCCCGGAACGCATGGTCACGGTTCCGGGTGGAATTCCCAACGACGACCCGCGTTGCACTGGAGGACCGGGTTCCGGTTATTTGTGCGCCACCTATATCAGCGGCATGGTGACGAAGACGGGTTTCACCCAGTTAGCCGATTTCAATGGGGATGCGGCTTCCGACCTGCTGCTGGGAGTGCAACAGGACATCGAGGATCACCGCAACGTGGATCCGGGCTGTATGCAAGGGCTCCAGGGCCGGGGAACGCAGCAATTCTCGAGTCGTGGACGCATCGCTGCGGACGAGGAAGAGGTCGAGGGCGACGATGATGGGGGAACGGGCGAGTCCGTGGTCGAGCCCGGCGTGGGTATTGCGATTCCCTATGAAACACAAACGGCAGAGCAAACGGAGAGCAATGTCGTCACGGGCTGCGATATTCCTACCGAGACAAGCACTTATTCGAATGCGTACGTCGTCACGGCCATCACGCCTTCCGAAGTCCAGATCGCGCTGTATGCGAGCGTAGATGGCAGCTTCGCTGCGGTCAGCCTCGCCGATGCGAATGGAGACGGGCTGACCGATCTCTTCTATCAGGCGACCGGGGGCGACTGGAACTACAAGATCAATACGGGCACCGGCATGCAGGCGGCGGTCAGCCTGCCCGGGAGCTACGAAAGCGCGGCACGCTTCGTCGATGTCAATGGCGATGGCCGGGCCGATGTCCTGCAATTGGTCGACGCCGGGCAGAAGGAATACAGGGTGCGCTATGCGCTACCGGGAGGGGGATTCGGCACCGCGACGACATTGCCCGGAGACCCCACCGGCGACAACACCGTGTTTTGCGGCAGTTGCAGCACCTCGGAAGTCGTTCCCATCTTCAGCGATCTGGATGGCGACGGGAATCTCGATTACGCCGCGATCCACCTCAACGACAACGCGGACGTGTATCTATCCCGGGCAAACTCCCGGTTCACACCGCGCGATGTCGTCACCCAGTTCACCAATGGCCTGGGCGCACAAACCAATATTTCCTACGCGCCGCTGACCAATGCTGCGCTGTATCGCCGCGATTCGGGGTCGAGGAATGGAACGAACTGGGGGCGCGGCGCCCCCGTCCTCGACTTGTTGGCGCCCATGTATGCGGTGTCGAAGGTGTCGAGCAGCGCACCCATGGACGGTAATGCCAGTGCGCTATCGACCCTGTACTACCGCTACGCCGGCGCCAAGGTGCAATCGGGCGGGCGCGGCATGCTCGGGTTCCGCGAGATCGTGACCTACGACCCGAACGAGACGGGTGGTTACGTTTCCACACAGACCCAATATGCCCAGAACTTCCCGTTCGTCGGCATGCCGGTCCGGACGATCAAGCGTGCCGCGATCGGCGCGACCTATCCGGTCTCGGCCTGCATCAACGGAACGATCACCGACGCGTGTTTCAGTCCGGTCGGGTCGTATTTCACCGATCCCGTTGGTGAATGGTTCTCCGACAGCACCCAGGACTGGGAAGGCGACACCGATTTCACCGGCGCCGGAACCACGACTTTCGCCCCGGGCGTGCGCGCACCGGTCCATGTGCGCACCAGCGGCACGGTCGAGAAGCTTCGCGATCCCTATACCGGCGAGACCACGAGCCGGGTGGAAACCACTTTCGGCTATGCCACCTACGGCAATGTCGCCAGCACGGCGGTCGATACCTATACGGGCACTTCGACCCTGACCAGTTCTGTCACTACCACCAATTCTTATCAAGGGGATGATCCAGCCGATTGGCATCTGGCGCGGCTTACATACAGCACGGTGGCGTATTCGCGGCCGAATCGGACGACGACGCAACGAGTCACCTCCTTCTCCTACGATCCCACGACCGGACAACTGGCGCGGGAGCGGCTCGAATACAACGTCGGTGCCGATGTCGACCTCAAGCGCGTCTATGTGCTGGACGATTACGGCAACCGCCTGCAGGAAAGCGCCTGCAGCATCGATGTCGTCAACTGCGGGGACAACAGTGCGGTCGTCTTCCGCCCATCCCTGCCGACCACGGTCAATCGCTACACGCGTACGGCTTACAGCCTCAATGGCCGCTATCCGCAGGCGACTTATGCCCTGTTCTCGGATGGTGGGGCAACGGCAAACGGGGTGCAGGAGGTCGCGACGCAGACGGTGTCCAGCCGCGATGTCTTCGGCAACGTCACCCAGGCCTACGATGCCAACGGGGTCGATTCGGTGGCGACCTACGGTCGGCTGGGCCGCCCCTATTACGCATGGACGGAGACGCAAGCGGGGGGCACGGCGGGCATCGCCAGTTACACCCTGTACCGCAATTGCAGCGACGTGAGTTGCCCCGCCGGGGCGAAGTTCCGCCAGGAGCAGCGGGCCGATGGCGCGCCCACGGCATGGACCTACTTCGATGTGCTCGGCCGTCCGATGATGAAGGTCGCAGAAACCTTCAATCTGGGCGATACGGATACGAGCGACGATCTGTCCGCGGTCTGCACGTCCTATACCGCCACCGGCAAGGCGGCGAAAGTCTCCAACCCGTTCTTCCTGCCGGGTGGCGAAGGCTCCAACGGTCCGAACGGAGTGACCAATGCCTGCACGGGTGCGGGTCTGTTGTGGACTTCGACGACTTACGACGTACTCGGCCGCCCGAAGCAGGTGACGACGCCGGACGTGAACGGCGGCACGGCGACGGCCAGCATCGCCTATTCGGGCCGGGCGACCACCACGACCGATCCGCGCACCAATACCACGACCAAGGTCGTCAATGGGCTCGGCGAACTGACCTCGGTGACCGATGACGCCGGCCTCGTCACGACCTACTGGTACCAGGCCGACGGTAGCAACTATCTCGTCTCTCGGGATGCGGGCCGAGGCGCAGTGCAAAACAGCTTCCTGTTCGATGCGCTGGGCCGCAAGATCCAGCAGAGCGACCCGGACAGTGGCATCACCCAGTTCGGCTACAACGCACTGGGCGAGGTGATCTGGCAGCAACACGAGAACGATGCCCGCATCGATAACGCGATCGATGCGCGTGGACGTGTGTGGCAGCGCACGGTGAGCAATCCGACGACGCATACCGTGGAATCGACGTCCGCGTTCGAATACGACACCGCCGCCAATGGCCTCGGCCAGCTGGCCAGCGAGTCGATCGGCGGGACGTATTCTGGCTGGGCATCGGGGCCAAGCACGGACCTGTCGTTCGCGCGCAGTTACGCCTACGACACCCTGGGCCGCGCGGCGAGCACGACGACCACGCTCGATGGCGCCAACTACGACACGGCCGTGGCCTACGACGGGCTCGGACGCCCGTGGAAGGTCAAGGATGCCTCGGGGCAGTGGTCGAAAACGCAATACAACGCGCTGGGCATGGCCTCGCGTACCTGTCGCAGCACGGGAGGCGACACCGATCCGGTGTGCTATGCCAGCGTCCTCGTCTACGAGGTGCTGGAGACCGATCCCTGGGGGCATGTCTCGAAGGAGCGGCGCGGCGACAGCGCGGCGATGATCGTCCAGCGCGACTACGCCCCGGAGACCGGGCGGCTGGGCTACCTGTGTGCAGGCACGGTCGGGACCAACGGCTGCGCGATCTTCGATGCCGGCTACAACTGGGACAAGGCCGGCAACCTGATCACGCAGACCTTCTCCACCGGCAGCCGCTATGCGGAGACCTATAGTTACGACGGCCTGAACCGGCTCACCCAGGCCAAGCTGCTGATGCAGGGTGGTGTGACCCAGAGCACGGTGACGCAAGCCTTCCAGTACGACGCGCTGGGCAATATCTGCCGCCGTTACGGCAGCCTGCTCCAAGACGCGGAATACACCTACCTGGGGCGCTCGGGCTGCGGCCTAGGCGATACGAAGAACAGCGCCTTCGGCGGCGGCAGCACCAATGCCTACGGCGCGCACCAGGCGGTGCAGATCGATTCGAGTTCCACGGGGTATTACGGCTACGACGCCAGCGGCAATCAGGTCACCAAGACCATTGCCGCATCGCCGTCCTACAACAGGACGATCAAGTACAGCCTGGACAACCACGCCTACGAGGCGACACCGGGGTCGGGCACGCCGGTGAAGTTCTGGTACGGCTCGGACGGGGCGCGCTACAAGCGGGTGGAGGGCAGCAAGACCACCTACTACCTCGGCAACGTCGAGATCGTGGTCGATGGGGTGACCACGATCAAGCGCACCCTGGCCGGGGTGTACGTGCAGACCCTGGTGGGCGGCACGACCACGGCGAACAACTATCTGTTCCACGACCAGTTGGGGAACCTGGCGCGGATCACCGATGCCAGCGGCAACCCGGTCAACAGCATGGACTACGCGGCCTTCGGCAGTCGCCGCGACTGGACCACGCAGGGCGGTGGCGGGCAGGTGCCGAGTCTGACCACGCGCGGGTTCACGGGGCAGGAGCACATCGACGGCAACCTGGGGTTGATGCATTTCAATGCGCGGATGTACGACCCGGCGCAGGGGCGGTTCCTGCAGCCGGATCCGGTGATCCAGAGCCCGGACAATGCGCAGAGCTGGAATCCGTACAGCTACTGTCTCAACAACCCGCTGACCTATACCGATCCGACGGGGATGTTTAGTTGGAGCAAATGGTGGCGGCCAATTTTGGCAATCGTTGTATCTGTAGTGACATATGGCGCTGCTTCAGGATGGGCGGCCGGATGGTTAGCCGGCACTGCACTAGCTGGAAACGCCATTGCCATTGGAGTGATCGCGGGCGGGATTGCCGGCTTCGTAGGCGGTGCCATTGCGACAGGCACGCTCAAAGGAGGGATACAAGGCGCCTTCAGTGGTGCTGTATTTGGCGGAATATCCGGCTACTTTGGCGGAGAGTTCAGTTTGGGAAATGTTGCTGCCTCCGGTCTCGCTGGCGGCGTGATGGCGGATTTGCAGGGCGGGAATTTCGGAAACGGGTTCCTCACGGCAGGGCTGACTGCCGCGATGGGCCCGCAGCTTGGACGGATACGCAACGATACGATTCGAACGGCCGCAGCCGCATTGGTAGGTGGAACGATTTCGAAGTTGACGGGCGGCAAGTTCGCAAACGGGGCGGCAACAGCGGCGTTGATGGTCGCGATGATGTCGGCGGCCGAGTACTACCAAGAGCATATTGGTGGCCGAGCAACATTACGGTCCGGTGAAGTGACAGAACCATCGAGATACGACTTTGATCCGGTTACCGGACAGCAATTTCCGACAGATCGATCAAAGCTCGTTATTGGCTTGAATCGCGATATGGATGGCAGCGCCTCCGACTTTTTCACCCAAAACGGACCACTGAGCAAGGCGATGAATCGAATTCCTGGCATGAACTCGTTAGGGCGAGTACATGACTATTGGTTAAGAGGCTCGCAATTTGGCGGGATAAATTTCAACCCAGCAACAAACATTGGATTAATGATTCCGGCCGCGGTGACTAACTACAGTGCACTCTTAGGCCAAGCGTTCCAATCGTTGAACTATCAGCAAATCCTTGGTATTGCTGTATCCAGCAGCTACAGCGAAGGCGGTCGGCGTGCTTACGCCTATCTTGGAGCAATCCCTGGAGATGGAGATGACTAAACTTGCGAAAATCTGCATGCTAACGATGGTTATGCTCCTGTCGGCATGCGCCAGTTGGGCGGGCTGGTCGCATGAGAATTTCGAGCACAACTATGGCGGTCAAGTGGGAAAACGTGCCGATGACCCGCTTACGTCAATTGCGCGCTACCCTCAGAAAATTGTTGCAGAACGTATCCTTCCGAATGGAAGCAAGGAAATCGAGTTGCTGCATGCGGTGTCGAGAGTCGATGGCACGAAATGCGTGGTCTTCTACGAGGTCGACCCAAAGACGAACGTGATCGTGGCGTGGCGCTATGAAGGTAATGAGCAAGTATGCTACTGGGGGCCATGAACCCGCGACCAAAAAGGCAAAAGGGGCTAGAGTTAATTTGCGTTTGAATCAGTCAACTCCGAGGTTGGGAGTGGGCATTGGCTGATGCATTCGGGCATTGCTGAGCAAGGTAGGGCCCAATAAGCGCAGCGCATTGCGCCGCATTCAAACCGGTTGAGCCAAAGGGAACGGAGGGAATTAAACGTCCATTCCTCCGCTTACGCTGAAGCCCGCATAGGTTGGGGTGAATGAAACGAACCTCAACACTTCGCTGGCATTGAAGCCGGCCGCGTTCTATTCCAATGCATAGCATTTTGTTTCGCGGCAACAGCGCGGCGATGATCGTCCAGCGCGACTACGCCCCGGAGACCGGGCGCATCGCCTCGGTCTGCGCAGGCACGGTCGGGACCAACGGTTGCCCCATCTTCGATGCCGGCTACAACTGGGAGGCCGGCACCTGATCACGCAGACCTTCTCCGCTGGCAGCTGCTATGCGGAGACCTACAGCTACGACGGCCTGAACCGGCTGAAGAAGGCCACGCTGCTGATGCAGGGCGGGGTCATCCAGAACACGACCACGCAGGCCTTCGAGTACGACGCGCCGAATTTGTTACTGCCTACGCTTTCAACGGATCGACCTGAAGCTCTGGGTAACGCTCGGTCAGCACATGCGCGATCCGTGTCCGCAAGGATTCCGGCATGGGTGCTCCGAAGCGGTCGCTCATCATGAAGGCGGGGTTGGCACAGTTGTTCACCAGAACAGAAGGCCGACCACCTGCGGGCGGGGTGTACCAGCCGGGAAGTGCCAAGACCCCGATCACCCGAACCGGCTCACCGACGCCGCTCGCCAGGAACTTCGCCAGCCATTCGGCCTGATGGCTCGTCTGCTCGATCGGTTTGCGTTCCCTGATGCCGCCTGGATAGCTCAGGGCTTCCCCGTCGTAAAGGACTTCCGCCGATTTCTTCCCCTTCTCTGGTGGCTTTTTCCGGGACTTGGTCTCGACCGCGAACACGACGCCGCGCCCGATGACGATATGGTCGATATTGAACTTCCCGGCAGGGAAGTCATGGAAGACCAGCGCCCCCTGCGCTTGGAGCCGGGACAGGCTCTGCCCGACGGCGAGCTCGGCCTCCAGTGCCTGGAAATGGCGTCTGCGTGCGCGGGCATGGTGGATCAATCGCCAGGCGCACCAGAGAAGGATTGCAAACCCGACCACGGGGAAGAGGTAATCCCCGACGCCGAACTGCAGCTTCGACCAGTCGATATTGCGCAAGCGAGCGAGCAGCCACGCGGCAAGGATGATCGGACCGACGCAGATGGCCAGGCCTGCGGATTCGTAAAAGCAGTCTTCGTGCTTCGCGATCTTCCGGCGCAACCCCTCGCCGGGAAAGTTCAGCACCTTGTGCGTGATCGGCGAACGCCGCTTGTCGCGCAGCCGCCAAAGTCGCTCGCCAAGCAATATCCCGAGGAGAAGAAGCGAGGGCCCGAGGACTGCGCCAAGCAGGATCAAGGTTTGCATCGGTCATTCCCGCGCGGAATTTGCGCGAACCTTACGCGATTCTCGATCGGCCGGTTAAGTGTGAAAAATTACCATGGGGTTTGAGAGGAAGCTTTCCTTTTTTCTGCGGGAAATAAGGTCATTTTACGACCCAAAGCAGTCATTCGAATGCCTGAATTGAGCCGCGTAGCGTAGTGGTAGCACGCATGGCAAGCTACTGTTGCCATGCCTGACGCCGCGCCCGCTAACGCTAGTCGGCTGGATAAAGGAAATGACGAAGGGCACGAAGGCCCTTCGAATGCAGCGGCTTGGTGAGACGAGTCTAGGCGGCCGAAGAAGGTTGCCGTGGCCACCGCTAGGACTTCACCCTCAGGGGTCCGAGGTCAGCCTGAATTCGGTGGCATCGCGGCCCAACCGTCGTTCGGCTTTTCCCCGTCGGACTAACGTCGCACAGGCAGCCAGAGCTTCCCACGGCACGACCTCGAGCCGAGCGGCGAGGATCAAATAGGGTTGATACGAAGGACCTAGCAGTGCGAGGGTGCGCGCGATCATAGACTCGTTTGGAGTCTCGAGTTCATCGTCCCAGTCGCACCAATAGATGCATGAACGCCAGACGATGAAGTGACTGCGACAACCAGTCTTCCGCCAGACGGACGGATACAGCGACACCCCACCATCCGTATTGTAAAAACGCCAGGCCGGACCCGAGCGCGGATCGAGGTTTATCGTTAGCTCTTCGCCGCAACCATCGGGACACGAGATCACCAGCGAGCGATCGACCCCGCGGCGCACGAGCGCCGCAGACCCCGGACCAGTAAGCAAGGTGTTGGCATCGGGTCGATGCGTTACGGTGCCGCGCAAGGTTAGCTGCTTCTGTCGGGCGCTCATGCAGCCCGCTCTCGCTCGGCCGCGTCGCGCAAGTCGTCGACCAACCGATTCGCCAGCCAATAGGCGTAGGTTCGCCGGACCTCATCGTTTATCGGGTCCTCATCCCACGGCGGATACACGGCGGCGCGAATGAGGAACACGGCCAGCACCCGCGCGTATTCTTCCGCGGACACTGTAGATCCGCGGGCCTGCCGGCGCAGTTCAGCAACGCACTCCTCCAGCCAAGAACACTTCTCGAACCGGGGCTGAGTAGTGCCGGCGACAGTCACCTCGATGCCAGCCAGGCTGTAAGCATGGGCCATGTCCACCTGCCACGCCGCCCGTGAGGCGTCATTCTCGAATGGTGCTCGCAGGCTGAGCCAAACCTCGAGACTAGCTAGGTCCGCGCTCATCGGGCCGGTAGTGGCGTGGGCGAAATCAATCACGATCGCGTCTTGCTTGCGAATTCGCACGTTCTCGCCGTGCATGTCGCCATGAATCGCAGAGTGGCGCCAGCGATGGTTCGGGAGGTTAAGCAATTCGCGCCACAGCGCATCGGGTGCGAGCACCAAGCCGCCGAAGTCGCTAGCGGCTTCGACGCGGGCCGACGGCACTCCAGCGTACGCGCAGAATGGGTCGAGCTGCCCGACCACCGTCTCGGCGGCGTTCATGAGGTTACGTGGATGCTCGTCGCGAAGTGCACCCAAGGTATCTTCGAAAAGGCTGCGAATATGGGCAGCGCCATCGCCGGCGCGCACCGCCTCCCACAACGAAATTGAACCCGGAACGAAGTTGCCGACGAGGACGCCTCGCGTCACCCCCAAGATGTGGCGCGCAGACAGGAAATTCGGCCGCAGATAAAATGCAATGTGGTGCTCGGCGTACTGGCGAAAACGTTGCAATTCGTCGCGCAGCTTAGCCTTGTCCCCCAACTTCGCAAAAAACGGCTGTGGATGCGAGCCCGCATTAGAGTCGATCAGCGTTGCGGCGACCTGGAACGTGTCCGCTCCAGAAAGTCCGCCGCCAAGGGGCGACAGCTCGATGCGCGTGCAGTCGTGGAAGGCCCGCTGCAAGAGCCGGACATCCTGGAGCCCGAGCTTCAGGCCGGATGGCAATACAATCTCCAGCGCCGCTCGCGCCGATGGGCCCGGATCGTGCATGAGTGCCGCCTGCGCCGGCTCGTGCGCGGCAACGGGCGAGGTCGCGAGGGTCATGCGCAGCTTTACGTGTAGGTTCGAATTGTCGAAGTCGGGCAAGACTGCCTGCAGCACTCGCCGTGTATCGAGCAGCTGCTCTTCATTCTCCACGACGACGAACAAGAGCAGGCCGGCATCGGCCATCTCGACCGCCCATTCCTTCAGGGCGGCGATCGCCTCGGGGAAGTGCGGCCGCGTAGCCCAGAACACGCAAGCGCGAGCGAACTCGATTTCCGGAGTTCCATCACGCGGAAGGCAGCGCAGTGCCAGCCCGCGTTGGCCGAACTCGCGGAACTCATCCTCGACTGCTGGGCGACCGAACCAAATGACCTGCGAGCGGCTCATTGCGTGGGCCTCCGCGAGGGAAGCTGCCACGACGCGCCCCGGCCCAGTGCTCCGGACGGCGAGCACACGATGCAGGCCGGGCGTGGTTCCATTGCCGCGGCACGCAGCGTGCCGCGCACGCCGTCATAGTGGAGCAGTCGAGCATCCGACGGGATACCCGTCATCGCCGCCAGGAACATGGTGACGGCCGCCGCCGTTACCGTGGCGTTGAGCGAGATCACCGCAGGCTGTTCGACGCCTCCGCCGACGATATAAGGGTCCGCTGCCCGCTGCGCAGGAGTAAGCATCTCCCGCCGCACCTGCTCCGCATCGAGCTTGTCGGTGCATACCAAGCAGGGCAGGCCAGGACTGAGCATCTGAGTGCGACCGGCGATGTAGGTCACCAGGCCGTCCTGAGTGCCGACGGCCACGCCCATGTCGATGCAGGGGATCAGGTTCTGGTACGCGAACTGGTTGATAAGCGCGCGGCTCGCCATCGAATCGGTGCAGCCGAAGACGAAGTCGACAGTTGCCAGCGGGGCCGCCGCCGCCTCGTCCACGACATCCGTGGCGTAGCCTTGGCAGACCGCGTCCGGGTTGATCGCGAGGATCATGCGCGCGGCGACGTCGACCTTGAGTTCGCCAACGTCGCCGGGTCGGGTGCCGACTACGCGATTAAGATTCGTGTCTTCGATGTGGTCGGGGTCCATCAGGACGAAGGCACCCACCCCAAGATGCGCCAGTTGCTGCGCGACCAAGGACCCGGTGCCGCCAAGACCGACGATGCCAACGCACATGTGTCGCAATGCCGCTTGGCCCGCGGCGCCGAACATTCGCACCTGACGGTCGAAACGTGGTTCGGCGCTTCCGGCCGCGGATGCGCCGAGCCGCACGACGCGCCCTACTGCCCGTGCCTCGACCGGTTCCCGACCGCCGAGTTCGCGAGCGATGAGGCCGCTCGTCGTAACGAGCGCGGAAAAGTGCTTGCGGTCAGGGATGCGATGACCGAAATAAGTAGCCAAGTCGCGTTCGCCGGCATCGTCGATGGCTGAAAATTGGGTGAGCGGGTGGGCACCGATATGGGTATGCACGAACACCACACCGGCCTTCTCTCTGCGGGCGAGGTTGGCCAACTCGAGGCAGTAGCTTGGCTTGATCGAAACCCGCGTCGCATCGCGTACGCAGTAGGCGGCGTCGGGGACGGGCCGTAGGTTGCGGACCACGAACTGCTGCCCGCCGCTGGTAGCCACCACAGGGTAGACAAGGCCCACCGCGCAGCGCTCCGTCAACTCGGCCCCTGCCTGCGCCTGCAGGGTCTCGACGGCGCCTAGCTCGAATCGCAGCGCCGTCATTGGACCCGCCCTAACCGCTCACGGATGGAGGCCAGCCAGGTTAGCAGGTCGTCGCGACTGGCATTCCAGTGGTCGGTGTGCCAAGAGAACCACAAGCCCCCAGTGGGATCGCCAGGTATGGGATTGCTGGTGTTGCTCGCGTGGGGGATCGCCCCCGAGGCCAGGCGCAGGTCACCATCAGCCCAGAAGCAGTCCGGCTTCGCGAAGGGGTAGCCCTGCGGCGCTAGGAAGCGAACGGAAGTGGATTCCTTATTCCAGCCCGCCGGTAGGTCCACCGTGGGCAGGGTCACCAACGCGCCGGACCCATTGACCTGGAGCAGGCGAGCCTGGGGGAAGCGCTCAATCAGGCGCTCCCAGTGGACGTCGAGCGGGCCCACCGGTTAGCCGAAGTTGGCCGGAGGAACGATCGTGAAGCGCCGCGGGCCGCCTTCGCCGTGGCCCAGGTCGAGCGGAACCACCGTGTCGTCCGAGATCAGGATGTCCGGCTCGTCGCCGATGCCATCCAGCTGCAGGCCCGCGCCCTCGGGGAAGTTGGGCACCCGGGACTTGACGTAGGCGCCAGTCACGGATTCCTGGTCGGTGTCGTACTTGTCGTGCCCCACGAAGTAGAAGTACTTCGGGGGCTCGGGCTTCTTACCGTTGGCGTTGCTCATCTCGGGCCCTCCCTAGTGTTAAGCGAAGCGTAGGGCGGTCGCCGAGGAAAGTCAACAGATCGCACAATTGCGTGTTTTACTAACTGTTAATGATGTCAAGGTTGTTGACGTTCAGCGTTCCACATGTACCATGCCGACCAAGGAGGCCCGGACGACAATGATCGATGAGTCACGCCTCTACAGGCGATTGGGCGCAAGAATTCGTGACTTGCGAACGGAAGGCTTGTCCGGTGGAAAGCTGACGCAGGCGGAGTTGGCGCGAGCCGTAGGTCTGGAAAGGACCTCAATTACAAATATCGAGCGTGGCATTCAAAAGGTGCCCCTGCATGTGCTCTATCGCATTTGCGAAGTGCTCGAGACCCCTATTTCCGAAGTGCTCCCAGCACCGTCTGTCGTCAACGTGCCCGACGCAATGGCCGAAGAGTCGGTCGAAGGGTTCAATGAGCGCGTAACCCCACTCGTAAAGCAAAAGCTCACCGAATTGCTTAGCCGGGATAGTGCATGAGGCGCCAAAGATCCGACCGTACACATATTGAGCAACGCGCCTCGCAAGTGTTGACCGAAGCAGGCGTAACCAAGGTGCCTGTGAATCTGGAAAGGGTGGCTGAATACCTCGGCGTGAGCGTCCACGTCCAAGCTCTTGAGCACAAGGTCTCTGGTGTATTGATGGTGAAAGGCGGCGAGCGGCACGCTCTGGTGAATGCACTGCACCCATCGAGCCGGCAGCGTTTCTCCCTCGCACATGAACTCGGGCACTTGGTCCTGCACGACTCGGCCAAGGATCGTCTGTTCGTTGACACGAACATGCGGCTGTACCAGCGCGTCGGCGCGGCTGGAAACGAAAGTTATGCCAGTGCCGAATCCACCACGACACCGAACGAGGAACGCGAAGCGAATCGATTTGCGTCAGCGCTGCTCATGCCGGCAGACCTGGTATCAACAGAGTCGGCAGATCTTGATCTTTCAGACGAGACCGCGGTGGCTACGTTGGCGCGCCGGTTCGAGGTAAGCGAACAGGCCATGTCGATACGGTTGCAACAGCTCAACGTCCTTTCCCCGATCAGCATTGAGGACGTGTAGTGTTGGCGCTTTTTTTGGAATCTAGGCCCGCATATTCAGTCGCAAGCGAATCGGCCAACCGCCGTTTCGAGCTTTTCAACGAGTCTTTGCAATTCTTGGCGCTCGTGTAGGTCTGGACCGGTGTCAGTATCTGGACTGGTGAGTTCCTGCGATCTGTTCAGCCGGTCCTGCGCGTCCTTCAATGTTGCTCGCAGCTGATCGCATTCGGCCGAGGTCGCAACCTCGCGAGCAATTTCGTCCTCGACGATTTGGAATTCTCCCATGCTACGAACCTTGGGTTGTCGCTTCTGAAGCAGTTGGGTGCTCGAAAGGGCGAGCGATGGCATGAAGAAAACCCGTTCTTGCGAAAAAAGATGCAGCCACGCATCGCCGATCGCGTGGAAGTGCGCCCGATAGGGGCGCTGGTTCCAAGCCTCTAGTAATTCGGCCTGCACCAGCATGTCCAAGATCGGGGCGGTCGCGACAGCCGAAGACTGAAGGATCGAGCGTCAGCCCTCTGGTTATGAGACTTGCAGAGTGGATGTCTGCTTTTGGCCGAAAGCAGACCTCAACCATCGCTTCTCGGTTGAGCAAAGCCGCCCCCGGAACCTAGCTACCGAGATTGCAGGCTTCGGTAGCGGTCGACGCCACCTAGGGTCGCGGTTATGAGTGCAGGACTGACCGTCGCGTAGACAAGATCTGGTAACGATGCCCGCCTTATCGAGGGGATTGTCGAGCCTTCACGATACAGCCGGCTTAAGACCAGGCCTTTGACTTGTGCGCGGCGGCGCAAAAGCCTCACAGACAAGGGGCATCTGATGGCTTTCCGAGAGGATTTTGCCACTAACTGCTAGCTCGAATTTCTAAGTTATTGATTTCAAAAGGATAGAAAAACGAACGTTAACAGTTGAGCCATTACTTACCGGGATTTCTTCCATTAACTGGTTGGCGGACCACGCCGGGGTCGCGACGAACCGCTTGATCGTGTTTCACGAATTGTTTACAAGGACGTCACATTCCCATGGGGCAGGGGGCCACCGGGGATGCAACCTCTCAACTCCTTCCGGGGATCTCACATGAAGTCGTTGCGCCGTCACCGGCTGACCACGGCCGTGCATGTTTCGTTGCTGCTTTCGTTGCCTGCAATCGCGTTCGCGCAGGATGCGACGACAGATACCACCAACCAGGCCAAGACCCTCGACACCATCCAGGTCACGGGCTCGCGCATCAAGCAGACCGACAAGGTCACCAGTTCGCCGGTGCAGGTCATCACCCGCGCGCAGATCGACCAGAGCGGCGCCACATCGATCGGCGAGTTCCTGCAGGACCTCACCGCCAGCGGCAAGGCCTTGAACGCCAAGTTCAATTCCTCAGGCAACTTCGGCTACCCGCCGGACGGCGGCGGCATCGGCGCCGGATCATCGCAGGTCGACCTGCGCAACCTCGGCTCCAACCGCGTGCTGGTGCTGGTCGACGGCATCCGCTGGGTCAACGAGTCCTCGGCCTCGGGCGTCAGCGGCAGCGCCGACCTCAACACCATCCCGCTGGCCATCGTCGAGCGCATCGAAGTGCTGGAAGACGGCGCCTCGGCGATCTACGGCTCCGACGCGATCGCCGGCGTGGTCAACGTGATCACGCGCAGGAACTTCGACGGCGCGCTGATCCATGCCAAGTACGGCAGCTACGGCCATGGCGGCGACGATACCGAAGCCGACATCACCATCGGTGGCGGGAGCGATCGTTTCAACGCCGTGTTCAATGCGAGCTATGTCGAGTCCAAGGGCATCAGCGCAGCTGACTGGGCGCGTTCGTCCGTGCCTACTCCAGGCGGAGGCGAGGCCGGCAGTTCGGGGACGCCGCAAGGTCGATTCATCTTCTGCGATCCGCGCATTACCACGCCCGGAACCTCCGGCTTCTGCGATCCAGGCACCAACGACTGGTTCGACATGACCCTCAACGACGGCACCACCGTGCCGAACTACAACGGCGGCGATCCCACCGGGACGGGCGGCACCTACCACAACTTCAATTTCACCGCGGACGGCTTCAATTTCGCGCCCTACAACCTGCTGCTGACGCCGTCCAAGCGCAAGTCGGTCTACGCCAGCGCGCGCTATGACTTCAGTGACGCCGTCTCGCTCCACGGCAAGTTGTTGTACAACAATCGCCAGTCGGCCAACCAGGCTGGTCCGGAGCCGATCTTCGTCGGTCCGTTCGCCGGTACCGGCGGCATTGCCGATGGGATCAACATTTCGGCGTTGAACCCGTACAACCCGTTCGGCATCGACCTATGCGCGGTCGCGTCCCCCGACTGCGGCGACGGCACCGCGAATTTTGGCTTCATCACCAAGCGTCCGGTCGAACTGGGGCCGCGCAAGTTCTTCCAGGATGTCGATACCTGGTACGTCAACCTCGGCCTCGACGGCAGCTTCGGCGAGAGCACGAGCTGGAACTTCGACTTCGTCCACTCCGAGAACAAGGCCGAACAGACCTTCCTCAATGGTTTCAATGTCGGCAAGCTCAAGCTCGCCCTCGGCGACCCCGCGATCTGCGCGCAGTCCCCGGGGTGCATCCCGCTGGACCTGTTCGGCGGCGAGGGCCGGCCGATCACCCCGGCGATGTTCGACTACATCTCCACCGACCAGCACGACGCCAGCAAGCAAGTGCTGGACCTGGTGACCGCCAACATCACCGGCGACCTGTTCGCGATCGGCGATCGGCATGCCGGCTATGCGTTGGGCGCCGAGCACCGCCGCTACCAGGGTGATTTCACCCCGGATCCATTGCGCCAGACCGGCGAATCGCAGGACTCGTTCGCGGCGCCGGTCTCGGCCAGCTACAACGTCAGCGAAATCTACGGCGAAATGCAGGTGCCGTGGACCTCGACCTTCTCGACCGACTTCGCCTTGCGCTATTCGGATTACTCGACCTTCGGCGGCGCGACCACCGGCAAGCTCGGCCTGCGCTGGCAGCCGATCCAGGACCTGGTCCTGCGTGCTTCGTACTCCGAAGGCTTCCGCGCGCCGAACCTTGGCGAGTTGTACGGCCTGACCCAGTTCGGCGATACGCTGGTGGATCCCTGTGGCTCGGCCACGCATCCGGGGCCGATCGACCCGAGCTTCGCCGCGGCGTGCGGGGCGCAGGGCATTCCCACGAACTTCACCCAGGCCAACACGCAGATCATCGTGTTCACCGGTGGTAACCCCGACCTGCAGCCGGAGAAGTCGAAGAACTACAACGTTGGCGCGGTATGGAGTCCGTCCTGGGCCGAAAACCTGTCGTGGTCGAGCAAGCTCGATTTCGAATTCGACTACTTCCACTACAAGGTCACCGATGCGATCCGCGCACCGGATACCCAGTCGATCCTGAATGGTTGCTACGACGGCAGCCTGAGCGCCGCCGCTTGCGCCGGCATCACGCGTGGCACGGGTTTCCAGCTGAACCCGCCGACCGCCTTCCTCGACAACCTCGGTACCATCGAAACCAGCGGCATCGACCTCAAGGCCAACTGGCTCAGCCCCGAGCTTTCGTGGGGCCAGCTGAGTGCATCGCTGCAATCCACGCATACGATCAAGTATGAAGATGGTTCGTCGCGCGACGTCGGCATCGAGGTCAACGACAGCGCCATCCCCGACTGGCAGACCAACGTACAGCTCGGCTGGCACAAGGGTGACTGGAGCGCGACCTGGGACGTGCGCTACATCAGCGCAGTCGACGAGGATTGCGGCAATGCCGGGACGACGCCATCGACCGGTTGTGCCGAGCCTGTCGGGATGCATGAACTGCCGGCCACTACCTACCACGACGTGCAATTGGGCTGGAACAACGCCTTCCGTGCCAGCGGCCTGAAGCTGACGGTAGGCGTGAACAACCTGTTCGACAAGGATCCACCGGTGTGCGTGACCTGCTCGCTGAACGGCTACGACGCGGGTACCTACGACCTGCCGTTCCGCTTCTGGTACGTGGACGTGCAGTACAAGTTCTGATCCTGCGGATCAGTGCGTAGACGACGGGCGGCGATGCGAATCGCCGCCCGTTTTTTTGTCTGCGAGATGCCCATGCGGGAAGGGCTTTTGCCCCCGCCGCCGAGATCCGTCGCGGCTGGCCAAAACCGCTCCCGCGGTGGCTGGTCAGGAGGCCAGTGCCGACAAGGGCACGTCGAGCCGCAACGACAGCGCGAGGTGGTCCGACCGTGCCGCGGCCTGCGCCTGCATCTCGCCGTGGCCGAGGCCGGTCGTCACCAGGATGTGGTCGATCGCGCGCTGCGGGCGCCATGCCGGGAAAGTGGGCACCGCATGCCCCGGCGGTTGCAGGCGCGTGCGCTGGTACAGCAACGCCATCTCGGGCCGGTCGGCGAGGCAGTTGAAGTCGCCCATCAGCACGGCGTGGCGATGGTCGGCGAGCAGTTCGCCGATGAAGGCCAGTTGCGAGCGCCGCGATGCCGTGCCGAGCGAGAGGTGCGCGACCGCGACCACGAGGCCGTCGTCGCCGGCGCCGAAGCGCGCGAGCAGCAGGCCGCGGCCCTTCACTCGCCCGGGTAGCGGATGGTCGAGTACTTCCACCGGTTCGAGGCGGCTGAGCAGGCCGTTCGCGCTGGAGGCGACGCCGCCGACGCGACGATTGGGCTGGTGGCTCCAGAACTCGAAGCCGCCGTGTTCGGCGAGGTAATGGGTCTGGTTGGTGAAGCCCGAACGCCAGCTCCCCGGGTCGCTTTCCTGCAGGCCGACGATGTCGTGCCCGCCGGCGAGGCGGGCGATGGCGTCGAGCGCGTGCTGCTTGCGTCCGGCCGGCAGCACGTGCGACCAGCTGCGGGTCGCATAGTCGCTGTAGCGACGGGTGCTGGACCCGGCCTGGATGTTGGCGCTGAGCAGCCGCAGCGGGCGCGTATCCATCGCGCGCGGCTTACTTCGCGCCTAGCGCCGCCTGTTCCTGCGCGACCAGCTGGTCGAGGATGCGGATCTGGTCCTCGCGGGTCTTGCCGAGCACGCGGTACTTGCCGTCGACGATCAGCGTCGGCGTGCCCTCGATGGCGCTGCGCGTCGCGAACTGCTTGGCCTTGCGCAGCTTGCCGTCGATCGCGAAGCTCGACATGGTCGATGCGAACTGCTGCGGGTCGACGCCGAAGCGCGCGTAGAAAGCGGCGATGTCCTGCACCGAATCCTCGCCACGCTCGCCCTTCAGCGTCTGCTCGACATGGATGGCCTTGTAGAGCAGGTCGTGGGTGCGCGGCACCAGGCCCATCGACTCGGAGGCGTAATACGCCCGCGCGTAACGGTCCCACGTGCCGCCGAACTGCGCCGGCACGTAGGTGAAGCGCACGTTCGCCGGCATCGTCGCTTTCCACGCGCGCATCAGCGGCTGGAACATGTTGCAGGCCGGGCAGACGTAGCCGAACACCTCGACGACCTCGACCTGGCCGTTGGCCGGATCGAACGGCTGGCCGTTCGGTATGGTGGCGTAGTCCACGCCCTCGACCGGCGGCGGGCTGCCGGCGGCGATCCTGGCGACGTTGGCGATGACCGAGGCCGATTCCTCGTCCACGCCCGGAGGCGGGGGCGGCGTGTTGGCGTTCGCGGCCGCAGTCGGTGCGTTCGCCCCCGGGGCATCGCCGGTCGCGGCGGGCGCTTCGGATTTCGAGCATGCGGCCAGGGCCAGGGACAGGACGAGCAATAGCGGGACGAGTCGCAGGGTCATGGGGTCGCGCCTGTGGTTCGGGACATGGTGTCCGAGAAACGGGAGTTTAGCGGCGTTGGCGTTGCAGCATCGCGATGAGCGCATCGGCGGTGCGCAGCATCGCTTCGTGGTCGCCGCTGGTGATGCGGTAGCGGCCGTTCACGACCAGCGTCGGCGTGCCCTCGATGTCCACCGCGTGTTCGAACGCGCTGGCATGGCGCAGGTTCGCTGCAGTTGCGGGCGAATCCCACGCGGCCTTCAGCTTCGCCGCCGAAAGGCCCTGGCCGGCGAGCCAGGCTTGCAGTTCGCCGTCGGAAGGATTCATCGGCATGGTGCCGTCGTCGTGCATGGCGCGGAACAGCGCGGCATGCGTGCGTTCCACCGCACCCAGCGCCTCGGTCGCGAAATATCCACGGCTGAGCGGGTCGCCGTTTTCGGTGGCCAGCGGGACGTAGGCGAAACGGACCCCGGCGGGCAGCGTGCGCCGCCAGGCCTCGAGCTTGGGCTGGAATTGCGCGCAGTGCGGGCACCAGTAGGCGAACACCTCGACCACTTCGATCTTGCCTTGCAGCGGCCGATAGGGCTGCGCCCCGTCGATCACGACGTAGTCGACGCCCTCGACCGGCGCGGCAACGGGCGTCGCCGCGAACGCGGTCGCGGGCAGGAGCAGGGCGAATAACAGGCCAAGCAGGGTTCGGGTCATGGCGTCGGGCAAAAAAATGCCGGTACAGGGATCGTACCGGCAGGTTGATACAAGGGCTGTACGGAGTCGGACTGCAACGGTCGCGGGAAG
>Ga0209023_10000810_pt1 | contig 44581 bp, 31 predicted proteins | sample LakOneMetagenome_FD_187468 | JGI IMG/M metagenome (GOLD analysis project Ga0209023, IMG submission 187468) | Freshwater and sediment microbial communities from Lake Erie, Canada (SPAdes) (version 2) | ecosystem: Environmental > Aquatic > Freshwater > Lentic | place: Lake Erie, Canada...
CGGCATTGCCGAATGGTTTCGACCTGTCCATTACCTGCGCGCTGCCGCCGCATGTGTCGATCACGACGCTGACGACCAGCTACCAGCAGGACATCGGCAGTTGAACCGGAGGACGCCATGAGCACGCGAATCGCGATTGTGCCCGCATCGATGCTGTCGATCGCCATCCTCGCCTGCGCTGCGCCCGCACGGGCCTTGGACAAGGAGCAGGCCTTTTTCGAAAACCCCGGTTCGGCTTGCCAGCTCAGCATCCCGACCATCGACACGGTCGTGGCGCCGCGCGCCAACGGCTATCGCAATCCCGGTACCCAGGGCGCTTTCGTGATCTGCGGCTTTCCCTATTTCAACAGGGATTTCAAGGGGGCGGGGATCGTGCTCGTTTCCCTCGACGGCGCGCAGCACACCATCACCTGCACCGCCGTGAACGGCGTCCCGATCATTGCGGAGCAGACCTACGTGTCGAAGGCGGTGGTCGTACCCGCTGGAGGCAGCGAGGAAATCCTGTTTACGCCCGAAGACTTCGGCACGATCGGCACCATCGACAATACGCTCTCGTTTTCGATTACCTGCAACCTGCCGCCGCAGACCGCCATCACCGTGATCGGGAGCTCGTACGACCTGGATGTCGGCGCCTGAGCGAGACCACGCCATGAAGCCCGCCAACGCCTTGCTTCCCGCCGCGATGATGGCGCTCGCATCGGTCATCGCGACGCCCGCGTCGGCGACCGTCCTCCAAGAATCGACCCTGTCGAGCGGCGCCGCGACTTGCCAGCTCAGCATTCCCACCATCGACACCGTGGTGGCGCCGCGTGCGAACGGCTACCGCAATCCGGGCAGCAAGGGCGCGTTCGTGATCTGCGGAATCGAGAGTCCGACTCATGCGGAATTCAAGACTGTCGGCATCGTGCTGCTATCGCTCGATGGGCAACCACATGCCATGTCGTGCACGGGCGTGAACGGCATTCCCGGCCTGGTCGCACAGGCCTATCTCACCCGCGACTTCACGGTTCCCGCCGGCGGTTACGCGCTGTCGTTCGTCGCGGGGGATTACGGCGGCAGCACGACCATCCCGAACTCGCAGGCATTCACCATCACCTGCAACCTGCCCCCGCAGACGGCAATTTCCTATATCGGCGGCAGTTACGACTTGGATATCGATCCGTGACGCCTGGCTCCTCGCGGGTATCGCCGCGAGGCGTGGCAATGAGAGGAGGATTGGCATGGACATGAAGCTGCTCGTGGCGACTGGAACGATCGGCATTGGCCTGGGCCTGCCGTCGAGCACCCAAGCCACAAGCCTGTTCTTGTTCGCCGACACCAACCCCGGCAGTGCCTGCCAGCTGAGCATCCCCACCATCGATACAGAGGTCCGCCCCAAGGCCAGCGGCTATCGCAACGAAGGTGTTCAGAACGCCTTCGTGATCTGCGGCTACTCGAAGCAATCCCTCGAATATTTTGGAACGCTCGTAATCGGCTTGACCTCCATGGATGGTGTGGCGCATGCGGTTTCATGCACCGCGGTCACCGGATTGAACGGCAACGAAAGTACCCCATTGATCTATTCCACCGTCACCATCACCGTCACCGCCAGCGGCTTGCAGGCAGGCAAAACGTGGAATGCCGCCAGCTTCGGATCCGCTGCTTCCACGATCCCCGGCGCAGTCGAGCCATCGGTCACCTGTCTGCTACCTGCGAATGTCGCCATCGTTTACCTGACGGGAGCAGTAAACATCTGAATCGGGGACTTGATCGCCGTCGTCGGCATTCACGCCGCAGTGCGCGCGCGCAACGCGAAATCGAGCGCGATCCCCGCGAAGATCGCCATTCCCACCCAGTGGTTGTGCAGGAACGCGCGGAAGCAACCCTCGCGGTCGCGATGCCGCGCGCGCAGGAATTCCCACAGCACCAGCAACGCGGATGCACCGAGTCCGTACCAATAGGGCGGGCCCAGGCCCGCCTGCCTTCCAACCAGCACCAATGCAATGAACATGCAGGCGTACAACACGCCCTGCGCGACGAGGTCCATGTCGCCGAACAGGATCGCGGTCGACTTCGCGCCCATGCGCAGGTCGTCGTCGCGATCGACCATCGCGTACCAGGTGTCGTAGGCCGTGGCCCAGAAGATGTTCGCGACGTACAACACCCAGGCCAGCGGCGGTACATGGCCCTGCACCGCGGCGAAGGCCATCGGGATGCCCCAGCCGAAGGCCATGCCGAGGTAGACCTGCGGCAGGTAGGTGTGGCGCTTGAGGTAGGGATAGCTCGCGGCCAGGAACACGCCGACGAAGCTGAGCAATACGGTCAGGCGGTTGGTGGTCAGCACCAGCCCGAACGCGACCAGCATCAGCACCGCGAACACCGCCAGCGCTTCGCGCCCGGACACCGCCCCGGTGGCGAGCGGTCGCGACTTCGTGCGTTCGACATTCGGATCCAGCCAGCGATCGGCGTAATCGTTGATCACGCAGCCGGCCGAACGGGTCAGCCAGACGCCGAGGGTGAACACCACCAATGGCCCCAAAGGCGGCATCCCGCCGGCCGCCAGCCACAGCGCCCACCATGTTGGCCACAGCAGCAGCAGCCAGCCGATCGGGCGGTCGCCGCGCACTAGTTTCCAGTAGTTGTCGAGGCGCTCACGCCAGGCCGGCACGGGTTCGGGGATGGGCGCGAAATCGCGTTCGTAGGACATGCCGGCAGGGTAGCAAGGAGGTTTCGGGTCGCGCCCCGCGCGGCGATCATGGACAATACGCGGCCCGGCGCCCGTAGCTCAGCCGGATAGAGTAGTGGCTTCCGAAGCCATTGGTCGGGGGTTCGAATCCCTCCGGGCGCGCCATTTGCTTCAAAATTGGTAGCGTGGAGGTCGGGATTGCCGGCCCTCGCGCGTAGCGCTCGGACGTTCGCCGATGCGCGAACCTCCGGTTCGCAAGCGCATTGGCTCACCCCTCCGGGCGCGCCATTTGCTTCAAAATTGGTAGCGTGGAGGTCGGGATTGCCGGCCCTCGCGCGTAGCGCTCGGACGTTCCGGGCGCGCCATTTATACTTCCCCGAATTCGTGCCCTTCGGTCACAGGTGCAGCGTGCGCAACCACGATCTGGAATTCCTCAAGCACTTCTCGATGGTCATCGCCTTCCTTTCGGCGGTGACCGTGGGCCTGATCCTGTTCGCCCACCATCTCAACGGCATCATCCCGGCCGAGGTTTCGCCCGAGGCGGCGAAACGCACCGAGGCGCGCATCGCCCCGACCGGCGCGGTGTATGCCGGATCCACCGGCGCGGCGCAGCAGGCCGCCGCGGCTGCGGCCGCAGCCACCGCGGCGGCTTCGCAGGTCGCCTATGGCGGCACGATGGACGGCTCGGTGGTGTTCAACAACCTGTGCACCGGCTGCCATACCTCCGGCGCGGGTGGTGCGCCCAAGCTGGACGCCGCCGGGATCGGCGCGCGCGCCGCGGCCCAGGGGGTGGACCAATTGGTCCACAAGGCGATCACTGGCTTCACCGGCACCGTCGGCGTCATGCCGCCTAAGGGCGGCAATCCGGCGCTGAGCGACGACCAGGTCAAGGCCACGGTCGAATGGATGGTTGCGCAGAGCAAGTAAGGCGCCTTGTCCGCCTGACGAACGCCGCCTTTGGGCGGCGTTTGCATTTCCGGGTTTCCCGGGCGCGAGACGGTCGGGCGGCTATCATCGCCGCATGTCCCCACCCCGCTTCCCCGACGCTTCCGGCGCCTTGTCGCTGCCGGGCCTCGCCGGCCCGCTCGAGGTCGCCGTGGATTCGCCCGAGGCCGACGCCTCCGCATTGCCGCTGCTGGCCGTGGTCTGCCATCCGCTCACCACCGAAGGCGGCAGCCTGCACAACAAGGTGGTGACCATGGCCGCGCGCAGCCTGCGCGAGCTCGGCGCCACGACCGTGCGCTTCAACTTCCGCGGCGCGGGCGCATCGGCCGGGACGTTCGACAACGGCGATGGCGAGCTCGACGACCTGCGCACCGTGGTCGCATGGGCGCGCGCGGCGCAACCCGGGCATGCGCTGTGGTTGGGTGGTTTCAGCTTCGGCGCCTACGTCAGCGTGCGCGCGGCGGCGGAACTGGAGCCGGCGCTGTTGCTGTCGATCGCGCCGCCGGCCGGACGCTGGGAATTCGAGTCCATCCCCGCGCCGACCATGCCGTGGCTGGTGATCCAGGGCGAAGCCGACGAGATCGTCGATCCGCAGGCGGTGTATGCGTGGCTGGAGAAACTGGATCCGCCGCAACTGGAACTGGTGCGCATGCCCGATACCTCGCACTTCTTCCACCGCAAGCTGATGGACCTGCGCGGCGCGATCAAGCAGGGCGTGCGGTCCTACCTGCCGGCCGCATGACGCCTTCGCAAGCGTACGCCGCGGGTGTCGCGCGCGGCGACTGGCAGGACGATCCCGCGCAGCATCCGGCGCTGGCCGAACTCGACCGGATCCACGCCGCGCTCGCTGCGACGCCGGAGCGCGATGGGTTTTTGTCGAAACTGTTTTCGCGCAAGGACGAAGCGTCCACGCCCGGCCTGTACCTGTGGGGCGGTGTCGGCCGCGGCAAGACCTTCCTCATCGACCTGTTCTACGACCAGCTCGACATCGCGCAGAAGCGGCGCACGCATTTCCACCGCTTCATGCGCGAGGTGCATGAGCGCCTGCGCGAACATGCCGGCCAGCGCGACCCGCTGGCGATCATCGCGCGCGAATGGCGCGCCTCGCTTCGGGTGCTGGTGCTGGACGAATTCTTCGTCGGCGACATCGGCGACGCGATGCTGCTCGGGCGGCTGCTGGATCGCTTGTTCGGCGAAGGCGTGGTGCTGGTCACGACTTCGAACACGCCGCCGCGCGACCTGTACAAGGACGGCCTGCAGCGCGCGCGCTTCCTGCCCGCGATCGCGGCGATCAAGGACCATTGCCAGGTACTCGAACTCGCCGGCGGCACCGATTACCGCATGCGCGAACTCGTGCGTTCGCCGGTGTACCGCGCGCCGCTGGATGCCGGATCGGACGCGTGGCTGGAATGGCGCTGGCACGCGCTCGGCGGCGACGACGCGCACCGCGACGCCGGCATCGTGGTCGACGGTCGCCGCATCCCGGTGCGCGCGCGCAGCCGCGGCCTGGCCTGGTTCGATTTCGACGCGCTGTGCGAAGGCCCGCGCGGCGCCAGCGACTACATCGAGATCGCGCAGGAATTCCACACCGTCCTGCTCGGCGGCGTGCCGGTGTTCGACGACAATCGCAACGATGCCGCGCGTCGCTTCGTCATCCTGGTCGACGAGCTCTACGACCGCCACGTCAACCTGGTCTGCACCGCCGATGCCGCGCCGGCCGCGCTCTACGCGGGCGAACGCCTCGCGGCCGCGTTCGAGCGTTGCGCCTCGCGCCTGACCGAAATGCAATCGTCCGAATACTTCGCGCACGAGCACCACGCCTGAGCGGCGCTGCGCTAGCATCGGCCCCGACTCCGCATCGAGCCTCGCCATGCGCCTGTTTCCGCTGATCCTCGCCCTCGCCGCGCTGTTGCCGCAATGCGCGCTCGCCGCCGAACGCCCCGAAGTCGCCGCCGCGGCGCAGGCCGAACGCGGCGAGGTGATCGCGTGGCGCCGCGATTTCCACCAGCATCCGGAACTCGGCAACCACGAAACCCGCACCGCGCAGGTCGTCGCCGACAAGCTGCGTTCGTTCGGGCTGGAGCCGAAGACCGGCCTCGGCCACACCGGCGTGGTCGCGATCCTCAAGGGCGGCAAGCCTGGCCCACGCATCGCCTTGCGCGCCGACATGGACGCGCTGCCGGTGGCCGAGCAGACCGGATTGCCGTTCGCCTCGACGGTGAAGGGCGAATACCGCGGCCAGCCGGTCGGGGTGATGCACGCCTGCGGCCACGACATGCACGTGGCGATTTTGCTCGGTGTCGCCGAAGCGCTGTCGAAGATGAAGGCCGAGTTGCCGGGCGAAGTGATGTTCGTGTTCCAGCCCGCGGAGGAAGGCCCGCCGACAGCGGGCGAAATCGCCGGCGCGAAGCTGATGATGGATGAAGGCCTGTTCCGCGACTTCAAGCCCGACGCCGTGCTCGGCCTGCATGTCTGGGCGAGTTTGCAGGTGGGCGACATCGGCGTGCGCGTCGGCCCGACCATGGCGGCGGTCGACGAGTGGACGCTGAAGATTACCGGCAAGCAGACGCATGGCGCGCGGCCATGGGATGGCGTGGATCCGATCACCGTCGGCGCGCAGATCCTGCTCGGCACGCAATCGATCCTCGCGCGCCAGGTCAACATCGCGAACTCGCCGGTGGTGCTGACCACGGGGCTGTTCCAGTCCGGCGTGCGCTTCAACATCATCCCCGACGATGCTTTGCTGGTCGGCACCCTGCGCACGTTCGATCCGGCGGTGCGCAAGGACGTGATCGAGCGCTTCCGCCGTACCGCCGAAGATTTCGCTGCCGCCAGCGGTGCGAAGGCGGATCTCGAAGTCGACTCGAACGCGCCGGCGCTGGTCAACGACCCGGCGCTGGTGGCGAAGCTGCGCCCGTCGCTGGAAGCGGCGGTCGGCAAGGAGCACGTGATCGACCAGCCACCGCTGACCGTGTCCGAGGATTTCGCGTACTACGCCGGCGCCGCGCCGGTGATGTTCTTCTTCGTCGGCAGCACGCCGGCGGGCAAGGATCCGGCGACGATGCCGATGAACCACTCGCCGCTGTATTCGCCGGACGAAGGCGCGCTCGATGTCGGCCTGCGCGCGATGTTGCAAACGACGCTGGATTTCCTCGGTGGTGGCAAGGCTGGGTAACCTTGTCAACGCATTGGTCACTACATCCTCATCGACGGCCACCGCTCTCGATCAGGCTTTCCGACGTCGAGGCTTTCATCCGCGATAACCCAAATCACCCGCTTCGCGTGAATCGTTCCTGACAATCCGTTCCGACCGATCCCGCTTCGCGGCACGGCATTCCGAGCGATAATCCCCCCATGAAAACCCCGCAAGACTCCGCGCTCGGCCGCCACGTCGACTATCCGCGCGAGTACGACGCCTCGCTGCTGTTCCCGATCGCGCGCAGCCTCGGCCGCGATGCGCTCGGCATTGCAGACGACGCGCTACCGTTCATCGGCTTCGACCGCTGGCATGCGTACGAACTCTCGTGGCTGGACGCGCGCGGCAAGCCGCGGGTCGCAACCGCGACCTTCGAGGTTCCCGCGGATTCGCCGAACCTGGTGGAATCGAAATCGCTCAAGCTCTACCTCAACTCCTTCAACGCCAGCCGCTTCGACAGCGACAGCGACGGCGCGGTGCGCGACGCGATCGCCCGCGATCTGTCGAACGCCGCGGGTGCGCAGGTGTCGGTCGCGTTCGGCCTGCCGACGATCTCCGATGCGACGTCGACGATCGACCTCGACGCGCAGGACATCGCCATCGAATCCTATGGCCCGCCGGATGCATCGCTGCTGGTGTTCGACGCCAACGACGAAGCGGAGGAAACACTCTCGAGCGCCTTGTTGAAATCGAATTGCCCGGTGACGGGCCAGCCGGACTGGGCCAGCGTGCGCATCGCCTACCGTGGCCCGCGCATCGACCGCGCCGGACTGTTGCGCTACCTCGTCTCCTTCCGCGACCACGCCGAATTCCACGAGCAATGCGTCGAGCGCATCTTCGTCGACCTGCGCGCGCGTTGCCGTCCGCGGGAATTGTCGGTGGAAGCGCGTTACACCCGCCGCGGCGGACTCGACATCAATCCTTGGCGAGCTACGCGCGGACTGCCGCCTCCAAGCGCGGGCCGCGACCCACGGCAGTAGGCATCGCGAAAGGATCACGGCGACGCGATGCTTTCTTAACAGCTGCCGTGGGAGGCTGGCGCCGGTTCACATGGGCACAGGAGTCCCCAATGGCCAATCCGCAGAATCCCAACGATCCGAATTCGCTCTCGCTTGCAGGCAGTAGTTCAGGCGGCGAAAAGAAGGCCGATTTCTCCAACGTGCAGGGCCACGTCGACACCGTGCCGGCCACGAGTGGTGACGCCGGCAGCGCCGGCAAGCCCGATTTCTCGAACGTGCAGGGCAAGGTCGATGGCGTGCCCGACGGCGGTGGCGCCGGCGCGGGCGAACAGTCCTACACCGTGCAGAAGGGCGACACGCTTTCGCACATCGCGCAGAAGCACTACGGCAAGGCGAGCAAGTGGCACGCCATCTTCGATGCCAACCGCGACACGATCGACGACCCGGACAAGATCTTCCCGGGCCAGGTGCTCAAGCTTCCGGATGCGAGCGGCTGACCATTCGCCGTTCGCCCACACGATTCCAGACATCCACAGGAGACCACCATGACCCGCAACCGCATTTCGCTGGCCCTCGCCGCCACGCTGCTAGCGACCGTCGCCCTCGCCGGCTGCAAGAAGAAGGACGACATGGCGACGACCACGCCGCCGGCTACGACCGAACCCGCGCCCGCCCCGAGCATGCCTGAGCCGGCGCCCGCGCCGACCCCGGCCACCGTGACCTCGGTCGACCTCGGCAATGCCGTCGGCGCCGACAACAAGGTGACCATGGCATCCACCAGCTTCGCCAAGGCCGATACCATCCACGCCTCGGTCGCCACCGATGGCGCGGGCGGCAAGCTCAACGCGAAGTGGACCTACCAGGACGGGCAGACCGTCGACAGCCAGGACAAGGATGTCGCCGCCGGCCCGCAGGTCAGCGATTTCAGCATCAGCAAGCCGGACGGCTGGCCGGCGGGCAAGTACAAGGTCGAGATCTCGCTCGACGGCAATGTCGTGCAGAGCCGCGATTTCGAAGTGAAGTAAGCACGAAACCGTTTCGACGGGCGAAGGGCGCGGCGCAAGCCGCGCCCTTTTCGTTTGCGCGAATCAGGGAACCGGTGTCGTCGCCTTGTGGTACAGGCCATCGAACGAAGCGACCCAGGCCTTGCCGTCGTCCGTCGAGATCTCCCACAACTGGCGCACGGTGCCGTCGGCGTTCGGCGTATAGGTGATGCGGTCGCGGACGGCGATGCCGGTCTTCGGATCAGCTTTGTCGCGCTGCCCCTCGAGCACCATGCTCGCGCCGACCAGGCCACCATGCAGGTAGAGGCGGTTGCCGGTGCTGGCCACCCAGAACTGTTCCCACTGGGCAGTGTCGGCGTTGTAGATGTTGAAGCTTTCGCCGATGGCGCCGCCCTTGCCGAACCAGTGTTCGTGGACGACGCAATCGCCGAGCCGCGATTCGACCCGGCTGCGGCCGATGACCTGCTCGCCTTTCGGCCCGGTCACATCCCAGTTGCCGACCCAGAAATCGAATTGACGTCGCGCGGGGTCGGCGCAGGGCGGTGCCTGCGGCGTGGCGGGTGGTGGCGTTTGCGCGGACAGATCGGACATGGCGAACACCGCCAGCATGAAGAACAGGCATCGCAACGTGCGGATCATCCTCGTTTCCCGGCAGTCGCTGTGCGCACAGCCTATCGGACCGGACGGCGCGCAACTTGCCGGAATTTGCCGACTGGCGTCGTTGCGCAATCCAATGCCGGCCACGATGGTCGATCCCCGCGGACCGACCCGTGGTTCAGTAGCCCAGCGCCGCCGCCAGTTCGCGCGTCTCGCGGCCCAGCACGTCCTCGGAGTAGAAGCGCTTCCAGCGCACGGCCGCGTCGGGGTTGATCGCGTTATGCAGGTGGAACTTGAGGTCGCCGCTCATGCGCGAGGCGGTCGCCACGCCATCGGTCATGCGGTCCATGTCGTCGTACGGATTGACCATTGCGGTCTCGTACGGGATGCCGACGAAGCCGCAGATGCGGCGCAGCACGGCTTCGGGTTCGACGACCAGCTGCTCGTACTGCACCTGCAGCCAGCGTTCGGACGGCACCTGTCTGGAAATCTCGAGCGTGTTCTGCTGCGCCAGCAGCCAGGTCAGCTCGGCGAGTTCGCGGCTGCCGTAACCGCCTTCCTGCGACGCGCTCGGTGGCAGCAGGCGCTGCATCGACGATTCTTCGTACGAACGCACCATGCCCAGCGGATGCCGGACCAGGTGGATGTACAGCGGATCGGCGAAGTCGCGCTCGATGCGCTTGAGGATGTCGACATCGACGATGTACCACGGCGTCTTGTCCACCAGCAGTCGCTCGCCCCGCAGCGGTGTTTGCAGTTCGCGGTAAAACGCCTTGGTGGTCATGCCCTGCGCTTCGCAGTCGGCGACGAAGGCCAGCGCCTGCTCGGCGCTCCAGCCCTTCAGGTGCATGAGCGCGCGCGCGGTGCCTTCGAGCAGGTGGTCGGTATGCGCGCCGGAGAGCGCCTTGCGCCGGTCGGCCATCGTCCGGTACGGCAGCAGGTGCAGCTCGGGCGGCGCGAAGAGTTTCGAGTTGCCGGCCAGCAGGATGCGCAGCAGGGTGGAACCCGAACGCGGCGGCGACAGCACGAACACGGCGCGCTCGTTCTTCGGGGTGCCGTCGTCGGCCAGGTCGCGCACCGGGAAACGGTTGCGAAAGGTGGCGAGCTTCGCGGCGGTGACGCGCTCTTCCTCGGGCACCGAGATCACCCGCTGCGGATCGGTCGCGGCCGGGCCGGCGGGCGCCGTCGGTACGCCGTTGTTGAGCCGCCCGGCGACGAATTCCGCGATCTGCCGCACCGTCACGTCGTCGATGTACTTCCCGCCCTGCATCAGCAGGTCCTGGAAACCGAGCTTGGTCTTGAACTCGCTTTCGATGGCGACGGCCATCTGGATGAAATCGATCGAGGCGAAGCCGACGTCCCCGACCATGGTGGTGCCGGAGTTCATGCCGCCATCGATTTCGACATCCCAATCCTCGGTGAGATCGGCGATCACCCCGATGACCCGCGCTTCCACCGCCTCGACCGTATGCACGTGTGTTCTTCCCCGAAAACCGATGCCGGATCCCATGCCATCCGCGCGAAGTACGCGCGCCATCTGTGACCGGACGCACAGACGCGGCATTAACCGCCAAGTATTGCCGCACTTCCCGCGCGAGTCCAGAACGAACCCGCATTCAGGTCGTTTCCCGCTGGAACACCGCGCCGATGCGGGCTGCGATGCACGCGGCGCATTGCGCCGGATTCCACCGCCCGTTTCACCGCTTTCCCCCCCGACCGGAACGATGGTCCCCTGCTCCGGCAGAGGGTAGAACGCGGAACGCGGCCCGTCGCGGACATGCGCGACAATGGCGGCCTTTCCGCCACGACCGCTGCCATGTCCGACGCCAACAAGATCCTCTACACCCTCACCGACGAGGCGCCGTTCCTCGCCACCGCCTCGTTCCTGCCGATCGTGCAGGCCTATGCCGGCACCGCGGGCGTCGAGGTCGAAACCCGAGACATATCGCTGGCCGCGCGCATCCTCGCGCAGTTCCCCGACCTGCTCGGCGACAAGGCCGTGGCCGACGACCTCGCCGAACTCGGCGAACTGGCGAAGACGCCGCAAGCCAACATCATCAAGCTGCCCAACATCAGCGCCTCGATCCCGCAGCTCAAGGCGGCGATCGCCGAGCTGCAGAAGCAGGGCTTCGCCTTGCCGGATTACCCGGACGAGCCGAAGGACGATCGCGAGAGGGACGCGAAGTCGCGCTACGACAAGGCCAAGGGCAGCGCGGTGAACCCGGTCCTGCGCGAAGGCAATTCCGACCGTCGCGCGCCGAAGGCGGTGAAGGCCTACGCGCGGAAGCATCCGCACCGCATGGGCAAGTGGGATTCGAATTCCCGGTCGCATGTTTCGCACATGGACGCCGGCGACTTCTACGGCAGCGAACAGTCGGCGGTGATGCCGGCCGCGGGCCAGGTGCGCATCGAATTCACCAGCGCCACGGGCGGCAGCTTCCCGCTGCGCGCGCCGGTGAAGGTGCAGGCGGGCGAAGTCATCGACGCCTCGATGATGGACGCGGCCAAACTGGCCGGCTTCATCGATGCGCAGATCGCGGACGCGAAGGCGCGCGGCGTGCTGTTCTCGCTGCACCTGAAGGCGACGATGATGAAGGTCAGCGACCCGATCATGTTCGGCATCGCGGTCTCGCGCTTCTACGCGCCGGTGCTGGACAAGCACGCGGCCGCGCTGGCCGGAATCGGTTTCGACCCGAACAACGGCATCGGCGACCTGGTCGCGCGCCTGGGCCAGTTGCCGGAAGCGAAGCGTGGCGAAATCGAGGCCGACATCGCCGCGCTCTACGCACAACGCCCGGGCGTTGCGATGGTCAATTCCGACAAGGGCATCACCAACCTGCACGTGCCCAGCGACGTGATCGTCGATGCGTCGATGCCGGCGATGATCCGCGACAGCGGCCGCATGTGGAACGCGCAAGGCGAATTGCAGGACACCAAGGCGGTCATCCCGGACCGCGATTACGCCGGCATCTACCAGGCGGTGATCGAGGACTGCAAGGCCAACGGCGCGTTCGATCCGGCGACGATGGGCAGCGTGCCCAACGTCGGGCTGATGGCGCAGGCCGCCGAGGAATACGGTTCGCACGACAAGACCTTCCGCATCGACGGCGAGGGCACGGTGCGCGTGCTCGACGACGCCGGCAAGGTGCTGATGGAACACGCGGTGCATGCCGGCGACATCTGGCGCATGTGCCAGACCAAGGATGCGCCGATCCGCGACTGGGTGAAACTCGCGGTCACGCGCGCGCGGCTGAGCAACACGCCGGTGGTGTTCTGGCTGGATCCGCAGCGCGCCCACGACCGGAATTTGATCGCGCTGGTCGAACGCTATCTGAAGGAACACGACACCAGGGGTCTCGACATCCGGATCATGGATCCGGTTGCGGCGATGCGGTTCTCGCTGGCACGCATCCGCAAGGGCGAGGACACGATTTCCGCCACCGGCAACGTGTTGCGCGACTACCTCACCGACCTGTTCCCGATCATGGAGCTGGGCACCAGCGCGAAGATGCTGTCGATCGTGCCGCTGATGGCCGGCGGCGGCCTGTTCGAGACCGGCGCCGGCGGCAGCGCGCCCAAGCACGTGCAGCAGTTCGTGGCCGAGGATTACCTGCGCTGGGACTCGCTTGGCGAATTCCTCGCGCTGCAGGCCTCGCTGGAATTCATCGCAGACAACACCGGCAATGCGCGGGCCAAGGTGCTGGCGGACACGCTGGACGCGGCGAACGCGGAATTCCTCGACAACGATCGCTCGCCGGGCCGCAAGCTCGGGACCATCGACAACCGCGGCAGCCATTTCTACATCGCGCTGTACTGGGCGCAGGCGCTGGCCGAACAGGCGGCGGATGCGGAACTCGCCACGAAGTTCGCGCCGCTGGCGAAGGCGTTGACGGAGAACGAAGCGAAGATCTCCGCGGAACTGATCGCGGTGCAGGGCAAGCCGGTCGACATCGGCGGCTATTACAAACCGGACATGGCGAAACTCGAATCCGCGATGCGCCCTAGCGCGACGCTCAACGCCGCGCTGAATGCCTTGTCCGCGAACTGAGGCGGAATCGCCGCGCCGCGACGAAGGCCCGGATCATCCGGGCCTTCGTCGTTTCCGGCGACCTCAAGCGCAAGAAATCCCGCGGCGCGTGGCAACGACCGGCTTGGCGACGTTGCGGCGCTCGCGACGGCGCGCATAGGTGTCGAAGGCGCGGCGCGAGGCGATTCGATTGCCGAAGCTCGGGCCGTAGGTTTCTTCGTCGAGGCCGATGCGTGGCTCGAGGTCGTCGAGTCCACCCAGGTACCACAAGCTCTCGAGCAGACGGTTGGGGAACGTCTTCATGGGGGATTCCGGATTCGGGTGTTCGCTGTGCGGGGCCGGGGACGCCGCCAGTTCGACCGCCAGTTCCGGATCGGCGACATGGCCATGCAGGAACAGCATCTGGGTCGCGATGTTCATGGGTTTCCTCCTTCGGGCGAAGGGTTCGCCTTGAGTGGAATCGAAGATAGGCGCATGCTCCGCGCATGAAAATCGAGATTTTGGCAAGCCTGCATTGAATCGCATTCAACCCTTCCGATGAGCCGTCCGCCGCTGCATGCCCTGCAAGGCTTCGTCGCCACCGCCCGCCAAGGCAATCTGTCGCGCGCCGCCGAAGCGCTGCATCTCACCGTCAGCGCCCTCAGCCACCAGATCCGGGGGCTGGAGGAACGCCTGGGCCAGCGCCTGTTCGTGCGCAACGCGCGCGGGGTGGAACTCACCGCCGACGGTCGGTTGCTGTTCGAACGCATCGCCCCGCATTTCGACGCGATCGAGCAGGCGCTGCGCCCGTTCCGCGCGCCGCGCGATAACGTGCTGGCGCTGACGCTGATGGCCTCGTTCGCCTCGAGCTGGCTCGTGCCGCGCTTGCCGCGTTTCCTCGCCGCGCATCCGCAACTGGAAATCAACCTGCAATCCAGCGTCGCCGTGGTCGATTTCGAGCGCGATACCCAGCTTGACGCCGGCTTGCGCTACGGTCCCGGCCAATGGCCCGGCCTGCAGGCGGTGCCCTTGTTCGACGACTGGGTGACGCCGACCGCGAGTCCGGAGCTGATCTCGCGCCTGGGCCGACCGACGCTCGCGACCCTCGATGCGTTCCCGTTGCTCGGCGCGCCGGGCGGACGCTGGAGCCAGTGGTTCGAAACCTTCGGCGGCACTTCGCCGAAGCGCTTCGTCGCCACCTTCGACGATTCGGAAACCCTGCATCGTGCCGCGGTCGAAGGCCTTGGCATCGCGCTCGGCCGGATCACGCTGACGCGGCCCCTGGTCGAGGCTGGCCTGCTTGTGCCGCTGTTCGACGCGCGGCTGAAAGCCGAATACGCGCATTACCTGGTGTATCCGCCACGCTCGGAGTCGCACCGCGGGCTCGCCGCGTTCCGCGACTGGTTGCTCGCCGAGGCGCGGGACTACGAACGGCAGTCGGCGCCAAAACCAAAGCGTGCGCCCCGCGGCAACGCGGGGCGCTGATGTCGCTGGCGCCGCAAGCGCCGCCTACGGCAGGTTCAACGAATGCAGGAAATTGTCGACCTGCACGGTGAGGTTGCCTGGCGCGCCGAGTTGCGCATTGATCTCGCCGTGGCGCATGTCGATCGGATACACGCTTACGCGACCGCCCAATCCCTTGGCCTTCTCGGCGTAGGCCTGGGCCTGCACGCACGAATCCGAACGCTGGCTGGAGCACACCAGCAGCATCGGTACCGGCGCACTCGATAGCCGGAGGATCGGGGATGCATCGCGCCACAGTTGCGGGTCGCCGCCGAACGCTTCGTCGTACAGCCCGAAGTGCTTCTTCTGCATGATGTCGACGACGTTGTAAGCCGCGCTGTCCAGCACCACGGTGCCGAGCCATGGGCCTGCGCCGGCACTGGTCGCGATCGACGGCGCCGAGGTCAGCAGCGAAACCAGGTGCGCACCGGCGGAATGGCCCATCAACACGAAGCGCGACGGATCGCCGCCCCAGGAACGCGCCTTGCCCTGCGCGAACGCAAGCGCTTTCGCGATGTCGCCGGCTTCGCCCATCGGCGTGACCTGCGGCACCAGGCGATAGCCGACCGAAATCACGATGTAACCCTTCGGCAGCCAGTATTCGACCTTGTTGTTGACGACGCCCGCGGCGTCCTTGTCGCCGCGCCGCCAGCCGCCGCCGTGGACCATGAAGATCACCGGCGCGTTCTGCGCGTTCGCCGGCCGATATACGTCCATCCGTTGCTCGGGCGCGGAACCGTAGGCCACGTCCTTTTCGACCTGCGCTCCGGCCGGAAGGTTGACCGGCTGGTTGCGCCGGCCGCCCATCGGACCCTGGCCCTGCTGACCTTGGCCGGTCGCGCGCCGCTCGGCCATCCTTTGCTGCCAGCGCTCACGCATGGTCTGCCCCGAACAACTGGTGGTCGCGACCACGCCCGTGAGGGCGATGGCGACGATGACGGTCTTTCCGATCGACGAAAGCATGTTGGGTCTCCCACCTCTCTGGCGTGGCGGCCGTGGCCACCATCGGATTCGGCGGCGATACTCGCACAGCCGGGCAAGCTTGGAAGTGAAGCCACGGCGCGTTCGCCGCGGCATTCAGCCGATGTTTCCCTTGGGGGTTCATCGGCGCCCTTCGTCGTGCGAACCCAGGTAGACCTCGCAACCGCCGCGCGGATTGAACACGTAGCCGGAACCGTCGATCGGCATGATCTTCGGCCCCCATGGATTGGCGGTGCCGAGGAACAAGCCGTGCGGGGTCGAGGCGAAGGTCCGCAGGCCCATGTTGTAGGGATTGCCCATGCCATTGGTCGAGACCGGCACCCAGTTCTCGCCGTCGTAGCTGCGGTAAAGGTCGAAGCCCGACTGGTAATCGAGGATGTTCTGCGGATCGACGTGGGCGACCACGTTCGCGAACGCCTCGGGCCAGCGACTGCGGTTGACGTAGCCGAGGATGCCGCTCCATTCGAACGTGCCCATGTAGAGCCAGCCCTCGTGCTCGCACATGCGCCAGAAATAACCGTTGAAGAAGTTGTCGAAGCCCGGCTGCCGGCCCGACAGCGGTTCCTTGCGCCCGTCGGGCGTGTCGCGTCCTTCGCCGACGATCAGGTCCCAGCTCATGTCCGGGTGCAGGCGGATCAATTCGGATGCGCCCGGGCCGATGTCGTTCTGGCGATCGATGCCGCCGCCCTGGATGCCGGTGCCGATGTACAGGCAGCCCTTGAACGGATGCAGGCTGAGCACGCCCTGGTTCAACTTGCCTCGCCAGGCGCCCTGCTCCATCACCCGTTCCCACTGGTAGGGCGCTTCGCCTTCGCAGGTGCTGCGCCACAACTGGAAGCCGCTGTGGTTGAGCGTGCCGACGTAGAGGTGGTCGCCCCATGCGCAGACTTCGTGCAGCGATTTGTTGCCGACGTCGCCGAAGCCGAAGTCGCTCACCGGGCGCCAGCCGCCGCGCGCCGGGTCGCTGCTTTCGTAAACCACCGAATGCCCGGAGACATTGGTGTTGCCGCCGCGCGAGCCGGCCGGCGTGGTGTACAGGCGGCCCTTGAACGGCACCATCGAGCGGATCGTGGTCACCGGCAGTCCGACCAGGCCCGGTTCGCAGGTCACCTCGAAGTTGCGCCCGTCCTCGGTCGCCATGATCACCGGGCCCGGGCCGCGCGCCGGCGACCAGGTGCTGATGAACAGCTTCGGCGGCTCGGATTCGTTGCGGCGGAAAACAGCCGCTGCGCGATAACTGATGTCGCGCGGGATCGGCTTGCCGTGGCTGCCGGTGATCATCGGCGCCTTGAAAACGCGTTCCCACAAGTGCGATTTCGGATCGTAGCTCCAGATTTCCGCGCGCAGGTCCAGGTCGAACGGATCCTTCGGGCATTCCACCGGCCACACGTCGATGCCCAGCGACAGGCGCGAACGCATCAGCGCGAAATTGTCGCGCATCGTGCTGACGTACAGGCGGCCGTTGAACCAGGTCATCGAGTGCGTGTACGAATTGTGCCCGTCGCCGAAACCGCGCTCGGCGATCTTGCGGAAATGATGCCGGCTCAGGCCCGGGCGGATCCCGAGCTTGTTCACCTTGACCCCGCTCACGCCGGAACCGCCGCGGTCGCCGGGGCGAACATCGACTGGATCTCCGCCAGCGCGTCTTCGCGCGTGGCGAACGGGCCCATCCGGCATTTCTCGCGGGTCATGAAGTACCAGGCGTCGTCGACCGCGAACACGCGGTCGGTGCGGATGTAGTTGCGCGGCGCTTCGCCGTCGCGGTTGCGGCGGCGTTCGGCGGAGAATTCTCCGCCCCAGAAGCGCTTGCAGTCGGAAATCATTTCCTGCGGGCGCGAGGAAGGGAAGAAATGCCCGGCATCGCGCACGCCGCGGAATTCGGCCTGTGGCCAGACCTCGAGCAGGACCTGGCCGGTGAGCCGCGCATGCGACTTCTCGCCGTACAGCGCGAGGATCGGGAACCGCAGCTTGCGCAGTTCCTCCAGCGCCAGCCCGTCGTCGCCCATCATCTGCGCCTTCGCCGATGTCGTTTCCATCAGCGCGAGCCACTGCCGCGCCGTCTGCTTGGTCGACTTGCCCATCAGCGGGCTGACCAGTTCGGCCAGTTCCGCCGGCACCTCGGTGCCGTCCAGTTGCCATTGCGCCATGCAGGTGATCAGGTGGTAGCCGAAATAGGGATGCCGCGTGTCGAGGTCGAGCCCCAGGCGGTCCAGGATCGGCTGGATGCCCTGCCCGTACGCCCAGTCGAGCGGCGGGCCGAGCCGGCGCACCGCGGCGATGTGGCTGTCGGCGAGGACCAGGCTGCGCACGCGTTCGGGCTGTTCGCAGGCGAGCTTCAGCGCCACGACGCCGCCGAAACTGTGCGCGACGAAATGCGCCTTCGCGATCCCGAGGTGGTCGAGCAACCCGCCCAGGTCGCGCGCCATCTCGGTCGGCGAGTAACCGTCGGCCGGCATTTCCGAACGCCCGTGCCCGCGCAGGTCGAGCATGGTGACGCGGAAGCGCGTGGAGAATTCGGCCGCGTACTGGAAGTACCAGAACGCGAGGTTGGTGGCCAGGCCGTGCACCATGACCAGGTCTTCGCGCGCGCCATCGCCACCATCGTCCGTCTGGACGTAGTTCAGGCGCACGCCGTTGACGATGGCGGTCGGCACGCTTACCCCCTGGTCCCGCGCATCGGCGCCGAATCGTTCATGCGTAGTGGACCTCTGTTTGCAGCGATGCGGGCGTCGCGACCGCGATGACCGCATCGTGCCGGCGCACGACGCGCGCTTCGACCGTGCCCAGCGGGTGCTCGACCAGCAGGTTTTCGCAGGGACCATCGGCGTAACGGATGCCGAATTCCGCCGGCTCGCCCTGCAGGCCGATGCCCAGGCACTTCGACGCGGCTTCCTTCGCGCACCATAGGCGCAGGACGCGTTCGTCGAGCGCGGCGCCGGACAGGCCATCGACCAGCGGCCGCTCGTGCGCGGCGAGCGATTGCGCAACCAGTTCCGGTTGCACGCGGCCCATCGCCTCGAGGTCGACGCCCACCGCCAGGCCCGGCGCGGCGACCGCGACCAGGCAGGATTCACCGCTGTGCGACAACGACACGCGCGGCGCGTCGACCAGGGCGCCATTCCACCAGCCGTCGACGTGCGGCGCACCGAGTTCATCGTGCAGCACGACCACGTCCGCCGCATGAACAAGGCGGCCCGTCTGCTGGTGGATCCAGTGCCGCACCGCTTCCTTCAACGCGGCCCGGCCGGACAGCCATTCGCGGTGATGGCGCAGGGATCCCTGCAACATCCGCCATTCGCCGCGCTCTTCCTCCGACAGCAGCACGTGCGCGAGCACGCGCATGCAGATGCCGCCGGACTGCGTGGCCAGCTCGGGCGCGATCAACGGCATCTGCCACAACGAGACGCCATCCATCGCCACCGGTTCGGCCGGCGCGCCGAGGAAACCCTGCAGCGGGTTGACCCGCGCCATGTGGTAGGTCGGCGGAACGCGGAAGAACAGGTTGCCCATGTCGTGGCAACGCAACAGCACCCGGCCTTCGCCGTCGATGCAGTCGAAATCCCAGTTGCGCGGGGCGTTGATGTCGGTGCTGACGCCGTCGGCCGGGCGCTGGCGACCGCGAACCACGATGCCTTCGCGATCGGCGGGGCACGGTTCGTACAGTTCGATGCGGTCGATGTAGGACGGGAAGGAATGGAATTCCGGGCCGACGTACTGCACCAGCCAGCACGGTGCGACCTGGCTCAAGGCATCGAGCAGCACCGGGTTCAGCACCAGATGCGGCGCGTGCCCGGGCGCGAAGAAATCCGCGAGGCTGACCTCGCTCAGGCGCACGTCGATGCCGGTGTCGTCCCAGGCGAGGATTTCGCGCACGCTCTGGAACACCGGTCCATGGAACATCGCGTGGCGATCGGTGGTGTACAGGCTGGGCACGTGGATGTCCCACGGCCGTGGCGCGGGCAGCGGCGCGACGTCGCCCAGGCGCCAGTCGCGGTCGAAGCGGAATTCGCCGCTGACGGCGATGCCGCGCGGCGTGAACACTTCCGCGGCGTAGTGCTGCCGATCGCGGTCGATGACGCGCGCGCGCACTTCGATGTCGAGGACGCCGTCGTCCAGCGCGATCCAGTCGAACGCCTTCACGTTCTCGATCACGCCCAGGTCGGTGCGCCCGGCAAGCGCGGCGCAGGCTTCGGCCATCAATTCGAGGCTGGCCATGAACGGCACGCAGGCCAGCCCGAACAGGTTCGGGTCGTGGTCGGACACCGGGCCGGACAGCACGTGGTCGCGCACGAACTGGTCGTTGTCGAGCGCGACCTGGCAATGCGCGACGATGTGCGCATCGTCGAGTTCGTCGATCCGGTCGAGCAGCGGCGTGGCGCCGTCCCGGACATGGGTGGACGCCGGCCGTGGCGCGGAGCCGTCGACGGCGAAGCCGCCGGCCACCGGCAGCGCGTGCATCAACTCGCTCTGGCGGTCGAGGAAATCGCGCATGACCTCGAAGTACTCGCCCATCACCCGTACGCGCATGTCCTCGCCCGGCGCCGTTGCGGCGACCACGGTTTCGGCCGTCGCGACTTCGGCTGCGAGCGCCGGTGGAGGGGCGGGCGCAACGACTTGCGGCGCCGGCACCGGCTGCGCCTGCGCCGGCGGCTGCGCCAGCTGGCGCACCCGTTCGCGATCGGCTTCGCTGAAACGCACCATCGGCATGGTGTTGTCGAGCACCGGCGGTTGCCGCACCGACGTGGTCGCGGCGAGGTCGATGGACGCCAGTTCGCGCGGCGAGAACAGTTTCGCGATGTCGACCTCGCGGCCGGCGGCGTAGAGCTGCGCGAGCGTGGACAGCAATTGTTCGACGTCGTTCTTGCGCCGCACGTTGCTCGCCAGCGCCACGTGGTCGCGGTCGGCGAGGATGTCGTTGACGAACGCGGTGAGGTTGCCCGACGGGCCGACCTCGACGAACACGCGTACGCCGTCGTCGTGCATCCTGCGGATGGTTTCGCGGAAACGCACCGTCTGCGACCACTGGCCCGCGGCCAGCGCGCGCACCTGCACCGGGTCGTCCGGGAACAGGTCGACCGAGGCGCAGGAATACAGCGGCACGTTCGGCCGTTCCAGGCCGATGCCTTCGTAGTATTCCTCGAACGCCGCGCTGACTTCGGCGAACGCGGGCGTGTGGTAGCCGCGATCGAACGGCAGCGGCATGCAGATCGCGCCGAGCGCGGTCAGGCCCGCCTGCACGTGGGCGATGTCGGCGACGCTGCCGTACAGCACGATCTGGTTGCTGCAGTTGTCCATCGCGACCTGCACGTCGCGGCCCTGTTGCGCGAGGTAGCGGTCGACGTCCGCGGAAGGCAACGCACCGACGGCGAGCAGCGCGCCCACCGGGATCTTGCCCGACTGCATCAGCGCGTCGTAGACGGCGTAATGCTTGCTGATGCAGTCCGACAGTTCCTGCGGCGTGGTCGCCGCATTGGCGCCGCTCGCGGCGAGCGCGGCGGATTCGCCGGAACTGTGGCCGAGCATGACGTCGGGTTCGACGCCCAGCGACTTCAGCAATCCGTGCATCGCCATGCCGCCGACGAACACGGCTTCGGAACCCACGTCCATGCCGTGCAGCCGTTCCTCGAGCTGCGCGCGGCGCGCCTCGTCGATTTCGCTGCTCGGGAACACGATGTCGGTGCGCGCCTCGCCCGCCGGCAGGCCGTAGAGGCCGCGCCAGAAATCCAGCCAGCGCTGCACCGGTTCGAAGCGCAACGCGAGTTCGGCGAACATGTGCGGGTATTGCGAACCCTCGCCGGGGAACAGGAACGCGAGCTTGCCCTCGACCCGGCGGTTGCCGTAGAACACGTGGCCGCGGCCGCCGGGACCGGCACCGACCTTGCCGCTGCGCACCTTCGACACCGCCTGCGCGATGCTGCTGGCGAGCTTGGCCTTGTCCTTGGCGATGATCGCGATGCGATGTTCGCCGTCGCGATCGGCTGCGGCGAGCGCCGCCGCCACTTCCGCCAGCGTCCACCCCGGGTTGCGCTCCAGCCCGGCCGAGAGCTCCTCGAGCTTCGCCACCAGCGCTTCGGCGCCGTCGGCGGAGAGCACGCACAGTTCGGCCGGCCAGTCGGTCATGCGCCCCGGCACCACCGCGGTGTCCGGCGCCTGTTCGAGGATGGCGTGCGCGTTGATGCCGCCGAAGCCGAACGAATTCACCGCGGCGCGGCGCGGCTTCCCGACCGGCACCATCCATGGCGAGACCCGGGTGTTGACGTAGAACGGGGTCTTGTCGATGCCCAGTTCCGGGTTGACCTGTTCGCACAGCGTCGGCGGCAGCGTGCGGTGGTGCAGCGCGAGCGACATCTTGATCAGGCTGGCGATGCCCGCGGCCGGGATGCAGTGGCTGATCATCGACTTGACCGAGCCCAGCGCCTTGGTACCGACCGGCGCAGTGCGTTCGCCGAAGACCGACCCGAGCGACGCGATTTCGGTCTTGTCGCCGAGCGGGATGCCGGTGCCATGCGCCTCGACCAGGTCGACCGTCTCCGGATCGATGCCGCTGCCTGCATAGGCGCGGCGGATCGCGAGGGTCTCGCCGTCGTGGCTGGGCGCGAGCAGGCCGACACCCTTGCCGTCGCTGGAATGGCCAACGCCGCGCAGCACCGCGTACACGCGGTCGCCGTCCGCGATGGCGTCGTCGAGGCGCTTGAGTACGACCACGCCCAGGCCTTCGCCGAGCAGGGTCCCGTCGCTGCCGGCTTCGAACGGGCGTACCTTGCCGCGCGCGCTGAGCGCGCCGAGTTGGGTGAAACTGGCGTTGACGTCGGCGGGCAGCGTGGCGTTGACGCCGCCGGCGAGCATCATCCGGCTGCGACCTGTGCGCAGTTCGTCGGCCGCGGCGGCGACCGCCAGCAACGACGAGGCGCAGGCCGCGTCGAGCACGTAGTTCGGGCCGCGCAGGTTGAGCCGGTTGGCGATGCGCCCGGTCATCATGTTCGGCACCAGGCCCGGCGCGTTGTCGGCGTTGGTCGGCGGCAGCTTCTTCAGCAACATGGCGCGCAGTTCCTGCAGCGCCTCCTCGCCCATGTGCGGAATCGCCGCACGGACCAGGTCCATGGTCTGGTCGATGACGATGTTGTTCTGGATGACCGTGACCTGGCCCGCGTGCAGGTAAGCGCTGTGGCCCAGCACGATGCCGGTTTCGGAATGGTCCGCATCCGCGCCCAGGTAGCCGGCGTCGGCCAGCGCATCGCGCGCGACGCGCAGCGCGAGGTACTGGTCGGTTTCGCCGCCGGCCACCGAGTTGGGCATGATCCCGAACTCGCGCGGGTCGAAGCGGTACAGGTCCTTGAGGTAGCCGCCGAATGGCGTCTTGATCCGCCCGGCATCGAGATAGCGTTGCGCGCCCCAGTCCGCGACCGGTTCGCCGATCGCATCCACGCACTCGAGGATGTTGTTCCAGAACGCGTGCAGGTCCGGCGCCTGCGGGAAGATGCAGGCCATGCCGATGATCGCGATCGGTGCGCGCATGTCGGCCGCGACACCCTGCCCGGCCGCGTGCCCGCGACCCTCGTCGGCGATCGAATCAAGCGGTGGCATGCGCCGCCTCCCGGGCCGTTCCGCCGAAGCGGTTGAGCGCGGCGCTGGCCACGCTGTCGAGTTCCTCGATCGACATCACCGCCTCGCCGCCGTCGTCGAGGAACACCACGTTGCCGCGGATCAGGCTCGCATCGTCGGTGGGGATGCGGGTGTACTGCATGTGCATCTGCGCGGGGAAGCGATCGCGATAACGCACCACCCGGCCGAAGCGCGTCGGCAGCGCGGATTCGTCGCGGTAGGCGCGCGACCACAGCCACGCCATCTGCGCGGCGGCATCGAGCAGGCCCGGGTCGAAAACCCAGCCCTGTTCTTCGCCGCCGTCGGCGAGCCACTGCGCGGGCCGGGTGCTGCGCACGCTGGCGCCGGCGCCTTGCGGCGACAGCCCGTCGATGCGTTCGATCACCTGGAAACGCGGGCCGTGGAACAGCCATTCGCCATAGGCCTTCGCGGTGCTCAGCGCCTTGTCGTCGTGGAATTCGCGTTCGGTGCGCTCGGGCGCGGGCAACATCTGTTCGAGTCGGAGCACGCAACGGTAATGGGGGATGAAACGGCCCGGCGCAAGCTCGCTTTCCAGCGACGCCGCGACTTCGAAGCCCTCGCTGCTGCCGTAGGGCGGCGGGGCGATGCGCACCTGCAGGTTGCGGGCGCTGTCGCGCGCATCCATGTTCTTCAGCTCGACGCCCTTGAGCAGCTTGTGCTCGCGCACTTCGACCACGCGCCAGCCCGGCCACAGGGTCTTCGCGGCTTCGGCCATCAATTCCAGCGCGACCGCGGCCGGCAGCACCGGTTTGCCGTCGAGCACGTGTTCGTGCAGGTAGCGGTGGCGCGAAGCGTCCAGTCGCAGCGGCAAAATGCGTTCGCCGCCGGAACCGGGCAATTCCTGGCTGAATCCGATCAGGGGGCCCGCGGCCGCGCCGGTGGCGGAGGTGGCGCCCGCGTCCAGTTGGATCACGCCAAGCTCGGCTTCGCGCGAATCCCACAGCGCTTCGCCGCAGACGATTTCCACCGGCGTACCGCCGGCGCAGGAGAGTTCCTCGCGGAACAGCTTGCGGCCCAGTGCCGCCGACACCAGCCGCACGCCTTGTGCGGCGAACTTGGCCTCGGTCTCGGCCGTCACCATGCCGGCGCCGAACTTGGTCGCGCCCCACGGGCCCCAGCACAGCGCGCTGACCGCAACGCGCCGGCCCCAGCGCGACTGCAACGCGGTGCACAGGCGATTCATGAGTTCGTTCGCGGTCGCGTAATCGGACTGGCCGCTGTTGCCGTAGCGCCCGGCGACCGAACTGAACACGGTGAAGAACTTCAGCCGCGCCGGATCGACGAACTTCTGCAGCAGCAGCATGCCGACGACCTTGGTGTCGACCACGCGCGACCAGCTGTCGCTGCGCTTGTCGGCCAGCAGCTTGTCCTCGATCACGCCCGCGCCGTGCACGACGCCATCGATGCCACCGTGCCGCGCGACGACGCCTTCGACCAGCGCGCGGATGCCGTCTTCGTCGACGACGTCGACGGCGTGGTATTCGACCGTGGCGCCGCCGGCGCGCAAGTCGGCGACATTGGCGAGCATCTCGCGCAGCCCGAGCACCGCCTGCACGCGCTTGCCGATCTCGCCCGGGGTCATCTTCGCCGCGCCCGAGCGCACCTGTGCGACGAAGTGCGCGCGCAGCGCCTCGGCATCGGCCAGCGCGGCGGTGTCCGCGGGCTCGCTTTCCGGCAGCGGGCTGCGCCCGGTCAGCACCAGCACGTTGCCGGGGCGCGCGAGTTCGCGCAGCACTTCGGCGGTGATGCCGCGCGCGCCGCCGGTGGCGAGCACCACGACACCGGACAACGCGGCTTCGCGCGCGGGATCGGTAACGACGTCTTCGGCCACGGTCAGGAACACGAAGCGCTCGCCGTCGGGGTAGCCGACTTCGACGCGGCCGCCGTCGAGTTCGATTTCGGCGAACAGGTCGGCGGCGAGTTCCGCCGCGCCGCGCGACGGATCCAGGTCCACCGCCTTGGCGCGCAGGCCGGTGCGCTCCTTCTGCAGCGACTTGACCATGCCCACGCCGCCACCGACCACGCGCAATTCGTCGTCGGCGCTGCCCTCGCGGCCGAACAGTCCGCCGAGGTCGCTGGCCGCGACCACGTGCGCATCCTCGGCCATGCGCGAACCCAATTCGCGGAGCAGCAGGAACAGCGATTTTTCGTTGCCCTGGACCGCCTGCCGCCATTGCGCGGGCGAACCGTCCGCGGCGACCGCCGGCGAACCGAGCCCGGCGAGGTGCACGACGCCGGCGATGGGCGTGGCCGGCGCGAAGGCGGCGCACCACTGCACCAGCTTGTCTTCGTCGGCGAGCGTGCCCGCGTCGACGATGGCGACATCGACGTCGCGCGCGCGCAACGCCGCGGCGAGCGCGGCGGCCACGCCGAGGCGGTCGCCGGTGAGCACGAAGCAGCCCGGCGTCAGCCCGCGCCGGGCGTTGGGCGGGAGCGGTTCGTGGCGCGGGCGCATCACCGCGCGCGGCGGCGCGGGCGCGAAGGCCGCGATCGGTGCCGTGGCCGCGGCTGCGATCGCGGCCGGCGCGGAGACTGAGATGGCGGCATTGGCCACCGCCTGCGCGACCAGGTCGAGCATGCCCTGCAGGTTCGCCTGCGTGTTGAGCTTGCTGCGCTGTTCGGCCAGTGCCTCGCGGTAATGCGCGGGCAGTTGCTGCAACAGGCCTCCGACGATCTCGATGCGCTTGATCGAATCGATGCCGAGGTCGGCTTCGAGGTTCTGGCCGAGGCCGACCATGTCGCGCGGATAACCGGTCTTTTCCTCCACCAGGCCGAGCAGCAGGTCGACGAGCGCATCGCGCGACAACGCATCGCGGTCGTTCACCGCGGGCGCCACGACTTGTTGCACCGGTGCCGCCGGCGGCGGCGCCGCCATCACGGGCGCGGGGGCGGCGACCGGCTGCAACCGCGGTTCGTCCACGGCCGCAGGGGCATGTGCGCCAAACGCAACCATGGGCGTTTCCGCATCGACGGCGGATTCGACCGGCATGGGCAACGGCATTGCCGGCAACTCCACGCCGGCGGGCATGTTGCCGAGGAACGAGGACATCACCCGCGATTGCGTCGCCAGGAACTGGCGCATCGTCGCGAAATACGCCGACAGGACGTCCGGATCGACCGAATGCGTCATGCCGCTGCCTCCATGGGGATGTTCGTTACGGAATCCACGACCAGACCTGCACCTTCACGAAGCGGATGATGGCCTGCGAGAAGGCCTTCCAGACCGGCATGGTCTCGCCCTGGATCTTGGCGGAACCGGTCATGCCGGTGTTCAACTTGCCATCGTGGTTGTCGATCGTCGCGATGACCTTGAGCGTGGTGCCGGTATCCTCCTTGGTCACGTTGCGGTCGATCATCGTCACGGTGCCGTCGAACTCGCGGTTGAAGTAGGCGACCGGGCGGATGCGGACCTTAGCGCCGGGCTTGACGTACTGCACGTCCGCCTCGGGGATGTCGACTTCGGCGGTGACCGTGCCGATGTATTCGACCGTCGCCAGCGGCTGGCCCTTGTCGAGGAAGCTGTTGGTGCGGTCCTTGAGGTGCAGGGTCAGGATGTTGCCGTCGAAGGGCATGCGTACTTCGGTGCGCGACACCTTGTCCGCGCTGATGGCGCGCTGCTGCTGCAGGCTGGACAGCTTGGCCTCGGCGGCGGCGATCTCGTCGACGGTGGCGCCGGACTTCACCAGTTGCAGGTCCGCGAGGCGCTCGGTGACCTCCATGGCGTCGTCGTCGCGCTGCTTGCGCGCGGTGTCGAGTTCCTCGAACGACATCGCGCCCGCCCGATAGAGCTTCTCGACGCGCGGCACTTTCTCGCGGCTGTAGCGCGCGGTGGTGCGCGCGGTCTCCAGCGCCTCCTGCGCGACACGAATCTGTTCCGGCTTCGCCCCCGCCTTGAGGTTCGCGAGGTTGGCGGCCTGCTCCTGGATCTGCGCGTCCAGCACCTTGACCTCGCCGGAATAATCGTTCGCCGCGAGGCGTGCGATCACCGTGCCCTGCTTCACCGACTCGCCGCCGTCGAAATACACGGCCTGGACCAGTCCGGGGGTGTCGGTCGAGAGCACCTGCCGGCGCAACGGATAGATCGAGAACGAGCCGCTGACCTCGTACGGATACGGCAGGAACAGCAACACGATCGGGGTCGCCAGCAGCACCTTCTTCCACCAGGCCATCGGCGCCTTGGGGGTCTCGCCGGGAGCCATGTCGTCGGCGGTGAGCGTGCGCTTGCGCCAGCGGTCGAATTGCTGGGTCTTCTCGTAGATGTCGCCGAAGTGCTTCAGGCCGTTGTAGTTGCGCCACAGCAGGTAGGCGACGAAGGCGCCGGCGATCAGCACCGCCGAACCGCCCAGGTGCAGGTGGCCGTTGAGCCATTCCAGCAAGCCGACGCCGATCAGCAGCACGAGGAAGATGAGATAGGTGATGGTCGCCAGCGAATACAGCGCCAGCGCGTTGCTGTTGGCGGGCTCGTAGACATCGCCGCGGAACTTGCCGACCAGGGCGCGATAGGCCTTGCCGCGCAGGTTCTTCTCGTTGAGGAAGGCCGACAGCAGGAAGTAGGCGCTGCCCTTCGCCAGCGGGTTGCCGGCTTCGATCAGCAGGCTGGCGCCCGCGACCAGCACCATCATCAGCGCGAACTGGGTCAGCCCGTTCGCATGGTCGCGCGTGTTGTACCAGACCAGCATCGCGACGCTGAACAGGAACAGCCTGAGGAGGATGTTGGCGGCGTGCAGCCACATCGTCTCGCGGCGGCTGAGCTGGTCGGTGCCGGTCATGTGCGTGGTGAAGCGCGGGATGAAGCCCAGCAGCACGGTGAGGCCGATCTTGTCGACGCTCACGCGGAACGCGCTCGCCACGAACGCCATCACCAGCACGGAGAGCACGTTGACGGTCAGCAGCATGAAGATGACGCGTGCGAACAGGCTGAAGTGCGCGTGCAGGTTGCCGAGGTCGGAGGACAGCAGGTGCCAGTTGTTGACCGCCAGCACGATCGCGACCAGCAGCAGCACCGGGACCGCGTACATGACGTAGCGCAGCGGCGCGACCACCGGCGCCAGCGCCTTCAGCATCGGCCGCGGATCGAACAGCTTCAGCATCCGCGACGCGGCGCGCGAATCCACGCCGGTGGCGCCTTCGATGCCCGGCGGCAACTCCGGCGCACCGCCGTCGCCCGTCGCCTTTCCGTCCGCGGGCGTGCCGACCGCGGCGGCCGGGACGGCCTGGCCGACCGTGCTGAACGACTTGTGCACCGCCTTGCCGTCGACGACCTCGAAGGTGCGCTTGGCGTACTGCTCCAGCAGCGGGTGCTGCAGCGCCGATTCCTCGAACAGCTTCTGGTCGGCGATCGAGGAGAACAGGATGTCCAGTTCGTCCTTGGTGATCGCGCGGCCGAAGCGGTCGTGGAACACGGCCTGCAGCTTGTCCGGCGTTTCGCAGCCCGGCAGCACTTCGAGGATGAAGAACTGCCACGGATCGAAGTCGTAGGTCTTGCCGTACAACTTGTCGCGCAGGATGTAGCTGTATTCGTTGCCCTTCGCGATCCGGAACGCCTCGAGGCGCCGAATCAGGTAGGCGGGGAGAACGATCTTCTGGCTGGGCTGCTCGGTCATTGGCTGGAATTCCGTCGAGTCTCTGTCGATGCTTGCGCGTCGGCCGCCTTGGCCTGCGTCGCGGTGTCGTTGGCGCCGGCGTCGCGCTGTTGTTCCTGCGCGACCATCCAGCCGCCGCCCATGGCCTTGTAGATCGAGATCAGCGCCAGGTAGGTGTCGCGATCGCGGCCGACCTGCTCGTCCTGCGCGTCATACAGGTCCTGCTGCGCGTCGAGCACGTCGATGAAACTCGATTGGCCGCCGTCGTAGCGGGCCTCGGACAATTGCACGGCGTCGCGCAGGGCGGCCAGCTGCTGGCTGCCGGCGTTCGCGATCTCGCCCGCCTTGGCGTTGAACACCAGCGCGTCCTCGACCTCGCGCAGCGCGGTCTGGATCGCCTGCTGGTACTTCACCAGCATCTGCTTCTGCACCGCCTCGGAAGCGCGGATGTCGCCCTTGATGCGGCCGCCGCTGAAGATCGTGCCGAGCAGGCTGGCGCCGATCGAATCGGTCATCGCCGAACGTTGCAGCAAGGTATCGACCTGGGTGCTGCCGAGGCCGAGCATGCCGGTCAGGGAAATGCGCGGGAAGTATTCCGCCTTGGCCACGCCGATCTTCGCGTTCGCCGACACCAGGTTCTGTTCCGCCTCCATCACGTCGGGGCGGCGTTCGAGGATGTCGGAGGGAATGCCCGCCGGCACCGGCGGCAGCTTCATCGCCAGCAAGGTGCTGCGCTTGATCGGCCCCGGGTTGCGCCCGAGCAGCAGCGACGTCGCGTTCTCCAGTTCCGCGACCTGGCGCTCGAGGTCCGGGACCGCCACCGCCACGTCGTACATCGCCGCGCGGGCCTTGGCCACGTCCAGCCTGGACGCGGCGCCGCCCTCGTATTTCTTCTGCACCAGCGCCAGCGCATCGCCGCGGTTCTTCGCCGCCTGTTGCGCCAGCTCCAGCTGGTGGTCGAGCGCCAGCAACTGCACATAGCTCGTCGCGACGCTGGTGACGACGGTCAGCATCATCGCCCGCCGCGCGTCCTCGCTCGCCATCACGTCGGCGCGCGCGGATTCCTTGGCGCGGCGCACGCGGCCCCACAGGTCCAGTTCCCAGCTGAAGTTCGTGCCGACTTCGAATGCGTTCTGGTTCGTGGCCTTCTCGAAACTGCCGTCGTCGTTCCTGCTGCCCGGGCCCGGCTGTTCCTGGCTGTAACGCTTGCGCTGCGCCAAGGCGTTGTAGCCGACCTGCGGACGTCCCTCCGCGCGCGCGATCCCCAGCTTGGCGTCGAATTCCTCGACGCGCAGGGTCGCGAGTTGCAGGTCCTTGTTGGCGTCGATTGCCTCGGAGATCAGCGCGTCAAGCGCCGGGTCGCCGAGCCCTTGCCACCACTGCGTATTGACCACGTCCCTGGCGTTCGGCAACCCGGTGCGCCAGGCCTGCGGCATCGCCACGTCCGGCCGCTGGTAGTCCGGGCCGAGCGTGACGCAGCCGGTGAGCGCCGTCGCCAGCGCGCAGGCCAGCAACGCGCCGCCGCGCCGCGCGAACGACACGCGTCGTTCTTCCAGGGTTCCCCGCATGCGATCCTCGATCATTTGTGCCCCGCGCGCGACAGCATTTCCAAGGCGTAATCCTCGACTTCCCTGATCTTGATCAACCGGTGGCGCAGCTCGTTGAGCACGCCTTCGACCCACATCAGGTGGTACTCGACCATCCGCCGTTCCTCGACGATGTCCTCGATCGGCATGTTCGGCGGGCGCCCGTGCTCGTCGAACAGGAACTTGATGCCGTCCGCCAACTCGCGGTTGGTGCTGATGTGGTGCACCTGTTTCTGCAGGAAGGTGCGTGCCTTCTTGGCGTTGAACGAATCGACCACCGCCTGGCGCAGCGCCGCCTGGTGCGGCTTCATCTGCGAGGGATCGGAACGCCCGCTCAGCGGGTCCAGCGGCGCGGGCGAGAGGCGCTCGCGCTTGCTCTTGGCGTTCGCGGCGATGTTCGACGGATGCACCGCCGGCGTCGTTGGCTTCTTGTCAGGCATATCCGAATTCCCTCGCCAGTTCGACGACCTGGGGATAAAGGCGCTTGCCGTCCTTGCGCCACGGCAGCTCGGCGTCCAGCGCCGGGATCTTGGGTTTGTGCGGGCGGAAGGTCGGGCCGGAGAGGAAGTTCGGATCGTTGCCGAACAACGCCGTGACCGGGCCGAAGCTGGCGAACGGCGACCGTTCCGGATGCATCATTTCCTCGATCGCCGCGTCGTCGTCGCGCAGGCCCGCCCAGCGCGCGATCGCGGCGAGATGGGTGCGCGGGTCGGCCATGATGTCCTCGCCGCGCATGCGGATCTGCTGTTCCGGCGGCACTTCCTCGAGAAATTCGAGGATGTTGAGGTTGACGTCGTGCCAGGCGATCTGCGGTTCGAGGATGGCGTAGTCCTCGTCGATCTCGAACGCGTTCATCTTCATCGTGAACGCGCCCTCGTTGATCGCCATCACCGACTTGCCCTGCGGGATGGGATGGCGGATCAGGTGCACGAAGCGCGCGTCGGGGAAGGCCTTCAGCAGGCCGCGCATGCGCGGCACCGCGACGGCGTAGGACGGACTTTTCTCCACCGCGACCAGCGGATCGATCGCCTTGACGATTTCCTGGAACACGCGCCCGGTGTCCCAGTCCTCGCGCGCCGAGGCCCAGGCGCGCGCCATGTTCACCGTCGTCGTGGTCTGCTCGCCGCCGTAGATCTCCGCCACCGCACGCATCAGTCCATGGCGCGCCATCGCGCCGCGTTCTGCGTTCTCACCCTCCACCCCGACCCACAGGTCCACCAGCCGCTCGACGTTGAACAGGCACAGTTCCGGCAAGCCGAACGCCTGCGGGTGCTGGCCCAGCATGGCGTTCACGAGCGATGTGTAGGACCTGGGCGGTGCCAGGAGGAAAAGTGGGGCGGTCATCGGTGGTCCGGTGGTACGGCACTCAAGCGTGGCTCCTCGCGGTCATTCCCGCCGCGTCAGGCGCGGCGCCGTTCTTCGGCGTGCAGTTCGTGCACGCTGCCACCCGCCTTGTTGGCGGAAGCGCCGGGCGCGGCCTGCACGAGGATGTCGAGCATGCCGTTGAGGGTGGCCTGCGTGTTGAGCTTGCTGCGGTTGGGCGTGAGCGCTTCGCGCATCGACTCGGGAAGGGCCTGCAATGTCGCGCCGACGACTTCGATCCGCTTGATCGAGTCGATGCCGAGGTCCGCTTCCAGCCCCTGGTCGAGACCGACCATGTCGCGCGGATACCCGGTCTTCTCCTCGATGATGCCGAGCAGCAGGTCGGCCAGTTTCTCGCGATCGAACGCGCCGTCCGCGGCCACGGGCTGCGGCGCAGGCGCCGCGGCGGGTGCCGGCACTGGCGTGGGGGGTGCCACGGGCGCCGGCACTTCGACGGCGGCCGCCGGCGCAGGTGCGGGCGCGGCGACGATCGGTGCCGGCGCCGGGACGGGTTGCGACGCGGGCATGGCCGCGACCGGCATCGCCGGGATCGCCGCCGCCAAGCGCGGTGCGCGTGCATACGTCGCGCGCGGCATCGGCGAGGCTTCGCCCATGTACGCCGCCATCACCTGCCCCTGGGTTTCCAGGAACTGGCGCATCGTTTCGAAGTAGTTCGCCATGACATCGGCATTGTTGGGGTTGCGCTCGTACATGTGCCGTTCCTCGCTTGCTCGGCGGTGTGCTGGTGGGAAACGTCCGCCCGCGGCCGGGCGCGGGGCGGCAGTACGCGCCATCGCCGGCGTGGCGACGGGGCGTGGTGCGGTTGCTGGTGGCGCCGCTTGCGCGACGGGCGACGGGGGGACGACTGCCGGGGCCGGGGCCTGCGCTGCGGCCGGCGTGGGGACGTAGTCGATGGTGACGCCGATCTGCGGCATCGGCTCGCTGGCGCGGCGCGCCTTGCTGCCGTTGAGCAGCCATGCGGTCTTCGGCAACGTGGTGTCGGGCTTGAGCGACGCCAGGTTCGAAGGATCGCCGATGCGGCAATCGCGGCCGGCGAACAGGCGGCGCGGATCCAGGACGATGCCCGCGGCGAGCAGTTGCCCGAACGCGTTCAGCAGGCCCGGCAGGCCGGTGCCGTTGTCCAGCGCGATCGCGACGTGCGGCTTGTCGCCGAGGATCTTCGCGGTCAATCCGGACAGCACCGACTTCGGCCCGACCTCCAGGAACACGCGTGCGCCGTCGGCGTGCATGGCCTCGATTTCGGCGACGAATTCGACCGGCTGCACCAGATGGTCGGCCATCGCCCGCCTCGTGGCCGCGATGTCGGCGGAGTGTGGCTTCGCGCTGGCGTTGGAATAGACCGGCATCGCGGCCTCGTGCCACGGCGTGGCTTCGATCTTCGCCGCGAGCGCGTTGCGCGCCGGCTTCACCAGGCTGGAATGGAACGCCGCCGCGACCGGCAGCATCGTCGCTTCGACGCCGGCCTTGGCCAGCGCCTGCATCGCCGCTTCCATGCCGGCGTGCGAACCGGAGACGACGGTCTGCATCGGCGCGTTGTGGTTGGCGACGACGACGCCCTTGAGCCCGGAAATCGCCTGTTCGACCTGCTCGCGGCTGCCACGCACGGCGGCCATGGTGCCGAGTTCGCTGCCTTCCGCGCGCGCCGCGTCGACGATGAAGCGCCCGCGCGCCGCCGACAGCGACATCAGCGCCTCGAAATCGATCGCGCCCGCGGCATGCAATGCCACGAATTCGCCATAGCTGTGGCCGGCGGCCATGTCGCCGCCGACGCCGAACTCGCGCAGCAGCCGCAGCATCGCGACTTCGACCGCGCCGAGCGCGGGCTGGGCCACGTCGGTGTTGGTCAACGCCTGGCGCGCTTGCGCCTTGCGTTCGTCGTCGTAGGCGCCGCGCGGCAGGATGAAGCGGCTGAGCGTCGCGCCTTCGCCGAAGCGCTGCGCGAACTCGCCGGCGAGCACGCGGTCGGCATCCGACAGGGCTTGTGCGCAAACCGGGAAATGCAGCGCCAGTTCGCGCAGCATGCCGGTATATTGCGAGCCCTGGCCCGGGAACAGCAGGGCCAGCTTGCCCGGGGCCTGTCCCGCGGCCGCATGGCGGATGGTCGGCGGCAGCGCCTGCGCTTCGCCGCGCAGGAACTTCGCCGCGCTGTCGAGCTGCATGCCGAGGTCGCGCATGTCCTTGGCCACGATCGCCAGCGTTTCGCGGCCGGGCTGCCAGCGTTCGGCGAGGCTAGCGCCGAGGTCGCGCAACGCGACGCCCTGCGCATCGGCCAACTGCGCCTGCAGCGCGGTGACGCGCGACAGCAGCGATTCGCGGTCCGGCGCGCTCCACAACAGCAGTTCGGTCGGCCATGTGCGCGACACGGCCGAGGGACGCAGCCACTCGCGGTATTCGCCCGCGTATTCCTGCATGGCGATGTGGAAGTTGGTGCCGCCGAAACCGAATGCACTGACCGCGGCGCGGCGTGGCGCGCCGTCGGATGCCTCGAGCCACGGTTGCGGCTCGTCGAGGAGGTACAACGGGCTCGCGTCCTGGCGCAGGATCGCATTGGGGTTCTGGATGCTGCCGTGCGGCGGCAGCACGTGGTGGTGCAGCGCCATCGCGGCCTTGACCAGGCCGCTGACGCCCGCCGCGGCCTTGGTGTGGCCGATCAGCGTCTTCACCGAACCGATCACGGCCTGGTGCGGCTTGCCGCCGGCTTCGGCGATCAGGCGCGTGGTGCTTTCCAGTTCCGCGGTGTCGCCGGCCACGGTGCCGGTGCCGTGCGCTTCGAACAATTGCACGTCGCCCGGGCCGAAGCCGGCCTGCGCGTAGGCACGGCGCATCGCGCGCAACTGGCCTGCCGGCAGCGGCGCGGTCAGGCCCTTCGCGTAACCGTCGCTGCTGCCGCCCACGCCCTTGATCACCGCGTAGATGCGGTCGCCGTCGCGCTCGGCGTCGGCGAGGCGCTTCATCGCGATCATCGCGATGCCTTCGGAAATCACGATGCCGTCGCCATCGGCGGAGAAGGTGGAGCAGCGGCCGCGCGGCGACAGCGCCTGGGTCTTGCTGAAGCACAGGTAGCCGAACGGGCCCTGCACCGTGTCCACGCCGCCGGCGAGGACGAAATCGCTGCGGCCGGCGATGAGCTCGTTCACGCCCTGGTACACCGCCGCCAGCGACGAAGCGCAGGCCGCGTCGGTGGTGAAGTTCACGCCGCCGAAATTGAGTCGGCTGGCGATGCGCCCGGGCACCACGTTCAACAGCAAGCCGGCGAAGGTGTCTTCGGTCCACTCGGGCAGGCGCTTGGCGACTTCTTCCGGCAACGTGCCGTTGAAGCGCGGCCATTCCGAGCGGATGCCGTACTGCGTGCCGACGTCGCCGGCGCCGCCGCTGGCGCCGATGATCACCGAAGCGCGTTCGCGATCGAACGCCTTCTCGTGGTAACCGGCGTCGACCAGGGTGCGCTGCGCGACTTCGAGCGACATCAGCTGCATCGGGTCGACCGACTCGAGCGACTTAGGCGGCATGCCGTACTTCATCGGGTCGAACACGAGGTCGTCGAGGAAGCCGCCCCACTTCGAATAGATCTTGTCGCGCGCATTGCGGTCGGCGTCGAAGTACAGGCGCCAGTCCCAGCGGTGCGACGGGATCTCGCTGATCGCGTCGACCTTGGCCAGGATGTTTTCCCAGTATTCGCGCTTGTCGGCGGCCTTGGGCAGCACGCTGGCGATGCCGACGATGGCGATGTCGGCCGGCTTGTTCGCGACGGCTTCCGGCGCCACGGCCTCGGCCGTGCGCTGCCGCAGGCGTTCGGCGAGCAGCGCGACCGCGTCGGCGGTCACCTCGCGGTGGAGCACTTCGATATCGGTCACGTCCGCGCGCAGCGTGGCGACCTGGCCGAGCATGTACATGCCTTCGGCGCGCTGTTCGTCGACCGACAACTGCTGGATCGCGCCTTCGGAATCGCGCACGCGGCCCTTGGAGGCGATGCGCAGGCGGCCGAGGATCAGCTGGTCGAGGACCTGGCGCGCTTCGTCTCCCGGCACCTGCTGTTCGCGCAATTCCTTGCGCTTCTTCATGTATTCCTCGGCGAACGGCGTGTACGCGCAGCGGCTGGCGTGGCCCGGGCCGGACTCGAGGTTGATGGTGCGTTCGCAGTCGAGCACTTCGCGCTGGAACTGCGAAACGATGGAACCGCTGGCGACGATCTCGCGGGTGAACAGGTAGGCGCTGCCCATCAGCACGCCGACCTTGACCCCGCGCGCGGCGAGCGGCGCGGCCAGCACCTGCACCATCGCCGAGGACACCGCGTCGTGCACGCCGCCGGCGAACAGCAGCTGGATCTCGCTCGCGTCGATCTTGCCGGGCGCCAGTTCGGCCAGCAGCTGGTCGACCATCGAGCTCCACAGCACGAAGCTGCTGAGCGGGCCGATGTGGCCGCCGCATTCGCGGCCTTCGAAGATGAAGCGGCGCGCGCCCTCGCGCAGGAACATCGGGATCAGCTTGGCCGCCGGCACGTGCAGGAACGTCGGCACGCCCGCTTGCTCGAGGTGCACGGCCTGGTCGGGACGGCCGCCGGCGATGATCGCGTAGTCGGGCTTGTACTTGATCGCGATCGAAAGCTGTTCGTCGAGCAGCGTCTGCGGCGCGAAGCCGAGCAGGCCGATGCCCCAGTGGCGGTCGCCGAGGAGTTGCTTGGTGCGCGCGAGCAGCTTGTCGAGCGGCTCGCCCTTGAGCAGCGCGAACGCGACCATCGGCAGGGCGCCGCCCTGTGCGACCGACATCGCGAATTCCGCGGTATCGGACACGCGCGTCATCGGGCCCTGCACCAGCGGGTAGCGCAGGCCAAGCGCCCGTGCCAGCGGGCCGCCCTCGGCCACCGGCTGGTGTTCGACCGCCTGTTTCAGGTTGTTCTCGACCGCCGTCGCGATCGCCTTGAGCACCGCGCCGAGGTGGTGGTATTGCGCGCGCCACGACGCGGCGAACGCGACGTCCTGGCCGATCGGCAACAGCGATTGCCTGGGATCGTTCCAGTCCGCGCGACCGACCACGCGTTCGCGCAACGCGGCATCGCCGAGGCCTTCGCCGTCGGCCACGAATTCGCGCGCGCCTTCGTAACCCGGGCGCACCAGCACGCGGAAGTATTCGCCGCGCTCGGCATCGCCCACCGCGACCGTCTCGCTGCCCGACAGGTTGGCCAGCACCGAATGCAGCGACTTCGGCAGGCGCGCCTCGTCGAGCATCAACAGCTGCGACTCGAGCACGCCGCCGGCCACGCCGATCGCGCTGCACGCGGCCGCGACGTGCGGGGTGAGGCCGCCGCGCACATACAGCGGCAGCGCGGTGCGTCCATGCCATTTCTGCAGCAGGATGAAGCTCGCGTCCTCGCCGACGAAACCGCCGGCTTCGTTGCCCTTCAGCAACAGGCCGTCGACCTCGCCCTCGAGCGGCGCCTGCGGCCATTGCGGCGTCGTCACTTCGGCGAGCACCTTGATGCCTGCCGCGCGCAGCTCGCGGACCAATGCCGCATGCACGGGCACGAGCGCGGCATCGACGACCAACCACTGCAAGCCGCGCCGTGCATGCGAACGCAGAGCTGCTTCCATCTCCGCATCGATCGCATCGCACTTCGCGCCATAGGGCGCTGCGGTGGCGGCGGAGAGCGCGTCCAGCGCGTGGCGGGCCTGCGCACTGTCGGGCAACAGTTCGCCGTTGACCACGCCGACGCCGCCCGCACGGCAGGCCGCGATGGCGAGGTCGGGGCGGCAATGGCCCGCCGGAGTGAAGGCCAGGACGGTGAATTCAGTCATGATGGCTACGACTCCTGTCGCGGTTTTCGTGCCGTGTTGCGTGGCCCGTTCATGGCAGCGGCACGCTGAAGCGCAGAAGGCGCTGGGTGTTGTTGTCGATGTACTGCTGCAGCACGAGCATCGGGCCGGCAGTGGTGGCTGCCGTCTCCATGCGTGCATAGAGGTAGCTCACGCCGTTCCCGGGCGTCGGGTGTTCCAGCGTGTACGGCAACGTGAAGCTGTTGCCTCCATCCACGCTGCGATAGACCATGAGCCGGCTCGAACCGTTGTTGGCCGTGACGACTACGTCGCCGGCCACGATCGAGGTCTGGATATAGGCAACATTGATGTTGCCGGTGAGCCACTTCGACTTCCACTCCCCCGTCGCCGCATCGTAGCGGGAGTAGCCGACGCGGTTTCCGTCGGACAGCGACATGTGGATGTTGTGCTGTGCATCGGCGGCGATGCTGAAGTGGCTGGAATACGGATCGTTGTCGCTGGAGCTGCTGGTGAACACCACTTGCCCGGTCCACGGCTGGTCCAGGGGCCAGTCGTTTTCGCGCGAGGCCCAGAGGATCTGGTTGTGGACCGCATAGACCAGGCCCATGCCGGTGGCCGTGGGCACCGGCTTGGCGCTGCGTTCGATCGAGAGGTTGTCGATGTCCCCGAACGTCAAGCCGGTGTCGACCCAGCCTTCCTCGCGGGAAGTATTGCGCAACATCTTGATCGAGTAATTGCCGGTGGCGATGTCCTCGGCGACGAACGCGAGCCAGATCGTGCCGACGGCATCGACCGCCACCGCCGGGTTGTCCGCGAAGACATCCGGCGAAGAAAACGCGGTTTCGGACCAGATCGTCTTCCACGTCCCGACGGCGGGACCCGCGCGCCGCTGCAGCGCCGTGAACACCACTTCGCCAGCGGTGTTGGTGTACGTCAGGTAGAGGATGTTGCCGTCGAGGTAACCGTCGGAGAAGGAGTTGCGGCTACTGCCGGGCAGGCGCGGCCCGGGGAACCAGGACAGGCCCCGGTCGGGGCTGGAATAGAGCTGGAGGCTGCCTTGGCTGGCCGAAAGCCCGCGGTTGATCACCAGGTAGGTCTCGCCGTTGGCGGCCTCCCACATGTGGTCCTGGTGGCGCAGCGAGATCATCACCTCGGAATTGCCCTGGAGCGAGGTCGGCGTGCTGTTGATGCGCGCCGGAGAAGGGCCGGCCGCGACGCTGCCGGCAAAGCCCAAGGCGATGCCCGCGACCGAGAGCGCGTGCAGCACCAGCACCTTCCACCTTGCCGACATCCGCTTCATGTGTCCCCCGCCAAAGTCCAGCGACCGAATCAACCCACGAGCTTCTTTTCCTTACCTGAGTTGCCTTCCCGGGCGCTTTCGAAATTGTTCTAGGCAAAAAGCGTGCCGGAGCGGTTGGACCGCCCGTGCGCGGAAAGCCGTGGTACAGACAACGCGTTCCAAACCCTGCGCCGGCCACGCTGCCCCGAGGGTCCGTCTCGCCCCTCGTGCAAGCCTGCCCATGCCGCGTCTCGCCCCCTGGCGCCTGCGACCCTAACGCCCTGGCGCAACCCGATTCCCTGTCGCACCGGCGTCGCAACTGCGCACCGCATCGCCTGACATCGGGCGACGAACTTCCGATTCTGGCATGTTTTTTTTGCGACGCACAACACACCCATGCTCGGGAAATGTTGTTAACCGCATCCGATACGCGCAGATCGGCTACGAATACGCGCATTCATGTTAGGGCGCGCCAACCGCTACCCATTTATCCTACTCGCTTTATAGGGATTGCTTCGCGCCTCCTGAGCCAGCCTGCACGCACAATCGGGACGCAATGCTGATCGCCTTCAACAAACCGTATGGCGTGCTCTGCCAATTCACCGACCGCAGCATTCCGCCGCGGCCTACCCTGGCCGGCTTTGGCTTGCCTGCAGGGGTGTATGCGGCGGGGCGGCTCGACTTCGATTCCGAAGGGCTGCTGCTGCTCACCGACGACGGCGCCCTTGCGCACAAGTTGACCGATCCACGGCACAAGCAGCCCAAGACCTATTGGGTGCAGGTGGAAGGCGATGCCCGCGAAGAACAACTCGAAGCATTGCGCCGCGGCGTGGAATTGAACGACGGCCCCACCCTGCCCGCGCAAGCGCGCCGCATCGATGCGCCCGCCTTGTGGCCCCGCGACCCGCCGGTGCGTTTCCGCAAGGCCATCCCCGACGCCTGGCTGGAGCTGACCATCCGCGAAGGCCGCAACCGGCAGGTGCGGCGCATGACCGCGGCGGTCGGCCTGCCGACGCTGCGGCTGGTGCGCGCCGGCGTCGGCGGGGTCGGCCTGGAAGGCCTCGCCCCGGGTCAATGGCGCCCGATCCCGCCTCGCTGAACCGTTCATCGCAACGCGGTTCCGGACGGTTCCTCGTGCGCCGGCTCTGTTAAGGTTTTCGCGCCAAAGGATGGCCATTCGAAGGAACCGCCCCGCGCATGCCGAACACGATCCCCGTTGCCGGCCGCATCCTCGTGGTCGACGACCAGCCCGCGAACCTGCGCACGCTCGCTGCGTTGCTGTCGCGCGTCGGACACGAAGTCGTGACCGCGGCCAATGGCGACGACGCCCTGGCGTTGGCCGGCGAATCCGCCCCGGACCTGATCCTGCTGGACATGATGATGCCAGGCAGGGACGGCTTCGCGGTGCTCGCCGAAATCCGGCAGCAGCCATCCCTTCAGGGCGTGCCGGTGGTGTTCCTGACCGCGGCGCATGACCGCGACTTGCTCCTGCGCGCCTTCGATGGCGGTGCCGTCGACTACGTGACCAAGCCGTTCCTGTCCGAGGAACTGCTGGCGCGCGTGCATGCGCACATCGGGCTCAAGCTCGCGCGCGACCGGCTCGAGCGCGTGGCGCGCGAGCGCCAGGAACTGGTCAACCTGGTCGCGCACGACCTCAAGAACCCGCTGACCAGCGTGTTGTTCGCCAGTGAAGTGCTGCTGCACGACGGCTGCCGCCCCGAACGCGTGCCGCGTTACCTGGAGATGGTCCACGGCAGCGCCCGGGATGCACTCGACTACATCCGCCGCTATCTCGAGACGCAGTCGGGTCGGCGCGTGCAGTCGGGCGGTTCGGCATCGCTGCGCGAAGCCTTCGCCTGGCTGGTCGAACGCTACGAACTGCAATTCGAAACCCGGGGCATGCGCCTGCTGTCTTCGCCGCCTGGCGACGAGGCCGTGGTCGCGATCGATCCGCTGGTGCTGCGCCAGATAGGCGAGAACCTGCTGGGCAATGCGATGAAGTACGCGGGTGGCGGCGATGTCGAGCTTTCGGCGCGCCGTGGCGCCGCCGGTTACTGGCAAATCCTGGTGGAAGACCGGGGGCCCGGGATTCCCACCGGGCGCCAGCGCGAACTGTTCCAGCCCTTCGTGCGGCTGACCGAGACCGAGGACGACATGTCCAGCGGATTGGGGCTGTCGCTCGCCAAACAGATCCTCGCCGACCACGGCGGCGCGCTGTGGTACGAGGATCGCGAGGGCGGTGGCGCGCGTTTCGTGGTCGAGTTGCCGGCCTCGACCTGACGCGCTGCGTCAGTTGGCGCCAGTCTGCGCACCACGGCGGGGCCGCGCCTTGCCGCCGCCATTCGCGCCTTGGCCGCGCTTGGCCTCGACGCGCCGGGACTGGCCTTCGATCGCGCCTTCCTCGGCCTGCTTCGCGCGACGGCGCGCGGCGTACCAGAGCAGGCCTGCGCCGGCGACGGCGGCGACCGCGATCGCCGGGTTGCGGCGCACGAATTTCGTCGCCACCCTCGCGCCGGTCTTCGCCGCCCCGAGGGCGGCCCCGGTTTCGACCCATTTCAACGCGCGCTCCGGGACGCGCGATTTGATGCCCTCGCCTACTTGCGCGGCGAGTTCCATTGCGCGGCCGGGCAAGCGTTCGATCGTGCTCATGGTGGAATCCTCGGATGGCGGAAGCGATGCGAAGCAGTGTCGAAGCTCCGGCGTTGCGGTTGCGTGAGCGTTCGCGCAATCGCGACTGAACGAACTGCGGATCAGGGGCGGGCGGCTGCAGCCACGACATGTTTCCGGCATGTGCGCGTCGCGACTTCCATCGCCCCCACGACCGCCGGATCAGGTTCCCCGCGGTTTCGAGCGATGCGTGGCCGCGGCGTTCCAGGGATCGTCGGGCCACGGGTGCTTCGGATAGCGGCCCTTCATTTCCTTCCTGACTTCCGGGTAGGTGCGTTCCCAGAAACCGCGCAGATCCCGGGTGACCTGCAGCGGACGTCCCGCTGGCGACAGCAGGTGGAGCGTGAGCGGAATGCGGCCATCGGCGATGCGCGGCGTCTCGGCCAGCCCGAACAATTCCTGCAGCTTCACCGCCAGCACCGGCGGCGCCGGTTCGCCGTGGTCGTCGAGCGCGTATTCGATGCGGCGCTCCATCCCCGACGGCACCACGACCCTGGTCGGCGCGAGCTGGTCGATGCGCTGGCGCAGGTTCCAGTCGATTCCGGATTTCAGCGCTTCGGCCAAGTCCTCGGTCGACAACGCATCCAGTCGCGCCTTGCCGGCGAACGCGGGCTTCAGCCACGCCTCGAGCGTGGCGAGCAAGGCTGCGTCGGAGCGGTCCGGCAACGCGGGGTCCGGCATCCACGCACGCAGGCATTGCACGCGCACGCACCATTGCGACAACGCTTCGCTCCACGGCAAGGCGCCGAGGCCGAGCTCGCGCACGGCATCGACGAGCGCCTGCGCCGCCTGCCGCGGATCCACGCGGCCGGCGGGTTTCGACGACAACACGATGCGGTCGTAGCGCTCGATGCGTTCGCTCACCAGCGCACGCCGCCCTGCGTCCCAGCGCACTTCGTCGCCTTCGCGGAAATGCGCGGCGAACTCCTTGCGCAGCATGGCCTCGTCCACCGGCGTGCCGCGCAGCAGCAACGCGTCCTTGGCTTCGAAGCGCAATTCGCTGGCGACGATCCACGGTTCGCCATGCAGGGCGGAATCGTCGAGCAGCCGCAGCATGCGCCCGTTCGCGAGCTGGTAGCGCTTCGCATCCTGCGGGTGCTGCCTGGCGATGCGATCCGGAAATGCGTGCGCGAGCAGGTCTCCGAGTTCGTGTGCCGCGGCGGCGAGCGGCGGCGCGGCATCGCAACCCAGGCGTCGTCGCCATTGCCTCGCCGCCGCATCGATGGCGGCCAGCGCGGAACGATTTGCATGTGCCGCCGCGCGGCCGGCGCGGAACGCAGCCAGCGCCTGCCAGCGTTCGGCGATCGCGTCGCTGCGGCTGCGCAATGGATCGCGCGCTTCGACCAACGCAGCGAGGTCGCAGGCCAGCGCGACGCGGCGGGGATCGTTCGCGGCCAGCAGCATCGCCGCCAGCCGCGGGTGCGTGCCCAGCGCGAGCATCTTCCTGCCGCGGGCGGTGATCGCGCCGTGTGCATCCAGCGCTTCGAGGCGTTGCAGCAGGTCGCGGCCGGCCGCCATCGCGCCGGCCGGTGGCGGATCGACGAAACGCAGCGCATCGCTGCCCCAGGCCGCGAGTTCCAGCGCCAGCGGCGCGAGGTCGACTTGCGCGATTTCCGGCCGGCGTTGCGCTTCCAGTCGCTGCGATTGCGGCCACAAGCGATACGCCCACCCTTCGGCGACGCGGCCGGCACGCCCCGCGCGTTGATCCGCGCTCGCTTGTGAAATCGAAACCACGTCGAGCCGCGAGAACCCGCTGTTCGGATCGAAACGCGGCTCGCGCGCCAAGCCGCTGTCGATCACCACGCGCACGCCTGGCAGGGTGACGCTGGATTCGGCGACATTGGTGGCGAGCACCACGCGCCTGTGTCCGTCCATCGAAGGTCGCAGCACGTGCGATTGCCGTTCGATCGGCAATTCGCCGTGCAAGGCCAGCACTTCGGCATCAACCTTTGCGTTCGCGAGCACCGCATCAACCTTCGCGATCTCGCGCTGCCCGGGCAGGAACACCAGCGCGTCGCCCGGATGCGTGGCGAGCGCATGTTCGATCGTGCGCCGCGCCTGGTGTTCCAGTGTTTCCTCGCGCCGTGGCGGGAAGTGCGCGATATCGACCGGGAAGCTGCGCCCCGCGCTGGACAGCCGCGGCGCATCCAGGAACTGCGCGAGCTTCTCGCCGTCGAGCGTGGCGGACATGACGACGATGCGCAGGTCCGGGCGCAGCGAGGACTGGACATCCAGCGCCAGGGCCAGGCCGAGGTCGCCGGCGAGGTGGCGCTCGTGGAATTCGTCGAACAGCAACGCGCCGATGCCGGCGGGCCCGCTCCCGCCAAGTTCGGGATCGTCCTGCAACATCCGCGTCAGGATGCCTTCGGTGACGACCTCGATGCGGGTCTTCGCCGAAACCCTGTTCTCGAAGCGGATGCGGTAGCCGACCGTTCCACCCACGCTTTCGCCGATTTGTTCCGCCATGAAACCGGCGGCCGCGCGCGCGGCCACGCGCCGTGGTTCCAGCATCACGATCTTGCGGCCGCCGAGCCAGCCGGCATCGAGCAGCGCGAGCGGCACCTGCGTGGTCTTGCCCGCCCCGGGCGGCGCTTCCAGTACCAGGCGCGGATGCGCGGCGAGCGATTCGAGGACGCGCGGCAGCAGCTCGGTGATCGGGAAATGCTGGATTGAAGCGGGCATGCGTCATTGTAGGAGGACGCCCTTCCCCGATTGGTGGTGAGGCTTTCGAAGCACGGACGGGTCTTGCCGTCGTCCCCCTTCGTTGCGCTCCTACAATAGGCCGATGCAGCTCATCGACATCGGCGCCAACCTGACCCACGACAGCTTCGACC
>Ga0209023_10000811_pt1 | contig 44513 bp, 38 predicted proteins | sample LakOneMetagenome_FD_187468 | JGI IMG/M metagenome (GOLD analysis project Ga0209023, IMG submission 187468) | Freshwater and sediment microbial communities from Lake Erie, Canada (SPAdes) (version 2) | ecosystem: Environmental > Aquatic > Freshwater > Lentic | place: Lake Erie, Canada...
CCATCATCGAGCAGGTCGGCGCCCGGGAGATCCTCGATTCGCGCGGCAACCCGACGGTCGAGGTCGAGGTCGCACTGATCGACGGCACCTTCGCCCGCGCCGCGGTCCCGTCCGGTGCGTCCACCGGTGAGCATGAGGCCGTCGAGCTTCGTGACGGCGGCTCCCGCTACGGCGGCAAGGGTGTCGAGAAGGCCGTGGAGGCGGTGCTCGACGAGATCGCGCCCGCGGTCATCGGCATCTCCGCCGACGAACAGCGCGTCGTCGACCAGGCCCTGCTGGATCTCGACGGCACCCCGGACAAGAGCCGGCTGGGCGCCAACGCGATCCTCGGTGTCTCACTGGCGGTGGCCAAGGCGGCCGCCGATAGTGCCGCTTTGCCCCTTTTTCGGTACCTGGGCGGCCCGAACGCGCACATCCTGCCGGTTCCGATGATGAACATCATCAACGGCGGCGCCCATGCCGATACCGGGGTGGACGTGCAGGAGTTCATGATCGCCCCGATCGGTGCGCCGTCCTTCAAGGAAGCGCTGCGCTGGGGTGCGGAGGTCTATCACTCGCTGAAGTCGGTGCTCAAGAAGCAGGGCCTGGCCACCGGCCTCGGTGACGAGGGCGGTTTCGCTCCGGACCTGCCCGGCACCAAGGCCGCGCTGGACCTGATCGCCTCGGCCATCGAGGGCGCCGGCCTGAAGGTGGGCGCCGACGTGGCCCTGGCGCTGGACGTGGCCGCCACCGAGTTCTACACGCAGGGAACGGGTTACGCGTTCGAGAAGGAGAACCGGACCGCCGCGCAGATGACAGCGTTCTACGAGGATCTGATTGGCGGCTACCCGATCGTCTCGATCGAGGATCCGCTGTCCGAGGACGACTGGGACGGCTGGGTGGCGCTGACGTCGGCCATCGGCGACAAGATCCAGATCGTCGGCGACGACCTCTTCGTCACCAACCCCGAGCGCCTCGAGGACGGTATCGAGAAGGGCGCGGCGAACGCGCTGCTGGTGAAGGTGAACCAGATCGGCACGCTGACCGAGACGCTCGACGCGGTGGCGCTGGCCCACAACGCCGGCTACAAGACGATGATGAGCCACCGGTCCGGCGAGACCGAGGACACCACCATCGCCGACCTGGCCGTCGCGGTGGGCAGCGGGCAGATCAAGACGGGCGCCCCGGCCCGCAGCGAACGCGTCGCCAAGTACAACCAGCTGCTGCGCATCGAGGAGACCCTCGGCGACGCCGCGCGGTACGCCGGTGACCTCGCCTTCCCGCGGTTCACCGTCTAGCAGCCGTCCTTCCGGGCCCATCTCTCCCGCGAGCGTGCGTGTCGGTCCGCTGACACGCCGTCGCGGGCGTACCAACGCGCACGCTCGTCGTGGGAGAACCGGCCGGTAATCTGAGCAACGATGTCTGACGCGAAACGGCCCGACCCGAAACGGCGGTCTCCGACCTCTCGACCGGGGAAGCCCGGCGAGGCGAAGGGCCGTGCACGCCGGGCCCAGCAGCCGCCGTCGTCGCCGACCACGCAGCGCCGCGAACCGCGGCCGGCCGAGCCCCAGGGTGAGAACCGGGCCCTGCCGGTGCCCATCGAGGCGGTTCGGCAGTCGATCACCGACTCCGCCGAGCAAAGCTCCGAGGAGCGGCTGGGGTTCACCGCGCGGCGGGCGGCCATCCTGGCGGCCGTGGTCTGCGTCCTGACGTTGACGATCGCCGGTCCGGTCCGGACGTACTTCGCCCAGCGCACCGAGATGAAACAGCTGTCGGCCACCGAGGCTGCGCTGCGCAAACAGATCGCGGATCTGGAGGGTCAGAAGACGAAGCTCGGCGACCCGGTGTTCATCGCCGCGCAGGCCCGCGAGCGGCTGGGTTTCGTGATGCCCGGCGACATCCCGTATCAGGTGCAGCTGCCGCCGGGGGCCCTGGTTCCCGCCGGTCCCGAGGAGCATCCCGGCATCACGCCGAGCAACGAGCCCTGGTACACGGCGCTGTGGAAGACCATCGCCGACACCCCGCACGGCCCACCCCCGCCCCCGGTGGCGCCCCCGGCCGTACCTCCGCCCGATCCGAACGTGCCGCCGCCCGACACCCCGCCACCGAGTCCCGGTGGTTGACCCGGCCGACCTCGACGCCGTTGCCCGTCAACTCGGGCGTGAACCGCGTGGGGTACTCGCGATCGCCTACCGGTGTCCCAATGGCGAGCCGGGCGTCGTGCGCACGGCGCCGCGGCTGCCCGACGGCACGCCGTTCCCGACGCTGTACTACCTGACCCACCCGGCCCTGACGGCCGCGGCCAGCCGGCTGGAATCCGCCGGGTTGATGCGGGACATGACTGAACGTCTCGGCGGCGACCCGGAATTGGCGGCGGCCTACCGGCGCGCACATGAGGACTACCTGAGCGAGCGCGACGCGATCGAACCGTTGCGCACTACCTTCACGGGCGGCGGGATGCCTGACCGGGTCAAGTGCCTGCACGTCGTCATGGCGCATTCGCTGGCAAAAGGCCCCGGCGTCAATCCATTCGGCGACGAGGCGCTGGCCGTCCTGGCCGCGGAACCGGGAATGGCCGGCATCCTGGACCCCGCCGTGTGGCTCGGAGCCGACGAATGACCGACCGGGTCGCCGCGATCGACTGCGGGACGAACTCGATCCGCCTGCTGATCGCCGATGTGCGCAGCGCTGGTGACGGGACCCGGGTCGACGACGTGCACCGGGAGATGCGCATCGTCCGGCTGGGGCAGGGCGTCGACGCCACCGGCAGGTTCGCCCCCGAGGCCATCGCCCGGACCCGCGACGCGCTGGCCGACTACGCGGATCTGTTGCGGCAGTTCGGTGTCGACCGGGTCCGGATGGTCGCCACCTCGGCGACCCGCGACGCTTCCAACCGCGACGAGTTCTTCGACATGACTGCCGACGTGCTGGGTGCGGTGGTGTCGGGCGCGGTGGCCGAGGTGATCACCGGGGCCGCGGAGGCCGAGCTGTCGTTCATCGGCGCGGTGGCCGAACTGGACACGGCGGCAGCACCTTTCGTGGTCGTCGACCTCGGCGGCGGCTCCACCGAGGTGGTGGTCGGCAGCCGTCGCGCCGACACCGGTTACTCCGCCGACATCGGCTGCGTCCGGATCACCGAACGGTGCCTGCACTCCGATCCGCCGACCGCCAGCGAGATCGAGGCCGGCCGCGCCATGGTCCGGACGCGACTCGGCGCCGCACTGCGGGCCGTTCCGGTGCAGGGCGCCCGGACGTGGGTGGGGGTGGCGGGCACGTTCACTACCATCGCCGCGCTGGCGCAACGGATGACCACCTACGACTCCGAGGCGATCCACCTGTCCACCGTCGGTTTCGCCCAGCTGCTGCCGGTGTGCGATGAGCTGATCGCGATGACCCGCAGGCAGCGGGCCGCGCTGGGGCCGATGCATGAGGGTCGGGTCGACGTGATCGGCGGGGGAGCCATCGTCGTCCAGGAACTCGCCCGCGAACTCGGCGACCGGGCCGGCATCGCGGCGCTGACGGTCAGCGAGCACGACATCCTCGACGGCGTGGCGCGCTCGCTGGTCGGCGCGCGCTGAGCGATGCGCCGGGTGCTGGCAGCACCGCTCGGCCTCCTGGTGCTGATCGGTGTGGCCGGGTTCCCGGTTTACGTTCGGCCGCAACAGGATCCACCGCGCGCGGCCGATGCCGTGGTGGTACTCGGCGGATCGCACAGCGGGGCCCGCTACCGGCGGGGGCTGGAGCTGGCGCGCGGGGGCTGGGCGCACGATCTGGTGCTGTCGAATCCGTATGGCGGGGCCGACCCATTCCTCGACCGGTTGTGCGCCACCGCTCAGCCCCGTTTCCGGGTGCGCTGTTTCGACCCCGATCCGCACTCGACGCTGGGCGAGGCGCGGGAGATCCGGGACCTGGCCGCCGCGGAGCACTGGCGCACCGTCATCGTCGTGACGTCCGTGCCGCATGTCTCGCGGGCGCGCTACATCATCGGGAAGTGTTGGGACGGAGCACTTGTCATGCAGGGCACCCCCGCGCACCTGGGTCCGCTGGGATGGGCGGCGATGTACGTGTACCAGAGCGCGGGATATCTGAAGTCCGCCCTTCAGGGCAATTGCTAGTCCGTTGCTCGTGTGCTGAGTCAGTAATTCGTGCTCAGTCCGGTTCGGCTCGTCGAGCGTGGGGGATATGGATGAAAAGCGTTGGATTCGAGTGCATATCCCCCACGCTCGATGTGTCCTTACTGGTGCCAAAAGGGCTTCGGCGCTGATCTGCAACTGGTGACTCACGACACTGGGCTCCTGTCAGTCTGGGACCTCCGTCGGCAATTCCTCGCCTCTCGCACCCGTCGGCACCCGTGACCCCGCCAGCGTTAGCGCCGGGATCACCATCGTGATCCCGGTGCCGAAGTGCAGCCAGGCGTCGGCCGACTCGCCGGGCACCAGCGGTCCGGTCAGCAACGCGCGCAGCCACAGTCCCAGCAACACCGCCCCGCCGGCCAGCAGGTAGGCCCGGGACCGGCCATGGCTGCGGGAGAGCAGCAGTCCGCACAGGCCCAGTGCGAAGTGGAAGAGGTTGTGCAGCAACGAAACCGCGAAGATCCCGAACAAGGCGACGCCGGGCCGGTCGGCGACCAGCTGCATCGCGTGGGTGCCGCTGGTGACGGCGGGAATGAATCCGAGCAGACCCCAACCGATCAGCAGCGAGCCGACGAACAGGGCGGCGCACTGCACGGCCAGGAAGGTGAATCCCGGGCGGGTCAGCCGTCGCGTCCTCGGTGTTGTCATCAGGGCCGGGATACCCGTCGGACCAGCGGTCTAAGCGAGGTTTTCGATCGCCTTCGCGGTGTACACGCGATAGCCGGCATCGGGTTCGTAGCCGTGCACCTCGGGAGTGTCCAGATCGCGGATGAACGCCAGGATCTCGCGGCTGAACAACTGGCCGGGCACCAGCACCGGGAAGCCCGGCGGGTAGGGCGTGACGAAGGTGGCGGAGACGACGTCGGCGCCGGCGTCCAGGGCGGCCTCGATCTCCTCGGTGGTGCGGTACTCGCAGTTGCCGTCCTGGTAGGAGAGGTAGAACGCGCGCCGGACGTCGCCCTCGGGGGTCGGCTCTTCGCCGGTGAGATCGCGGAAGGCGGGGTGGAAGCCGCTGAAGTCCGGCATGTAGGTGGACTCGGCGGTGAGGCGGCGCACGCGCTCCTCGAAGCGGGCCCGCTCACCCAGGCCCATCTCCGAGATGCGTTCGTCGAGATCGCGGGCGATCTTGACCAGCACCTCGACCAGGAACGCCACCGAGCTGCGGGTGGTGCCGATATTGGTCATGAACAACACGGTGTTGCGGGACGTCTTGTTGATCTGCACGCCGTAGCGGTCCATCAGCTGTTCGCGTTTGAACTCGTCCCCGTCGAATCCGGTCGGCCCGATCGACAGTGTGATCCGCGACGGGTCGAGCACGAATTCGTCGACGTCCCAGGCGTCCATCATCCGATGCGACCGCAACGGCTGATCGATGTGGGAGGCCCGGTATTCGCCGGGGATCAGGTCGGACGTCCGCAGGCACCGGACGTAGCGACTCAGCAGCGGGTTGTTGTCGATCGCATCGCGCAGCTGCATCGCGTTCTCGATCTGCCGTTGCACCAGCTCGGCCCCCTCGAGCGCGACCTGACGGCGGCCCAGGTCCAGCGACGCCAGGATCTGGTAGTTCGGTGAGGTCGACGTGTGGGCCATGTAGGCCTCGTGGAAGGGTTCGGCGACTTTCTGCTCGAAATCCTGGTCGAAGACGTGGATCATCGAGCCCTGCCGCAGCGCGGTCAGCGTCTTGTGGGTGGACTGGGTGGCGTAGACGCGGACCCGGGTGCGCGCTGGATCCGGCGATAGTCGCCGCGCCAACAGCTCGTCGTCGGACGTTCTGGCCTCCGCGGTCAGGTCGGCGGCGAGTTGTTCCTCGTAGCCGCGGGCATATTCGGGTTCGCGCAGCTTGTCGCGCAGGTTGCGTGCGGCGGCCATCGCGGTGCGGGCCCGGTACACCGGATGGAACCGGGCGAACGCGAACCAGGCCTCGTCCCAGAGGAACACCAGATCGGGTTTGATCGCCAGGCATTCCTCCATCACCCGCTGCACGTCGTAGACGATCCCGTCGAAGGTGCAGTTGGTCAGGGAGATCATCTTGACCCGGTCGAGTTTGCCATTTCGCTGCAGCGCCAACAGTTTTGACTTGATCTCGTGCAGCGGGACCGCGCCGTACATCGAGTATCCGGGCAGCGGGTAGGCCTCCAGGTAGATCACCTGCGCACCGGCCAGCATCATGCCGTAGTGGTGGGACTGATGGCAGTTGCGGTCCAGCAGCACAATGTCGCCGGGGGCCACCAGCGACTGGGTGACGATCTTGTTGGCCGTCGAGGTGCCGTTGGTGACGAAGTAGCTGCGCCGGCTGCCGTAGGTCTCGGCGGCCAGCTCCTGTGCTTCCCGCAGCGGGCCGGTCGGTTCCAGCAGGGAGTCGAGCCCGCCGCAGGTTGCCGAGGTCTCCGCCATGAAGACGTCCAGGCCGTAGAAGCTGAGCATGTCCTTGATCCAGTGCGAGTGCACGATCGACTTGCCCTGCGAGATCGGCAGCGCGTGGAAGACGCCGGTGGGGCGGTGGCTGTATTGCTTGAGCGCGCTGAAGAACGGCGTGCGGTAGCGGGCGGCGACGCCGGCCAGGATCGACAGGTGCAGTTCCAGGAATCCCTCGCGGGCGTGGAAGACCCGGCGGAAATACTGCCCCAGCCGGCCCGCGATGGACTCCACCTGGATCTCGGTCATCAGGTACAGGTCGAGCTCGGGCCGCAGCTCGGTGAGTGCCTTCGCGAGCGTCTCGGCGCGCTGGTCCGGTGACTCCTGCTGATGCAGCAGGTCCGCGATGCTGTGCTCGACGAACCGGTCGAAGGGCGCCAGCTCCCGCGCCGCGCGGGGGGAGAACCGGCTGCGCACGACCACGGCCTGCAGGTTGACGTTGAACGCGGCGGCGATCAGGGCCTCCTCGCCGCTGGGCACCACCACCAGGTCGTAGACGAACTCGTCGTCGGGCCGCCGCCAGCCGCGGACCTCCTTGCGCAGTGCACGCTGCTCGTCCTCGGTCATCGCCTCGACGACGAGGACCTCGAAGTAGGGCCGGTCGGAGCCGTTGACGGGCTGACGCGGGACCAGCGAATCGGTGGTCTGCAGGTCCGGTTCGTCGGCGCCGGTGTGGTCGACATCGCCGGTGCGGTAGGACTCGGTGATCAGCGCCCGGTTGATCCGGGTCACCGCCCGGGCGAATTTGTCGTAGCTGCCGGCCGCGAAAAGCCTTTGCGCCCTAGCGAATTCATCGGGTCCGGGGAAGGCCCAGTACGGTTCGATGCGGGCCAGTGTGCCGAGCAGATCTCGGCATGTGGTGACGATGCCGGACTTGTCGGCCGCATCGGAGCCCGACTGCCGGAGTTGCTCGGCGGCGTCCTCGAGCCGGCACCATGAGTCGCTGCGCAGCTGCCAGACACTGTTGTAGACCTCGGCGGTGTCGGCCATCCCCGGCCCCTTTCACACGGAGTCTTCCTCGTGACAGTCGGACGTGGTGAGCCTGTCACCATGCGGAGGCCGGCCGGGCGAACGGCGTTCGTCGATCGGATGACATTACGGCGTCGGCGGCAGTGCTACTGCTGGAAACGGTAGCCCATCCCGGACTCCGTCAGCAGGTGTTTCGGGTGCGACGGATCATCCTCGAGTTTGCGGCGCAACTGCGCCAGATACACGCGTAGATAATGGGTCTCCTTGGCGTACGCCGGACCCCAGACCTCTTTGAGGAGTTCTTCGCGCCCCACGAGCTTGCCCCGGTTGCGCACGAGCATCTCGAGCATGCCCCATTCGGTGGGCGTCAGATGCACCTCGGCCCCGTTGCGCGTGACCTTCTTGGCGGCCAGATCGACAGTGAAGGAGTCGGTTTCGACCACGGGCTCGTCGGTCTCCGAGGCTGCTGCTCCGCGGCGCACTGCAGCGCGCAGCCGCGCCAGGAACTCGTCCATGCCGAACGGTTTGGTCACGTAGTCGTCGGCGCCCGCGTCGAGGGCGTCGACTTTCTCGGCGGAGTCGGTGCGGGCAGAGAGCACGATGACTGGTGCGCTCAGCCAGCCGCGCAGCCCGTCGAGCACCTCAATGCCATCCATATCGGGCAGCCCCAGGTCGAGGACGATGACATCGGGCCGCTGCTCGGCGGCCGCCCTCAATGCCGCCGCGCCGGTTGCGGCCGTGATCACCTCGTAGCCGCGGACACTCAGATTGATCCGCAACGCCCGCAGGATCTGCGGTTCGTCGTCGATCACCAATACCCTGATCTTGCTCACAGCCGGCCCCCGGGAGGCGCGGCGAGGTCGACGATGACAGTCAGTCCTCCGCCGGGGGTGTCGGTGGCCGAGATCGTCCCACCCATCGCCTCGACGAAGCCGCGTGCCACCGAAAGGCCCAGTCCGACACCGTATTTGTTGTTCCGGTCACCGAGGCGCTGGAACGGTTCGAACAGTTGCTCCTCGGTGCCGCGTGGCACACCGGGGCCCTCGTCGACGACGTTGATCAGCATCCGGTCGCCGACCCGCCCCGCGTTGATGCGCACGATGGAGTGTGGTGCGTAGCGAAGCGCGTTGTCGATCAGGTTGGCCAGCACCCGCTCCAGCAGACCGGCGTCGGCCAGTGCCACCGCGTCGCCGACGTCGACCTTCACCCGGTCCAGCCCCTTGGCGCCGAACCCGGTCGACCCGCGGTTGATGCTCAGCAGTGCACGCTGAACCACCTCTTCGAGATAGACCCGTTTCAGTTCGGGTCGCACCACCTCGGCGGCGAGTCGCGACGAATCCAGCAGATTGTCCACCAGCGCGGTCAGCTGGTCGACGGATTCCTCGATCGTCGCCAGCAGCTCGGCGGTGTCCTCCTCGGAGAAGCCGATGTCCTCGGACCGCAGGCTCGACACCGCAGCCTTGGCCGCGGCCAGCGGTGTACGCAGGTCATGGCTGACCGCCGACAGCAGTGAGCGGCGCAATTCGTCGGCCTTCTCGATGGCCTCTGCCTTGCTGGCTTCCGCGGCGAGTTCGCGCTGGCGCACCAGCCCGGCGGCCTGCTTGGCCACGGACGTCAGCACCCGCCGGTCGCGGGCGGGCAGGCTGCGTCCCGCCATCAGCATCCAGAATTCGTCGTCTCCCACTTCGATGGCGGTGTCGGCGGAATCGACTGTCGTACAAGGATTGTTACCCACACGGGCAACGACCTGCTCGCCCTCGCCCCGTACCCGCAGCACGCTCACAGCCCGCTGCGAATAGGTTTCCCGTACGCGTTCCAGCAGCGTATCCAGATCTGCTCCGCGTAGCACCGAGCCGGAGAACAGCGTCAGCAGCTCGGCTTCCTGGGAGGCGCGGGTGGCCTCGCGTGTGCGCTGGGCGGCCCGATCGACGAGTACCGCGACCGCGACCGCCAGCATCAGCAGAACCAGCTCGGTGACCGCGGCGTCGGGTTCGGCGATGGTGAACGTGTAGCGCGGTTCGGTCATGAAATAGTTGAGCAGCAGTCCGGACAGCATGGCTGACAACACCGCCGGCGCCACCCCGCCGAGCAGCGCGACGACCAGCACACCGACGACGAACAGCGCGCTCTCGCCACCGATCGTGAGGTATTTGTCCAGGAACAGGGCAGTGACCGCGCAGATGACCGACGGCACCACGAACGCGGCCAGCCAGGAGATCGCCCGGCGTTTCCGCGGTGAGGCCGAACGAACTGCGAATCCCCGCTTGGCCTCCTCATGGGTGACCATGTGCACGTCGATCTTGCCGGAGTTCTGCACGATCGCCGCGCCGATACCTTCGTCGAAGATCCGCGCCCAGCGCGACCGTCGCGACGTGCCGATGACCAGCTGGGTGGCGTTCATCTCGCGGGCGAAGTCCAGCAACGCTTTTGGCACGTCATCACCGACGACGGTGTGCACCGTAGCGCCGAGGCTGGCGGCCAGCTCCCGCACTCGGTCCATCGCGGCCGTGCCGCGGGCGCTTGACACCCCGGACAGGCCGTCGCCGCGCACCACATGCACGATCATCAGCTCGGCACTGGCCTTCGAGGCGATCCGGGAAGCGCGGCGCACCAATGCCTCTGACTCGGGGCCGCCGGTGACGGACACCACTACGCGTTCGCGCGCCTCCCAGGTGTCGGTGATCCTGTTGTCCGCGCGGTATTTTGCCAGCGCGGCGTCCACCTGGTCGGCCAGCCACAGCAGTGCCAGCTCGCGCAGTGCGGTCAGGTTGCCGCGGCGGAAGTAGTTCGACAGCGCCGCGTCCACCTTGTCCGGGGCGTACACGTTGCCGTGGGAAAGGCGGCGCCGCAACGCCTCCGGCGTGATGTCGACCAGTTCGATCTGGGATGCCTGACGGACGATTTCGTCGGGCACCGTTTCCTGCTGTTCGATACCTGTGATCTGTGCGACGACGTCGTTGAGGCTCTCCAGGTGCTGGACGTTCACCGTCGAGATCACGGTGATACCGGCGTCGAGCAGCTCTTCGACGTCCATCCAGCGTTTCGGATTCTTGCTGCCCGGGGTGTTGGTGTGCGCCAGTTCATCGACGAGGACGACCTGAGGCTTGCGGGCGAGCACGGCCGGCACGTCGAGTTCGGCGAAGCTGCTGCCCCGATACTCGAGGTAGCGCGGCGGGATGACCTCGATGCCCTCGATCAGCTCCGCGGTCTTCTTCCGGCCGTGGGTCTCGACGACGGCGGCGACCAGATCGGTGCCGCGCTCGAGCCGCCGGTGGGCCTCGCCGAGCATCGCGAAGGTCTTGCCGACACCGGGCGCGGCGCCCAGATAGATACGCAACTCGCCCCGCTTCGGCTTCGAGCCGGGCGAGCCGGACACCTCGTCGCTCTCCGACGAGGTGTCCGGCGGCGGTTCGCCCCCGGATGTCACGCGCGGCGGCTGGACGGTGTCCACGCCACTATTATTCGCGGATCGATCCACCGTTTCGTCAACTCCTCATCGGGAACTTCTGATCCAGCGCGATGTTGAGTTCCAGGACGTTGACCCGGGGTTCACCGAACACACCCAGGGTGCGGCCGTCGGTGTGGTCGGTGACCAGGGTCCGAATCTGGTCGGCGCCGACGCCGCGGGTCCGGGCGACCCGGGTGATCTGCAGGTCCGCGTACGCCGGCGAGATGTGCGGGTCCAGCCCGCTACCGCTGGCGGTCACGGCGTCGGCCGGCACCGCCGGGTCGGAAACGGCACCTCTGATCGGGACGATCTGGCCGATGGAGTAGTCCTCGCCGAATTTGGCGCACTCCACCCGTACGCCCTGATAGCTCTCGAGGAACGGACGGGTGGTGGTTTGGCACGGCTCGTTGATGCTGACCACCTTCGTCGGATGTGCGACGTGTCCGCTCGCGTCCCGCGGCCCGATGACCGAGAGGACCGCGCCTACACCGTCGCCGGTGCAGAACGGCCGCTTGCCGTCGGTGCCTTCGAGGTCGCCGACAGCCCTGCTGCGCGAGCACACCAGGGTCAGCAGGCTGGCCTTGTACCCGTTGTCGTTCTCGGGCAGTGATGGGTCGGCGGGGGTGTCGACGATGCTCTCCGGGCCGAGGTTCGACGCGCTGGTGGCCAGCGGGTCGTACCCGTCGCCGGCCGCCGACGGGCGGCTCTGGAAATACTGCGGCATCGGTGTGCCGTCGCCGTCGGTGAAGAGTTGCCCGATCAGGCTGGAGCCGACCGGCTTTCCGTTCACCTCGACGATCGAACCGTCGGCCTTGTCCTTGAGACCTGGGATCTGCGCCACCAGCCAGATGAACAGCGGGTAGCCGATACCGAGGATGACGGTGAGGACCAGCAGCGCCCGCAGCGCCGCCCAGTGTTGACGTACGAGAGACGAAAGATTCATGTCACATTCCCGGTAAGAATTGGATGACGAGGTCGATGAGCTTGATCCCGATGAACGGGGCGATGATTCCGCCGAGGCCGTAGACGTAGAGATTTCGGCTCAGCAGCTTCGACGCGCTGCTCGGGGTGTAGCGAACACCCTTCAGCGACAACGGGATCAGCGCGATGATGATGAGCGCGTTGAAGATCACCGCGGACAGGATCGCCGACTGCGGGCTGTGCAGCCGCATGATGTTCAGCAGATCCAGGCCGGGGAACAGCGCGACGAACATCGCCGGGATGATGGCGAAGTACTTGGCGATGTCGTTGGCGATCGAGAACGTGGTGAGCGCGCCGCGGGTGATCAGCAGCTGCTTGCCGATCTCGACGATCTCGATCAGCTTGGTCGGGTCGGAGTCCAGATCGACCATGTTTCCGGCTTCCTTGGCCGCCGAGGTGCCGGTGTTCATCGCGACACCGACGTCGGCCTGGGCCAGTGCCGGCGCGTCGTTGGTGCCGTCGCCGGTCATGGCGACCAGCTTGCCGCCCTCCTGTTCGCGCTTGATCAGTGCGAGCTTGTCCTCGGGCGTGGCCTCGGCCAGGAAGTCGTCGACACCGGCCTCATCGGCAATTGCCTTGGCGGTCAACGGATTGTCCCCGGTGATCATCACCGTGCGGATGCCCATCCTGCGCATCTCGTCGAAGCGTTCCCGCATGCCCTGTTTGACCACATCCTTGAGGTGGATGACGCCGAGAACCGCAGCCTGGCCGTTGTCGATCTGGCCGACCACCAGTGGGGTGCCGCCGGCGGCGGAGATGCCGTCGACCAGGGTGCCCAGGTCGGCCGGGACGTTCCCGCCGTGCGAGCGCACCCATTCGGCGACGGTGCTGGCCGCGCCCTTGCGCAGTTGGTGACCGTCGGCCAGGTCGACACCAGACATCCTTGTCGCAGCCGAGAACTCGACCCAATGGGCGTTGGTCAATTCGCCGGGTGTGCGGGCGCGCAGGCCGAAGTTCGCCTTGGCGAAGACCACGATGGAGCGGCCCTCTGGAGTCTCGTCGGAGAGGCTGGACAGCTGCGCGGCATCGGCGAGTTGGTCGGCCGTCACGCCGGGCACCGGTAGGAACGCGGCGGCCTGCCGATTGCCCAGCGTGATTGTGCCGGTCTTGTCCAGCAGCAGGGTGTTGACGTCGCCGGCGGCCTCGACCGCGCGCCCAGACATGGCCAGCACGTTGCGCTGCACCAGGCGGTCCATCCCGGCGATACCGATGGCGGACAGCAGCGCACCGATGGTGGTGGGGATCAGGCACACCAGCAGCGAGACCATGACGATCCCAGAGACGCCGTCGGCGTTGAGCGACAACGAATCCGGCACGCCGGGGTTGTTGGCCTTCGAGAAGATGGCCAGCGGCTGCAGCGTGGCCACTGCGAAAATGAAGATGATGGTCAGCGCCGAGAGCAGGATATTGAGCGCGATCTCGTTGGGGGTCTTCTGCCGATTGGCGCCCTCGACCAGTGCGATCATCCGGTCGATGAAGCTCTCGCCGGGCTTCTGGGTGATCTGCACGACGATACGGTCCGATAGCACGGTGGTGCCGCCGGTCACCGCCGAGCGGTCACCGCCGGACTCCCGGATCACCGGCGCTGATTCGCCGGTGATGGCCGATTCATCGACGGAGGCAATGCCTTCCACCACATCGCCGTCGCCGGGGATCACCTGCCCGGCTTCGACCACCACGATGTCGCCCTGTTGCAGGAGCGGTGCCGCGATCTCCTCTTCGCGTCCGGGTGTGCCGGGTGACCACCCGGCCAGACGCCGAGCCATGGTGTCGGCCTTGGCTTTCCGCAGTGATTCGGCCTGCGCCTTGCCGCGGCCTTCGGCCACCGCTTCGGCGAGGTTGGCGAATACCACGGTCAGCCAGAGCCAGAACACGATCAGCCAGCTGAACCAGCTCGGGTTCAGGATGGCCAGGATGGTGCTCCAGGCGGCGCCCACCTCGACGATGAACATCACCGGGTTGCGCCACAGTGTGCGCGGATCCAGCTTGCGCAGGGCGTCGGGCAACGACGTCCAGATCATCCTGGGGTCCAGCAGACCCCCCTGCACCTGTTTCTTCTTCGCGGCGGCAACCTGCTGCTCGTCGGCGGCGGGTTCGATTGTGCTGGCGGCCATGGTCAGTGGATTCCTTCGGCGAGGGGCCCGAGCGCGAGCATGGGCAGGAAGGTGAGGGCCACCAGGATGAGGGTCACCCCGGCGACCATTCCGACGAACTGGGGACGGTGGGTGGGCAGTGTGCCGATCGACTCCGGGGTGTGCCCCTGCTTGGCCAGCGAGCCGGCCAGCGCCAGCACCAGGACGATGGGCAGGAACCTGCCGAAAACCATCGCCAGGCCGAGCGCGGTGTTGTACCACTCGGTGTTGACGGTGATTCCGGCGAACGCCGAACCGTTGTTGTTGGCCGCCGAGGTGAACGCGTAGAGCACCTCGGACAGGCCGTGCGGTCCGGTGTTGAGCATGCCGGCGCGCTGCCCGGGCATCGCCATCGCAAGGGCCGTACCGGTCAGCACGATCAGCGGTGTCACTAGGAAATAGCTTGCGGCCAGCTTGATCTCGCGCGGAGTGATCTTCTTGCCCAGGTACTCCGGGGTGCGCCCGACCATCAGGCCGGCGACGAAGACCGTGATCACCGCCAGGATCAGCATGCCGTACAGGCCCGATCCGGTGCCGCCCGGCGCGACCTCTCCGAGCTGCATGTTGAACAGCGTCATCATGCCGCCGAGACTGGTGTAGGAGTCGTGGAACGAGTCCACCGCTCCGGTGGAGGTCAGCGTGGTGGCGTCGGCGAACACCGCCGAGTTCGCCACTCCGAAGCGTTGTTCCACGCCCTCGAACGCCGAGCCAACGGCCGTGGGCACGGTGCCGTGAGCCTGCAGCTGGAAACGCAGCATCAGCGTGACGCTGATCAACGCCAGCACGCTCATCACGGAGGCAATCGCATATCCCTGGTTCTTGCTGCCGACCATGCGCCCAAAGGTGCGCGGCAGCGAGAAGCTGATCACCAGCAGCAGGAAGATCTCGATCCAGTTGGTCCAGGTGGTCGGGTTCTCGAACGGGTGCGCCGAGTTGGCGTTGTAGAACCCGCCGCCGTTGGTGCCCAGCTCCTTGATGACCTCCTGGCTGGCCACCGGCCCGCCGGTGATGGTCTGCTGAGCGCCGGCCAGCGTATTGACCACTTGGTCGTGCAGATGGAAATTCTGGATGGCGCCGCCGGCGACGAGGATGATTGCCCCGACGACGGCGATCGGCAGCAGGATGCGCAGCGTGCCGCGCACCAGATCGACCCAGAAGTTGCCGAGCTCGGCGGCATTGCGGCGGGCGAACCCGCGCACCAGAGCGACGGCCACGGCGATTCCGACCGCGGCGGAGACGAAGTTCTGCACCGAGAGTCCGGCCATCTGCACCAGATGGCCCTGCGTCGACTCGCCGGAGTAGGCCTGCCAGTTGGTGTTGGTGACGAAACTGACCGCGGTGTTCCAGGCCAGAGCCGGTGTCATCGGCGTCGCCGGGTCGCCGAGGTGCAGCGGCAGGCTGCCCTGCGCCAGTTGGAACACGAACAGGACCAGGATGCTGACGGCCGCGAAGGCCAGCACACTACGGGCATAGGCGCCCCAGGTCTGCTCCGATTTGGGATCGGCGCCGATCAGCCGGTAGACGAACCGCTCAATGCGGTTGTCGTTCTCCGCCGTGTAGACGCGGTACATGTAGTCGCCGAGCGGCACGTGCACGGCCGCCAGCGCGGCAATCAAGAGGACGAGGAATGCGATCCCCGCCGATGTGGTGGTCACTAGAACCTCTCCGGGAACAACAGGGCCGCGGCGACGAACAGGGCCAGCAGCACGGACAAGATCAGGCCGACGATGTTCTCGTAGCTCACAGTCGCTCGACCAGCTTCTGCACCAGGCCGAGCAGGCCGAATATCGCCACCGTCAGTGCGATGTAAATGACCACACCCATGTCTCTCCATTCACGAAAAACCGTCGCGTGCCTGGCGCTGTGGCCTGGACACCATCGCCGGGCCCCGGCGTCGGGGACCACTGACGAAACTAGGCGGCGCAACGACGGGCACTGCCACCGTTGACGGTTTCTTTACGCCCGTTTGCGGGGTCTTGACGGACTTCACGCGGTCCCCGTCCCACGCCTCCGCCGCTGGGGCTCGGTCCAGTTGGCAGGCGGACTGTGCTGATGGCATCAATGCGGCGTCAAGGTTCGGGCCGAGAACATCAAGGGATTGCAAGGATTGCTGCATTTCGTGCTCGTCGCGCGCCATCGTGAACGTATGTCGCTGCTGGCAGCAGGCCAGGGGCGGTGACGATGAAGGTTTCGGTGACGCTGTCGATGTCCATTCGGTCCCTCGTCCGTGGGCGTGGCGAATTCGCGGAAACAAATGCGCACCTAGGTGTTTGGCAAGATTCCTGGTCGCCGAACCAAGTCGCGTTCCCGGCTTCGCTTCTCGGCGACAAGGCCGTGGAGCGCTGGCTCACCCAGCACCACGCGGTGGTCGATGTTCGCAGGTTCGCCGAGCTGAATCGCGCACTCGCGGCCGGGATCGATCCGTCGCTGATGACGGTCCACTGCAGTGGTTTCGATGTTGCACAGATCTGGCGAATTGCCGGACTGGGTGTCGGCCGCGTGGTGGTGAGTAGCGACGAGCATATCGATGCGATCACCGGACGCCTCGATTCGAAGGTCCACAACGTGATCCTGCGGATCGGTGAGGCCACCCCGTCCGGCCCGACCCGCCCTTGCCCCGAAAGGGTATTCGCGCGCGAATCGTCGGCGGCGGACCTCGCCGCCGAGCGCGTCTTCGCCCATCCGTCGTTGAACCTGATCGGACTGCATGGCGAAATTGGCTGCGCAGAAGTTGATTTCGTGAGCGGCTCAGCTGCGGTTGGTTGTCTGATGGCTCAGATGGATCTCATTCGCCGGCAGAGTGGCGTACTGCTCACCGCGCTGAGCCTGGGGACCACCCGCCAATACGCGGATGAAACGTTGAATCGGCGCTGCGCCATCGAGATCGCCGAATCTGTCGACGATGCGTGTGCGATCTTCCGGTACCCACGTCCGGTCGTGAGCGTCGCGGTCTTCGCGTCGACGCTCGAATAGTGCAGACCCGCTGAATGTTCCGTGCTTCGGCTCGAGCGTCAGATGTCCTCGGATTGCGCTGCCGCCCTGCGGTCCTGCCTTTTGTTCAGGCAGCGGATCGCGAACAGTGCGGCAGCTGGAACGGTCATCATCGTGAGGACTTGCAACATATCGATCATCGGATGCTCATCTCCGTTCCGTACCTGCGACGGGTCATACCGACGACAGTGCCGGGCTCGGCGGAGGCCTTCGAGGATCCCAACGGTTTCCTTACGCCGTGGCTCCAGATCCTTACACTCTGTCCTCAGCGGTCGGCAGCGCACAGGTCGTGCCGGGCACTGCTCACACAACAGTCCCGCCCGGTACGGCCGCGGGCGGCGGCAGTTCATCGTCCGCGGGCGGGGGCGGCGGTGCGGGCATGGTCGCCAGGTCGGCGGCCACCGCGGCGGCCTGATCGCCCATCGGCGGGTCGTCCAGCGGCAGGGGCGGGGCGGGGTCGGCCAGCGGTGGGGGTGCCATATCGGCGACGTTGACGATCGCCGGGGCGTTCGGGTCGATCGGAGCGTTCGGATCCACTGGGGCCATCGGATCGACCGGCGCCATCGGATCGATCGGGCCGGCGAGGTCCGCCGGCAGATACATGTGGTGGTTGAACTGCGGCTGGTATGCGCCGCCACCGCCGACTTTCACGCCGCGGCCGCCCTCACCACTGGAGACGGGAGTGCCGTCGGGCAGCGTGACGGCCGTGTGGCCGCCGTTCCACCCGATCACCAGGGCGCCGGGAGCGGTCCCGTACCTGAAGCCGCGGGCCAGCAGGGCCGCTTCCTCGTTGCCGGTGTGAAAGCGGTCTCCGAAGGTCGGACGTCCGGTTGCGGCGTTGGCGACCCAGGAGGCCAGACCCGAGCAATCGGTGCCCGCGGGCGAGTCGCCGCCGGGGATGTAGGGGGTTCCTGAGACCTGATTGATGAGTCCCATCAGGGTGACAAGAGCGAACATAATGAAGCACGCTAAACACACATTTCGCGGTCCGCCAATTATGTGAACTGGGTCACTGTGCACCGAAAAGGCGCCTGCGCGCGGGCTGAAATAATGCCGAAAAATCTTTGTGAACTGGCACTTTAAGAATATCTGCGCGATCCATAAGAAAAAAGTAAGACCAGTTCAGAATGGCGTTGGTGAATGGATTTCGAAGTTTGTGAGACCCATCCGTGTTGCTTCTGTTGCTGTTGTTACCCGTTCGTGATCGACATGCGAAATGGGCGAGATGTGCGCCGGCCGTGATTCCGGCCGGTGAGTACCCGACGAAGACAGCCCCCGTCGCGCTAGTCACGGCGGGGGCGGCTCCGCCAGATCGGCTAGCCCCGCTAGCAGGGTGGGCCGAAGCTGGCCCGACCTATTATCGACCGCCGCGGCGCGAGGTGGGTGGTTTGGTGCGATTGGCGAAATCCACTGATCCCGCAATCCGACAGCGGGCTGCCACGCCCCGGGAGCGCGTCCCGGTACGGACGCTAACGTCGTGGTCGTGCAACGTCGCTCGGGCCGGCTTCGCAGGTCCGCCTGACTGTCGCCCCCATAGCCCAATTGGCAGAGGCAGCGGACTTAAAATCCGCACAGTGTCGGTTCGAGTCCGACTGGGGGCACCGCCGCGTTGACGACCGGCCTACCGTCTGCGAGCAAGATTGGTGCTCGCAACGTCTCTGACGGTTCGACGCGTTGAGCCCTCCCGATTCGATCAACACGTGCCGATCGACGTCGACTGGCGCGTGTCGTGAAAAGGATCGTCCCGCCAGCTGGAGCTGCCGCGTGTCCTGAAAAGGACGTGGTCGAAGTTGTCAGATCGCGGCCGGGGCCGGGGCGTCCGCCGGTGGCGGTGGCAGCTCGGCAATGGCGGGCTCCACGATCACGGGCTGGCCCAGAGGAGGCGGCGGGAGTTCGGCCACCGAGGGCGGGGCGAACGGGTTCGGCGGCGGCGGGAGTTCGGCCACCACGGGTTCCACCGGGGGTGGGGCGAACGGGTTCGGCGGCGGCGGGGGTGCAAACGGGTCCGGCGGGGGCGGCGCGTCGGTGTTCCCGATGGTGACGATCGTGGGATCGCCCGCTGGAGCGGGGCCCGGCGCGGCGAGTTCGGCCGGCAGATACATGTGGTGGGTGAACTGCTTCTGGTAGGCGCCGCCGCCGCCCACCTTCACGCCGCGGCCGCCCTCACCACTGGAGACTGGTGTGCCGTCGGGCAGCGTGACGGCCGTGTGGCCACGGTTCCAGCCAATGACCAGCGCATTGGGCGCGGTGCCGTACTTGAAACCACGGGCCAGCAGGGCGGACTCTTCGTTGCCGGTGTGGAACCGACCCGAATAGGGATCGCGACCCACGGCGGCGTTGGCGACCCAGGACGCGAGTCCCGAGCAGTCGGTGCCGGCGGACGTGTTGCCGCCCGGGATATACGGAGTTCCGGAGACCTGATTGACCAACGTCATCAGGGTGACAAGAGCAAACATGACGTCGACGCTAAACGGGGAATTTGAATTGTCCAAAATCTGTGAAACGCATCACGCTTGACCTTCGCGGATGGTCCACCTAACAATCAGCGCCAGCCCTGCTATTCGGTGAAAAGGTGCTCTGACCGGCCGTTATATCTAATTCTCGACAAATTTAATTGGTCATCGATTGACGTAGTAATTGGCGCATCGTGCAAGCAGCGTCACTTTTCGGGTCGTTTCTGTATCGGTTCTGTAGTGCGCTGTTGTCGCTTCGCGTTCGATATCAGCACAATTTGTGGACCACTCCGTACACCATTCCTGGATCTTGTCGGCAGTCGTCGCACCTGCGGGTCCGAACCGACGAACCTTGTCGCCGTTGTGGGGGAGGAGCGACTGGTGGCATCGGACAGGCGTTTCACCAGGGCCGTGGCAGCGGGCTGCTGGCCGTCGCCTCATCTGCCATCGGGCAGCAAGCACAGTTCGCGGACGCCCACCAACCCATCACCAATTTGACCGGCGCTGCCACGTCCACGTGCCGAGACCGTGGACCGATTCAAGCCCCTTCTCGCTACACCCCTCCTTAGACTGACCGCGTGAACCGGCTCTCCAGCGTCGATGCCGCCTTCTGGTTCGCCGAGACCCCCAGCTGGCACATGCACGGCGGCGGTCTGGCGATCTGCGATCCCTCCAATGCGCCGGACTTCTCCTTCGAGGCGGTCCGCGACATCGTGGCGGCGCGGCTGCCCGAGATCCCGCAACTGCGGTACCGCGTGACGGGCTCGCGCCTCGGCCTGGACCGGCCGTGGTTCGTCGAGGACTCCGAACTCGACCTCGAACACCACATCCGCCATATTCGGCTGCCACGCCCGGGCGGCCGGGGCCAACTCGAGGAGCTCGTCGAGCGGCTGCTGGCCAGAAAGATCGACCGCAGCAGGGCACTATGGCAGTTGTTCTACCTCGACGGCCTCGAGGACGGGCGGGTCGCCATCCTGACCAAGCTGCACCACACCGTCGTCGACGGTATGTCGGGGGCGGGGCTCAGCGAGATCCTCTTCGACATCGCGCCGCAGCCCCGGCCGCCCGTCGTCGAGGTCGACCGGTCGCTGGTGGGCGTCACGATTCCGCGGATCGAACGGCGGGCGCTGGGCTCGATCGTCAACGTCGCGGTGATGACACCGATCCGGCTGACCCGCATCGCCCAGCAGACGGTCACCCAGCAGCTGGCGACCTGGCGCATGCCGAACAAGCCGCCGCGGTACTTCGAGGCGCCGCACACCCGGTTCAACGCGCCGCTGTCGCCGCAGCGGCGGATCACCAGCACGGTGGTGGATCTCGGCCGGGTCAAGGCGGTCAAGAACGCCTTCGGGGTCAAACTGAATGATGTTGTGTTGGCGCTGATCTCGGGTGCGATGCGGTACTACCTGGACGCCCGCAACGAACTCCCGGACCGTCCACTGGTGGCCCAGGTTCCGGTGTCCACCCGCGGTGACAGCAATGAGGTGGGCAATCAGGTCAGCTCGATGACGGTCGGATTGGCCACCGACATCGTCGATCCGGGCAAGCGGATCCGGTCGATCTACGCCAGCTCGCAGGGCGCCAAGGAGATGGCGACGGCGCTGACGGCACACCAGATCATGGGCCTGACGGAGACCACGCCGCCCGGGCTGCTCGGTCTGGCGGCCCGCGCCTACACCGCGAGCAGCCTCGGCGGGAACGTCGCGCCCATCAACGTCGTCGTCTCCAATGTGCCCGGTGCAGACTTCCCGCTCTACCTGGCCGGCGCGGAGGTCGAATACTTCGTGCCGCTGGGTCCGTTGGTGATGGACGTCGGGCTTAACATCACCTGCCTGAGCTACCGCGGACTGCTCACGTTCGGCTTCGTCACCACACCGCAGATCGCCGACGACATCGACGAGTTGGCCGACCGGATGGTGCCGGCGCTGGAGGAACTCGAGAACGCCGCTGCCAAGCTGTAGGGCGTCTCACCCGGTCGGTATGGCAGCGCACTGCGTGACCATCGCGCCCAGCGCCGCGTCCTCGGCGTCGTCGACGGGAACCGACAGCACCATCCCGGCGCACACGCCGGAGTACCACTCGGCCAGCACTGCCGGCATTTCTGCGTAGACACCTTGGGGGACAAGCAGATCCACGAGTTCAGGATCACCGGCGGAGAGCCCGAGCACCTTGAGCTGCTGCTGGTAGGCCGGTGTGCTGTAGAGGAAGGCCAACTCGGTACGACGGTGCTCCCGCTGGACCGCCAGCTCGGCGGGCGAATCGGCTAGCAGCGGTTGCGGATTCACGACGACGGCGGGTCCGCCGTCGGTGCGTCCGGCGGCCGAGGCGCCCTGGGCGAGCGTGGGCAGGATGTTCGCTACGAGAATGCGCGGGTGGGAACTGGTCGGATGGCAGACGAAGCCATCGGCCTTCGCGCCCGCCATGACGCACATGTTCCGGTTTACGCCGCCGGTCCAGATCGGTGGCGCCGGCAGATGCAGCGGACCGGGATTGAAGTACCCCTGCAACCGGGTGAAACGATAATGCGGCCCTTCATGATTCAGCGGCTCGCCGATCTCGAACGAGGTGAAGATGGCGCGCAGCGCATCGATATAGTCGCCCAGCCGGCCGACGGGGTCGGACCATTCGGTGGAGAACCGTCCGACGATGTTCCCGCGGACCTGTGACGCGATACCCAGTTCGAATCGCCCGCCGGAGTACCCGGCCAGATCCCACGCGCCCTGCGCGGTGACCATCGGACTGCGCGGAAAGGCCACCACCATGCTGGTCCGCACGATCAGCCGGTCCGTGGCGCCCAAAGCCAGTGCGGCGACGACGAACGGGTCGTGCACGGTCTCCGGGACGTGCATGACGTCGAAGCCGAGGCGCTCGACCCGGACAGCCCATTCCGCGACGTCGCGCAGTTCGGTCCGCCCCGGCAACGACGCGATCATCTGCATTCTAGTTGCCCGACAACCAGTTTCGCGCCGCCCGAACCAGCGCCTCCACGCCGATCGACAGCGTCGGCTCGATCACCGGTGCGTACTGCGGCGAATGATTGCTCGGGATCCGCCGGATCACCGCCATCGCCTCCTCGAGCGAACTGACGTCGGCGAACAACGCCGGGTCCGCACCGCCGAGGAACCAGAAACAGCAAGGCATGACCGTCGCGGCGGCCATGACGACGGGGTCGACGGTGGTCTCGGGGCGGGAGCCGTGCCCACCGCGACCATGCAGGGTTACGGTCACCTCGTCGGGATGGGCGGCGAAATGCGCTGCGGCGCCCAGCAGGCAGGTGACGTGGACGTCGTGGCCGCAGGCGAGCACTCCGACCACGCCGGTGCCACCGATGCCGGTGTGCACGCGGTAGCTCAGGGCCGCCAGCCGGTCGGCCACAATGCCCGCGGTGGGGGTCTCCTGGAACGACAGTTCGGGGTGGGCGTGCAGATCGCGATACAGCTCGGCCAGTTCGGTCAGGGGGACTTCGGTCGGCGTCATCACGTGCAGTATCGCGCCGAACCCCGCTGCCGAGCGGCCGCTTTTGTACATGTGCACCGGCGTGTCCCCGTACCAACACGGCCGCTCGCGGGAAAAGGGAGAGAGAGAGAAAGGGTCAGCCCTGCGTGACGGTGGTGTCCGAGCCGGAGGAGTCGATCCGCGGCTCACCGGAGTGGTATGTCACGCGGTTGCTGATACCGGAGGCCTCGATGACGTCCGCCGACTCCAGGGTCACGATGTTCTCGATCCCGGACACCCCGACGCGGTCGCAGTGCCCGGTGATCTCGACGGTGTTGTTGATCCCCGAGATCTCCACGGCGCCGCCCGTACAGGTGACGGTCCGGTGCTCGGCGATACCGCTCAGCGAGATGGAGCCACCGCCGGCCACCGCGGTGGGTTCCGCGGGCCCGGTGGTATCGATCTGGGGCGGCATCGGGATCACCGGCACGGCGGGGGTGGTGCGGGGCGCCGTGGTGCGCGACGGCGCCGGTGTGCGCGTATGGGTAGGCCGGTCGGTGACGGCAACCGGTGTGCCACTGGTGGTTTCGCGACCGAACAACGCGTAGGCGGCGGCGCAGAGAATGACGATCAACAGGCCCAGACCGAACAGCAGGCGCGAGATCGTCCGGTTATCGGCGCCTGCCGGGGGTTCCGTGGAGTACGGAGTGGTGGTGCCGAGTTCCTCCGGTTGGGTCATCGGGGTCAGAGCACCTTCGACAGGAAGTCCTGCAGCCGCCGGCTCTGCGGGTTGTCGAACACCTCGGAGGGGGTGCCGTCCTCGACGATGTTCCCGCCGGACATGAAGATCACCCGCGAGGCCACCTCCCGCGCGAACCCCATCTCGTGGGTCACCACCACCATCGTCATGCCGCCCCGCGCCAGATCCCGCAGCACCTCCAGGACGTCGCCAACCATCTCCGGGTCCAGCGCACTGGTGGCCTCGTCGAACAACATGATGTCGGGGTTCATCGCCAACGCGCGGGCGATCGCCACACGTTGCTTCTGACCGCCCGACAGCGTCGCCGGTTTGACCTTCGCCTTCTCGGCCAGCCCCACTTGACCCAGCAACTCGAGCGCCCGCTTCTCGGCGGTCGCCTTGTTCATCTTCTTGGTCAGCAGCGGTGCCAGCGTGACGTTGTCGATGACCGTCATGTGTGGGAACAGGTTGAAGTGCTGGAACACCATGCCGATGTGCTGACGAACCTTGTCCAGGTTGACCTTCGGGTCGGTCATGTCGAATCCGTCGACCACGACCTTGCCGGCCGTGATGTCCTCGAGCTTGTTGAGGCAGCGCAGGAAGGTCGACTTGCCGGACCCGGACGGACCGATGACGCACACCACCTCGCCCTTGCGGATGGTGGTGGTGATGCCGTCGAGCACCACCAGATCGCCGAACGCCTTCTTGAGCCCGTCGATCCGCACCTTGACGGTTTCGTCGGGTTCGGCGATCACGGAATCCGTTGCGACCTCGGTCATTTGACGAGCCTCCGTTCCAGTCGGTCCGAGAGTTTGGTCAGCGCCATGATGACGATGAAGTAGATGACGCCGATGATCAGCCACATGGTGAACGACTGGTAGTTGCGGGCGATGATCAGCCGGCCGGTCTGGGTGAGTTCGGCGATGCCGATCACCGACAGGATGGACGTGTCCTTCAGCGTGATCACGAACTGGTTGACATACGACGGGATCATCGTCCGGATCGCCTGCGGCAGAATCACTTTCCGCATCGTCGGCAAATAGCCGATCCCCAGGCTGCGGGCCGCCTCCATCTGGCCCTTGTCGACGGCCTGGATCCCGCCGCGGACGATCTCGGTCATGTACGCGCCCGCGTTGAGCGACAGTGTGATGATGCCGGCGGTCAGCGCGCTCATCTGGAAGTGCAGCGCCGACGGGATGCCGAAGTAGATGAAGAACGCCTGCACCAGCAGCGGTGTGCCGCGGAAGATGTCGACGTAGGCGGTTCCAATACCGCGCAACCACACCGACCGCGACACCCGCAGCAACCCGAAGATGATGCCGAGCACCAGCGCGATCGCGATGGAGATCGCCGTCAGCAGCAGCGTCATCTTCAAGCCGGTCATCAGGACGGGGAAAGTGCTCTTCAGCAGTCCCAGGAACGAATTGTCCGACTGGGCGGCGCCCTCACCGAGGTAGCTCTCGACGATCTGGTCGTAGCGGCCCGACGCCTTCAGGTTCTTCAGGCCGGCGTTGAACTTCGCGAGCAGTTCGGCGTTGCGGCCCTTGTTGACGGCGAACCCGTAGCTGGATCCCTTCTCCTTCGGGGTGACGGTCTTGAACCCGTTGCCCTGCTGGATGCCGTAGGCCAGCACCGGGTAGTCCTCGAACACGGCGACCGAGTTGCCGGTCTTGACCTCTTCGAACATCGAGGCGGAATCAGCGAATGACACCACCGTGAAGCCGTACTTGTCCTTGATGGAGTCGGCGAACCCGGCACCCTCGGTGCCGTTCTTGACCGCGACCCGCTTGCCCTTCAGGTCCTCGTAGGACTTGACGGTGTCATTGCCGGCCAGCACCGCCATCTGCACCCCGGACTCGAAGTACGGATCGGAGAAGTCGAAGACCTTCTTGCGCGCATCGGTGATCGACATGCCGGCGATGACGCCGGCCGCCTGGTTGGCCTGGACCGCCTGCAGCGCCGCGTCGAACCCGAGGGGCTTGATGTCGACGTTGAAGTGCTGATCCTTGGCGATCTCCCGGATGAGGTCCATGTCGATGCCGACGTAGTTGCCCTTGTCGTCCTGGAACTCGAACGGGGCGAACGTGGTGTCGGTGGCGATGACATACGTCTCGCCGTCGGCGACCGCGGGCGCGGGGATCGCCAGGGCGAGTCCGAGGAGTCCGGCCAGCATCGCCATCACCAGGGCAGCCGGCCCGCGGGGTGACCGGCCGTGGAATTGCGGTGGGCGTTCGGCCTGCATGTGGTGCCTTCCGTCCGGGCCTGCTGGGACGGAATCACGCTAACGCGGACGGCTCCGGCATGCGTGGGTTCGCCGCGACCCGGGCGCGGCCGCCCGGCGTGCCCCATGGACGTAACACGCAGGAAAGGTTGCTGTGATTTAGGACTCATCGGGCGGGGGCCGATCTGAGAATTCTTTATTAAGAGAGTTCGAAGAAACGGTGAACAGCGGTTAGCCAGGAGGGCGTACCGGCTGGTGAAAGGCGCAGTGACGGTTGCCCGCAGCAAACAACACGATTGGATAACGTTTCGGGCTGAGTGTCGCCTGAGGCGAATGTTCAACGTGCGTCCGAATCGGTCGTCCGCCATAATTTTCCGCCCGTTCCCGCGGCTAGAATCTGTGCAGGGTCCGCGCCGACGTGGCGCTTTGGGACGACGGGAACCGGCCAGCAGGGCAGGCGCCGGACAGCCACCCGGTCGTCCCGCAGGGGGACCGCCCAAGGAAGGTTCGAAGAGGTTCTGATGAGCATGGCAAACAACGTGAAAACTTTGAGCGACATGACCACCGGCGTCGTCGTGGCCAACCGTGCCGGCCGGCACGCCGAACTGGCCCACGACCTCCCGACCCGCTCGCTGCGCGCCCACCTGAGCCGTTTGCCCGAGCCCGCGCCGGCCATCGTCGAAGCACCGCTGATCGAAACCGACACCGCGCCGGGCTTCTCGGCATTGCGCCAGATCCCGGTGCGCCGCGGCCCCATCGCCGGCATCGCCGTCGACCCCCGCGACGGACTCGTCTACACCACCAACCCGACCGACCACAGTGTGTCGGTCCTGGACCCCGCGACGCTGAGCGTGCGCACCACCATCCCCGGCTTCGATGAGGCATCGGCCGTCGCCGCTGCCAACGGCCGGGCCTTCGTCGCCACCGTGAGCCTCTCGCACGATGCGGTCACCACCGTCGATCCCGCCGCGGTCGAGGCGGGCACCGATCATCCGCTGGCGCTGTCGGTCGCTGATGTCGCCGTCGACGCCGCCGGGCGCTACGTCTACGTCGCCCGCAGCGGGCGGGACGGCGCCGACGTCGCGATCATCGACACCGCCGACGGCCGGGTACGCACCCTGGAACTCCGCACCCGCCCGGGTGCGGCCGCCACCGCCCTGACCGTCAGCCCCGACGGCGCGCACGTCTATGTCGTCACCGTCGACGATCTGGGCGGCGAGCTGGTGGCGATCGACACCGCGACCCGCCGCATCGCCGGTGGCCTGGCCTTCCCCGCGCCGTTGCGCGCCGTGGCCGCCGGCCCCGGTGGCCTGGTCTACGTCGCCACCTGCGACCTGTCCTTCGGCGGCGTGATCGACGTCGTCGACGCCCGGAGCATGAGGGTCGTGTCGAGCATCGACGTGGGCGGGCTGGTCACCGACCTGGTCGCCGGCGCCGCCGGGGACCGGCTGTACGTGGCCGGAGTAGACCGGGTCTCGGTGGTTTGCGTGGCCACCCAGGAGATCATCGACACCGTCACGATCGTCGACCAGCCGTCCTGCCTGGCCGAGAGCGCCGACGGCAAGAAGCTGTTCATCGCCGACTACGTCGGAGCGGTGACGGCGCTGACCATCGCGTCGAGCACCGAGTCGCTCCTGGCCAGGATGATGACCGCCGACAGTGACGCGGTCCTGGACATCCCGATGCTCGAACTGGAATCCGCCGGCATCTGAGCCGTATCAGCCCCCGCGCGGCGCGTACATCAACACCGCCACGCCCAGCAGGCAGATCAGCGCACCGGTGACATCCCAGCGATCGGGCCGGAATCCGTCGGCGACCATCGCCCAGACCAACGAACCTGCGACGAAAACACCGCCGTAGGCGGCCAGGATCCGGCCGAAGTTCGCATCCGGTTGCAGCGTGGCCACCAGCCCGTAGGCGCCCAGCGCGAGCATTCCGCCACCTACCCACGGCCAGCCCCGGTGCACGCGGATACCCTGCCAGACGAGCCAGGCGCCGCCGATCTCGAGCACCGCCGCGACCACAAAGAGCAAAACGGACTTCAGCACCGTCACCGGCACTAGCGTAGGGCCTGATCACGTACCGATCGGAAGGCTCTCACCACCATGCTCAGCACAATGCAGGACTTCCCCCTGACGATCTCGGCGATCCTGCGGTATGCCACTTCGGTGCACGGTGACCGCATCGTCAGCACCGCCACCGGCAACGGCGGCTACCGTTCGGCCAGCTACACCGAGGTGGGTAAGCGCGCCGCCCGATTGGCAAACGCGTTGCGCCGCTTGGGTGTCGAGGGTGACGAGCGGGTCGCCACGTTCATGTGGAACAACCAGGAGCACCTCGAGGCCTACGTCGCCATCCCGTCGATGGGCGCGGTGCTGCACACGTTGAACATCCGGCTGTTCCCGGAGCAGATCGAGTTCGTGGCCTACGAGGCCGAGGACCGCGTCGTCATCGTCGACTCCTGCCTGGCGGGACTGTTGGCCCCGGTGATCCGGGCGCTCGAAACGGTGCACACCGTCATCGTTGTCGGCGACGAGGACGCGTCGGCGCTGAACGTGCCGGGCAAGCAATTCCTGCGCTACGAAGAACTGCTGGCCGCCGAGTCCGACGAGTTCGACTGGCCGGTTCTGGACGAGAACTCCGCTGCGGCAATGTGTTACACCAGCGGAACGACGGGACACCCCAAGGGGGTGGTGTACAGCCACCGGTCGAGCTACCTGCATTCGATGGCGGTCTGCAGTGGAAACGGCATGGGTCTCGGCTTCGCCGACCGGGCCCTGCCGATCGTTCCGATGTTCCACGCCAATGCCTGGGGGCTGCCGTACGCGGCACTGATGGCCGGCGCGGACCTGGTGCTGCCGGACCGGTTCATGGACGCGGCCTCGATGGTGAACCTGATCGAGACACAGCGTCCCACGGTGGCCGGTGCCGTGCCGACCATCTGGAACGATGTGATGAACTATCTGGAAAGCAATGACGGACACGATATTTCGTCGCTTCGACTGGTGGCGTGCGGCGGTTCCGCCGTCCCGGTCTCGCTGATGCAGACCTTCGAGGATCGCCACGGCGTGCAGATCCGGCAGCTGTGGGGCATGACCGAGACCTCGCCGATGGCCACCTTGGCCTGGCCGCCGCCGGACACCCCCGAGGACCGGTACTGGGCGCTGCGCGCGTCACAGGGCCGGCCGATGTGCGGCGTCGAGGCGCGCATCGTCGACGACGAGGGTGCGGCGCTGCCCAACGACGGTGAGTCCGTGGGGGAGCTCGAAGTGCGCGGGCCGTGGATCACCGGGTCCTATTATCGCAACACCGACGACTCGAAGTTCGAGTCCGGCTGGCTGCGCACCGGCGACGTGGGGCACATCGACGCGCAGGGATTCGTCACCCTGACCGACCGGGCCAAGGACGTGATCAAGTCCGGCGGGGAGTGGATCTCGTCGGTCGAACTGGAGAACGAGCTCATTGCCCACCCGGCGGTGTTGGAGGCTGCCGTCGTCGGTGTGCCCGACGACCGTTGGCAGGAGCGACCGCTGGCCGCCGTGGTGCTCAAGTCCGGCGCCCGGGCCACGCCGGACGAATTGCGAGAATTCCTATCGGACAAGGTGGCTCGCTGGTGGCTGCCCGAACGCTGGGTCTTCATCGATCAGGTTCCCCGCACCAGCGTCGGCAAGTACGACAAGAAGACCATCCGGGCCCGCTACGCCGAGGGTCAGTACGAGGTTGTCGCCGTCAGCTGAGCGCTGACGGCCATTGTCCCCCGATCAGGGGACAGCGAGATCCTCCGGTAGTGGGGCCGATCAGCGGACAGACCGCCGGCCCGAAATCGGGCACCGTGGAGAGCGTCCACAACGACGCACCGTGATCCGGTGTCCGACAACGAGGTTGACCGTGTCCGTCTCTGCCTACCTGGTATTCGTCGAGGCTCTGCTGTTCCTGACCCTGTGGCTGTTCGCGTGCGCGTACGGAACCGTGGTGTCCACCGCGCTGGCGTCCGGCTCCGGAACCGACCTGCGCGGCGCCATCGCCCGCATCGTGCCGCTGGCCGCCGCGACCGTCTCCACGTCGGCCGTCTTCGCCGCACCCGCGTTCTCGGTGCTGACACACTCGTCGAGCACCCCGTCGGACGTCGTGCGGGGCGTGTTCCTGGCCGGCTGGCTGGCGCACGTGATGCTGGCCGCGCACCTGACGCACTCGGCCGCGCGGGCGTTGACCGCGTATCAGCGCTCGGCGCGCTGATACGCGGTGACGACGGCCGCCCCGCCCAGTCCGATGTTGTGTTGCAGGGCGGCGGTGACGTTGTCGACCTGACGTTTGTCGGCGGTGCCGCGCAGCTGCCAGGTGAGCTCGCTGCACTGGGCCAGACCGGTCGCACCCAGCGGATGACCCTTCGAGATCAGCCCGCCCGACGGGTTGACCACCCAGCGGCCGCCGTAGGTGGTGTCGTCCTTGTCGAGTAGCGCCGGGGCCTCGCCGGGACCGCACAGGCCCAGCGCCTCGTACAGCAGCAGCTCGTTGGCCGAGAAGCAATCATGTAGCTCGATCACCTGGAAGTCCTCTGGGCCCAGGCCGGACTGCTGGTAAACCTGTTGGGCCGCTTTGACATTCATGTCATGGCCGATGATGTTGGCGGCGCTGCCGTCGAAGGTGGAGGCGAAGTCTGTGGTCATCGCCTGCCCGACGATCTCGACGGCCTGGCCGGCCAGGTCGTGCTGCGCCACGTAGTCCTCGCTGGCCAGCACCACGGCGGCCGAACCGTCCGAGGTCGGCGAGCACTGCAGCTTGGTCAGCGGGTCGGAGATCATCTTGGCGGCCAGGATGTCGTCGAGGGTGTACTCGTCCTGGAACTGCGCGTAGGGATTGTTCACCGAATGTTTGTGGTTCTTGTAGCCGATCTTCGCGAAATGCTCGGCGGTGGTGCCGTACTTCTTCATGTGCTCGCGGCCGGCTGCGCCGAACATCCACGGCGCCACCGGGAACTGCATGGCGTCGGTCTCGTTGAGCGCCAGGATGTGTCGCTTCAGCGGCGACTCGCGGTCCTCGGCCCCGCCGCCCAGCGATCCGGGCTGCATCTTCTCGAAGCCCAGCGCCAGCACGCAGTCGGTCAGGCCGCCGCGGATCGCCTGCGCACCCAGGTACAGCGCCGTCGACCCGGTGGAACAGTTGTTGTTGACGTTGACGATCGGGATGCCGGTCATCCCCAGTTCGTAGAGCGCACGCTGACCCGAGGTCGAGTCGCCGGCGCAGTAGCCGACGAAACCCTGCTCGATGTCGGTGTAGGCGACGCCGGCGTCCTCGAGTGCCTTGGTGCCTGACTCCTTGGCCATCTGTGGGTAGTCCCACCCCTCGCGCCGACCGGGCTTCTCGAACTTCGTCATCCCGACCCCGATGACGAACACCTTGTTCGCAGCTCTGGACATGTGTGATCCCCTTCGATCAGTGCTACATCCGACCTTGCGAATGTAGGCGACCGCTCAGAGTCGGTCGCTGTGCGGGGTGGGCTGTTCCAATGTCCAGCACTGGACGGGTATCACCCAGACGTCAAGCACCGGCCGGTTCGTATCGAAACCGGCCGGTGCCTGCGAGGGGTGTCTGTGAGCGTCCGGTCAGGCGACGCCCTGCGGTCCGCCGGCCCCGTTCGAGCCGGCCAGGCCGCCCTTGCCGCCGGCGCCTCCGGTGCCGGGGGTACGGGTGGCGCCGGACGGTGCGTCCCCGCCAGCGCCGCCGGCACCACCCTTCCCCGAAATAGGACCGGCGTTGCCGCCGTTGCCGCCGTTGCCGCCGGTCGACGAGGACCCGTCGCTGGAATCGGCGCTCACATCGGCCAGGCCACTGGCGCGGGTGCCGGCAGTCGCTACGCCGCCACGTCCGCCCGTGCCGCCACTGTCATCGCCGGTGCCGCCGTCGCCACCGCGCCCACCCTGGCTGGTGTACCCGTCGGCGTCGCCGCCCTCGCCGCCGTCACCGCCCCGGGCCTTGTTGCCGCCGTTGCCGCCCTTGCCGCCGGCGCCGCCGGTTGCGGTGCCACCGTCAGCGTCGCCGCCGGCCCCGCCCACGCCGCCACTTCCGCCGCCGATGCCGCCGTCGCCGCCGGTGCCGCCGGCCCCGCCGGTTCCGGTGATCCCGCCGTTGCCGCTACCGCCTGCGCCGCCGGCGCCGCCCTTGTCGCCGACCATGCCGCCATTGCCGCCGGTGCCGCCATTGCCGCCGGTTCCACTGACAGCGCCCACCGCGTTGCCACCGGCGCCGCCGTTGGCGGCCGTTCCCGTGGTGGACACGAATCCGCCGTTGCCGCCGTTACCGCCGACGGCGTCGCCGGCGGTCGAGTATGCCGATCCGCCGGCGCCGCCGTCTCCGGCGTAGCCCTGCCAGCCGCCGCCGCCTTCGCCGCCGTTGCCGCCAATTGCGGTACCACTGGCCTGGGCGTTGCCGCCATTGCCGCCGGCGAGCGCGCCGTCCCACTTGCCGTGGCCACCGTAGCCGCCGTTCCCGGCGGTGGCGTTACCGTTCGCGGCCCAGGCGTCGCCGCCGTTGCCGCCGCCGCCCGAGTCGCCGGTCGGGTTGGTGTCGGCGACCCGCCACTGCTCGTTGCCGCTGCTGCCGCCGTTGCCTCCGGTGGCGTTACCTGTTGTGGCGTAAGCGTTTCCGCCGTTGCCGCCCTTCCCGAGGTTGCCGGAGAACAGGCCGCCGAACGATCCTGTGCCGCCATCGGCTGCGGTGGCGTTCGCTCCTACCGCGTTCCCGCCGTTACCACCGTCTCCGCCGTTGCCGTTGAAGAGTCCGCCGTGGCCGCCATCGCCGCCCTTGGTCGCCGCCTGGAGCAGCTTGCCGTCGGCGGAGTACACCGCGTCCAGGCCATCCCCACCCCGGCCGCCGTTGCCGTTGACGTTGGCGCTGCCGCCGACGCCCCCATAGGCGCCGTTGCCGCCGTTGCCGCCCCAGAGTCCGCCGTCCTCGCCGTTGCACTTCGATTTGCAGTTCGGGTTGAGTTCCAGAGCATCGCGGCCGTCGCCCAGGAGCCAGCCGCCGCGGCCGAACATCGGGCGGATCGTCAGCTTCACCGTGATGGTGCCGGCCTTCGGGTTGTTCGATGCCTTGACCAACCACCATGGCAGGTTGGTTCCCGACCACGGGATGACGGATTCCGTCGAGGCTAGTTGGATGTCGAAACTTCGCGTCGGCAGGTTGTCCGCGGCCGTGGGCAGGACACCCATGCCGACGACCGCGGCGCCCGCGGCGACACCGGAAGTGAGGAATGCGGCCACGGACCGCTGGCTCCGAAGTCCCTTGCGGGAGTTAGAATTTGACTTCTTGATCATGATGAAACCTCTGTCTACTCGCCCCCGATGGGCAATGGCCCACGAGTGTCGCGGACATCTGTGAGTGATGTCCGGTGGATTACGGATCAATCAGCGCGCGCTGAGCTGAACGTACGCCCGTTGCCAGTGCCGCGCAAAGTTTTCGAAGCACTTCAGCAAACTTTGATTTGACCGTCTTCCCGCCTCCTGACCAGCTGAAATACCGGGCATGACCACAGAATCTGTTGCTATCTAGCTTGTCTGGCCCTGTTTCGCGTGGCCGGGACCATCACGGCTGTTCGCAAGTATTTGCTGAAGCCGCCTTGACGTGATGAAAAGACAGTTGCTGCAACTTATTTCGGAATCCATGTGTTGCAAATTTGGTCGCTGAGCGTCCGCTCAGCTTCTGCGCACTGCTGGCCGTTCGGCGCTCGTAGCAAACACTCCTGCAAAGTGTTTGACCGGTCTGGAATGCCGCGCGAGCCCCGGAGAACTGTTGCCATTGAGATGTTCCGGGCGCATTTCGCGTGGTGCAGTGGATGTACTTCAAAGTCGGCTATTTGCTGAAAGTGCAGTAGCGGGATCAAAAATTGTCGTTTCCAACACATTTGGCGACGTTCGGGCGCTCCGAATCCGTCGCTACGGAGCCCGTTAGCGGGCGGGCCCGGGGGCCGTGCACTCCGTCGTTCGCATTGCTGGACGCGCAGCTATTTCGACAAAGCGCTGGTGGGACAACACATATCTCACCCAAAAATATTGCTATCTGGGCCGACGGCGAATTGTCGGATCCTGCAAGATACTTCGTGACAGCAACTGCTGGCTTCGAACCTGAAATAGAAGCGTGTTCCAGAAGCTCCCTCTGATACGCCCGCGGAATCGGTGTCCCGCGTGCGATCGGGGTGGGCGGCGGGGGAAGAATGCGGCCATGGCATTGAAAGTCGTGCAGTGGGCCACGGGCGGACTGGGTGTGGCGGCCATCCGGGGCGTCGCCGAGCATCCCGACCTCGAACTCGCCGGATGCTGGGTGCATTCTCCGGCCAAGGCCGGACGCGATGCCGGCGAGATCGCGGGCATCGGTCCACTGGGCGTGGTCGCCACCAACAGCATCGACGAGATCCTGGAACTCGACGCCGACGCGGTGATCTATGCGCCGCTGGCCGCCGATCCCGACGAGGTCGCCGCCCTGTTGCGCTCCGGGAAGAACGTGGTCACCCCGGTGGGGTGGGTGTACCCCAGCGAGCGCACCGCGGCTCCCGTGCGCGCGGCCGCGCTGGCCGGGAACGTGACGCTGCACGGCACCGGCATTGCACCGGGTGGAATCAGCGAGAAGTTCCCGCTGCTGTTCTCGGTGATGTCGACCGGCGTGACTTTTGTTCGCGCCGAGGAGTTTTCGGATCTGCGCAGCTATGCCGCACCCGATGTGCTGCGGCACGTCATGGGCTTCGGCGGCGATCCCGAGGTGGCGATGAGCGGGCCGATGCAGAAGATTCTCGACAGCGGATTCATCCAGGCGGTCCGGATGGTGGTGGATCGAATGGGTTTCGCCGCCGATCCGCGGATCCGGGCCACCCAGGAGGTTGCGGTGGCGACCGCCCCCATTGATTCCCCGATCGGGGTGATCGAGCCGGGCCAGGTCGCGGCACGCAAGTTCCACTGGGAGGCGATGGTCGGCGACCAACCCGTGGTGCGGGTGACCGTCAACTGGTTCATGGGTCATGAGAACTTCGACCCCGCGTGGAGCTTCGGCCCGGCCGGTGAGCGGTACGAGATGGAGGTCAAGGGCAATCCCGACTTCCAGGTCGTGATCAAGGGCTTCCAGCCCGAGACCGTCGAGCAGGGTCTGGAGAGCAACAACGGCGTCGTCGCGACCGCGGCGCACTGCGTGAACTCGGTGCCCGCCGTCTGCGCGGCCGCCCCGGGTATCGCGACCTACCTCGACCTGCCCCTGATCTCCGGCAGGGCCGCATCCGCGCTGCACCGCTGACGGGTTCGGCGAGCGGTGCAGTTCCGCGGGCAAGAGGCCCGGCGACACCAGGCTGACTACGATCGGGCTCATGCCGATACCGCACGGGATGGCGTGTGCGCGGGCCATACCGGTGGATCCGGGCATCGCGATGCGCCGCACGTTGGTCCTGCCCCTGCCCACCCTGTTCTGCCGGAGGTACGGACCGATGGGTCCGATCCGGGCGGTGCATGAATACGACTCCGAGCCGTGGGGCCGGGCCGGGCAGGTCCGGTCGATCGTGCAGGCCGGCGGCACCACACTGCGTGAGGAACTCACCCAGGTGGACGACCCCACGATGTTCGCCTACACGCTGAGCAGGATCACCGGTCCGCTCGCCCCGCTGGTCGACCACATCGACGGACAGTGGATGTTCACCCCGGTGGGCACCGGAACCAAGGTGATGTGGTTCTGGACCGTGCACCCCAAGTCCGAGTTGGCCGGCCGCCTGATGCCGGTGTTCGCGCGGATCTGGCAGGGCTTCGCCGGCCGGGCGCTCGAACAATTGTCCGAGGAGCTGCTGCGCCCATGACCGACGTCCAGCGCATTTCCATCCCGGTGGCCGACACCGCGCTGCCCGCCGAGCTCGCCGTGCCCGACGGCGCGGGGCCCTGGCCCGGCGTGGTGGTGGTACACGACGCGTTCGGGCTCACCGACGACAACCGGGTCAACCTGCGCCGGTTCGCCGACAACGGCTACCTGGGCCTCATGCCGGACCTGTTCGCCCGGGGCGGCGTGCGCTGCGTGGTCAGGACCATCATGGCCGTGCAGCGCCGCCGGGGCGTCGCGGTCGACGATCTGCTGGCCGCCCGCGACCTGCTGGCCGCCCGGCCGGACTGCACCGGTGCGGTGGGCATCGCCGGGTTCTGCATGGGCGGCGGCTTCGCGCTGGTAATGGCATCCAAGGGATTCGGCGCGTCGGCCCCGTTCTACCCGTCCATGGCGCCCTTCTACGACTCGGTGGTCCAGGGCGCCTGCCCCGTCGTCGCCAGTTTCGGTCGCCGCGACCCGATCAATCCGGGCAATGGGGCGCGGCTCGAGCGGGCGCTGAACCGCCACCACATCCCGAATGACGTGAAAACTTATGCGGGCGTTGGTCATTCGTTCGCCAATGACCTGCCGGGCCAGGCCGTCGTCCGGATCGCCGGGTTCGGCTACGACGAAGGGGTCACCGAGGACGCCTACCGGCGGGTGTTCGCGTTCTTCGGCGAACACCTCGGTTCGTGAGACGCGCTCTGGTCCTGGCTGGCGGGGGACTGGCCGGGATTGCGTGGGAGACCGGTGTCCTGCGGGGCGTCGCCGACGAGGACCCGGCGCTGGCCGCCGCCCTGGTCGCCTCGGATGTGCTGCTGGGAACCTCGGCGGGGTCGGCGGTGGCGGCCCAGGTCGGCAGCGGTGCTCCGCTGGACCGGCTGTTCGAGCGTCAGGTGCGGGCCGACTCGGGGGAACTGCACCCCGGCAACTCGATGGACCGGGTGGTCGAGCTGTTCCTGTCGGCACTGCTGCTTCCGGACGCCACCAAGCAACAGAAGTTGCAACACATCGGGTCGATCGCGGCGGGTGTCCAGACGGTGTCCGAAGCGTTGCGCCGCACCGTCATCGCTGATCGGTTGCCCGCGTCCGACTGGCCGGAGCGGGATCTGCGCATCACGGCCATCGACGTCGCCACGGGCGAACTCACCGTGTTCACCCGGGACAGCGGGGTCGAACTGGTGGATGCGGTGGCCGCCAGCTGCGCGGTCCCCGGGGCCTGGCCGCCGGTGACCATCGGCGACCGCCGCTTCATGGACGGCGGGGTCGGCAGCACCGTCAATATGGGGGTCGTCGACGACTGCGGTCTGGCCGTCGTCCTGGTGCCGGCCGCCGAGGACGCGCCCAGCCCGTGGGAGGTGGGCACCGCCGCCGAGATCGCGGCGTTCGCCGGACAGGCGGAGGCGGTGTACGCCGACGCGCCCGCGCGGGCCGCATTCGGCCCCAACCCACTCGATCCGGCCTGCCGGATGCCGTCGGCGCGGGCCGGCCGCGCGCAGGGCCGACGAGAAGCCGGCCGGATCGCCGCAGCGCTAGGGCTCTGACGTCCCGAGTGTGTCGAGGGCGGCGGCGCCGAGTTCGCGGCCGATCTCGATGACCTCGTTGGCCCGATGGAATTCGAGGCTGCGGCACACATTTCGGGGGACCTCGATGAACAGATCGGGCGGATAGGCGGCCAGCGTGTGCCGGGCCAGTGCGCTCTGGGCGATGTCGATGGTGCGGTTCATCACCTCGAAGCTGCCGAGCTTGGGTGCCCGGACCTCGGTGGCGTCCGCGGCTTCGGCGGTGTCGGCGGTGGTCTCGTCGTCCCCGGCCGTGCCGAACCGGTCGAGCCAGGACCGCGCCGACGGCGTCTCCAGCAGTGACCGGGCGGCCTTGGTGTCCAAGATCGAAGCAGATGTGTTGCGCCACAACTTGTTCCAGCGTTCGGCGGTCGGCCGGCTCTCGATCTCCGCAGGGCCGGTGGGGTCATCGCCGTTGAGGCTGATGGCGATGGTCAGCTCGGCGTTGACCCCGGCGATCGGGGCCATCGGGATGGGATCGAGAATCCCGCCGTCGGCCAGCAGGCGGCCGTCGAGCACGTGGGGTGTGATGATGCCGGGGATCGCGATGGAGGCGCGGATCGCGTCATCGACGGGGCCGCGCTGCAGCCAGACCGACTTGCCGGTGATCAGGTCGGTGGCCACCGAGGTGAACGGGATCGGCAACTGTTCGATGGTGACGTCGCCGAGGATCTCGCGAACCGCTTCGAGGACCTTCTCGGCGCGCAGCACACCCGCCGACGTCAACGACGGATCCAGCAGGCGCAGGATGGCCCGCTGCGTCAGGGAACTGGCCCAGGCGGTGTATTGGTCGAGCCTGCCGGCCGCCTCCAGACCGCCGACCAGGGCGCCCATCGAGGATCCGGCGATACCCACGATCTCGTGACCGCGTTCGTGGAGTTCCTCGATGACGCCGATATGGGCGTAGCCGCGGGCTCCGCCGCTGCCGAGTGCAAGTGCGACCCGCATTCGGCCAATCTAGTCATCACGCGCTCGAACCTTGACATGCAGCCATACGGCTGCCTAACCTACAAAAGGTAGCCAAGAGGCTGCATATGTGGGAGAACAGAAGCCGTGGATGAGGTGTTCAGGGCGCTGGCCGACCCGAGCCGGCGCCGGTTGCTCGACCGTCTCAACGCCCGCAACGGGCAGACGCTGACGGAACTGTGCGGCGGGCTCGACATGGCCCGGCAATCGGTGAGCAAGCACCTGCGAGTGCTCGAGGACGCCAACCTCGTCACCGTCGTCTGGCGCGGACGCGAGAAGCTGCACTACCTCAACGCCGAGCCCATCAACGCCATCGCGGACCGCTGGATCAACCACTACCACCGGGCGCGGGCGCAGACGCTCGCCGATCTGAAGACAGTATTGGAGCGAGACACCATGAGCGACAACGACTTCGTGTACACCACCTACATCCGGACCACCCCGGAGCGGCTGTGGCAGGCCCTCACCGACCCGGCGTTCTCCGAGCGCTACATGGGCCACGGCCTGGCCGGTGACGGAAAGGTCGGTTCCACCTACAGCTGGCGCGACGGCGACCTGGACATCGTCGACCCCGGCCAGGTGATCCTGGAGTCCGATCCCTACCGGCGGTTCGCGTTCACGTTCCACACCTTCGTCCCCGAACTCGCGACCATCGGTTTGGCCACCGAAGTCATCGACCGGGCGGCCGCCGAGCCGCGCTCGACCGTCGCCATGGACATCGAGCCGGTCGACGACGGCAGCGGCCGGGTCAAGCTCACGGTCATCCACTCCGGATTCCCGGCGGGAAGCATTGTGCGCGAGCTGGTTTCAGGCGGCTGGCCGGCCAAACTGTCGGACCTCAAGTCGAATCTCGAGCAACAGCCCGTATCGGCCTGACGGAACCCGCTCAATCACATTGGCCGTCGGCCGCGGCATTCGCGGCCATGATCACCCCGGCCTGCTGCGGCGGCGTCAGCTGCACCCACGGTGCGTCGAACGTGGCCGGGCCGACGAAGGCCGGGTCCTGCAACGTCCTGAGGTATGGCTCGACGAGCGTCCTGGGATCCTCATGGCGTTCGTCGAGCCAGAGCCGCGCGGCGTGGCAGGCCTGGCCGTACTGGGATTCGGTGGCCTCCGACGGAACGTCGACGCTGGTGGTAACGCCACCGGGCGAAATGCCGGCGGCGCCGGCGGGCACCTGTTCGCTGGGTGCGGCCGCGGCCTGCGGCGGGGTGCTCGGCGCTGCGTTGTCGGAGGCCGACGAGCACGCGGAGACGGACAACACTGCACCCACCGTCACCGTCGCGCAGCACAGCAACGATGTCGTGGAGTACCGGCGCATGGACCCAATCTAACGCCCGGCGGTCCGGGGCCAGATTCACGCTGATCGGAACCGGTGCGGCGATGGCGGGCGGGCTGCCATTCTCGGGTGGTGCTGCAGCCTGTCGTCGGTCGGGAGAGCTACCGGGGGTGCTGTCGGGTCCGCTGACCCGCGCCCCCGTCGTCCGACCACCCAGGAGTGACTCTTGTCCGCCGTGCTGTCCCTGCCACCGATTCCCGCCGTCTCCGGCCCGACCCGGCTCCGGTTACCCGATCTGCTCTACGAGACCGACCGGGCCGCCGCCGACGTCCTGGACGGGCTGCACGACCACCTGTTGCCCCGGGCCGGTCTGCCCACCGACGGCCGGTGGTTCACCCGGCTGCACGGCGACGACGATCTTGACGTATGGCTGATCAGCTGGGTGCCCGGGCATTCCACCGAGCTGCACGATCACGGCGGGTCGTTGGGCGCTCTCACCGTGCTCTCCGGAGCGCTCGAAGAATTCCGTTGGGACGGTGGTGGATTACGCCGCCGCCGACTGGAAGCCGGTGACCAGGCGGCCTTCCCGCTGGGCTGGGTGCACGACGTCGTCTGGGCCCGGTCGAAGGTGCCGAGTCCGACCCTGAGTGTGCACGCGTACTCACCGCCGCTGGCGGCGATGTCCTACTACGAGGTCACCGAGCGGGCCACGCTGCGCCGGGACCGGGTCGAGTTGACCGATCATGAGTAGCCGCATCGACCGCCTGCTGGCGGATGCGCGGGCGCGCCTGCAGCGGTTGCCTCCCGAGGATCTGCCGGCGGCGCTGGGCCGCGGCGCCGTACTCGTCGATATCCGGCCCGCGGCGCAGCGGGCCGCCGAGGGCGAGGCGCCGGGAGCGCTGGTGATCGAACGCAACGTGCTGGAATGGCGTTGCGACCCCACCAGCGACGCCCGGATCCCGCAGGCCGTCGACGACGACGTCGAGTGGGTGATCCTCTGTTCGGAGGGCTATACCTCCAGCCTGGCCGCCGCCGCCCTGCAGGACCTCGGTCTGCACCGGGCCACCGATGTGGCCGGCGGCTACCAGGCACTCACCCTTCGTTCGAGTGCATCAGCGGGCGCAGGCGCTCGGTCTTCTCCGGCGTCCAGCCCGGCGGCTGGAGCACGTGGGCCCAGGCGTTCACCACGTCCTTGACGTAGACGTGGCCGTGGCCGTCGGGGACGTCGATGGCCACCGCCATGTCCGCGGACACCTGCAGGAAGGTCACCACCGGGATCCAGTTCATCCGGGGCGACACGTCGTAGCCGCGTGGCTCCCGCAGCCAATCCGGTTCGCGGAACAGCAGATCCGGTGTCCACCACGCGATCGGGTCCGACGCGTGCTGGAGGTACGCGACGCGCACGCCGTCCCACGGCTTAGCCGGCCGGTCCAGATTCTCCGGGCGTGCCACGAAGCGGGCGTTGTAGCCCTCGTCGTAGATCGGGAGCCACATCGGCGAACCGGTGTCGCGGTTGCGGGTCAGATCCGTCCAGATCGTGTTGTTGAACGTCGGGCCGGAGAACAGGGCCCCATTGGTGCGGGCCACCAGGTTGTTCAGCGACAGGAACGGCGCCTCGCCGCCGAAGGATCCGAGGCTCTCGCCGAACACGACCAGCTTGGGCCGCTTGGCCTCGGGCAGCGCGCGCACCCGCTCGTCGATGGCCTCGAACAGCGCCTGTCCGGCCTCCCGGGCGTTCTCCTTGTCGACCAGGAAGGAGATCCAGCTCGGCAGGAACGAGTACTGCATCGAGACGATCGCGGTGTCCCCGTTGTACATGTACTCCAGGGCCGACGACTCCGCCTCGTTGATCCACCCCGTGCCCGTGGTGGTCCCGACGGCGACCACCTTGCGGTTCAGCCCGCCGGTGCGCTCGAGTTCCCGGGCGGCCATCTCGGCCGACTGCCGGATGTCGTCCGCCGCGCCGAGCCCCGCGTACGCGCGGATCGGTTCCTTGGCCGGGGCGCCGTTGAAGCTCGTCAACTGCTCGACGGTGGGGCCGCCCGAGATGAAGATGCGGCCCTGGTGCCCCAGCGAGGCCCAGCTCACCAGGGATTCGGGACCGCCGGAGCGCAACGGTGTGGTCGGCGGGGCGTTGTTCGGTGAATCCTCGTCGTTGACCGCCGCGAACGTCCGGTTCAACCAGTCCATCGCGCCCTTGAGCACCACACCGTTGAGCAGTGCGATGGACAGCGCCAGCACCAGCCCGACCGCGATTACACCCGAAACCCGGGGCGGCGCAACGTGTTCGAGCTGGCGGACCAGGAACAGCACGAGTCGGCGGATCCACTGTCCGATCTCGACGAACAGGAACAGCACGACGATCGCGATCACCGCGGCCTGCGGGTAGTTGTACCAGCGCAGGTGTGCCACGCCCATCAGGTCGCGGACCTCGTCCTGCCAGCGATGGAACGCGAACTGCATCAGCACCATGCCGACGAGCCCGACGACCAGCAGTGTCAGCCACGCCCAGCGCGGCGCCGTGGGGCTGGTGTCGTGGCCGCGCATGTAACGCACCAGCCACACCACGAAGACCCCGATCAGGTAGCCGATCGCGCCGGCGGCACCGCTCACCAGGCCCTGGAACAGCGGTCCGCGCGGCAGCAGCGACGGGGTCAGCGACAGGAAGACGAACAACAGGCCGACGGCGGTCCCGGTGAACGTGAAGTGGTTGGCCCACCACGGTTGCCCGCGATCGGCGGGTGGCGTGTCGAACACCGGGTCGACGGTGATGTCACCGTCCTTGTACGGACCGAACGTGGGCCCTGTCTCCACAGCTGTCACGCAAGCACCTTAGCGGTGCTTGAAATCGGCGGGCCGCTTCTCGGTGAAGGCGGCCATGCCCTCCTTCTGGTCCTCGGTCGCGAACGCGGAGTGGAACAGTCGGCGTTCGTAGAGCAGGCCCTCGGCCAGGGTCGATTCGTAGGCGCGGTTGACGGCCTCCTTGGCCATCCGGGCCGCCGACAGCGACATGCCCGCGATCGTGGCCGCGACGCCCTTGGCCTCCTCGAGCAGGTCGGCGGCCGGCACCACCCGCGCCACCAGGCCGGCCCGTTCGGCCTCCTCGGCGTCCATATTGCGTCCGGTCAGGATCAGGTCCATGGCCTTGGCCTTGCCGATCGCGCGGGTCAGCCGCTGGCTGCCGCCCATGCCGGGCAGCACGCCGAGCTTGATCTCCGGCTGACCGAACTTGGCGGTGTCGGAGGCGATCAGGATGTCGCACATCATCGCCAGCTCGCAGCCGCCGCCCAGGGCGTAGCCGGACACGGCGGCGATGGTCGGGGTGCGGGTGGCGGCGAATTCGCCCCAGGTGGCGAAGAAGTCGGAACCGAATACGTCGGCGAACGACAGGTCGGCCATCTCCTTGATGTCGGCGCCGGCGGCGAACGCCTTCTCGCTGCCGGTCAGCACGATCGCGCCGATCCCCGGATCGTTGTCGAATTCCTTTGCAGCGGCGACGACTTCGTGCATCACCTGACTGTTGAGGGCGTTCAGCGCCTTGGGCCGGTTCAGTGTGATGAGTCCGACGCGGCCGTCGCGCTCGACGATGATGGTCTGATACTCGGTCATGGTTCTCCTAGAACGTGAGGTCGGGATCGGCTGGGGCAAAATAGTTCTCGACGTCGGCGGCGGTGACGGCGGACAGTGCGGCCGGTGACCAGGTGGGGTTGCGGTCCTTGTCCACCAGTTGCGCGCGGATGCCTTCGACAAAGTCATGGGAGCGCGCCGATGCGCAGGACACCCGGTACTCCTGGACCAGGACGTCCTCGAGGGTGTCGAGCTCCCCGGCCCGGCGCACCGCCTCGAGGGTGACCGACAGCGCGATGGGCGATCGGCCGGCGATGACGTCGGCGGCGGCGTTGGCCGGTGCCGCGTCGTGCCCGCGCAGTGCGTCCACGATGTCGGTCATGGTGGCCCCGGCGTAGCATTCGTCCACCCAATATCGTTGTGCGGCAAGCTCACTGATCGGTGTCTCGACCGCATGGCGGCCGATGACGGTGTCGACGTCACCCGTGGCCACCAGGTCGGCGGTCAGGTCCGCCAGCGTGTCGTGCGGGACGAAGTGATCGGCGAACCCCAGCGCGATCGCGTCCGCGCCGGAAATCGGGGCGCCGGTCAGTGCGGCGTGCAGACCCAGCGCGCCGGGCGCGCGGGACAGCAGGTAGGTGCCGCCGACATCGGGGATGAACCCGATGCCGACCTCCGGCATGGCCAGTTTGGTCTTGTCGGTCACCACCCGGACGCTGCCGTGGGCGCCGACCCCGACGCCGCCGCCCATCACGATGCCGTCCATCAGCGAGACATACGGCTTGGGGTAGCGGCCGATCGCCGAATTCAGTCGGTATTCGTCGAACCAGAATTTGCGTGCCTCGGCGCCCCCGGCGCGGGCGCTGTGATAGAGCGCCACCACGTCGCCGCCGGCGCACAGCCCGCGCTCACCGGCGCCGTCGAGGATGACCGCGCGCACGGAGTCGTCGGCGGCCCAGTCGGCCAGCACCGCGGACATGATGTCGACCATCGTCTGGGTCAGGGAGTTGATGGCCTTCGGCCGGTTGAGCGTCAGCCGCCCCACGCCGTTGTCGATGCGGGTCAGGACCTCGGGTTCATCCGTCACAGGGTTGCCGTCCTCTTGCAAGGGTTCCGAACGCGAAAGTTGGATATGCAAGTAATTATCGCCATGGCGATCGCGCACGCGCGGACGGGTCCGGGAAACATCACAGAACGGGAACTGGCGGACTCAACTGTTCGTTGGACGAGTGTTCCGTGCAAGACTTTCAGGGACCTCACAGGGAAAGGACTCAGACGGTGCGGGAAACCTCCAACCCCGTATTCCGCTCGCTGCCCAAACAGCAGGGCGGGTACGCCACGTTCGGGTCGGGTGTCGCGGGTGCGGCAACGGCGCAGGTACACCAGGGCTATGAGCCCTACATCGACCAGCAGCA
>Ga0209023_10000812_pt1 | contig 44482 bp, 37 predicted proteins | sample LakOneMetagenome_FD_187468 | JGI IMG/M metagenome (GOLD analysis project Ga0209023, IMG submission 187468) | Freshwater and sediment microbial communities from Lake Erie, Canada (SPAdes) (version 2) | ecosystem: Environmental > Aquatic > Freshwater > Lentic | place: Lake Erie, Canada...
ATAGACCGTCACGATCGCGAGCCACAACAGCCACACTGCGCGAATGACGTGCTGCTTTTCCGCCCACAACGCCGGCGCCCGCAGCAGCAAGGCGAGCGAAAATGCCGCCAGCACCAACGCCGCCATTGGCAGCAGCCACTTCAGCAGCGTCAACACCTGCTGTCGCAGCGCCGCGAGCAGCTTCTCGGCCGAACCGACCAGGTTGAATCCGATTGCGAACACCGGACAGACGATCAGGCAGGGGAATCCCGCGGCCTCTGTGAGCAGCACGCGAATGAAGGGCAGGCCGATCATGTCGAAGAGCTGTCCGCACAGCCACAGCAGCAGCCAGAAGATGCCGGTGAACACGGCCGCCAGCGCCAGGCGCAGCGCGTTCTGCCACGCATCGACAAACAGCGCGGGATAGGCGGGGATCCATCGCCCGGTGCGCAAGTAGCCTTGCAGGAACGGCACCGCGTGAAAGAGCAGCAAGACCTGGATGGGCACCACCGGCATCAGGGACGGTTCATTCCGCCATGGCGAGCTGCCGGGGGCCCAGGCATGCGAGGCGTACTGCCAGTTGCTGGCCCCCAGCAGCACGGCAAACGCTGCGACGAACAGCCACGCGCGGCGCGGCTGTGTCCACGGCGACAACCCGTAGACCAGCGGCGCGAAGACGATGCCGAATGACAGCAGCGTGCCGCCCCAGGACGGATCATTGCCGGGCCAGGTGGCCGCGTCGCTCGTATGGAAGAGCCACCACAGCAACAGCCCCTGCAGTATTCCGACGACGAGCGCCGGCGCAACGGAGCGCGGGTTCTCCTGAGGTGGATACATATTGCTCACGCCTTGGCGAATCGCCTGAATTCTGGAGCGTAACTGGTTCACCCTATTGAGCGGGAAAATGCGCTGTCACACAACTGTCATCGCGCAGTCACCCGCCGGTAGCGTGGGGCGAGCAGCATGGCGCGCATGAATCGTGCACAGATCATGCTCGCCCGGTTCGATGACGCCGAATACCGCGTGTGCCGCGGGCTCAATCGCGCGGCCACGCAACCGCGGGTTCGCGCGACGATGCAGGTGGCGAGCCGGCTCGGTGACGGCGTCCTCTGGTACGTGATGCTCGGCATGCTGCCGTTGCTGTTCGGTGTCGCGGCGATCCGTCCTGCTTTGATCATGATGCTCACCGGCGTGGCGGGGCTCATCATCTACCGGCGGTTGAAGGCGACGCTGGTGCGGGAGCGTCCGTTCATCCGCCATCCCGGCATCACGCGGGCGATGGCGCCGCTCGACCGTTACAGCTTTCCGTCCGGGCACACGCTGCACGCGGTCTGCTTCACGTGCCAGGCGGTCGCGCATTTCCCGGTGCTGGCCTGGGTGCTGGTGCCTTTCGCCGCATTGATCGCGCTGTCCCGCGTCGTGCTGGGACTGCACTATCCGACCGACGTGCTGGCGGGCGCCGCGATCGGTGGCTTGCTCGCGATCGGCGGGCTCGCGCTGGCATGAGCACGGCACCATTGCGGGTGCTGTTCGTCTCCGACGTCTATTTTCCGCGCGTCAACGGCGTCTCGACGTCGATCGCGACTTTCCGTGCCGACCTGGCTGCCGCGGGCGTCGAGACGACGCTGGTCGTGCCGCAGTACGGGGCGGCGCCGGCAGTGCCGGACGACGAGCGCGTGGTTCGCGTGCGCGCAGGCAAGGTACCGCGCGACCCGGAGGACCGGCGCATGCGCTGGGGCGAACTGCTGCGAACGCTGCACGAGCTGCGCGATCGGCGGTTCGACCTCGTGCACGTGCACACGCCGTTCCTCGCCCACTATGCCGGCGTGCGTTTCGCGCGCACGGCGGGGATCCCCGTGGTCGAGACCTACCACACCTTCTTCGAGGAATACCTGCATCACTACGTGCCGCTGCTGCCGCGGGCGCTCGGCCGGCGGCTGGCGCGATCGGTCACGCGTTCGCAATGCGGGCAGGTGGATGCGGTGATCGCGCCGTCGCAGCCGATGCACGCGATGCTGAGGGCGAGCGGCATCGAGCGTCCGATCCAGGTGATACCGACCGGCATGCCCGCCGACCGTTTCGTGCGCGGCGACGGCGCGCGCTTCCGGCGCGAACACTATCTTCCGCCCGATCGCCCGCTGCTGCTGTACGTGGGGCGCGTGGCGCACGAGAAGAACATCGGCTTCCTGCTCGAGATGCTGCTCGAGGTGCGGCGCAGCCGGCCCGATGCGCTGCTGGTCATCGCGGGCGAGGGGCCGGCGCGCGAGGCGTTGGCCGCGCAGGTGGCGCGGCTGGGCCTGGATCGCGAAGTCGTGTTCATCGGTTACCTCGACCGGGAGCGCTCGCTTCCCGATTGCTATGCCGCCGCCAGCGTGTTCGTGTTCGCATCGCGCACCGAGACGCAGGGGCTCGTGCTGCTCGAGGCGATGGCGCAGGGCTGCCCGGTGGTGTCGACCTCGCACCTGGGCACCGCATCGATCCTGCAGCCCGGCTGTGGCGCGCGGGTCGCGCCCGATGAGCCGGCCGGATTCGCGCAGGCGGTCGTGGGGCTGCTCGACGCGCCGGATCGCGCCGCGCACTGCGGCGTGCAGGGCCAGGTCTACGCGCGCGGCTGGACTTCCGCGTTGATGGCCAGGCGCATGCACGAGTTCTACGCGGAAGTTTGCGCCCGCGCTAAAATGATCCCGTTGTCGGCCGACTCGGCCGGGACGGGGGAACCGGATGAGCGCCAAGCGTGCCTTGATAGTTGACGATTCGCGTTCCGCACGCACGATCCTGACTCGCATCCTGCAGCGCTACGACCTGCAGGTCGACGGCGCCGCCTCGGCCGAGGAAGCATTCGAATACCTCGAGGCCGAACGCCCCGACGTGATCTTCATGGATCACATGATGCCCGGCATGGACGGTTTCCAGGCGCTGAGCGCCATCAAGAATGATCCGCGCACCGCCGCGATCCCGGTGATGATGTACACATCGCAGGAAGGCGAGGTGTACCTGAACCATGCGCGCTCGCTCGGTGCGGTCGGCGTGCTGCCCAAGCAGATGCGCGCGGACGACGTGGGCCGCGCGCTGCAGCCGCTGCGGCTGCTGGGTGAATCGGCTCCCGTGGAACTCGTCCGCGCCACGCTGACGCCTGCGCCCGTCCAATCGTTCGCCGCAGCGTCCACCGCCGCGCCTGCCGGCACGCCTGCGCCGGCGGCGGAACAGGAATCGCCCGTGGCGGCGACGAGCGACGCCACGCCGATCGCCGCGCCGATCAACATGTCGCCCGAGTTGCGCGCGCACTTCGATGCGCTGCTGCGCGATCACGGCGTCGAACTGCGTCGCTTCGTGGCCGCCACGCTGGCGCAGCACACCGGGCAGATCATCAGCGAAGTGCGCGCATTGATGGATAGCTCGGCGCCCGGGGCATTTGCTTCAAGGGCCGAGCCTGCCGTCTCGCCGGTGTTGGTCTGGCCGGCGCCGCGGCCTTCGCGAGGCGGCGTGGCGGCGTTATGGCTGGGTGTGGCGGCGGCCCTGATCGCGGTTGCCACGGGCGTTTACTGGTATCGCGCGCAACTGCTGGAAGCGGGTCGCGCCGCGCTGGCCTCGTTCCCTCGCGTGCATGCCGTCGCGGCGCCGGCGCCACCGCCGGCCACCACGGCATTGGCGACAGCCACGGCCGCGCCCGGGCTGGCCGCCGCGACCGCGCCGGCGGCGGCAATCGTTGCGGCGGCAACCCAAGGCGTGCCGGCGTCGCCGCCCGCCGCCCCGCCGCTCGTCGAGTCCGTGCCCTTCGGCGAACAGCCGCTCGATGCTGCGCGCGTCGAGACGATTCGCGCGACGCTCGAGAAACTCGCCGCCGCCGGCTTTCGCGGCGCGGTCGAGATCCGCAGCTTTCCCGGGCGTTTCTGCATGCAGGCCGGCGGCGCGCCGCCGCAATTGCCCGCCGCCGACGTGGCGTACGCCCAGTGCGGTCGCGTCGGGAATCCGCTGGACTACGCCGAGGCGCGTTCGCTCCAGTCAACCGAATTCAGCGCGATGCTGGCGGCGCAGGCCGGCCGCGCACGCGGCGCGATGGACGTGCAACTCTCGGTCGGCAGCGCGAATGAAATCGCCACGCCTTATCCGCCCATATCCGCGGCGTTGACCGCCGGCGAGTGGAACCGCGCGGCCGCGGCCAACAACCGCATCGAAGTGCGCACGCGGCCGATGCCTTGACGCGCGCGCCGGGAGTGCCGCCCACGCAGCAACGGAGCGCGGAATTCCATCCCCCGGCGTGGTTGCGCGGCGCGCACCTGCAATCGGTGCTGCCCAGCCTTCCACCACGCCGCTACCTGTCCCTGGCTCGCGCGCGCCGATTGCGGGCCGCGGCGCAATCGTGGCTGCTCGATTGCGGCGAGGGCGTGCGCCTGCAGTCCTGGCACACGGCGAACAGCCACGCCAACGGCCGCGTGGCGGTGCTGCTGCACGGTTGGGAGGGCAGCTCGGAATCGTGCTATGTGCTGTCGCTCGCGGCAGGGCTCCACGCGAGAGGCTACGAACTGGTGCGCCTGAACCTGCGTGACCACGGGCGCACGCAGCCGCTCAACGACGGGCTGTTCCATTCCTGCCGCCTGTCCGATGTCACCGGTGCGCTGCGCGCGATCGCCGCGCGCTGCGGCACGCGCCCGTTGTATCTCGCCGGCTTCTCGCTGGGCGGCAATTTCCTGCTGCGCGCCTGCGCGGAACCCGCGCTGCCCGGCAGCGTCGCCGGCGTCGTCGCGATCTCGCCGGTGCTCGATCCCGACCGGACGCTGCGCGCACTGGAGCAGGGATGGCCCGTCTACCACGGCTATTTCGTGCAGCGCTGGTCGCGCTCGCTGCGCTACAAGCAGCAGTGCTGGTCCGACCTCTACGATTTCGCCGAGACGCTGCAAACGCGCAACCTGCGGCGCATGACGGACGCGCTGGTGAGCGAGCGCACCGACTTTGCCGATGTCAGCGCCTATCTGGACGGCTACGCGATCACCGGCGCACGGCTGCAGACGCTGGCCGTGCCGGCCCGCATCCTCGCGGCCGACGATGATCCGATCATTCCGGCGATCGACCTCGACCGGCTCGCACCCACGCCGCTGCTGCGCGTCACGCGTACCGCGCACGGCGGCCACTGCGGATTCATGACGGGGCTGTTCGGGTCGGCGTATTCCGATGACTTCACGATGCGCGAGTTCGATGCGTTTCAGGAACCGACGGCGTCGAGGAATCGCTGGTAGCGCGCGCGCAGTGCCGCGTCGGGTTGCGGTTCCCACTGCTGGGTTGGCTCGACCGGCCATTGCGAGGCGATTCCAGGTGCGGCAAGCCGTGCCACGCCGCGGGCGCTGGCCTCGGCGGCGCTCGTCTGCACCGGCACTTCCAGCAGCGATGCCAGTTTCCGGCACAACCACTGCGATCGGCTCATGCCGCCGGCCAGCAGCACGCGCTGCAGCGCTCCGGACTGGCGGGCGAGCAGCGCGGCATTGGCCGCGATCATGAATGCGACGCTTTCGATCACCGCGGCAAAATCGAACAGCAGGTTACCGGTGCCGTCGATGAATCGCGATTCCATCGTCGAGCGCCACCACGGCGAGCCGAGCCCGCCGACGCCGTTGACGAACACCGGCAGCGCCGCGCCGGCATCGAGCGTATCGAGCGCCGCCCACAACGGTTGCTCCGCGCACCGATGCCGCCCGCAGAACCCGCTGACCGCCGCGCCCGCGCCGTTGACGGTGCCCTCGAGTGAATAGATTGCGCTCGCGTCGTCGCGGTACAGCACGCTGCCCAGCAGCGGGGCCGGTGCTTCGGGCCGCGTGAGCAGCGGCCGTTGGATGAACGCGCCGGTGCCCAGGTTGACGTAGACGACGGCCGGATCGGCTGGGCCTTCCGACCACGGCACCGCGGATTGATCGCCGGTGACCGCGCGCAAGGCCGGCCCGGTGCCCGGCAACGCAAGAGCGCCCCAGTCGCCACGCGTGGCCGCGAGCGAGGGCAGCCACGCACCGTCGATGCCGAACAGCGCGAGCAGTTCCGGCGACCAGGCCAGTTGCCGTGAATCGAGCAACAGCATGCGCGAAGCATTCGCGGCGTCGACGCGCGCCGTGCGGGGATCACCGGCGCAAAGCTTCAATGCGAGGTAGCTGGCGAGCGGCGCAGCCAACAGCGAGCCCGTCGATGCGGCGCGTGCCACGTCGGGCAGGTGATCGAGGCACCAGCGCAGCTTGCTGGCGCCGTAATGCGCCGACAGCGGCAGGCCCGTGAGTTCGCGGATGCGCGCGGCTTGCGGCGCCAGCGTCGCAAGCCACGTGGCGTTGCGGTGGTCCTGCCACGACAACGCCGGAGACAGCGTGCGGCCATCCTCGCGGGCGCAACAGACGATCGTCGAGCGTTGCACGGCGAGCCCGGCGGCGACAACCTCGAGGGAGGGGCGGGCGGCGCGCGCCTGCGCGAGTGTTTCCGCCGCTGCACTGCGCAGCGATTGCACCAGTTCATCGGCGTCCTGCTCGACCTCGGCGGCGCCGCGCCGCGTCGTCGCCACCGGCACCGCAGCCGTGGCAACCAGGGTGCCCGATTCATCGAACAGGCAGGCGCGGCTGGCGTGGCTACCCTGGTCGAGGGCGAGCACGCCGCGGCTCATGCCGGATGGAGCCCGAGCCGGTCGGTGCGCGCGCGGGCCGTGCGCGCCGGGAGCGACGCCTCGATCTGCGCGAGCGCGCGCTCCGATACCGCGCGCCACGTCGTGAGCTTGCCGCCGTAGATCGACAGCAGGCGCGGCCGCGCGGCACGGTCGGGCACGAGCAGCGTTTCGCGCGAGCGATGGAAAGCATGGCCGCCGCCGGCGGGCAGTACGCGAAGCCCCGCGAACGCGCCGCGCAACTCCGATGCCGCGGCATCGCGAAAGTGCGGGAAATAATGCCGCAGCACGCCGAGCAGGTAATGCACCTCGTGCGGCCCCGGCGCCACCGTGGACGGATCGCCGTGGAAGCGCACCTCGGTCGTCCCCACCATCAGCTGCCCGCGAAACGGCATGACGAAGATCGCGCGGCCATCGCGCGGACTCTCGAGGTAGTACACGCCGCGCTGCGGCGGCCCGTCGAGCAGCAGGTGCGCGCCCTGCACCAGCTCGAGCGCCGGCACGCTGATCGCCGGCGTGATCGTGCGCGCCAGCGCTTGCGCCCAGGGCCCCGCCGCATTGACCAGCACGCGCGCGGCGCATTCGCGTTGCGAGCCATCCTGCTCGTAGCGCACCTGCACGCCGTCCTCGGTCAACGAAGCGCCGGTGAACCGCGCCGGCATCGCCAACTCGGCGCCCAGCGATTGCGCCGAGCGCATGACCGCACGCGTGAGCAGGGCGTCGTCGGTCTGCGCATCGTGGTACCAGAACACCTGGCGAAGGCCGTTCAGGTCGAGCCCGTCGAGCGAGGGCCACTCGCTGCGCGGCACCGTGCCGAAATGCGCTGTCGAATCGAGGCCGGCCAGCAGCGCGTACAGCGAAAGGCCCACGCGCAACTGCCAGGATTTGCGGCGGCTGTGCTCGTACAGCGGAATGTAGAACTTCTGCAGGTGCACGAGTTCCGGTGCGAGGCGCAGCATCAGCGCGCGTTCGCGCAGGCTTTCGTGCACGAGCCGCAGCTGCCCGGATTCGAGATAACGCAATCCGCCGTGGATCAGCTTGCTCGAGCGGCTCGAGGATCCGCAGGCGAGCGCGCTCTGCTCGAGCAGCAGTACGCTGTGTCCCGCTGCCGCGGCAGCCTGCGCCAGGCCGACCCCGTGGATGCCGCCGCCGGCGACGACGACGTCGTAATGCCCGCTCACTTGCGCCCGCTCATCGCGGCACGCTCACGGCGCGGCACGCAGGCCGCGCAGCGCATCGGACATCTCGCGCACCGCCATCGTCTCGACGTAGTCGGCGCCGCGTTCGGCGAGTTCCAGCGCCAGCGGCAGCGTCGCGACCTCGTAGATGACCCAGCGCCAGGGGCCCTGCCACAGCTTGCCGTTCGCGGGAAGCTTGCGGTGGTCGCAGAACAGGAACTGCGGCTGCAGCGCCTGGTACTTGAGCCGGCTGTGGTCGTCGGCGTTTTCGAGCACCCAGCCGATCGGCGCATCGCCGAAGCGGCGCGCGCGATGGATCGCCGCGAGATCGAACGAGATGACGACGCATTGCGCGCGCCACGGCTTGATCACCTCGAGCACCTGCGAGACGACGTGGTCGTGGCCGAACTGCGCGAGGCTGGCGCGCTTGATCTCGATGAACAGCGTGATCTCCGGCCGGCCCGCCAGCAGCTGCAGCACATCGCGCAGCAACGGCACCCGCGTGGCGGCGAAGCGCGCGCCGAAGCGCTGCGTCTCGGCGGCCTCGATATTCGCCAGCTCCGCCGCGTCGTGGTCGAAGACGCTGCCGGGAAGCCCCGTCGTGCGCGCCAGCAGGTGATCGTGGATGACGATCGGCACGCCGTCACGGCTGAGCTGCACGTCGAGCTCCAGGAAACGAACGCCGAGCTCGAGCGCCGAGGAAAAAGCCGGCAGCGTGTTCTCGGGAAACTCCGCGGCGTTGCCGCGATGTGCCACCAGGTGTATGAGCCGCTCTATGTTCAATCTGCTACCGCAAATGTCGCCAGTTGCCTACGCCTCGGCCACTGCCCGATTCGCGCCGGCTGTGTGAATATTCCCCGGCGGCGTGGCCGCCATCCGGTTGGCCACGAAGTATAGCGGGGTGATGGTCATGAAAAGCGGCAGGCCAATCCGAACTGTGATGTTGGCGGCATGTGTCGTGTTGCTGCAAAGCGCCTGCGGTGGCGGTTCGAGCATGGGCAGCAGCCCGCCGCCCACGAACCCGCCGCCGGCCGGCAATATCACGCTGGGCGTCACGCGCGCGTTCGCCTCGCTCCCGGCATTCGACATGCCGGTCGGCGCATACCAGGCCCCGGGTGACTCGACGCGCTGGTTCGTCGTCGAGCAGAGCGGGCGCATCAAGGTCTTCCAGAACCAGGTCGGCGCCAGCAGCGCCGCCGATTTCCTCGACATCAGCGGCCGCGTGACCTGCTGCGGCGAGCTCGGGCTGCTCGGCGTCGCGTTCCATCCGGATTTTCCAAACGATCCGCGCGTGTACGTTTCGTACACGACGACGGTCGGCGCGCAGCTGGTGTCGCGCCTGTCGGAGTTTCGCACCGCCGACAACGGCGTGACGCTCGATGCCGCGAGCGAGACGGTGATGCTGCAGGTCAACCAGCCGGAGACCAACCACAAGGGTGGCCACGTCATGTTCGGGCCCGACCACTTGCTCTATCTGGGTTTCGGCGATGGCGGCGGCGGTGGCGATGCGCACGGCATGACCGGCAACGGACAAGATCTCACGACGCTGCTCGGCAAGATGCTGCGCATCGATGTCGGCGCGGTCGGCGATGCGTATGCGATACCGAGCGGCAATCCGTATGCCGCGAATGCGAAGTGCGGCAGCGCGGCGGGTCCGGGCACCGGCGCGGCGCCCTGCGCGGAAATCTACGCCTACGGATTGCGAAATCCCTGGCAATACAGCTTCGACAGCGTCACCGGTGCACTCTGGATCGGCGACGTGGGCCAGAGCGCATGGGAAGAGGTCGATCGCATCAGCGCACCGGCGAACCTGGGCTGGCGTTGCCGCGAAGGTGCGCACGACTACAACACCAGCTGCGGGCCCGCGACCGACCTCGTCGACCCGGTCGCGGAGTATCCGCACAATCCGGAGATCGCAGTCACCGGCGGTTACGTCTATCGCGGCAGCGCGTATCCGGATCTCGTCGGCCAGTACGTGTGCGCCGACTATGGCAGCGGCAAGCTGTTCCACTTCGACGCGGCGACCAGCGCGAGTTCGACGCTCGAGATGACCGGCTCGGGCAGCAGCGGCATCAACCCATCCGCGTTTGCGCAGGGAACGGACGGCGAGCTGTACCTGCTCGACTACGGTTCTGGCGCGATCTACGCGCTGGTGGCGACGACTTCCTGAGGCGTTCCGGCTGCGACGCGCTAGCGAGCCGCGGGTTCGGGCACGGCTGCGCGCTTCTCGACGAACTGCACGATCGGCTCGCTGCCGGTGCAGGCGATTTCGCCTTCGACCTGCGCGCCGAGTGCAATTGCGATGCGCTTGGCCGTGACGCGACCCGTCAGCCGCGCGCTGGCGCCGATCTCGAGCTTGTCCGCGACCGTGACGTCGCCGATCACAGTGCCCGCGATGACGGCATTTTCCGCCTGCAGGTCACCTTGCCAACGGCCGCCGGTTGAAATCGCCACTTCGCCGCCGACGCGGCCATTGCCCTGCACCGCGCCATTGACCAGCAGCGCGCCGCGGGTGTCGATGTCGCCCTGGAGATTCGTGTGCTGCGCGATCAGCGTCGGCGTGGAACCGAGGCGGTCGAGCAGGCGGCGGCGTGGCAAGTCGCTCATGCTGTTACAATATCCGACCTCGCCGTGGAGAAAAGAATGCGCAAGTCTCAGATTGGAGCGATCGTCGTGCTGATGGCGGTCACGTTTGCGATGTCGGGCTGCAGCCGTGTCGGGGAGGACTGGAAAGCCGCCCAGACCGCCGACACCACCGAGGCCTACCAGGATTTCCTGCGCCAGCACCCGGACAGCGAGTTTGGCGTTTCCGCCCAGGAGCGCATCAAGCAGCTCGCCGAAGACCGCGATTGGCAGGCCGCATCGAAGGCCGACACGCTCGATGCGTACCAGCAGTTCGTTGCCACCCACGCGGACGGCAAGTGGGCGCAGGAAGCGCGCGTGCGCATCGAGAATTTCCAGCTCGCCGGCGGCGCAGCCAGCAGCGCCAATCCGCCGCCCGCCAACGGCGCGTTGCCGATGGCCCCGGTCGGCGCGCCGACGAACGTGTCTCCGCCCAGTGCGCCGCCCAGTGCGCCGGCGGCCGCGGCGCCGAAGCCCGCCGCAAGACCTGCCGCGCCCGCGGCCATGAAGCCCGCCGCGAAGCCCGCTGCCAAACCGGCGGCCAGTGCGACGAAGTCGAGCACGGGCGCCAGCGGTGGCAGCCACTACGCGCAGCTCGGTGCCTTTGCATCGAAGGCCAGCGCGGAAACCGCGTGGCACAAGCTCAACGGCCGCTTTTCATCGCTGAAGTCGCTCCAGCCCCACTATGCGACCGGCACGTCGCACGGCAAGACCGTGGTGCGCCTGCAGGTCGGGCTCTCCTCGTCGGAGCGCGCGCACGAATTGTGCGCGGCGATGAAGAAGCAGTCGCAGGCCTGCATCCCCGTCAACTGATGCGGCGCGGAGTAGCCTGCCTTGGCATCGCGTTGCTTTGCATCGCGCCATCCGGCATCGCAACGGCGGCGGCGCCCGCGATGAGCTTCGCCGCCACCGGCGCCGCGATCCAGTCGCGCACGCTTGATAACGGGCTTACGGTCATCGTCTGGCCCGACCACAACATTCCGAGCGTTGCGCTGTTCAACTGGGTGCATGTCGGCAGCCGCAACGAGGGCACCGGCACGACAGGCCTCGCGCATTTCTTCGAGCACATGATGTTCAACGGCACGAGCAACCATGCGCACGGGGAGTTCAACCGCTTGATCGAGTCGAACGGCGGGAGCGACAACGCCTTCACTTCGCAGGACGTCACCGTCTACCAGGACTGGTTCCCGCGCTCGACGCTCGAGCTCGTGCTGCAGCTGGAGAGCGATCGCCTCGCGAACCTCGCGTTCGCGCCGCCGGTGGTCGAAAAGGAACGCGAGGTCGTCTATTCCGAGCGGCGCCTGCGCGTCGAGGACAGCAATCCGTCTTTCTTGAGCGAACAGGTGCAGGCGACGGCCTTCGTCGCTCACCCGTATCGCATTCCCACGATCGGCTGGCCATCCGACATCAAGGCCTGGACGCTGGCCGACCTGCAGAATTTCTACCACGCCTGGTACGCGCCCAATAACTGCACGCTGGTGCTGGTCGGTGACGTCGAGCCCGCGCAGGTGTTCGCACTGGTCGAGAAATACTACGGCGCCATTCCGCGCGGACCGGCGACCAGCCCGGTGCGCACCGTCGAACCCGAGCAGACCGGCGAGCGGCGCCTGGTCATCGAGCGCAACGGCCAGAATCCGCTGCTGCAGATGGCCTGGCACGCGATCGCGGCGGACGATCCGCGCGCGCCGGCGCTGAACCTGCTGCAGTCGATCCTCACCGGTGGCGACGCCTCCCGGCTGCATCGTTCGCTCGTCGAAGTGCACAAGCTTGCCGTGCAGGTGGATAGCGGCTGGTCGGAAGGATTCGACCCGAACCTCTACTCGATCTACGCGACGCTGCCCGAAGGCGGCTCGAGCAGCGAGTTCGAACAGGCCCTCAACGCCGAGATTGCGCAGCTGCTCGACAAGGGCGTGACGGACGCCGAACTGTCGCGCGCCAAGCGCCAGGTGGCCGCCACGTTCTGGCGCGGCGTGTCGACGATCGACGGCAAGGCGCAACTGCTCGGCGAATACGCGGTGATGCACGGCGATTATCGCAAGCTGTTCGCGGCGCCCGATGCCTACGAACGCGTGAGCGCCGCCGACGTGCTGGCCATCGCTCGCGAAGTGTTCAAGCCGGCACACCGAACCGTCGGCGTGCTGGTGCCGCGCGCGGCCGGCGAACCGGTTGCGGCCGACGGGCACTGAGCGGTGAGGGTCGCCACAATGGTCCTAGCGACGATTCTCGGCAGCGGCGCCGCGGCCGCTGCGCCGACGGCGGGCGCGCCGGCGGCCAACCATGTCAACGTGCCGGTGCCGGCGAACGAGCGCGTCACGCTGCCCAATGGCCTGCGGCTGATCCTGGTGCCGCGCCACGGCATCCCGCTGGTCGCATTCAACCTGCTGTTGCGCGGCGGCGCGTTGCTCGATGCGCCCGGCCATGACGGCACCGCTGCGCTGGCCGCCGACCTGCTGACACACGGCGCAGGACAGCGCGATGCCTTCGCCTTCGCCGACGCGGTCGAAGGCGCCGGCGGGGTCCTCAACGCCTCCGCGCACGGTGAGTTCATCCAGGTGCAGGGCCAGTTTCTCGCCAGCGACAGCCACCTGATGCTCGAGCTGCTCGGCGACGCGGTGCTGCGTCCGCACTTCGAGGCCGCGGAGTTCGACAAGCTGCGCGAACGGCGCATCGAGGAAATCAAGGCCGCGAAGGATTCGCAGCCAGAGGCGCTGCTCGGCAACTATGGCCGGGCGATGCTGTTCGGGTCGCATCCCTACGGCAACGCGACCAGCGGCAGCGAGGCTTCGCTGCCGCGCATCTCGCGCGAAGACGTCGCGCGTTTTTACGCCGATCAAACCGGCGCCGATCGCGCGATCCTCGTCATCGCGGGCGACTTCGACCCGGTGCAGGTACGACGCGACGTCACGGCGGTATTCGGCGGCTGGAAGCGAGCGGCGCTGCCGCTGGCGGCACTGCCCACGCCCGAGCGCGTGCGCGGCCGGCGCCTGCTGCTGGTCGACTCGCCCGGTTCCGCGCAGACCTACATCTGGATCGCGAACGTCGGCGTGCCGCGCCACTACGAGCTGCGCCCCGCGCTGAACATCGCGAATCTCGCGCTCGGCGGCAGCTTCGGATCGCTCCTCAATCGCGAACTGCGCCAGAAAGCCGGGCTCACCTACGATGCCAGCTCACGCTTCACGCGCGGACTCGTTGCCGGCGAATTCGCGATCAGCACCTTCACGCAGACCGACAAGTCAGCTGAAGCGCTGCAGCTCGCGCTCACTACGCTCGGTGAGTTCAAGAAATCGGGGCTCGATGCCGCCGCGACCGACGCGGCGCGCAACTACCTGCTGGGACAGTATCCGCTCGCCTTCGAGACGCCCTTCGATTGGGCGGTGGCGCTTGGCGACCTCGAGTTCTACGGCCTGCCGGAAAGCTACATTGGCCATTTCGGTTCCGACCTCGTCGCCACCGATGCCGCTTCGATTCATTCGGTCATCGACGGCGCGTTTCCGTCGCCCGATGACGTCGATGTCGTGATGATCGGCGATGCGGCGAAGATCCGCGACTCGCTGTCGAAGTTCGGGACGGTGACGACGATGCCGCTGTCGGCGCCGGGCTTTGCACCGCCAGTTATCGACGCGCGTTGAGCGCACCCAATCTTCGACCGACGCGCTGAGCGGCAAAGTCTTGCCGCTGGACCGGCGCACGTTTGCCGTCGCGGCGTTCCTGGGCCCGCCCACGCTGCCCGGAATCATCTGGCACGAGTCGTGCTTGGCTAGCAGCGCTGAAATCTGCGATTCACACTGTTTGCCAACCGGAGACTACGGATGAACATTTCAATCACAGGCATTGCCGCTTCTGCCCTGGCCGCGCGCAATCCCTTCCAACAGCGCCGAGTCGATTTCCAGGTGTTGAAGGGAGCGCTCGCGAACGGGAATCTGGATCGAGCCCAGGCTGCATTCGACCGGATCACGGCCTTGTATCAGCCGACTTCAGGCAGTGCGCCGCCCAGTGGATCGCATCCGGTGCTGCACGATTGGTCGGCTCTCTCGACTGCGCTGTCAGCAAAGGACCTGCCCAGCGCGCAGTCCGCCTTCGCGAACCTGCAAACCGATCTTCAAGCCCGGCTCTACCGGGCGCATCCCGACAGCGCCTGAAATCCGCGACCGCGGAAATGAGCAAGGCCGCCCGCGGATGCGGGCGGCCTTGCTGGTTGGGAAAAACTCAACCGATCCGGATCAATTACCGAAAGCCTTGATGCCTTTCGGCGTGCCGAGTCCGGTCGGACCGTCATAGCCGGGTCCGGACGTGCACAGGTAGCTGCCACCGCAAGTGCCGTTGCTGCCGGAGGTCACGTCGTAGAGCGACCCCAGGTGGTGGTAAGGATCGCTGCCGTAGTTGACGGCCGTGGAGTTCACTCCGTAGATGCCGGCAATCAGGGGCGCCGAAACGCTGGTGCCGCCGAAGACCAGCCAGGTGGACCGCGCTCGGGTGATCGGGCCATACACCGCGACTCCCGTGTTGGGATCGGCAACCGCCGAGACGTCCGCCAGCGAGCGGTTCGCACAACCCGTGTCGGCCTGCCAGCTGGGTTTGCCGTACATGGTGCTGCAACCGCTGCCGGCGCCGCTCCAGGCGGTCTCGCTCCAGCCCCGTGCACTGGTGTCCTTCACCAGGCTCGTGCCGCCGACGGCCGTGACGTGCGGTGACGATGCGGGGAACTGCACCCCGTAGCCACTGTCGCCGGTGCTCACCGTCACGGCGATGCCCGGGTAGTTGTAGAACGATTCGTAAGGAGCGCTTCCGGATTCGCTGCCGCCATAGCTGTTGCTGATGACGTGTGCGCCGAGAGCCGCGGCCTCGTTGACGGCGAGTGCCAGGTCCGAGAAGGAATTGCTGGTCGCCTCGACGAGCACGATCGAGCAGCCCGGGCACATTGCACTGGCCATGTCCAGGTCGAGTGCGCTTTCCTGCGCCCAACCCACATTGGTCGGCGGATAGTTGCCCTGGACACCCGACTGGTTCACTTTCCGGAAGCAGCCGTTCGCGGTCGTGCAGGCCGGCAGGCCGAAGCGCGCCCGGTAGACCGCGAGATCGCTTTCTGCATTCGGATAACCGAAGGCGTCGACGATCGCGATCAGGGTGCCTGCGCTACCGGTGCCAACCACCTTGTACGCATTGCGCAACTTCGCCGGAGTCAGCCCCGACGGCGCTGCATTCGCCACGATCTGGTTCGAGTTGTTGACCACCACGCGCGAGTGGCAGCGCGCGGTTTGCGGAATATCCGGTCCAGCGCAAACCGCCACGTGCCTGACCGGCACTCTCGCTGCTGAATCCGAATTGGCCTGTTGGGCAGTGGCGGTGAGCGCAAGCAGCGGCCCCATCGCGAAACCCAACAGCAAGTGCGTTGTTCTTCTCAGGCGCATCATCAGACTCCCCTCGTTGATTGATTGAACCAGCGCGGAGTCTAGATCGGACTTGCGTTGCCGTCATGGTGCGGAAGTGGTTGTCGGCATCTTTTTTTCACTTCGCGCGAGCGCGATCGCCGTGGTGTTCTTTGACATAAATCGCGGACGACTAACCTTATGCGCACGAACGCATTGACCGACGAGGCGTCATAAGTAATATTCGACCCATAGGTTCGATGCCGCCGTTCGGTGCCAGACGTGACGCTTCGGGTCCGTCGGCAGCCCGCGCCGCTCGCCGCAAGTCTCTGGAAGTGTTTGATTAATTCGCCGTTCCTGGCCCGGACAGGACGGCCACGCCGTGCGCGGCTGGGCGCGAGAGGGACTGGATGGCCGACGAGAGCATTCGACTGGGACCGCCGCCGAAGGCGGGCCTTTACGACCCGCAGTTCGAACATGAGGCCTGCGGCATCGGCTTCGTCGTCGACATCAAGGGCCGCAAGTCGCATCGCATCGTGCAGCAGGCCATCGAGGTGCTCGAAAACCTCGATCATCGCGGCGCCTGCGGCTGCGAGAACAACACCGGCGATGGCGCCGGCGTGTTGCTGCAGATGCCGCACAACTTCCTCGTCGACGCAGCGAAGAAGGCGCGCATCGCGCTGCCCGAGGCCGGGCAATATGGCTGCGGCCTCGTGTTCATGCCGCGCAATCCGACCAAGCGCCGCAAGCTCGAGGAGCTGTTCGGCCACATCATCCAGTCCGTGGGCCTCACGCTGCTCGGCTGGCGCACAGTGCCCACCGACAGTTCCTCGCTCGGCGATACGGCGCGAATGAGCGAGCCGTTCATGCGCCAGGTGTTCGTCGGTCGCGCACCGGAGCTGGCCGACGACATGGCCTTCGAGCGGCTGTTGTACCTGGCACGCAAGCGCGCCTACAGCGAGATCCGCGCCTCGACGATCGACGGCGCCGAGTACTGGTACGTGGCCAGCCTCTCGTTCAAGACGCTGGTCTACAAGGGCATGCTGATGACCGGCCAGCTCGCGAAGTATTTCCCCGACTTGAGGAATCCGCTGCTGGAATCCGCGCTCGCGATGGTGCATTCGCGCTTCAGCACCAACACGTTCCCGAGCTGGGATCGCGCGCATCCGTACCGCTACATCGCGCACAACGGCGAGATCAACACGGTGCGCGGCAACATCAACTGGATCAAGGCGCGCGAGTCGCTGTTCGAATCGGAGCTGTTCGGCGAGAACATGCGCGAGCTGATGCCGGTCGTGAATCCGAACGGGAGCGACTCGGCGATGTTCGACAACACGCTCGAGTTGCTGGTGCTCGCCGGGCGTTCGCTTCCGCACGCGATGATGATGATGATCCCGGAACCGTGGTCGGCGCACGAGACGATGGACCCCGCGCTGCGCGCCTTCTACCGCTACCACTCCTGCCTGATGGAACCCTGGGATGGCCCCGCCGCGGTGGCGTTCACCGACGGCCGGCAGATCGGCGCGATGCTCGATCGCAACGGCCTGCGGCCCTCGCGCTATTACGTGACGCGCGATGACCTGGTGATCATGTCCTCCGAAGTCGGCGTGCTCGACATTCCGCCGGAAGACATCGTGCGCAAGGGACGCTTGCAGCCTGGCCGCATGTTCCTCGTCGACACGACGCAGGGCCGCATCATCGAAGACGAGGAGATCAAGCGCACGATCGCGACGGAGCGGCCGTACCAGCAGTGGCTCGACGAGCACCTGGTCACGCTCGACTCGCTCCCGCCGGCCGGCGCGTTGCCGCAAGTCGATCACGAAACGCTGCTGCAGCGGCAGATCGCCTTCGGCTACACCTTCGAAGACCAGCGGCTGCTGATCGAACCGATGGGACGCAACGGCGTCGAGGCGATCGGTTCGATGGGCAACGATACGCCGCTCGCCGCGCTGTCTGCGCGCCCGCGGCTCTTGTACGACTACTTCAAGCAGCTGTTTGCGCAGGTCACGAACCCGCCGATCGACAGCATTCGCGAAGAACTGGTCACGGCCAGCGAAATCCTGATTGGCGCGGAAGGCGACCTGCTGCAGCCGCGGCCGTCCGGTTGCCGGCAGCTGGAGCTCAAGGGTCCGCTGCTGACGAACGAGGATTTCTCGCGCCTGCGCCGCATGGACCTGCCGGGCCTGAAGGTCGGCGTGCTGCCAATCCTGTTTCGCGTCACGCGCGGCGAAGTGGGCCTCGTCAAGTCGATGGAGGAGCTGCGCATCATGGCGCGGCGCATGATCGAGGAAGAAGACGTCAGCGTGCTGATCCTCACCGACCGCGGCGTGAACCGCGAATTTGCACCGGTGCCTGCGCTGATGGCGGTGGCGGGACTCCACCACTACCTGATTCGCGAGCAGCTGCGCACGCGCGTCAGCCTCGTGCTCGAGACCGGCGAGGCGCGCGAGGTGCATCACTTCGCGCTGCTGGTCGGATACGGCTGCAGCGCGATCAATCCCTACCTCGCCTTCGAGACGATGGACGGCATGATCAGCGACGGATTGCTGACGACCGTCAACCACAAGCTGGCCTGCAAGAATTACGTCAAGGCCGCGACCAAGGGCATCATCAAGGTCGCCTCGAAGATGGGCATCTCGGCGATCCAGAGCTACCACGGCGCGCAGGTGTTCGAGGCCGTCGGCGTGCGCCAGGATGTCATCGACGACTACTTCACCGGCACCGCTTCGCGCGTCGGCGGCATCGGCGTCGACGTGATCGCCAAGGAAGTGCTGATGCGCCACCGCGCCGCGTTCGTCGATCGACCCGACGCGGGCCAGCCGCTCGAGACCGGCGGCCAGTACCAGTGGCGCGCCGGCGGTGAATACCACCTGTTCAATCCGGAGTCGATCCACCGCCTGCAGAAATCGGTGCGCACCGGCAGCTATGCCACGTACAAGTCATACGCGGCGCTGATCAACGACCAATCGAAGCAGCTGTGCACGCTGCGCGGGCTGCTCGATTTCAAGGGCGGTGACAGTGTGCCGCTCGAGGAAGTCGAACCGGTCGAGAGCCTGATGCGCCGCTTCAAGACCGGTGCGATGTCCTACGGTTCGATCAGCAAGGAAGCGCACGAGACGCTCGCGATCGCGATGAACCGCGTCGGCGGCAAGAGCAACACCGGCGAGGGCGGCGAGGATCCGGCGCGCCATGTGCCGCTCGCCAGCGGCGATTCGATGAATTCGGCCATCAAGCAGGTGGCCTCCGGCCGCTTCGGCGTCACCAGCGAATACCTGGTGAATGCGAAGGAGCTGCAGATCAAGATGGCGCAGGGCGCGAAGCCCGGCGAGGGGGGGCAACTGCCGGGCACGAAGGTGTATCCGTGGATCGCGAAGACGCGCCACACGACCGCGGGCGTGGGCCTCATTTCGCCGCCGCCGCACCACGACATCTATTCGATCGAAGACCTCGCGCAGCTGATCCATGATTTGAAGAACGCGAACCGCGACGCACGCATCAGCGTGAAGCTGGTCGCCGAGGTGGGCGTCGGCACGGTTGCGGCGGGCGTGTCGAAGGCGCATGCCGACGTGGTGCTGATCAGCGGCTACGATGGCGGCACGGGCGCCGCGCCGCAGACCTCGATCACGCACGCGGGCTTGCCGTGGGAACTCGGCCTGGCCGAGGCCCACCAGACGCTGGTGCTGAACAACCTGCGCGACCGCATCGTCGTCGAGACCGACGGGCAACTGAAGACCGGGCGCGACGTGGCGATCGCGGCGTTGCTGGGCGCCGAGGAGTTCGGCTTTGCGACCGCGCCACTGGTGTCGCTCGGCTGCGTCCTGATGCGCGTCTGCCACCTGAACACCTGTCCGGTCGGTGTCGCGACGCAGGATCCGAAGCTGCGCGAGCAGTTCGCCGGCAGGCCGGAGCATGTCATCAACTTCATGCGCTTCATCGCGCAGGACCTGCGCGAATGGATGGCGCTGCTCGGTTTCCGCAGCATCGACGAGATGGTCGGTCGCGTCGACCGGCTCGAGCCGCGCAAGGCGATCGATCACTGGAAGGCGCGCGGCTTCGACTTCAGCAACATCCTCTACCAGCCCGATGTCGGCGACGAAGTGGGGCGGCACCATCGCGTCGCGCAGGACCATGGGCTCGAGCAGTCGCTCGACCTGACCACGATCCTCGAGCTGTGCCGGCCGGCAATCGAACGCGGCGAAAAGGTTGCGGCGCAATTGCCGATCCGCAACGTCAATCGCGTCGTCGGCACGATCACCGGCAGCGAAATCACGCGCCGGCACGGGGCGCAGGGCCTGCCCGCAGATACGATCCAGCTCAAGTTCAACGGCTCGGCCGGCCAGAGTTTCGGCGCGTTCATCCCGAACGGCATGAGCCTGGCGCTCGAGGGCGATGCCAACGACTACGTCGGCAAGGGGCTTTCAGGCGGCAAGGTGGTCATCTATCCGCCGCGTGGCGCTGGCTTCGCCGCCGAGCACAACATCATCGTCGGCAATGTCGCGCTGTATGGTGCGACCCGCGGCGAGGCGTACATCCGCGGCATGGCCGGCGAGCGCTTCGCGGTGCGCAACAGCGGCGTCGATGCCGTCGTCGAAGGCGTCGGCGACCATGGTTGCGAATACATGACCGGCGGACGCGTGGTCGTGCTCGGCGAAGTGGGGCGCAATTTCGGCGCGGGCATGTCCGGCGGCGTCGCCTACGTGTTCGACGGCCACGGCGACTTCGCCTCGCGCGTCAACACGCAGATGGTTGAAGTCGAGCGGCTCGACGATGCGGGCGAGATCGATGCCCTGCGTGCGCTCATCGAGAAGCATCGCGCGCTGACAGGCAGCGCGCGCGCCGATGAACTGCTGCGGGACTGGGATCGCGCCGTGGCGAAATTCGCGAAGGTCATGCCGAAGGACTACAAGCGCGTGCTGGCCTGCATTCGCCGCGCGCACGACCAGGGACTGTCGGGCGACGAGGCGATCATGGTCGCGTTCGAGGAGAACGCGCGCGATCTCGCGCGCGTGGGCGGCAACTAGATGGGCAAGGCCACCGGTTTTATCGAATACCTGCGCGAGCTGCCGGTCGATCGCACGCCTGCTGAGCGCGTACGCGACTGGGGTGAATTCCACCACCATATGGAAGAACGGCACCTGCGCCAGCAGGGCGCGCGCTGCATGGACTGCGGCGTGCCGTTTTGCCAGACCGGCAAGCTGATCAGCGGCATGGCGGCCGGCTGCCCGGTCAACAACCTGATCCCGGAATGGAACGACCTCGTGTACCGCGGACTGTGGCGCGAGGCGCTCGACCGGCTGCACCTGACGAACAATTTCCCGGAATTCACCGGACGCGTGTGTCCGGCGCCCTGCGAGGGTTCCTGCGTGCTGGGCATGAACGCCGCGCCGGTCGCGATCAAGACGCTCGAGAACGCGATCATCGACAAGGGTTTCGAAGCGGGATGGGTGCTGCCGCACGTGCCGCCGGTGCGCACCGGCAAGAAGGTGGCGGTCATCGGTTCCGGCCCCGCAGGACTTGCCGCCGCCGCGCAGCTCAATCGCGCCGGCCACCTGGTCACGGTGCTCGAGCGCGCCGATCGTCCCGGCGGGCTGCTGATGTACGGCATTCCGAACATGAAGCTCGACAAGCGCGAGGTTGTGCTTCGGCGCATCGAACTGCTCGAACGCGAGGGCGTCAAGTTCATCTGCAACGCGCACGTTGGCGAGAATGTCGAGGGGCCGCTGCTGCTGCGCGACTTCGACGCACTCGTGCTGTGCACGGGGGCGACGCAGGCGCGCGATCTTCCGGTCGAAGGACGCGCGCTCAACGGCGTTCACCTGGCGATGGATTACCTGACCGCAAGCACGAAGGCCCTGCTCAATGGCGGCGCCGACCACGCGCCGATCAATGCGCGCGGCAAGGATGTCGTCGTCGTGGGCGGCGGCGACACGGGCACCGACTGCGTCGGCACCGCGATGCGGCAGGGCTGCAGGAGCCTGACGCAACTCGAGATCATGCCGCGGCCGCCCGATGCGCGCGCGACGGACAATCCCTGGCCGGAGTGGCCGAAGGTCTACAAGCTCGACTACGGCCAGGAAGAGGCCGCCGCGCGCTTCGGCGGCGATCCGCGCAGCTATGCAACGACCGTGAAGCGATTCATCGCCGGAGACGCAGGCGCGCTGGGCGCAATCGACATCGTGACGATCCGCTGGGAGAAGAATGCCGCCGGGCAATTCACGCCAGTCGAAATGCCGGGCACCGAACGAAAACTTCCGGCGCAGCTCGCGCTGCTCGCGCTCGGGTTCCTCGGTCCGGAGCAATCGCTGCTGCGTGATCTCAAGACCGCAGTCGATGCGCGCGGCAACGTGCAGGCGGAATACGGCCAGTACGCCACCAGCGTGAAGGGCGTGTTCGCCGCGGGCGATTGCCGGCGCGGGCAGAGCCTGGTCGTGTGGGCGATCAATGAAGGCCGCGCCGCCGCCCGCGAATGCGACCGCTATTTGATGGGACGCAGCAGCCTGCCGTAATCTCCACGCCGGAGGATGTCTGATGACGTCGCGCCGAGACACGTTGAGAACTGCGGCCTGGTTTGCGCTCGCCATGGCGCTGGACCATGCCATCCCGGGAACTGGATTGGCGCAGGTCGAGGGTCCGAATGCGCCGTCAGACCTGTCGCCTTTCGATTCGGCCGCCGGCGAAAACCGCGATGCCGTCGCGCATGCTTCGAACTTCAAGGCGATCTACGGTGATCCTCGGCTCAAGGCGGCGTTCTTCCTGTTCCTCAAGAACGTCTACAACCTGTATCCCGAGGACAGTTTTCACCAATTGATCGACAAGGCCACGGCCTCAGGAGCCAGCGATCGCGACATCTACCGGCTGGTCCAGGGACAACAGAAGACGATCGAGCCGTTCCTGGCTGATTTCCGGTACGCGCTCCCGGCCCTGGCGCGCCAGAAGGCCGAGATGACGAACGAGACGCTGGCGTTGCTGGGTGGCTTGAAGAAGATCAACGGCTACATGGAAATCGGCACCACCGGTCGCTACGTGAGCAAGCTCAGGGATTCCGTCGAACTGGGCGGAGACCTGGTGCTGGTGAACGTCACCGCGCCCGGTTATTCGCCCACCGACCTGGTGGAGCGGGGCGGCCTCAGGAAGATCGGCCGTTACGTAGCGCTGAAGGACTACCTGCCGATCACTCCAGCGGAGGTGCCTGACGGCACGCTCGATCTGGCCTGCAACTTCATCGGCTTCCACCACGGCCCCAGCGAACGCCGTGACGGCTTTGTGCGTTCCATCCACCGCACATTGCGGCCGGGAGGTCGCCTGATCCTGCGCGACCACGACGTCAATTCCGTCGAGATGAATCACATGGTGGCGCTGGCCCACGACGTGTTCAACATGGGACTGGGTGTGTCGTGGGACATCAACCAGCGCGAAATCCGCCACTTTACGTCTGTCGATGAGATCAGCGACTATCTCGCCACGCAGGGATTCCGGAGGTCGCCGGGCAAGCGGCCGCTGCTGCAACCCGGTGACCCGACGCGCAACGCGTTGATGGAATTCGTCAAGGTCTGAGATCCGGCGCGTAAGACGCCCGCGCATCAGTAATCGTAGACGTGTTCGATCGCAAAATGCCGTCGATCGAGTTCGTTGAGTACCGTGTGCAGAGATGCCACCGGCACGGCAATGCCGATTCGGCGTTGCCCTGGCGCCGTCAGGATCGATCTTGAAAGGACCTCTGATCCAGAGCCGAGGTCATAGCGCCACTGTGACGGCACGACAAGAGTCACCAGGATTTCCTGGTTGCCTGCAATCTCCCTGAATTGCACGCCCTGTTTCGCCAGGCGGATCACCGCATCGCGAAATTCCTCATAGCGGGGCAATGACAAGAGCGTCGTCGAATCATCGAAGCGCTTGACAATCCGGATTGCCGGTTCGGAATCCAGCGCCTTGTCCGTCACGTTGTTCGCCACCACCAGCATTTCGGTGTCGGCCGTGCCGTACACGAGCTTCGTGCCTGCGGTGATCAACATGGCGTACTGCGCCTTTACCAGGTATTCGGCGCTCAACGCGAGCTTCCGCTCCCACTTGCGGACGAACCCAGGGCCGAACAGCGGCGTGGAACTCCACAGTCCGTTGAGGCGCCTGAGGAACGAAAACTCGTACCAGGGCCGTACGCGGATGAAATCCACATATTCCTGCGCCACGCGGGCCGCGTACCGATCCTCGGGAGTAAATGCCTTGCCACCCAGCCACTCGGTCAGTCTGCCGATCGTGTTTTCGTACAGGCCCTTGACGGCGTACTCGACGCTGAAGCTGGTGCCGATCACCATGACCATGACGTGATAGCCCATGTTGAACGGATATTTCCGGCGCGTGATGCGATAGATGTCCGCGTAGTAGCCCCAGAACTGGCACACCGCGCCGAAGTAGGGGAATCCCGATGGCTCGTGATCCTTGAGGAACCGGGCATACTCGTCCGGACTGTAGACCAGGACCCACTCTGGCAACGTCAGGTAGGTCTGCGCCTCGTCGCGCTTGTATCCGGGCAAGGCGTTCAACTCGCTTCGCTTCGCCGTGGGTTGCGTGGCGGCACTGGAGTCGGCCGCAGGCGGTTCGTAGTACGCGTCCCACAGCCGATTGCGAAATTTATAGGTCGGGTCCACCCGGCTCTTGAGTTCGAACAACCTCGTCGCGTTGGGATACGCAGCGTGAAATTGCGCCTTGGTGGCCCAAATCTGGTAGGGGAGGTAGTAGGCGCCACCCTCCGCGATCGCCGCGTCAATCAACTCCCGCGTCCACACCGCGACTTCCTTTCGATCTGCGTCCGAGGTGCCCTGTTTGTAGTACAGGACGTAGGCAAACACTCCCGAGCGCGCCCAGGCCAGCGTCGTGCCGGGATCCGGCTGCGCATGCCGGATCGAAATATTGATCGTGTTGACGTGGTGGCGATTGAGGATCTCGCCCATCTTCGGCACGAAGGCTTCGAGCCGCGCCACCGGCACGAAGAACTCCTGTAGCACGTACGTCGATGTCTTTCGCGACGCGGGCTCCAGTTCCGCGACGTCGTAACTTGCTTCGTAATTTCTCCACTCGACACGGGGTCCGTGGAAATACCACGGGTCGACGATGTGCTGGCGAATCCACTTGCCGCCAGGCCACTCGGAAATGACGTAGTAGAGAAACCGATCGAGACGGTAGCCCTGGTTCCGGGGAATGAGCCGATCCTGGATCGTGACCGGCTTGTCCGTCCTGACGTACGACGTCGCCCGCACCGTGTCGAAGGCGTTTGGATAGATGTCGGCGTTGTGGAAAATGACGTCCGGGTTGTCGCGGATGTTGTGGTTGAAGAACGATCGATAGTCCTTCAGCGGCATCACGACGCTTTGCCGTTCGACGCGAACGTTGTCAGCCAGGTGCAGCGTCGCCTCAACGATGACGCCCAATGCGCCATAGCCGCCGATGGCTCCGTAGAACAACTCGCTGTGTTCAGTGGGGCTTGCGCTCACCACGTCTCCATTGGCCAGCACCAGCCGAATGGATTTCACCGAGAGCACCAGCGGTCCCTGGCCGATGTAGCGACCGTGCACATTGACGCTCAGGGCGCCGCCAACCGTGAAGTTGGAATAGGTCTGCATGATCTTCACGGAAAGATCGTAGGGATCTATGAAATCCTGCAGTTTCCGCCAGGTGATTCCGGCCTGGACAGTGACCTCCTTGTCGGCCTTGGAGAAACGCACCACCTGGTCCATGCGCCGCATGTCGATCTGCACTGCGCCATCCGTTGCCGTCTGGCCGCCCATGCTGTAGCGCCCGCCACCGATGGAAATAGGGCCCGCGTGCGCCTTGACGATGCTCACGACTTCATCGACGCTGGTGGGAGCGACGATGTCCTGGACCGATATCGGATTGAGCTGCGTAACGTCATTGACGATCTTTCCCGCGGTTTGAGCCGCAGCGCAGGTCGCGGTGAGCGTGAGGATCAGTACGCCGAACAATCGGAACAAGGGAGCGGATCGGCGCATCTCAGGCACCTCCCGCGATGTGGCCGGCCAGGCCAAGACACAGCATCGACGCGACGAAAACGAGTATCGCGCCGGCCAGGGCCTTCACTCCGCCACGCGCTCCCCTTGAGCGCAACAAGTAGTAGGGAAGCGCCAGGGCGGTCAGCGCAACCATCGCGAGGCGCAGCGCCCAGGTCTGTCGATATCCGCGCGACCGTGCATCCAGCGTGAACCAGGCCACGATCAGGGCGATTGCGCCCACTGCCTCAATCACCAGCAAGAAATTCGCGGAATTCTCCGTTGGAGACGGGCCTGATCCGGCAAGCCCGACGCCGAAGGCCAGTGCCGGCAGCAACGCCAGGATTCCAGTTCTTTGCTCCACGCCTCCACCCTGATTGATTGGAGAGAGGCCCGCTGTGTATCACATCAGTGCCAGGATTCGCTCGGCCAAATGTGGCGGGCACACCAGCAGGTCCGGCATGTACGTGTTCGGCTGGTTGTAGCGCAACGGACTGCCATCGAGGCGCGAGACGTGCAGGCCCGCGGCCCGCGCGACGGCGACCGGCGCGCAGCTGTCCCATTCGTACTGGCCGCCGGAGTGCACGTAGACATCGGCTTCGCCGCGCACGACAGCCATGATCTTCGCGCCGGCCGAACCCATCGGCAGCAATTCCGCGCCCAGCGCCTCAGCGACCGCCGTGGCTTCGGCTGCCGGACGCGTGCGGCTGACGACGAGGCGCAACTTGCCGGTGTGGTGCGGACGCGCCAGCGTGTCGCTGCTCGTGAGCGTCAGCGGCAGCCCGGGAAGTGCGACGGCGCCGATCGTGGCGACACCATCGATCGCGAGCGCCACATGCACGGCCCAGTCGGCGCGTCCTTCGCCGTATTCGCGCGTGCCATCGAGCGGATCGATGATCCAGACGCGCGAGACGCCCAGTCGAGCCTGGTTGTCCTTTTCCTCCTCGGACAGCAGCGCATCCTCGGGCCGCTGCGCGCGGAGCGCCTCGATGATGAAGCGGTTGGCGAGCTCATCGCCCACCTTGCCGAGTGGCTTGCCGGTGAGCAGCGAAGACGCGCGCACGTCCACGAGCAACCGGCCCGCGTGCTCGGCGATCTGCCGCGCGAGTTCGGTGTCGTTCACGCAATCAACCGGCTGACGATCAGCTCGGCTGCCTGTTCCGGCGTGAGCTGGGAGGTGTCGATGCGAATCTCCGGCGCGGTCGGCGGCTCATACGGACTGTCGATGCCGGTGAAATTCTTCAGCTGCCCGGCGCGCGCCTTCTTGTAGAGGCCCTTCACGTCGCGCGCCTCCGCGGCTTCCAGCGCGGTGTCGATGTGGATCTCGAAGAATTCGCCCGCCGCGATCATCTGCCGCACCATCGCGCGCTCGGCGCGGAATGGCGAGATGAACGCGGTGATGACGATCAGGCCCGCATCCGTCATCAGCTTGGCCACTTCGCCGACGCGGCGGATGTTCTCGACGCGGTCGGCATCCGAGAACCCCAGGTCGCGGTTGAGCCCGTGGCGCACGTTGTCGCCATCGAGCAGGAAGGTGTGGCGGTTCATGCGCACCAGCTGCTTCTCGACCAGGTTCGCGATCGTCGACTTGCCGGCGCCCGACAAACCGGTGAACCACAGCACCGCGGGCTTCTGGTTCTTCAGCTTCGCGTGCACTTCCCGCGTCACGTCGAGCTGCTGCCAGTGGATGTTCGCGGCGCGCCGCAACGCAAAGCGCAGCAGTCCTGCCGCCACCGTGGCGTTTGTGAGCTTGTCGATCAGGATGAAGCCGCCGAGATCGCGGCTCTGCTCGTACGGTTCGAAGACGATCGGCTGGTCGGTCGAGATGTTTGCCACGCCGATCGCGTTCAGGTCCAGCGTGCGCGCCGCGAGGTGCTCGAGCGTGTTGACGTTGACCTGGTATTTCGGCGCCTGCACCTGCGCGGTCACGGTCTGCGTGCCGAGCTTCAGCCAGTACGTGCGGCCGGGCAGCATCTCCTCGTCGGACATCCACACCAGGGTGGCCTCGAACTGGTCGGCCGATTCGGGCGGATCGGCGGCCGCGGCGATGACGCAGCCGCGCGAGCAATCGACTTCGCTCGAGAAACACAGCGTCACCGATTGTCCGGCGACGGCTTCGGCCGGCTCGCCATCCATCGTGACGATGCGGCTGATGGTCGTCGTCGTGCCGGCGGGCAGCACGCGCACGGCATCGCCCGGGCGCACGCGCCCGGAAGTGACCAACCCGGCGTATCCGCGAAAATCGAGGTTCGGTCGGTTGACCCACTGCACCGGCATGCGAAACGGCTTCGCCTGGTCGGCATCGGTCGAGAGCGGCACCGTCTCGAGGTGCTCGATGAGCGCGGGCCCGTGATACCACGGCGTGCGCTCGGAGCGGCTGGTGATGTTGTCGCCCTGCAATCCGGAAATCGGAATCGCGGTGAATTCAGTGATGCCGATGCGTTCAGCGAACGCGCGGTAATCGTTGACGATCTCGTTGAATCGGGCCTCGTCATAGTCGACGAGGTCGAGCTTGTTGACCGCGAGCACGATGTTGCGGATGCCGAGCAGCTGTACGAGGTAGCTGTGCCGGCGCGTCTGCGTCAGCACGCCGAGGCGCGCGTCGATGAGGATTACCGCCAGCTCGGCGGTCGAGGCGCCGGTGACCATGTTGCGCGTGTACTGTTCGTGCCCGGGCGTGTCGGCGACGATGAACTTGCGCTTCTCGGTGGCGAAGAAGCGGTAGGCGACATCGATCGTGATGCCCTGTTCGCGTTCGGCCGCGAGTCCGTCGACGAGCAGCGCGAAGTCGAGGTTCTGTCCCTGCGTGCCGACGCGCGCGCTGTCGGCCTCGAGCGCGGCGAGCTGGTCCTCGAAGATCATCTTCGAGTCGTACAGCAATCGTCCGATCAGCGTGGACTTGCCGTCATCGACGCTGCCGCAGGTGATGAAGCGCAGCAGCGACTTGTGCTGGTGCGCGGCCAGATACGCTTCGATGTCGGCCGCGGCGAGCTCGGAAGGCTTGTAGGAACCGGGGGTACTCAAAAGTAGCCCTCCTGTTTCTTCTTCTCCATGCTCGCGGGCTGGTCGCGATCGATCGCGCGGCCCTGCCGCTCGGAAGTCGTCGTCAGCAGCATCTCGCGGATGATGTCCGGAATCGTCGCCGCCGTGCTCTCGACCGCGCCGGTCAGCGGATAGCAGCCGAGCGTGCGGAAGCGGATCGAGCGCATCTCTGGCTTTTCACCGGCCTTGAGCGGAAAGCGTTCGTCATCGACCATCAGCAGCAGCCCGTCGCGCTTCACGGTCGGTCGCGGGGCGGACATGTACAGCGGCACGATCGGGATCTTCTCGAGGTGGATGTACTGCCACACGTCGAGTTCGGTCCAGTTCGACAGCGGGAATACACGGATGCTCTCGCCGCGCGCCTTGCGCGCGTTATAGATGCGCCACAGTTCCGGGCGCTGCCGCTTCGGATCCCAGCGATGGTTCGCGGCGCGAAAACTGAAGATGCGCTCCTTCGCGCGGCTCGCTTCCTCGTCGCGCCGCGCGCCGCCGAAGGCCGCATCGAAGCCGTGCAGGTCGAGCGCCTGCTTCAGTCCCTCGGTCTTCCACAGGTCGGTATGCAGCGAGCCGTGGTCGAAGGGATTGATGCCGCGACTCTTCGCATCGGGGTTCTGGTAGACGATCAGCTGGATGCCTGGCGTGGCCGCGACCGTATCGCGCAGCGCGTACATGTCGCGGAACTTCCACGTCGTGTCGACATGCAGCAACGGGAACGGCAGTGGCGCCGGATGGAACGCCTTGCGCGCGAGCTGCAGCATGACGGCCGAATCCTTGCCGATCGAGTACAGCAGCACCGGCTTGATGGTTTCGGCGACGACCTCGCGAAAGATGTGGATGCTTTCGGCTTCGAGTCTTTGCAGGTGTGTCAGTGGCATTACAAATCGCTGATTGAGCCTGGCAGTTGTCTTGGTTGTAATCCGCACTCGCGCGAGGCGGGATCTTCCCACCACCAGCGGCCCGCCCGGCTATCCTGCCCGGGTTGGACCGCGCGCGTGCACGGTGCACAGCCGATGCTGGGGTATCCCGCATCGTGTAGTGGATTGTAGGGTAATTTTTCCTGCCGTATGTAGTTCCAGATCGCAGCACTGCTCCAATCGAGCAGCGGATTTACCTTATGCAGCCGGTAACGCGCATCCCACTCCTGCGCCTTGACTTCCGCGCGTTCGGCCGATTGCTCGTGGCGCACGCCGCTGATCCACGCGTTGTAGCCGAAGATCGCGCGCTGGAAAGGCTCGACCTTGCGGATATGGCAACAGGCTTGCCGCTGCGCGAGGCCGTTGTAGAAACCGTTGATGCCGTGGTCAGTGACATAATTCTGAACGTGCTGCGCTTCGGGGAAAACGACGCGAATCCTGCGCTGGTAACGGCGCTCGACGCGCTCGAGCAGTTCGAGCGTCGACTCGGGCAATCGCCCCGTATCGACCGTGAAGATGTCGACCTGCGGCGCATGCCTGAAAATCAGGTCCGTCAGCACTGCTGATTCCGGCCCCAGGCTGGTGGCGTAGACGACCCGGCCAAACTGGCGCACCGCGGCCTGCAGGCACTCGATCGAATCGGCGACTCTCGCGTCCAGTTGAGGCGCGACGGCGGGCGCTATGACGACGGAAGGTGTGGTGGGGGCGGCGGTGGCAATACGCATGGGCGCATTGTGTCCCGCCCACCCATAACAATGTGGTTATGAGTTTTGCGCCACGCGGTTCAGTCCAGATGCTCCATCGGCTGGTTGGCGATGTGCTGCGTCCACGGATGGCGCCGCGATTCATAGACGGAGTAGGCCGGCGGTGGAAATCCGGGGTCCGCGAACGCCCCGAGCGCGACGCTGATCATGCCGGGGTAGCCATGCGGCTCCCAGTACACGGTCGATCCGCAGCCCGGACAAAAATGAAAGCTCACGGTGTTGCCGCTGTCGGCAACGCGAGTGTACGTGGAGCTCAAGCCTTCCACCTGCACCTGCTCGCGGCGGAAGCGCGACTGCGCGCCAAACGGCGCGCCGGTGCGGCGCTGGCAATCGAGGCAATGGCACATCGAGATGCGATTGGGAGGGCCGCTGCAGATCGCGCGCAACTGGCCGCAACTGCAGGCCGCGGTTCGGGTCTCCATCGGCGCATGATAGCGCCGCAATTGCGCCTCGGAGCGTGTAGTAACATGCCGCCGTCCGCGAGAGGAGTGTGTATGGCCGGACTGTATTTCGAGGAATTTCGCGTCGGCCAGCTGTTCAGCCATGCCATGCGGCGCACGGTGACCGAGACCGACAACCTGTTGATCTCGACGCTGACGCACAATCCGGCGGCGCTGCATCTCGACGCCGAGTATTGCCGCACGCAATCGGAATTCGGCCAGCGCGTCGTCAACAGCGTGTTCACGCTCGGGCTCATGGTCGGCATCTCGGTCGGCGACACGACGCTTGGCACGACGGTGGCAAACCTGGGCTGGGATGAAGTGCGCTTTCCGAAGCCGCTGTTCCACGGCGACACCGTGCGTTGTGAAACGGAAGTGCTCGAGCTGCGCGACAGCCGCTCGCGTCCCGACAACGGCATCGTCATCTTCGCGCACCGCGCCTTCAACCAGCACGAAGTGCTGGTCGCGAGCTGCAAGCGCTCAGCGCTGATGTTGCGGAAGCCGAAGGCGTGAACGCGCGCTCCTGGTTGTTCGTCCCCGGCGACAGCGACCGGAAACTGGCCAAGATCGAGGGGAGCGGCGCGGACGTCGTCATCCTCGATCTCGAGGATTCCGTCGCGCCGGAGCAGAAAGCCGCCGCGCGCGGGCGTGTGTTCGAATTCCTGCGTGCGCATGCCTCGCGCGCCGCGCCGCAATTGTGGGTGCGCATCAATCCGCTCAACTCCGCGCTTGCCGAGGCCGACCTCGACGCCGTCACGCCGGCCGCCCCGGCGGGCATCGTGCAGCCGAAGACGCGCTCGCCGGCCGACACGGTTGCGCTGGGGTACCGGCTCGATGAGCTCGAGCACGGCCACGGGCTGCGTTCGGGCTCGATTCGCATCCTGCCGATCGCGACGGAAACGCCGGCCGCGCTGTTCGCGATCGGCCATTTCGCGCAGGTGGGACCGCGGCTCGCGGGTTTGACGTGGGGCGCCGAAGACTTGAGCGCGGCGATCGGCGCCACGGCGGCGCAAGAGGCCGACGGCAGCTGGACCGCGCCGTTCCAGTTCGCGCGCTCGCTCTGCCTGTTCGGCGCCGCGGCGGCCGGCGTGGCCGCGATCGACACGCTGCATGCGGATTTTCGCGACGCCGCCGGACTCAAGGCGAGTTGCGGACGCGCGCGCCGCGACGGATTCGCCGGCAAGCTCGCCATCCATCCCGACCAGGTGCCGGTGATCAACGAGTGCTTCGCGCCGACCGCCGACGAGCTGGCGCAGGCGAGGCGCATCGTGGAATTGTTCGCGGCGCATCCCGGCGCGGCGGCGTTGTCGCTCGACGGGCGCATGGTCGACATCCCGCACCTGCGGCTGGCGGAGAAAACGCTCGTGCGTGCGGCCACGCTGAAGCGCTGAGGCGCCATGCCGGAGGTCAATCGCCGCATCGTGCTCGATCATCGTCCCGAGGCCACGCCGGGGCCGGAGCACTTCCGGCGCGACGACCAGCCCATCGGCGAATTGGCCGACGGGCAGATCCTCGTGCGCAACCAGTACCTGTCGATCGATCCGGCGCAGCGCGGCTGGATCGGCGGCGCCGGCTACGCCGAGCCGGTCGCGATCGGCGCTGTCATGCGCTCGCTCGCTGTCGGCCAGGTCGTGGCCACGCGCAACGCGAAATTCACGCAGGGCGAATGCCTGTACGGCTGGTTCGGCTGGCAGGACTACTGCGCCGCCACCGAAGCACAGGTGATCGCGCGCGTGGACCCCAGGCAGGGCGGCGTGAGCGCCGGCGCGGGATTGTTCGGCATCTGCGGCGTCACCGCGTACCTGGCGCTCACCGAGCTGGGCGCGCCGCGCGCCGGCGAAACGGTGCTGGTCTCGACTGCCGCCGGCGCGGTGGGTTGCCTGGTCGGGCAGATCGCACGCCGCCTCGGCTGCCGCGTCGTGGGTCTCACCGGGAGCGACGACAAGGTGCGGCAGTGCCTCGCTGAATTCGGCTACCAGGCGGCGCTTAACTATCACGCCGGTCTCAGCCCGGAGAACCTGAAGGCGCTGTGCCCGCAGGGCGTCGATGTCTTCTTCGACAACACGGCCGGCGCGATCGCCGACGCCGTGTGGCCGCTGATGAATATCCGCGGCCGAGTCGTGCAATGTGGCACCGCCTCGGTCAGTTCCTGGGAGCCGTGGCCGACGGGTCCGCGCCGCGAGCGCAGCGTGTTGAGCAAGCGGGTGCGTTACGAGGGCTTTCTCGTCTTCGATCACCTGCCGCGTTTTCCGGAAGTGATCGCGCAGCTCGCGAGGTGGCGCGCGGAGGGCACGCTGGTGTTCCACGAGGACATCGAGGATGGGCTGGCGCATGCACCCGCGGCGCTGGCATCGGTCTACCGCGGCGAGAATCGCGGCAAGAAAATGGTGCGCGTGGCCGACGGCGAGCGCGCACTCTGAGCCGCCATGAACCCGCCCGTCAAACTCGCCGCCTGCATCATCACGCGCAATGAGTCGGCGCGCATCGGCGCCTGCATCGAGGCGGCCAAGTTCTGCGACGAGATCATAGTCGTCGACTCTCACTCGACCGACGACACGCGCGACATCGCCGCGCGCCTCGGCGCGCGCGTGATCGAACGCGACTGGCCGGGGTACCGTTCGCAGAAGCAGTTCGCGACCGATGCGGCCACCTGCGATTGGGTGTTGTCCGTCGATGCCGATGAGATCGTCACGCCGGCGCTGCGCGCGCAGATCGAAGCGCTGCGCGCGGGCGGCTTTGCCGGTGCGCGCGGATACAGCATTCCGCGGCTCACCGAATATTTCGGCCAGTTCCTGCGCCATGGCAATGCCTGGCCCGACCGGCAGATCCGGCTCTACGACCGGCGCGCCGCGCGTTGGTCCGGCTACGAGGTGCATGAAAAGATCGTCGTCGACGGCGAGGTGCGCCCGCTGGCCGCGCCGCTCGAACACCATGCCTATCGCGATCTGGACGACCACCTTTCGCGGCTCGATCGCTACGCCAGCCTGATGGCGGCGCAGATGCACGCGGCCGGGCGTCGCGGCGGCGTGGCGCAGGTGCTGTTCAATCCGGCATGGCGATTGTTTCGCGGCCTGTTCATCAAGCTCGGCGTGCTCGATGGCTGGCGCGGTTGGTTGTTCCACATCGCCGAAGCCGGCTACGTGCACCGCAAATACCTGCGGCTGTGGGCGCTGTCGCGCGGCATCGGTCACTGACACGGAGATTCCATGGCGAAGGCAAAGTCATCGGCGAAGTCAGCGGCAAAGCCGGGTGCCCGCGGCAAGAAGGCAGACTCGCGCCGCCGCCTGAAACCCGGGGCGCGCAGCCGCGGCCTCGCCGGCAGCGAGATCGCTCTGCCTCGCGATCACGCCGATCTCGCAGGACTCGTGCAGCTCGTCGAAGCGGCGGGCGGTGCGGTGATCGGCGGCTATCGCGATCCGCTCGGCGGCCGCGCGCTGCTGCTGGCGACGATTCCGCTCACGGCCGTACAACCGACGCCGTTCCAGCGCGATCTGTCGCCGACGCATACCAAACGCCTTGCTGAGAAAATTGATCAGGCTGGCGCGTTCCTCGATCCGTTGATCGTCGTGCGCGGCCAGGAAGGCTCGCTGTGGACGCCGAATGGCCGCCATCGGCTGGCAGCCGCAAAGGTGCTGGGCCTCAAGCAGATCACCGCGCTGATCTGCCCGGACGAGACGCTGGCGTTCCGCATACTCGCGCTCAATACCGAGAAGGCGCACAACCTGAAGGACCGGAGCCTCGAGGTGATTCGCATGGCGCGCAACCTGGCGAAGCGTGACCGCGCCGCGAAGGAGGCGCAATATGCCGATCAGTTCGAAGCGGCCGAGCTGCTGACACTCGGCATCCTGTACGAAAGGAATCCGCGCTTCGCCGGCGGCGCCTACAGTTCGCTATTGCGCAAGGTAGACCGCTTCAGCGACCGAACGCTCGCGGTGTCATTGCGCGAGCGCGAAGGCTATGCGGCGCGCCTCGCCGCGATCGACACCGAAGTGAAGCGCATCATCGCCGCGCTCACGGCGAAGGGCTTCAAGTCACCGTACCTGCGCAACTACGTCGTCGCGCGCATCAACCCGGTTCGCTTCATCAAGCAGGCCCGCGGCATCACGAAGCCTGCGATGCCGATCGGGCAGGCGCTGACGCGCATGATCGCTGCGGCGAAGTCATTCAAGCTGGAGTCGGTGTCGAACGCCGACCTGGCGTGGGTGGCGGTGGGAGCGGGCGCGCAGGAGTAGCCGCCGGCGTCACCGTGGGCGCGCGTCGAGCCACGAGCGCTCATCGGGCACGGTCATGTCTTCCAGGTCGCCTGCGGTGGCGCGCGCATCCTCGATCCATTGCCGCAGCCGCGGACCGCCATTGATCACATTGAATGCAAGTCGATTCAATTCGTATTCATACGGGAAATCACGCCACAGCACGCGTTCCGGTTGCAAAGTTCGCTGCGCCTTGAAGATCGCCGCCATCAGTCGCCAGGGTTTGAACTCCCCGTGTCGGTACGCCCCGTCGTCGACATGGAACTGGATGCCGTCGCACAACTCGCCGACATGTTTGTGAAATGTCGGCTCGAACCAGCACACGCGCGGCGTGCAGCCGGCGAGCCATTGCGCTGAAAACTTCTCGACCCACTTGAGCGTGCCGAGCGCATCGAACTTCGGCGCGCCGACGAGTTCGAGCGGGCGGGTCGTGCCGCGTCCTTCCGAGAGCGTCGTGCCTTCGATCATCACGGTGCCGGCATAGCAGCGCACCATTGAAAGATTCGGTGCATTGGGGCTTGGGTTGACCCAGCTTCGCTCGTGAATCGGCCAGCCGTAACCGGGCGCGGCGGCTGGGTTCCAGCCCTGCATGTCGATGACCCGCAGATCGACATCGAGTTTCAGCGTCGCGACGAACCAGCGCGCCATCTCGCCGATCGTCAGGCCATGGCGCATCGGCATCGAGCCGGCGCCGACGAAACTTTCCCAGCCGGGTTCGAGCAGCAATCCTTCGACGGGGCGGCCGGCCGGGTTGGGCCGATCGAGCACCCACACGGCCTTGTGCTTGCGCGCGCAATCCTCGAGCAGGTAGCGCAGCGTCGTGATGAACGTATACACGCGGACGCCGATGTCCTGCAGGTCGACGAGCAGCACGTCGAAGTGATCGAGCATCGCATCGCTCGGTCGGCGCACCGTGCCATACAGGCTGTAGACCGGAATTCCATGCTGCGGGTCGCGGAAGTCCGGCGACTCGATCATGTTGTCCTGTTTGTCGCCGCGCAGGCCGTGCTGGGGCCCGAAGGCCGCGGTCAACCGCAGTTCCGGAATCGCAGCCAGCGCATCGAGCGAGTGGCGCAGGTCAGCGGTGACCGATGCGGGATGCGCGACGAGCGCGAGCCGCTTGCCTTCGAGCGGGCGGCGCAGCTCGCGATCTTCGACCAGTCTGTCGATGCCGAATTTCATGTCAGTGCAATGTCATCTCAGGGAGAGAGTGAAACTGTCGATCGCATGGAAGTCGGGCTTCGCGCCGGCGTGGCGGAGCGCCCAGTAGCTGAGCGCGCCATCGTCTTCTTCGATGACGGCCGCGAGCCCGATCCGCCAACCCGCCGCGCCCGGACCGCGCTCCGCCGGCGCCGGCAATTGGGCGCAGGCCTGGAGTCGCAACTGGCCCGGGCCGAGCGGATGCAGCGTGATGCCGACAGATGATTGTTCACAAGTGCTCTGTCCGGTGCGATAACCCTTGAAGGCGTATGCCGCCCAGTCACCGGACGGCGAGAAATTGAATTCCACGTAGTCGTCGGCGCCTTCGCATCGCGCGAACAGCTCGAAGCACGTGTGACGCCACAACTCATCGCGGCGCTGCGGGCGGCTTGCCGACGACGGCCAACGCAACCGCAGCAGTTCACCGTGCAACAGGTAGTCGAGCGTGATGCGTCCGTCCGCCTGCAGCGCGCCCGACACCGACAGCGCACGCAGCGCGCCGCGTGAATTGGACGGATGCGGTTGCAGCGGCAGGTCATGGAACTCGCGGATGGCGGTGTCGTGCACGGCGGGCAACGCTACGCAATTGCGCGCCGCGGCGCAACGCACCCCGTATCACTGCTGGGTGGATGTGGACGCCACATCCAGCAGCGCGCGTGCGATCGCCGGGCGCGAATCCGGCCGGTAGTTCCACGGCACGGTTTGCAGGCGCGCGAGCAGCGCGGCGATGAAGCGATTCTGCCGGTCGCGGGCGATCGGCACCGGCACGCCATGGTTCAGGATCGCGAAATACACCGTGCCGCGATCGCGCGTCGGAATCGCGCCGATCAGCGCGCTGGCGCCGTAGTCGCCGAAAGTGCCGGTCTTGCCGACGACGCGCCCGACCTGGCCTGGCGCATTGAACCGATCGTGCAACGTGCCCGCATCGATGCCGGCGACAGGCAGGATGTCGACGAGCGCATGGCCGCTGCGCGTGAGTTCCTGTTCGAGCGCGCGCAGCAGCTTCACCGCCGCGCGGGGGCTCAGCCGATTGCGTCCATCCGTGCCGGCGCCGTCGCCGAGCGTGATCTCCTCGCGCATCACGTCCGGCACCGCGCTGCGGGCGAGGGCTTCGACTGCGCTCGCGCCCCCCGCCGCGTCGGCCAGTGGCTTGAACACATTATTCGAGTAGTCGTTCAACTGCTTGGCGAGTTCGAGCAGGGGTTGCGATCGGTGCACCAGCAGCGATTGCGCCGGCTGCAAGGATGCTGCGCCCGGCAGCGCGCCATCGAAGCGCAACGCTGGCAGCGTCGGCGGCGTGCGCTGGGCGTCATCGCTCATCAACTGCGTGCGAACGGCATCCCAGGCGGTCGATGGCGCCTGGCCCGACATGGCCTGCTGCAGGCGCGCCGCGCGTTCGTCGGGCTGCCAGTCGAACGTGAGCGGCGCCTGCGGCCGCAGGCTGCCCGTCACGTGGCGCAGCCCAATCTGGTTGAGCCGCGCCGTCACGAGCAGCGCATTTTCGTCGACGAAATACGGATCGCCGTCGCTCGCCACGACCAGGTCGCCGTCGAGCGTGTCGTCGTGCAGGCTGCCCGCTGCGAGAAAGGTCGTCGTGAAGCGATGGTCCGGCCCAAGCTTGCGCAGCAACGCCAGCGTCGTCGGTACCTTTGACACCGAGGCCGGGTGCACGGGCTTTTCCGCCGCCTGCGCCAGCAGCACGGTGCCGTCCGCGCTCTCGATGTAGACGCCCTGGCCCGCGCCCAGCACCGAGCGGGCGAGGTGTGCGAGCGAACCTTGGCCGGCCGCCGCGGTCGAAGCGGCCAACAGGACTCCGGCAAACAGCCGTGGGTACAATAGACGACCTGTCATTGGGGGAGTATCGCATGTCGATCAAAGCGCTCGCCTGGACCGCCTTCTCAACTGTCGCCATCGCATGGGCGTCTGCCGTTCCAGCCGCGGATGCACCGGCCGCCCCGCCGTCGCTGTCGCCGGACAACCCCTTCGCGGCACCGAGCAAGCTGCCGTACGGCATGCCCGATTTCAAGCGCATCCAGGACAGCGATTTCCTGCCGGCCTTCGAGGCCGGCATGGCCGGGGAGCTCGCCGAAATCAAGGCGATCACCGACAACCCGGCGCCACCGAACTTCGAGAATACGAGCCTGGCGTGGGAGCGTTCCGGCGCGCTGCTGACGCGCGTTCTCGAGACGTTCTCGAACCTCACCGCGTCGAACACCGATGACGCGCTCGACAAGCTCGATGCCGAAATCCGGCCACGGCTCGCCGCGCACGAGGATGCGATCAACCTCGATCCCAAGCTGTTCGCGCGCATCGACGCGCTGTACAAGGACCGCAGCCACCTGCTGCTCGATGCGGAGTCCTACCAGCTGTTGATGCGCCAGCATCACGAAATGGTGGCCGCCGGCGCCCAGCTCTCCGACGCGGCGAAGACGCGACTGCGCGCCTGCAACACCGAGATCGCCGGGTTGATGGCGCATTTTCGCTCGAGCCTGATCAAGGCGAACAATGAAAGCGCGCTCGTCGTCGACGACGTGAAGCAGCTCGACGGCATGGGTGCCGCGGAAATCACCGCGGCCGCGGATGCCGCCAAGGCGCGCGGGCTCGCGGGCAAATGGCTGCTGGTGCTGACCAACACGACGACGCAGCCGTTCCTCGGCGAGCTGCGCGACCGCGCCTTGCGCGAGCGCCTGTTCCGCGCCGTCGTGAATCGCGGCATCGGCGGTCCCAACGACACCACCGAGACGATCGCCAAGCTGCTGCGCGTGCGCGCGGAGCGCGCGAAGATCCTGGGGTTCCCGAATCACGCGGCCGCGGTGATCGCCGAGGAGACCGCCGGCACGCCGGCCGCCGTCGACAAGATGCTGCACGACCTGACACCGCCGGTGCGTGCAGCGGCGATGCGCGAGCAGGCCGCGTTGCAGGCGTTCATGGACCAGCAAGCGGCCGCGAACGGCACGCCACGCATCCAGCTCGAACCCTGGGACTGGGATTTCTACTCCGGCCAGTTGCGCAAGGCCTCGTACGACTACGACGACGCCGAGGCAGCGCCGTATTTCGAGATGAACCGCGTGCTGCAGGATGGCGTGTTCTACGCCGCACACGAGCTCTACGGCCTGAGCTTCCGGGAGCGCACCGACCTGCCGGTGTACCAGCCGGACGTCCGCGTGTTCGAGGTGTTCGATGCGGACAACAAGCCGAAGGCGCTGTTCCTCACCGACTATTTCGCGCGCGGCAACAAGCAAGGCGGCGCCTGGATGAACAACTTCGTCGACCAGTCGCACGTCGAAGGCACGTTGCCGGTGATCATCAACAACCTCAACGTGCCCAAGCCCCCGCCGGGCGAGCCGGTGCTGCTGAGCTTCGACGACGTGCGCGGCATGTTCCACGAATTCGGCCACGCGCTGCACGGCATGCTCTCGAACGTGCAGTACCGGAGCCTGTCGGGCGCGAACACGCCGAACGACTTCGTCGAGTACCCGTCGCAGTTCAACGAAATGTGGGCGCGCGAGCCGCAGGTGCTGGCGCACTACGCGCACCACTACAAGACCGGTGAACCGATTCCGGAGGCCCTGTTCAAGAAGATCCTCGCCTCGCAGAACTTCAACCAGGGCTACAGCTACATGGAGCGGCTCGAGGCCTCGGCGATCGACATGGCCTTGCACGAGACGACGGCGGCGAATGCGCCGTCAGCCCGTGACATCGGCGCGTTCGAGACCGCGGCACTGAAGAAGCGCGGGCTGTACCTCGAGACCGTGCCGACGCGCTACCACGCCAATTATTTCCTGCACATCTTCGGCGACGAATATTCAGCCGGCTACTACGCCTACACCTGGTCCGAAATCCTGGCCCGCGACACCGGTGAGTGGATGCACCAGCACGGCGGGCTGACGCGCGCCAACGGCGAGGTGTTCAGTGACAAGGTGCTCTCGCGTGGCCGCACGCAGGAACCGCAGGATCTGTTCAGGGCGTTCTACGGGAAGGAACCGACCGTGGGGCCGCTGCTCGACTACTACGGTTTGCAACCCGCGGCCGCGCCGGCAAGAAAGCCCGGCGGATAAACCCGCTAGCGCTTGCGTTCGCGCCGTTCGCCTGGACGGCGCTTTTCCGGCGAGATGACCTTCGGTATGCCGAAGCCGCTGTCGTCGGCGCGGCGCGGTTCGCCGCGCCGGTCAGCCAGGTGCTGGTACTTGCACTGGCATTTGTCCTGGCGGTCGCACTCACGAAGCGGCAATCGTGGCGCATCCTGCGTGAGATAGCGCTTCTTGCAGATGTCCTGGACGGCAGCGCAGGCATCCGCTCCGGGCAGGATACGGACCGCGCGCCACGATGACTTTGCCGGCGCCTTCACGGCGTGCGCATCGCGGCGAATGCTGAGCGCAGTTCGGCGATTTCAGCGCGCAGCGCGTGCACATCCGTCTCGAGTCGCGCGAGGCGACTGTCGTCGGTCGGCGGAAGCCGCGGCGCATCGCGTTCCGTGGATGTAGACACCAGTTCCGGCGCCAACTCGCCGCTGAGCAAATGGGCATAGCGTGATTCGCGGCGCCCCGGCTGCCGCGGCAGGCGCTGCACGATCGCGCCCTCCGCGCGGCCGGCCAGCGATTCGAGTATCCGCTCGACTTCGGCGCTATCGGCGAAACCGGCCATGCGTGCAGCGCGGGTGCGCAGTTCGCCCGGCGTCTGCGGACCGCGCAGCATCAGTTCACACACGATGGCCAGTTCCTGTGGCGTGAACTTGAGCGCCGAGAACTCCGTGTTGCAATAGCAATGCTGGTATTTCGGCACGCGACTGCCAAAGCCACTGCGTTCCATGACCACGTGCTTGCGTACCAGCCCATCGACCAGTTGCTGCACTTCAGGCTCCCCCAGCGCGAGCAAGGGATCGCGGTTGCTCTTCTGGTTGCAGGCATTGGTCAGTGCGTTGAGTGACAGCGGATACTGGTCCGGCGTCGTCACCTGTTTCTCGATCAGGCAACCCACCACGCGGGCCTCGGTCGGCGACAGCACGATTCTCAAGTTCATGCGCGAACCACCCGCGCTACCAAACGCCGGTATTGGCCATGGAAATCCACGGTTCCTGCGGCGGCTTCGCGCCGCCTCGCTGCAGCAGCTCGATCGAGATATTGTCGGGCGAGCGCACGAAAGCCATGCGTCCGTCGCGGGGCGGACGATTGATCGTCACGCCGTGGTCGCGCAGGCGCTGGCACGTTGCGTAGATGTCGTCCACTTCGTAGGCGAGGTGGCCGAAGTTCCGGCCGCCCGTGTAGTTTTCCGGATCCCAGTTGTAGGTCAACTCGACCTGCGCCGATTCATCGCCCGGCGCGCTGAGGAAAACCAGCGTATAGCGGCCCTGCGGATACTCCTTGCTGCTGAGTTCCGTGAGCCCCAGCGCATCGCAGTAAAAACGGCGCGCGGCGGCAAGATCGCCGACGCGCACCATCGTGTGCAGGTATTTCATGGACCTGCCCGGGCCCAACGCCTACTTCGTGGCCGCCGGCTCGGCGGAGGTTTGCGGTTGATCCGGCGCAGCTGCGGCGGGTGGTGACGCAGGCGCATTGGGCGCCGCTGGCGTCGCAGGCACCGGCGCGGGCGGCGGGGCCTTCGTGATCTTCATCAGCTCCACCTGGAAGACCAGCGTCGATCCGCCCGGTATCGCCGGCGGACGGCCGTTGTCGCCATAGGCCAGTTCGGGCGGACAGACGAGCGTTGATTTTCCGCCGAGGCGCATGTGCTGCAGGCCTTCCGTCCAGCAGGGCACGACGGCGTTGAGCTTGAAGGAGGCGGGCTTGCCGCGCTTGATCGAGCTGTCGAACACCGTGCCGTCGATGAGCTTTCCTTCGTACTGCACTTCCACTTCATCGTCGGCGGCAGGTGTTGCACCGCTGCCGACGCTGATCGAATGGATGATGATTCCGCTGGGTGTCGTGACCGCGTCTTTCGCCGCCGAGGCTTTCGCGCGATAGGCCGCGCCGGCCGCCTTGGTTTTTTCCGTCGCTGCCGCGACGCGCGAAGTCAGGAGCGCCTGAATCTTCGGGCGATACGCGTCGGGTTCGATGCCGCTTTGCTTGCCGCGCAGGCCGGATGCAAAGCCGGCCTGCACCTGCCGCATTTCCGCTTCGCGCAACGCGAAGGGCTTGACGCTTGCGCTCAGGATTTCACCGATCGCAAACAGCGTCTTGTCGTCTTCCGACATGGCCGTCGCCGCGGGTTTTGCGGTGCTGGCGGCCGCAGGCGGCGCCTTGCCGGGTGCCTGGCCTGGCGCATCGACGGCGAGGACGCCGAGCGGGAAAGCGCAGAGGAGCAGCAAGCCGGGAATGCGACGCATCGACGATCTCCAGTTGGGTGTGCAGGCGCTATTCTATCGCGCATGCGGACCGCAGTTTCGAACAACCCGCCCCCGAAAGGTTCCAGCCCGCCGGGCTCGCGGCCGCTGCGGCTCACCGACGAGGCCGACCTGCTGCGCGGGCTGGAAAAAGCCATCGCCGAGGGGGACGGGGTCGCGGGCGCGCATTGCATCCACGAACTGTGGATGCGCGGCGCGCTCGCCGTGAACATCGAAGCCGCGCTCGACCGGCTGTGGAAAAGCGCGGCGTCGTCCATCCCTTCGTGGCTGCCGATGCGCCACATCGAGTGGCTGGGCGTGGCCTACGACGTGAGCGCGCGCTTCCAACCGAAGCGGCGGGGGCGCTCGAACATCTACCTGGTGCTGCTCGACTACCGTGACAGCCGGCCGGATGACTTTGGTGTCTATGTGGGCGAAACCCGCCATCCGATTGCGGTGCGCTTCGACCAGCACAAGGCCGGCATCCGTGCCGCGGGCAGCGTGCTCAAGCGCGGGCTCGAGCTGCTGCCGGGACCGGTGCTGCACCTGCAGTCCATTTCACGCGGCGATGCGCTCGATATAGAAGAGCGGCTCGCCGAGGCGCTGCGCGCCGAGGGCCTGCTGGTGCAGGGCGGGCACTAGACGGGGGAGGGCCGCCAGATTACATAATTCCGTGCACAGCGCACGTCCTGCGCGTGACGCGCCGCGCGCGGCCCGCTGTACGCAAAGGTTTTGCGGTGCACCGACGATAAAGCATGAGACAGATTGTCGGGCCGGAGCCTTATGCGTTACCACGAGTCAGCGAACGAGAGCGCGGAACTGCTGCGCCTGATCGTGCCGCGCATTGCCAGGCACGGCGGCGCCTATGTGCCGAGCACCTACGCGCTCTGGTACGAATACCTCTCCGGCGTGAATCCCAAGCTCGTGGCTGCGCTCGACGAGCGCCTGAAGAGCGAAAAACCGCTGACCCAGGCCGAGATCGAGTTGTTCTACGCGCGCTACATCGACGAGCGCGAAGCGGGCACGCTCGAGGCCTACCAGTCGGGACTGGTCGAAATCATGCGCCGCCTGGGCGAGATCGCCGCGAGTTCCGGCGCGGGCACCGCCCAGTACGCCTCGACACTCGAACAGTGCCAGAAGGATCTCGCGACGATCAGCGATCCGGGCGGCGTGGAGCGGATCATCGGTTCGCTCGTGGCCTCGACGAATGCGGTGCGCGAGTCGACCGAGACGCTGCAGAAGGAAGTCGCCGCCACGCGCGGTGAGATGCAGCAGCTGCGCGGGCAGATGGGCGCATTGCAGAACCTGGCGCAGACCGATCCGCTGACTCGCCTGCGCAATCGCCGCGGCTTCGAACAGGCGGTCGCCGAATATGCCCTGAGCCGCGGCGCCGACCTCAGCGGCTGCTCGGTGATGCTCGCGGACATCGATCACTTCAAGCGTGTCAACGACAGCTATGGCCATCTGGTCGGCGACCAGGTGATCCGCGCACTGGCGCAAGTGCTGCAGAACTGCGTCAAGGGGCGCGACATCTCCGCGCGCTGGGGCGGGGAGGAGTTCATCGTGCTGCTGCCGGAAACGCCCGGGGAGGGCGCGGTGATGCTGGCCGAGCAGTTGCGGGCCACGTTCGCCAAGACGCGCATCAAGCGCGGCGGCAAGCAGCAGGACTTGAACGACTCCGTGACGATTTCGATCGGTGTCGCGCAGATCGGCAAGGACGAACACCTCGAACAGGCGGTGGACCGCGCCGACGGTGCGCTGTACCAGGCGAAGAACGGC